>Ga0207420_1001802_pt1 | contig 11990 bp, 9 predicted proteins | sample ThiBio_inoc_biof_FD_183941 | JGI IMG/M metagenome (GOLD analysis project Ga0207420, IMG submission 183941) | Wastewater bioreactor microbial communities from Cape Town, South Africa - Thiocy_inoc_biof (SPAdes) | ecosystem: Engineered > Bioremediation > Thiocyanate > Unclassified | place: South...
AGTTGCACGATTTCGGCGCCATCGCGTGTGCCGTCATTGGTGACCCGTGCGCGCACGGTCACGGTACCCGCGTTCACCGACACGTCGAGGCCGCTGTAGGAGTACGTCGTGTAGCTGAGGCCGTGGCCGAAGGGGTAGCGCACGCGCCGCCCCGTCAGATCATGGTGGCGGTAGCCGACGTAGATCGACTCGTAGTACAGCGCCTGCGGGCCGCGGTCGTAGTCGGCGGCAGAGCCGGCGTCTTCGGCGGTCAGCGTCCATGTCTCGGCGAGTTTGCCGGATGGAATGGCCTCGCCGAAGAGCAGCCGCGCGGCGGCCTCGCCGCCATGCATGCCGGGAAGGTGCAGGTCGAGGATGGCCGCGAGGCCGTCCTCGAAGGGGAGCTCGACGGGCGCGCCGGCGAACATCACGAACACGACGCGTGCACCCGTGTCGATCAGTCGCTGCAGCAGTGCCGTCTGGTTCTCGCCCATGCGCATCGAGGTGCGGTCGAAGCCCTCGCTCTCTTCCAGGTCGCTGAGCCCGCCGAAGAAGAGCACGGTGGCCCCCGGTCGCACGGTGGCAACAGCTTCGTCTTCGAGCACCCGGTCACGTTCCGCGCTGAGTGAGCGGTAGCCGCGGGCGTAGCGGTACCGGATGCCGCGATCGTCGAACGCGTCGCGAGGCGTCACGACGCTCGTGGGGTTGATCAGCGAGGAGCCCGCACCCTGGAACCGCATGCGTTCGAACAACTCGCCCACGACGACGACCTCCGCTGAGGGGTCGAGCGGCAGCGCACCGTCGTTGCTCAGCAGCACCGCGCCCGCCGTCGCGATCTCGCTCGACAGCGACGCGTGTGCGGCAGGATCATGCGCGACGGGCGGATGCGGGGCATGCTGACGTCGCAGAATCAGGGTGAGCATCCGGCGCACGGCCTCGTCGAGAACGGACTGCGCAAGCCGGCCGCTGCGGACCGCGTCGATGATCGCGCGGCGGTTGTGCACAGTGTCACCGGGCATGTCGAGGTCGCAGCCGGCGGCGAGTGCGGCGACGCGGTCATGCGTCGCACCCCAGTCGGTCATCACGACGCCGTCGAAGCCCCACTCATCGCGCAGGATGCCGGTGAGCAGTTCGCGGTTGTCGGAGCTGAAGACGCCGTTGATCGCGTTGTAGGCGCACATCACGGTGGACGGTCTCGCATCGCGGACGATGCGCTCGAACTGGCGCAGATAGATCTCGCGCAGCGCCCGTTCATCGACGATGCTGTCGCCGACGAACCGGTAGTCCTCGTTCGAGTTCGCGGCGAAGTGCTTGACCGACGTGGCGACGCCGTGCGCCTCGACGGCGGAGACGAACGCCGCACCGAAGGCGCTCGAAACGAGAGGGTCCTCGGAGAAGTACTCGAAGTTGCGGCCGCACAGCGGGTTGCGCTTGATGTTCACGCCGGGCGCGAGGACCACGTCAACCTCGAGATCGATCGCCTCGCACGCGATCGCCTCGCCCATGCGGGTGGCATAGGCGGGCTCCCACGTGCTCGCGAGCGTGACTGCCGGGGGGAAGGCCGTCGACGGCACGTTGTCGGAGACGCCGAAAGCGCCACCGGTGGAGCGCACCTTGCGGACGCCGTGCGGACCATCGGTGAGATAGAGCGAGGGGATGCCGAGTCGCTCGACTGCCGCGGTGTTCCACGACTTCGAGCCTTCGAGCAGGCGCGCCTTCTCTTCGTTCGTCAGCAGGGCGAGCAGCTCATCGATCTGAAGAGCGACCGTGGGCTGCGCTGTCATCGGACGCTCCGGATGAACATCGTGAGGCCACCGGCCACGAGCGAGCCCGCCGCCCCGGCAAGGAACAGCGCGGTGTAGTTCGTGCTGGTGGTCGAGGCGATGGCGAGGAGCCCGGCGCCGACGAGCGGGGCGACCGCCCCCGCGAGCGTCGCGGCCATGTTGTACGTGGTCATCCACTTGCCCGCCTGAGCGCGTTCGGGGACGAGGTCGCTCGCGAGGGCGACATCGACGGAGCCGAACATGCCGGCACCACCGAGAATCAACAGCACTGCGGCGAAGAACAGGCCGAACCCATCGGTGAAGGCCATGACCGTCAGTCCCGCCGCGCCCAGAATCGAGGAGATCAGGACGAAGATCCGGCGCCGCTTGAGCTTGTCGGAGAGGATGCCGGACACGACAGCGAACGTCATCGTGACGAGGATGCCGATGCCGCCGACGAGAGCAAGCCGGGTGCCTGCTTCGGTCGCGGTGAACCCAAGTCGGTCGAGCAGGAAGTACAACTGATAGGTCGACAGGAATGCGAGCGCGATCTGCATGAGCAGCTTGCCCACCCACAGGATCGAGAAGTCGGGGTGCTTGCGGGGGTTGAACAGCAGCTGCGCGAACGTCTCGCGGATCGACTGTCGGGGTAGCTCGATCGTCGGCTCCGGCAGCAGGAACATGAACAGGCCGCCGAGCACGGCCAGCGCGATCACGGGAACCATGAAGATCAGCAGCACGCTGAAGGTGAGCGACCCGCCGATCGTGTAGCCGAGCACGCCCGCGAGCTGCGTGGCGACGCCGACGATCGCACTCGCCGTGCCGCGCTGCGACTCCGGGACGCGCTCCGCCACGATCGGGGTGATCGCCGCACCGTTCGCCGCGCCGCCCAGAGACACCACGACCCAGCCGACGATCATCAGCGGGATCGAATCCGCGAGCGCGACGATGAACCATGGCCGGCGCCGACCGATCGGCGTGCGCGTCCGGTCAGACAGCACTCCGGCGATCGGGCCGGCGATGAGCCCCGCTACGGCGCCGATCGTCGCGACGAGTCCGAGAACGGCGACCTTCTCGTCGGGCGCCAGGAGGCCGACCTTGTAGGGGAGGCTGAAGAGCGCGGGCATCATCACGGTCAGATACAGACCGAAGTTCGCGAGTCCGAACAGGGTCAGAAACCCCGCGCCCACCTTCTTCTGCGGCTCCGGCGCCTCGATCTCGCGGACGACGCCACCCATCGAGGCTTCCAGCGGTGTGGCCAGCGGGTTGGCCAGCGGGTTGTCGGACATGCGGACTCCATTGTCGGGATCGAGAGCGAGGTTACTAGCGCGCGCTACTAGTTGCTGAATGGTAACGCGAATCTCGCCACAAAGGCAAGATTGAACCGTTTCAGGTGGTTTCGCGGGCGACGACGTGCGCGCCGAACTCGGGGCCCGTCGCCGGGGCGGGAGCCGCACCGACACGGCTCAGTGCGAGCTCGGCCAGGAACCTGCCGAGGCCCGCGGCATCCACGCGCACCGTCGACAGCGCGGGGACGAACAGCGCCGCGAGTGGCGTGCCATCGTGACCGATGACAGCGAGCCGCTGCGGTACCGGGATCTGTGCGCGCAATGCCGCACCGACGACGAGCGCTGCGACGTCGTCGTTGTAGGCGATCACACCATCCACGCCCTGGCGAACCCACTCCGTCACGACCGCACTCACCGATGCGGCGTCGATGTCGACGCGGGCGAACAGTGGGCTGCCTGCGAGTTCCTCGACGCTCCGCGAGGCGAGCGATGCGCGCTGATCGACGAGGTCGCGCAGTCGAGGGTCCGTGGAACCCGCGAAGACGATGCGGCGGCGACCGGTGCTGACGAGGTGTGCCGCCTGCACACGCGGACCCTCGCTGAATCCGAGGTCACCTTCGAGCCCGTGGTCGTCGCGTCCGGGAACCAGGGTCACAGCACCGGTCGCCTGGATCGCCGCGTACTGGGCGTCGGAGAGAGGCGCGAGTGACATGACGACGTCGGGAGCGAGGCTCTCCCACAGTGGCACCGCCTGACCGCCGGGATGGGGGGTCATCGTCACGAGCGAGTACCCGGCTCGGTCGAGCACGAGGGATGCCTCATCGAGGTGCGAGCGCACGGCGTGATCCACCGGCCAGTCCGGCAGCAGCAAGAGCACGATGTGGCTCTGACCGCTCGCCAGCGCTCGCGCCGCCGTGTGGGGTCGGTATCCCAAGCGCCGCGCCTCCGCGATCACCCGCTCGCGCGTCGCCTCTGAGATCGACTGTCCCGGAGTGTCGTTGAGGACGAAGCCGACGGTCGCTCGCGACAGACCCAGCGACCGCGCGACATCGGCGGCAGTGACACGTTTACCCACAATCACGCACCCTACGCGGCGCGGGCGCATCCAGCGAACGGGGCGGCGCCGCGTCGCTCTGGAATCAAAGAGGCTAGTGACCCGGAGCGGGCAGGCATCCGCCGTCCATGATGAATCCGCCGGCCTCGACCCGCACACCCTCGGGGATCACGGCGCCGAACAGGCATCCACCGCCGGTGACAGCCACGCCGAACGGAACGTCACCGTTGCGCTCGTAGCTCTGGATCTGACGGTGGCCCACACGGCGCCGAGGCTTCGAGATGATGCCAGCGCCTGATCATCGGGACCGGTGCTCATGCGAGCATCCTAGGCGGGCAGAGAGCCTATATACTCCTCTATATAAATCGGAGGAGGAGTCATGGCCGTCACGTCAATCGATATCGACCCGGACGAGCTGCGTCGAGCGAAGGAGCTCGCCGGCACGACCTCCAATCGCGAAACGGTGGATCTCGCCCTGCGCACTCTCATTGCCGTCCGTCGTCAACCGGCGGCCGTCGAGCGGATCATCGCGCGCACGTTCGAGCCCGACCAGATCGGCGCGCCGACGATCCCGCCGGCAACCGCGATTGCCGGCCAGTGACGACCTACCTCGTCGACAACAGCATCTGGCAGAAGGCCGCAACGAGCGACGCGATTGCAGCGAGGCTTCGCGAGCTCTCACCTTCGCACCTGATCATCACCTGCCCGCCGCAAGTTCTCGAGTACTGCCATTCGGCGCGGAACCCGCAGGAGTACCAAGAACTCCGGGCAGACATGGAGCAGCTCCTACCCGCATGGGAACACCCCGACGAGCAGCAAGCCCTCGGCATCCAGCAGGCACTGTGGGACACCGGGCTCCTGCGCGCGGCGGCGGCGTTCGATTGCCTCATTGCGGCATACGCGGTCGTCAACGACGCTGTCATCCTGAACTCCGACCACGACTTCGAGTTCATAGAGATCGCCACGCGGGGCGCTGTCCGGCAAGAGTACGTGAGCGCCTGACAGACACGTCGGGAGCAACCTGGGGGCAACCTGGAGCCCAAAAACGGGCCCCGGAGCGGACTCTCGCTCTTCTGACGCCAACGAGAAAACCCCCGGCTGACCGGGGTTTTTTCTGCGGAGACGGAGGGATTTGAAATCGCGCCGACGACAACCGAGACGGGCCGAAACCGCATGATTCCGCGGGTTCTGACGTCGCGGACTTGCTCCTCGATCAGGTGAGCCGGGTTCGATCCGTGGCAGAAACATGGCGGGTGATCGGCGCGAAATCAGGTGGCTGCACCCGCTCTTCAGTCATGCGAACTGGAGGCTACGCGGACGCAGCTTCGACCATCATCTCGACGGCTTCGATCATGCCGTATCGGTCGCGCAACGTGTCCAGGATCTCCTCGACGGTGAGCGCTGCACCGTAGCGGCCGGAACGACTCGCGATCTCCTGCAGCGCGGCGAGCGCATGCCTGGGGTTGAGCGCGACAGTGTTCTTCGCGAACTCCCTGGCGCTGAGCACCTGGATGCCCGGCGGAATCTTGGCTGCAGGGAAGTCCTTCAGGTTCTCCGTGACGATCGCTCCGGCTCCCGCGATGACGGCCGCAGCGACCACATGCTCGTCATCCGGATCGGGAAGCCCCAACGTACCTTCCAGCGGCTCCCAGCCTTCGACCTCAGCGTCGGCGAACTCTCGCCGTATCGCGGCGATGAGGGTTGCTGCGCGGCTGGCAGCCTCCGCTACGGGTATCCCCCGCTTCACGAGCTTGACTTCCTCGTGAAACTCGAGCTCTTCGAGGATCGCCGAACTCCAGGTCGGTCGATACGCGCCCTCCACCGCGAGCGAAAGGAGGAAGTCGCGTTGCAGGCTCGGCCACAGCACGCTGGTGTCGAGGGTCGCCGTGAACACGACCCCATCCTGTCAGCCTGCGAGGTCAGAGCCGGGCAGCCCGCCTCGCTGCGACCGCCTTCCTCGCCGCTCTGAGGTCCTCGAGCGTCTGCTCGACGTTGTCTTCGTCGACAGCGTCACGCGTGGCGGCGAGCATGTCGTACTGACGCTCACGCCGGCGCTCGCGGTACTCGAGCAGATCCGCGAGGAGAACGCGTCGGTGCGTTCCCACCTTCTCGAACGGGATCTCACCCTCGTCGAGGAGCTTCACAATGGTCGGGCGGCTCACGTTCAGGAGATCCGCTGCCTGCTGGGTGGTGAGCCGTGTTGTCTGGGGTACAACTGACACGGCAAGCCCGCTCTGCATCGCGTCCACGATCTTGCGGAGAGCGAGGTAGACCTCTTCCGGAAGCTCGACCTGGTCGCCTGGACGCGCCCCCGCAAGGAAGTACCTTGGCTCGGGAAGAGCCCGACCGGCGGCCTCATGGGCGGTGAGGAAGTCCAGCACAGGGGCAAGCTCGACTCCCCTGCTGGGAAGGTACGTCTCTTCAACGACGGCAGCGCGAGACAAGGAAATCACCTCAATACACGTAAACGCAGGAGGTTGCGTTTGTTGCGATCACGGTACCACGCTTCACCGACAGGTCATAGGAGCGTGCTGGGGCAACGATCAGATGCGTCGTCAACACACCCCGAGCCGCGCGAGCGCATAGCTCCACGGCACGCGCTCCTGCTCGAGGCGTACGTTGCCCTCCGCGCTCAGCGACCGGAGAGTCGCGCGCTCATCAGACGTGAGCACCTCGAACACGCCGACGTTCGGATCCGGATCGATCCCCCACAGATCACGGTGATCGAACAGAGTATCCATATCCATCAATGCCGACGTTGCGTTCACTCCCCTGGCTCGAAGTCGGTTGAGAATGGCGAATCCGTGCGAATCGAGATCGCCCCAGTAGGTGACCGTCTGCGCCCACGGGAGGCGGGCGACGAGATCGACGCGGTGACCACCACCGTGCACTGCTACAGCTCGGGGCACATCCGGCATCGCGAGCAGAGTGGCGAGGTTCTCGAACACGAACACGCGCTCGGGCCGGATCGTGCTTGCCGCAAGGTCGTCGACGGGCGCCGACACATCGGTGAGCCCCTGGAACGAGAGCGACGGATCGAGAGCACGGATCCGTATGAGCGGCGACAGCTCGCGAAGGCCCAGTCCGGGCGCACCGGTTCCCGCCCGATGCAACGCCTCGACGAGTCCGCGGCGAGATTCGATCCACTTGGTGTGGATGCCGCGGATCGGCAGTTCCCGCACCAGGTGACCCGATTCCGGGTTCTCGCGCAACCAGGCCAGCACATGGACGAGCCTGTCGAAATCGGCGCCATCGAGATCGGCGATCGCACGGGCACTGGCGCGGAGCACACTGCTGGCGTCGGAACCGGCCAGGCCTCTCAACTCGTCAAGTCGCGCCACCAGAAGTCGCCAGCCATCCGTCTCGCCCGCCGCTCGAGCGATCGAATCCGAACCGCGCAGCACCGCGCGAACGGGGACTTCCTGCGACCCGATGCGTGACCAATTGCGGACGACCCACTCGAGCTCGATACCCCAGCCCTCGCTCACGCCGCGCCAGGCGTCAACCCACTGTCGAACCCGATTGAGATCGTCCAGCACCTCCCGCTCCGTTGGCGGACGCAGCGGAACCTCGAGCACGACATCGGTCTGCTGGTCGGCGGCCCAGGTGCGGGCATCGCGGTCGAAGAGCTTCTTCGCCCGCGCGCGCAGGTCAGACGGTGTGACAAGCGTGGTCACGCGCGCGACTCCGCGTGCGGCGGGGCGGCGACCTCAGTCTCATCTACCGAGAACACCACGTTCGCGAGCCGTGAGGCGTTGCGGTCGGGATTCGATACCGACGTGATCGCACCCACGTACGGCTCGAGCGTCTGCAGCAGCTTCTGCGGTGTCGCGAGGATCATGTGGAATCCGAACTCTCCGAACACCTCCATCGCGTTACGCGTGTATCGGCTGTCAGCCTTGTCGAACGCCTCATCGAGCACGATCGACCCGAACCTCGGAACCTCGTCCTCTTCTTCAGTCAGCTGGTACCGCAGCGCTGCCGCGAGGCAGAAGATGACGAGCTTCTGCCGCTGACCACCCGACAAGCCCTCTGCGGAGTCATACACCCGCACAACGCGGCCGGCGACGTCCTTCTCCCGCGCGAGGAAGCTCACGTGAAGCCTCGTGTCGAGCACCCGGTTGCGCCAGTCGATGTCGACGCGGTCCTTGGATCCGAGTCGACCGATTACGCGCTGCAGCACGGCGAATCGCTGCTCCGCACCGGACGCCGACTCGTCGGCCCAGTTGCCTTCCACGATGCGGCGGAGGTCGGTGAGGAACTCGTCGACCTCCGGGGTCCGCGTCGTCTTCACATCGATCTCGAGGAAGCGGTCCGCTCCCTCGAACGGGGACCGCCCCAGGGATGCGTTGACAGGGAGGATTCGCTCGCGGATGAGACCCGGGGCGTCGCGGAGATCGCTGAGCAAGTGTGCGACGACGTCCTGCGATCGTTCCCGCAACAGCTTGCGGAACTCGGACTCCTTCTCGGGCAGGCCGCGGGCGAGGATGCCCTCCCGCAGTTCCCGGTAGCCGTAGCGGTCACGGATGTCAGCAGTCAACTCTGCGGATGCAGCGGACCACCCGAGCCGAAACTCGGCGGCGCGCCCGGCGAAGCTGGCCTCAGCATCCGCTGCACGGCTGGCCGCGGCGTCCTTCTCCTTCGAGAGTGCCGACTGCACCTTTCGCGCGACTTCGTCCACCGTCTCCAGGATCACCGAACGTCGCTCGGCTCGGAACCGGCCCTCGAGGGCGTCGGCGATCCGCTCCTCGACCGGTGCATATGGGGTGGCCTCGAGTTCGGCGACGTGTGCCTCGATGCTTTCGACGTGATTGCGGGCGACAGCGTGGGCTCCGAGCGCCCATGCTTGCTTCGCGTTCGTTTCGTCCAGTCGCTGGGTCGCTCGCTCCGCGGCCTCCTGTGCTTCGCGGAGAGTCCCCGATTCGCTGGTGAGCACCCGGAGATCGTCGCGCTGGGCCGCGGTGACCGCCATCGCGGATGCGAGGTCCACTTGGTCCCAGCTGAACGTCGATACGCGTGTGAAGACGTCGCGCCGACTGACAGCGTCCTGACGAAAGGAGTCGGCCTCGGCGTCGCGGGCGGATGCTTCCTCCATCGCCGCCATCGCTTCCCGCCGACGCTCAAGCAAAGCCTCGAGCCGCGCGTGGGTGTCGCGGCCCAGCACCCATCGAGTGGCATCACCGACCTCGTGACGGTCATCCTTCTCATACCTGCGTGAGTTGCGTTTGACCAGGCCGCCGATCGTGACGCCACGCTCGACGTCATCAAGCTCGTCGGGGTGCGCAACGCAGGCGTAGTCGAACTCGGAGGCCATGCGCCTGCGGACGTAGGACGCGAAGGGCCCATCGCTCACCGCGAGGCGATGAACGAGCGAGCGGGCATCCTTGGGGCGACGCGGCTCGTCGACGGCGTGCGGGACCGCTTCGATGACGAGCCGGACACCGAGTGTCCGCGAGTCGGCTGCCCGACGTGCGGCGACAAGATGTTCGTCCCGCACGAGGAGCGTCGACGCAAACGGAGCGAGCACTCGCTCTGCCGCGCCGCGCCAGGCGGAGTGCTGCTCGGCGACCGAGATCAGCTCGCCCGCAAAGGGGAATGTCGATGCCGGCACACCGAAAGCCTCCGCGAGGAATCGCCGTGCGTTCAGAAGCTTCTCGTCGAGGTTGCTCCGGTGATCTCTCAGCGCCTGAATCTGCCTGGTGACTTCGTCCAGCGCCTTACGCGCCTGACTCGCGGCGTCACGGACCTCATACGACACAGCGGGGATGTCGCGCGCAACCTCGGTGACGGCCGCGGCAAGGAGCTCCGCAAACTGCTCGGGGTCTTCGGGCATTGGTGCGCCGATGCGCATCAGCTCTGCGGTCAACTGAGCTCGATATTGCCTAGTGACGTCCTCGGCACGCTGCGCACTGTCGATCCGCTCCTGCAGAAGCTCGACGCGCGCGCCGCCCTCGTCCCGGACCCGCACCTTCGCGGTTTCCAGCGCCTCTGCCGCCAACCGCTGCTCTCGCGCGGCGTCGCTCAGGTCGCTCTCGGCGCGCGCCAGCGCGGCGCGTGCGGGGCCCGCGGCTTCCTTCGCGAGCCGCAACTTGAGTCCCGCTGTGAAGGGCTCGACCCCCTCGTGCAGATCGGAGATCGCCGCCATCTCAGCGCCGGCCAAGTCGAACGCGGTGATCGCCTCGTCGACCTTGCGGAGCGCATCAGCCTGCTTCCTCAGGTCGACCACGTGCTTGTGCGCGGCATCGAGCTCCGTGAACTGCTCAACGGCGGTCTCGGCCCGCGCGAAGGTCCCTGGCTGGTCGAGCATGAACCCGCGGAACAACGCGTCGAGGGTGCCGAGGTTCTTCGCTGATTGTGTCTTGTGGAGAAGCTGAAGCGTCGCATCTCCGCGGAAGCCGAACTGACGGATGATCCGCTCGTGAAAGCGTCCGTGTCTCCCGCCGGTGGTGATCAGCGCGTCGGGGAAGGCCTTCGACATGCGACGCGCGTCAATTCCGCCTTCGACGTGCGGCTTCACGTCGAGAAGCTTCACGTGACCGCGGGTGAAGATCCGTGCGTCCTTCAACGCGGTCGGTTCGGTGCGCGTGCCTGGTGCGTGGAACACCCGCAGCAGGACGACCGGTTCATCGCGGAGATTCTCGTAGCGCAGCAGGATGCCGCTCCAGGTTGCCTTCGAGCGCAGGTAGGTCGTGGTGGCCCGATCGGCAGTCTCGTCAGCTTCCTTGCTCCAGGCGCCACGCACATAGCTCATCAGCGTCCGATCGCTCTGCCGGGAAGCGCCATCCTGAGCCGCCGCGTTGAGACGCAACCACCTATCGGGGGTGAGGACGGCGGCAATCGCGTCGAGTAGCGACGACTTGCCCGATCCGGATGCGCCGGTGAACAGGTGGCCGACACGCGCGACATCCACGGCGACGTGGCCGGCGAACGTGCCCCAGTTGACGAGTTCGATCTGGGCGAGTCGCCACTGGCCGGGCCTGGTCGGATCGACCTCCGGCTCGTCGGTGGGGAAGCTCAGCATCGTCATTCTGTGTCATCCTCGGCATCCGTCGACGGGGTAGCGGATTCTCCTCCGCCCTCTCGGGCGATCCGGTGGTACTCCGATGTGATCGCGCGGATCTGGTCGGCATCGACGAGCAGTCGGAGCACGGGCGAAATCTCGGCACGGTCATCGCCAACGGCGTGCAGCACGCGGAGCTTGTTCTGCATCTTGTTCCACGACGAGTTGACGCGGCTCGCGAAGTCCTTCTCATCACGGTCCGGGGTGCGGAACACGGCGAGCTGCTCGAACACCTCCGCCTGCCCGACGATCACCCGACCGCGACCCTCCTCGCTCAGCAGCGTCTGGCGCAAGACAAGCAGCATTGCGGTGTCGAGGAACGTCAACGCCTCAGACCGCACTGCCTTCGGGGCGTCCTCGGACGGAGCGTTGCGGACGAAGGCGAACTCGTTGTCCCGATCGATGACCAATTCGAGGAACAAATCGGCGAGCCGGGAGCGGAGGACAGCCTCGTCGGTGAGCAGCACCGCCCACAGCTGCGCCTCGCGCGCTCCGGAAAGATACGGGCCACGCACCAGACGCAGCAAGACGCGCCTCGTCCGATCAGGGAGTTCGCCGGCGTCGCCACGCCAGAGGCCTCCGTCCTCGTCGGGGGCGACATCCGCCGTGGTCGACTCGGTCATGCCACCGCTCCTGTGAATCGGTGCGCGGCCACAATCGCCGCACGCGGAACTCCGTCGGCGCCCTGCCAAGCGAGTACCTCGGGCTCATCGTCAACAGTGCCCTGCTCGGCGGCGATCGAGAGAAGTCCGATCACGCTGCCGACCCCCTGCGTCGCGGGGTATCGAGCAAGGACATCTGCGACGGTGCACGAGGGCACCTCGGCGAGCAGGTCGTTGACGTTC
>Ga0207420_1001815_pt1 | contig 11946 bp, 8 predicted proteins | sample ThiBio_inoc_biof_FD_183941 | JGI IMG/M metagenome (GOLD analysis project Ga0207420, IMG submission 183941) | Wastewater bioreactor microbial communities from Cape Town, South Africa - Thiocy_inoc_biof (SPAdes) | ecosystem: Engineered > Bioremediation > Thiocyanate > Unclassified | place: South...
GGGGCAGCGGCGGGCGCAGCGCCCGAGCCGATGCGGGCCAGGACTGCGCCGACCGAGACGGTCTCATCCTCGGCAACGAGGATCTCCTGCAGGGTGCCGGCGACCGGCGAGGGGATCTCGGTGTCGACCTTGTCGGTCGAGATCTCCAGCAGCGGCTCGTCGACGGCGACGTCTTCGCCGATCTGCTTCAGCCAGCGCGTGACGGTGCCCTCGGTGACGCTCTCGCCGAGCTCGGGGAGCACGACGTCCTTCGCGTCACCAGCGGGCGCGGCGGGCGGGGCAGCGGGCGCGGCGGGAGCCTCGGCGACGGGCGCGGCGGGCGCCGGCTCAGCGACGGGAGCGGCGGGCGCCGGCTCAGCGGCAGCAGGTGCGGCGGCCGGCTCAGCAGCGGCGGCGCCCGAGCCGTCGCCGATCTTCGCCAGGATGGCGCCGACCTCGACGGTCTCGTCCTCGGCGACGAGGATTTCCTCGATCACGCCGGAGACGGGAGAGGGGATCTCGGTGTCGACCTTGTCGGTCGAGATCTCGAGCAGTCCCTCGTCGGCCTCGATCGTGTCGCCGACGTTCTTGAGCCAGCGGGTGACCGTTCCCTCGGTGACGCTCTCGCCGAGCGCGGGGAGGACCACGGATGTGCTCATGACTGTGTCTCCTTCAGAAAGTGCGATGTTGTTCTAGCTTAGTGACCCGCGCAGGTGGCAGGTGTCAGAGTGCGTGCAGGGGCTTGCCGGCGAGGGCGAGGAACGCTTCGCCGAGCGCCTCGCTCTGCGTGGGGTGTGCGTGGATGAGCGGCGCGAGGTCTTCGGGGTGGGCTTCCCAGCCGACCGCGAGTTGCCCCTCGGTGATGAGCTCGCCGACCCGGTCGCCCAGCAGGTGCACGCCCACGATGGGGCCGTCCGTGACGCGGACGACCTTGACGAGACCCGCCGTGCCGATGATCTCGCTCTTGCCGTTTCCCGCGAGGTTGAACTCGGTCGTGGCGACGGCATCGCCGTGCTTCTCGCGCGCCTGCGCTTCGGTGAGGCCCACGGATGCCACTTCCGGACTGCTGTAGATCACGCGCGGAATAGAGGTCTCGGCGACGGCGACAGGCGACAGGCCGGCGATCTGCTCGGCCACGAAGATCCCCTGCTGGAAGCTGCGGTGCGCGAGCTGCAGCCCCGGGACGATGTCGCCGACCGCCCAGACGTGCGCAGCGGAGGTCTGCAGGCGCTCGTCCACCGTGACGAAGCTGCGGTCCAGGGTGACGTCGGCGTCCTCGAAGCCGAGGTCTGCCGTCGCGGGGCCGCGGCCGACCGCCACCAGCAGGTAGTCGGCGTCGATCGTCGAGCCGTCTTCGAGCGAGACCTGCACACCGGCATCCGACTGCGTCACGCCCGCGAAGCGGATGCCGAGCTTCGCCGTGATGCCGCGTTTGCGGAACGCGCGCTCGAGGCCCTTGCTCAGTGCGAGGTCTTCGTTGGGGACGAGGTGATCGAGCGCCTCGACGATCGTCACTTCGGCGCCGAAGGAGCGCCACACGCTCGCGAACTCGACGCCGATCACACCGCCGCCGAGGATGACGACACGGTCGGGCACGACCTCGAGCGCGAGCGCACCCTCGCTGGTGAGGACGCGACCGCCGAGCTCGAGACCAGGCAGCGATCGGCTGTACGACCCGGTCGCGAGGATGACGTCGGTCCCGCGATAGACGTCGTCGCCGACCGCGACGCCGTGGTCGGCCAGCAGCCGGCCGCTCCCGGTGACGACCGTGATCCCGCGGGCCTTGAGCAGACCCTCGAGGCCCTTGAACTTCTTCGCCACGATGCCCTCGCGGTACGCCGTGACGGCGGCGGGGTCGATGCCGGTGAAGCTCGCGCCGACGCCGACCTTCGCGGCATCCCGCACGTGGTCGGCGACCTCCGCCGTGTGCAGGAGCGCCTTGGTCGGGATGCAGCCGCGGTGCAGGCACGTGCCGCCGACCTTGTCCTGCTCGATCAGCACGACGCTCTTGCCGAGCTCGGACGCGCGGATCGCGGCGGCGTAGCCACCGCTGCCTCCGCCGAGGACCACGAGGTCTGCCGTGTGCTCGGTCATCGCCCACCCTTCTGCACGAACTCCAGCAGCGACCGGACGGTCGCCGCGGTCGGTCCCTTGTCGGTCGCGCCGCTCGCGGCACGGGCCGTGCCGCTGCCGGCGATGTCGAGATGCACCCAGGGGATGCGCGGAGCGTCATCCTCCTCCGACGTGCGTCCGATGAAGTGCTGCAGGAACAGGCCGGCGAACAGCGAGCCGCCCGAGGTGTCGCCGATCTTCGCGTTCTGCAGATCGGCGATGGGGGAGTCCAGCTCCTCTTCCATGTACGCCGGCAGCGGCAGATGCCACGCGAGCTCGTCGGCGCGATCGGCAGCGGAGAGATAGGCGGCCACAGCGTCAGTGTCACCCATCACGCCGGTGTGTCGGTGGCCCAGCGCGACGATGATCGCTCCTGTGAGCGTCGCCACGTCGACGATCACGTCGGGTGAGGTGCGGCTCGCGGCCACGAGCCCGTCGGCGAGGACGACGCGCCCTTCGGCATCCGTGTTGAGCACTTCCACGCTGGTGCCGTCGGCGATGCGGACGACGTCGCCGGGGCGCAGCGCCGACCCCGAGGGCATGTTCTCGGCGACGCACATCCAGCCCGACACGCGCACCGGCAGACCGAGCTGCGCGGCCGCGCGCACGACGGCGAGCACAGTCGCGGCACCGGCCATGTCGTACTTCATGCCGACCATGGATGCCGGCGGCTTCAGCGACAGGCCGCCGGTGTCGAACGTGATGCCCTTGCCGACCAGGGCGATGTGGCGGTCGGCGCCGTCCGGCGCGTAGTCGAGGTGCACGAGGCGCGGCGGGCGGACCGACCCCTGGCCGACACCGAGGATGCCGCCGTACCCCTGCTCAGCCAGAGCCGTCTCATCGAGGACGGTCACGGTCACGGGCAGGTCCGCGAGCGACGCGATCGCCGCGTCGGCGACGTCCCGCGGGCCCAGCCACTGCGCGGGGGTGTTGACGAGGTCTTTCACGAGTGCGGCGGCGGCGGCGACCGCACCGGCGTGGGCGATCTGTGCGTCGTCCGCGGGCTGCGACCAGTGCAGGCGAACCTGCTCGGCACGCGCAGATCCCGTGCTCTGCTTCTTGTAGTCGTCGAAGCGGTAGCCGCCCAGCAGCGCACCCTCAGCAGCCGCGCTCCACAGGGCGTCATCGGCGGCAGGGGCAGCGACGGCCAGGCGTGCGAATCCGGTCGTCGTGCGCACGGCGGCGCCGACGGCATCACGCACAGCGGCGGCGCCCGGCTGTGTGCCCGTGCCCACGACGACGAGGGGCAGCTCCGTGGCATCCGGCGCGTGCACCCGACTCACCGTCGCGAGGGCACCCGTGAAGCCGATGCCGGTCAGGGCTGCCGCGAGACCCGGCCACTCCGCCAGCGCCACCTCGGCTTCGTCGAGGGGCGGCAGCGCGAGCACGAGCGCGTCGACTTCTGTCTGGGCGTCCGGCGAGTGCAGGGCAGCGGTGGACGTGGACAACTCGGGAAACGCCATGCGACCCATCCTAGGTTTGCCGCGTACGCCGGGTCCGACGAAAACGCGGCGAGTGTGGGATGCCGTGTTCGCTGTCAGCGCGACTCGGCCGCGCGCCCGTGCGCGGCTCGTACAGTGGATGCATGCCCTTGAACGGTCCTCTCTATGAGCGTGTTGCGTCAGCGCCCCCCGTCCCCGCGGGGTTGCCGATGATCGTCGCGCTGACCGGATTCACGGATGCCGGAAACGCCGTCTCGCGCATGATCGAACTGTTCCGCGACGACCTTGAGCCATCGCCGGTCGTGGTGTTCTCGTCCGACGTCCTGCTGGACTACCGCGCCCGCCGCCCGACGGTCACCTTCGACGGCGACCACCTGCTCGACTATCGCGCGCCGCGGCTGGAGCTCGCGCTCGCCCATGACGCGCTCGGACAGCCGTTCGTGCTGCTGGCCGGATACGAGCCGGACTTCGCATGGGACGCCTTCGCTGAGACCGTCGTCGGTCTCGCGGAGGGCCTGCAGGTCTCCACGGTCACGTGGGTGCACGCGATCCCGATGCCCGTGCCCCACACGCGGCCCATTGGCACGACCGTCAGCGGCACGCGCACCGAGCTGACCGAGGCGCACTCGGTGTGGAAGCCGCACACGCAGGTTCCGGCCACGATGGGCCACCTGCTCGAACTGCGTTTCGCGCAGAGTGGCATGCCTGTGGCGGGCTTCGTGCTGCTCGTCCCGCACTACCTGGGCGACACCGAGTACCCGGCGGCTGCCATCGCGGGCCTGGACAGCGTGTCAGTCGCGACAGGTCTCGTCTTCGATGCCGACGGCGTGCGCGAGGAGAACCGCGAGTACCTCACCAAGGTCGATGACCAGGTCGAGGGCAATGAAGAGCTCACGGCGATGCTGCGCACCCTCGAGGATCGCTACGACTCCTATATGGCGGGGTCGACGCTCGCGCAGCCGATCATCCACACGGGCGACCTGCCGAGTGCCGATGAGCTCGCCGCCGAGCTCGAGCGCTTCCTCGCCGATCGCCGCCCGGACGACGACAAGCGCGGCTGGCGCTGACCCGTCGCGGCGCTTCGGGCGGAATGCCCGGCGCCGCCAGACGGTTGTAACGAGAGAGCAGAACGCACTTCCGGCCATTGCGCATGTTCGCAGGCTGGGGTATGCGACAATGGGACACCGACCCGTTGTCTTGACGGCGTCATCCCATGCCCGGGAAGACGCAGGACTTGACAAGGGTCTTACTAGTGTCCGAAACCCCGACGGCTCCCGTCGGTGAAAGGCGAGACGTGACTTCCGTTACGAAGACCCCCCGTACACGCAAGGCAGACGACACCGACGTGGTCGACCAGGCCGCAACCGAGACCGCTGTGCAGACGCCCGCGGCGGATGCCAAGGCGCCGGCGAAGAAGGCCCCCGCGAAGAAGGCGCCCGCGAAGAGCGCTGCGGCGAAGGCTCCCGCGGCCAAGACCGCTGCGGCGAAGACCACCGCCGCCAAGACCACCGCCAAGAAGGCATCCGGCAAGGCATCCGACGCTGACGAAGAAGAGCTGGACGACGACGTCGAACTCGAGGACGACGGCGAAGACGTCGACGCCGACGAGACCGACGACGACGACACCGAGTCTGACGAGACTGCGCCCGCGAAGAAGGATGCCAAGGGCGCCGCTGACGACGAGGAAGACGACGAAGACGAGGAAGGCCAGACCAAGCCTGCCTTCTCTGAGCCGCTGCCCACGGGTGCGATCGTCATCTCGTCCAACGACGAGGATGACGTCCCGGTCTACTCGACGCAGATCACCGGTGCCACGGCCGACCCGGTCAAGGACTATCTGAAGCAGATCGGCAAGGTCCCGCTGCTGAACGCGGCCGAAGAGGTCGAGCTCGCAATGCGGATCGAGGCGGGTCTGTTCGCCGAAGAGAAGCTCTCGCACATGACGGCGGCCGAGAAGTCGTCGCAGCTGGGCCTCGACCTGCAGTGGGTCGCCCGTGACGGTCAGCGTGCGAAGAGCCACCTGCTGGGCGCGAACCTGCGCCTCGTCGTGTCGCTCGCGAAGCGCTACACGGGTCGTGGCATGCAGTTCCTCGACCTGATCCAGGAGGGCAACCTGGGCCTGATCCGTGCCGTCGAGAAGTTCGACTACACGAAGGGCTTCAAGTTCTCGACCTACGCGACCTGGTGGATCCGCCAGGCGATCACCCGTGCCATGGCCGACCAGGCGCGCACGATCCGCATCCCCGTGCACATGGTCGAGGTCATCAACAAGCTCGCCCGCGTGCAGCGGCAGATGCTGCAGGACCTCGGTCGCGAACCCACGCCCGAAGAGCTGTCGCGCGAGCTGGACATGACCCCCGAGAAGGTCATCGAGGTGCAGAAGTACGGCCGCGAGCCGATCTCGCTGCACACGCCGCTCGGTGAGGACGGCGACAGCGAGTTCGGTGACCTCATCGAGGACACCGAGGCGGTCGTGCCGGCAGATGCGGTGGGCTTCACGATGCTGCAGCGTCAGCTCGAGTCGCTGCTGGACTCGCTGTCCGAGCGCGAGGCGGGCGTGATCCGCATGCGCTTCGGCCTCGGTGACGGTCAGCCCAAGACGCTCGACCAGATCGGCGACACGTTCGGCGTGACCCGCGAGCGGATCCGCCAGATCGAGTCGAAGACGATGGCGAAGCTGCGTCACCCGTCGCGTTCGCAGTCCCTGCGGGACTACCTCGAATGAGCGAGGCTCCCAACGACGGCAAGGTCCTGTCGGTCACGATCGACGCGGGCACGTTCAAGCGGATCCCGATCCGCACGCGTGTCGTCATGCCCGGCGACGACCTGGACTCGTTCATCTCGGAGTACGCGCGCGGCGTGGTCCGCGACGGCGACACGCTGTTCGTGACGGAGAAGATCGTCGCGATCACGCAGGGTCGTTCGTTCACGCTCGACGAGATCACGCCGCGCCCGCTCGCGCGCTTCCTGTCGAAGTACGTGACGAAGACCTCGTATGGGATCGGCCTCGGCATGCCCGAGACGATGGAGATGGCCCTGCGCGAGTGCGGCACGCCGCGCATCCTGTTCGCCGCCGCCGTCAGCGCCGTCACGAAGCTGTTCGGCCGGCGTGGCGACTTCTACCGCATCGCGGGCGACAAGGCGCGTGCGATCGACGGACCCACGAGTGGCACGATCCCGCCGTACAACAAGGCAGTCGTGCTGGGCCCGACCGAGCCGGATGCCGTCGCGGCGCGCCTGAAGGCGCTGCTGGGTGGCGGTGCGGAGGTCGCCGTCGTCGACATCAACGACATCGGCGGTAACATCCTGGGCTCGACCCTCGACAAGCCGGGGGAGCAGCAGCTCGTCCGCATCCTCGCCGATAATCCCCTGGGTCAGGGCCACCAGTCCACCCCGCTGGGCATCATCCGCCGCGACTGACCCGCGCGCGCCGTGGCGCGAGTGTTCGCGTCGAGTGCGCCGGTTGACGTCGAGTGCGCCGGTAGTGCGCGCGCCCGAAGGGGCGTTGTCGGCACGAACCGGCGCACTCGGCGGAGCGCGGGCTCAGAAGCCCATCGCGGCGCGGTAGCGGGGGAGGTGTCCGTGGCGGATGCCCGTGGCGGTGGGCTTGTTCTCGAACACCCCGGCGCCCCAGTTGCCCTCCACGAGCACGGGGCCTTTCGCTGTCGCGACGATGTCCCACCCGACGTAGCGCACCTGCGGCACGACGAGGGCGACTTCGGTGATGAGCGCACGGACGGCATCCATGTCGGGCAGTTGGAAGTCGGCGATCGTCGCACCCGTGTCGGGGTGGGTCGCGTACAGCTCGCCGTGGATGTCGTAGCCCATGCCCATCGCCCGGCCGTCTTCGTGCAGGGCGGTGTAGAAGCCGCCGAAGGCGCCCTGGTCGCTGACCTTGCCGCGCCCGAACTTCTGCGCCATGTTGACGATCTCGACCGTGCCGTCGTCCTTGACGAACGTCGTCACGCGAGTCGTGTTGGCCGTGCCCGGGGCGATCGCCTCGAGAGTGGGATGCTGCTCGATGCGCTCCTCGACGAGCGTCTGTCCCCGCTGAACGAGCTCGGCGTGCAGAGCCGCCCAGTCGGTGACCTCGGTCGTGTCGTACCGGCTGACACCGAATCCCGACTTGCTCACGGGCTCCTTGCCGATGAGAACGGGGTGCCGCTGTGCGAACGCGCGCAACTCATCCGGGCCGGCGGTCTCGAGGTCGAGCCACTCGCGGCCGAGGTAGCGGTCGAACAGGCGGTTGAAATCGGTCTTGTGGTGGAAGTGGTGCACGTACGCGGGGTCGTCGTACCTCTTCGACAGCTCGAGCGCGAGCGGGCTGGTGACCCACGTCGCGCGTTCCGCGCGCGTGAGGATCGCGAAGTCGAACTCCATGTAGTCGTTGAAGCCGACGCGATGACGCGCAGCCGACCACAGCATGTCGACGAGCACGAGCGGGTAGCTCTTGCCGTGGATGCGCGCGGTCTTGCGCGCGCGCTCCGTCACGGAGGCGACGTCGAAGCCGCGGGCGCGCTGCCAGAGGAAGCGCAGACGGTCGTTGAGAGCGAGTCCGCTCGAAGCCATGAGAGTCCTTCCGGACTGGGGGAGACGATCCCTCCAGTCTAGAAGGTGAGGCTCAGCGCGCTTCGGCCAGACGGGCCGTCTCGTCGTGCCAGCTGGTGGCGATCGCGCGCAGCTTCTCTTCGTACTTGCGGCCGTGGTGGGCGCAGAACAGAAGCTCGCTGCCGTTGACCTCGGCGGCGATGTAGGCCTGGGCGCCGCACGAGTCGCAACGATCCGTGGCGGTCAGGCGGTACTCGAGGACGGCAGGCTCAGCGGTGGTCGAGATGCTCATTTCGGGTTCCTCCTTGGTGCGTCCGTTGCGGTGCGGTTGCATCACATACAACCACGCGGATGCCGGGAGAATGCCGCGATCCGGTCACATTTCGCTGTGCGCGTACGTTTGTCGGAGGCGGGAATACGGCCCTGCGGCGCCCGCCGCGTGTGTCGCCGCCCCCGTGTCCGAGACCCTGGATACGCTTGGAGATTGTGACCGCCGAGTATTCCGCCCATCACCTTCAGGTGCTCGAAGGACTGGAGGCCGTCCGCAAGCGCCCGGGCATGTACATCGGGTCGACCGACTCACGCGGCCTCATGCACTGCGTGTGGGAGATCATCGACAACGCGGTCGATGAGGCGCTCGGCGGCTTCGGCGATCGCATCGACATCGTGCTGCATTCCGATGGCAGTGTCGAGGTGCGTGACCGTGCCCGCGGCATCCCCGTCGATGTCGAGCCGCGCACGGGTCTGACCGGTGTCGAGGTGGTCTTCACAAAGCTGCACGCCGGCGGCAAGTTCGGCGGTGGGTCGTACGCGGCATCCGGTGGTCTGCACGGCGTCGGCGCGTCGGTCGTCAACGCGCTGAGCGAGCGGCTGGACGTCGAGGTCGACCGCGGCGGCAAGACGTACGCGATGTCGTTCCACCGCGGCGAGCCCGGCGTGTTCGCGGGCCCCAGTCCTGACTCCGCCTTCACGCCGTTCGAGCGCGCCTCCGAGCTGCGCGTCGTCGGCAAGGCCGCGAAGGGCGTCACGGGAACGCGCATCCGCTACTGGGCCGACCGGCAGATCTTCACGAAGGATGCCACCTTCGCCCTCGACGAGCTCGAGCAGCGCGCGCGTCAGACCGCCTTCCTCGTGCCGGGACTGCAGATCGACATCGCCGACGAGCGCGGCGACGCGGCCGCGACCACGTCGTTCCGCTACGACGGCGGGATCTCGGAGTTCTCGGACTTCCTCGCCCCTGACGCGGGCATCACCGACACGTGGCGCCTCACCGGGGCGGGCACCTTCACCGAGACCGTGCCGGTGCTGCAGCCCGGCGGCGCGATGGTCCCCACCGAGGTCGAGCGCACGTGCGACGTCGACATCGCCCTGCGCTGGGGCACCGGCTATGAGACCGTGACGCGCTCGTTCGTCAACATCATCGCCACGCCGAAGGGCGGCACCCACCAGGCCGGCTTCGAGCAGGGTCTCATGAAGGTGATCCGCACCCAGGTCGAGCAGAACGCACGTCGACTCAAGGTGGGCAACGACAAGCTCGAGAAGGACGACATCCTCGCCGGCCTTACGGCGGTGCTGACGGTGCGACTGCCTGAGCCGCAGTTCGAAGGTCAGACGAAGGAGATCCTCGGCACGCCGGCCGTGCGCAACATCGTCGCGAACGTCGTCACGAAAGAGCTCACCGCGCGCTTCGCGTCGACCAAGCGCGACGACAAGGCGCAGACCGCGCTGCTGCTCGACAAGGTCGTCTCCGAGATGAAGGCGCGCATCTCGGCGCGCACCCACAAAGAGACGCAGCGGCGCAAGAACGCCCTCGAGTCGTCGTCGCTGCCGGTCAAGCTTGCGGACTGCCGCACGAACGACGTGGCGCAGTCCGAGCTGTTCATCGTCGAGGGTGACTCGGCGCTCGGCACGGCAAAGCACGCGCGCAACAGCGAGTTCCAGGCGCTGCTGCCGATCCGCGGCAAGATCCTCAACGTGCAGAAGGCGTCGATCAGCGACATGCTGAGCAACGCCGAGTGCGCGGCGATCATCCAGACGATCGGGGCCGGCTCGGGCCGCTCGTTCGACCTCGACGCCGCCCGCTACGGCAAGATCATCCTGATGAGCGACGCGGATGTCGACGGCGCGCACATCCGCACGCTGCTGCTGACACTGTTCTTCCGCTACATGCGTCCGCTGATCGAGGCGGGGCGCGTGTACGCCGCCGTGCCGCCGCTGCACCGCGTGATCATCGTCAACCCGGGCCCAACGAGACGGTGTACACGTACTCCGAGCAAGAGCTGCACACCCTCCTGGCGAAGGTGCAGAAGAGCGGGCGCCGCTGGCAAGAGCCGGTGCAGCGCTACAAGGGCCTGGGCGAGATGGATGCCGACCAGCTCGCGACGACGACGATGGATCGCGTCGGTCGCACGCTGCGCCGCGTGCGGGTGGAGGATGCCGAGGCTGTCGCGGGCGTCTTCGAGCTGCTCATGGGCAGCGATGTCGCGCCGCGGCGCGATTTCATCGTGTCATCGAGCGACCGGCTCGACCGCGAGGCCATCGACGCGTGAATGCCGCGTCCGACGCGTGAATGCCGCGTCGTTCCCAGCGAAGCCCGCCGGGAACGACGCGGGGCCCGAAACCGAGCTGGGGGGATCGATTTCGGGCCATCGCCGCGGCACCAGCGCGTAGTCGTGATGACGATGGTGCGGATCCGCTTCCATCGTCCCCGAAATCACAGACATCGCAGCTTGACGCTCAGTGAAGGCTGACTGGGGATCAGTCCTTCGGCAAGATCAAGCGTAAGTGGCATGACGCCGGATGCCCGATGGCCGAAAGGCTACATCGGTTGCGACTTTTGTCTAGTTCTGGGGTCAGGTCGGTATCGGGTGGGCAGGCTCACGACTCCAAGGGAATCGCGGCGGAGACGACCCAGCCGGCGGCTCCGCGCTCTGACGAGAAGGACCCGCCGAAGAGCCGGAAGCGCTCACGCAAGCGCATGATGCCGTAGCCGGAGGCGGGAAGGCCCGCGGTGCGCGATGGTGGTGAGTCGTCGGTGAAGTCGAGGTGGGCCCACCCGCGCTCGATCCGGAGCGTGATGTGGACGTTGCGTGCCCCTGTCGCGTGCTTGAGTACGTTGGTCGAACTCTCGCGGATCACGCGGACGAGCGCGACCAGAGAGGCACTGGGCAGTCGGACGTCGTCGGGAATCTGCGCGGTCACGGCGATGCCGGCCTGCGCGAGTTCCTTCGTGACAGCTGCCACCGTGCCCTCGATGCTGTCTGCGGACGGCACGCGTTCGGGGGAGAGATTCTCTTCGCCGCGCACCATGCCGAGGACGCGTCTGATGTCGGTCAGCGCCTGAACGGCGGCTTCCCGGATCGCGGTCTGGGATTGTGCGCGTGTCTTCATGTCGTCGGTGCGATCGAGTACCGCCGCGTGCAACGCGACGATCGTGATCTCGTGGGCGACGATGTCGTGCAGCTCGTCGGCGATGAGGTCACGCTCGTGTCGCAGCTGCTCTGCGATCTCGCGTTCGGTCGCTTCCAGCTGCAAGGTCAAGTTTCTCGCCCGCTCCTGTTGCTGACGGATGGCCAGTCCGATCAAGAGGCTCAGGAGTCCGACGATGGCGATGATGATTCCGCCGAGAGGCTGGAATCCAGATTCTGGTCGCAGGATGGATGCCAAGAGCCATCCGGTCCACGCGACTGCATAGGTGACAGTGAGCGGCACGCTGCAACTGAATGCGACGAGTCCGAGTGGGACTGCTCCTGCCAGGAGCGTGTCAGTAACACCGGTCACGGCGGCCACAACAGCGACCACGATCATGACCAGAGTGCCGACGGGTGGTCTCCACGCATACAGCGCCACCGCGAGGGTGATGCTT
>Ga0207420_1001829_pt1 | contig 11831 bp, 8 predicted proteins | sample ThiBio_inoc_biof_FD_183941 | JGI IMG/M metagenome (GOLD analysis project Ga0207420, IMG submission 183941) | Wastewater bioreactor microbial communities from Cape Town, South Africa - Thiocy_inoc_biof (SPAdes) | ecosystem: Engineered > Bioremediation > Thiocyanate > Unclassified | place: South...
ACCATCCGGCCGCGTACCCCGCCAGCCCCGCGACCGCCATCGCGAACCACGACCACCGCAGCGGGATCCGGTCGCGGTAGGCGAAGGCGACCGCCCCGGACAGGAAGCAGGTCAGCAGCCGGGGGTGCTGGTCGTAGATCCCCGCCTCCGCCCCGCTCGTGAACCACGCCGCGTAGACCGCCCACGACGACGCCCACATCGCGAACACCGGCCAGCGCCTCGCGAGCAGGCCCGCCCAGCCCATCGCACCGATCAACAGGTAGTAATAGAAGTCGTAGCGGATCGTCCAGAGCGAGCCGTTCGCCGCCAGCTCGGGATAGTCCAGCACCAGGGCCGGCAGGAGGATCGCGGCCCACGACGGGGCCTCGGGCCGATGCATCCCGCCCCGCGCCGCCAGCCAGGGGGCGGCGACCAGGCTGGTGAACAGGGCCGCCGCCAGGAACGCCGGGTAGACCCGCGTCGCCCGCCGCGTCAGGAAGTCGGCCCACCCCCGCGAGCCCGCCCAGCTCCGCGCCACCAGGAACCCGCTCAGGACGAAGAAGGCGTCCACGGCGATCCGCCCCAGCGTGTACTGCCCCCACGACCATCGGACCATCGGGTCGTAGTCGAGCGAGCAAACGTGCATGTAGAACGAGTGCGACAGGACGACCAGGCTCGTGAGCAGGAACCTCGCGAGGCCGACGGCGTTGTCGCGGTCGCCCGGGGGGCGATCCAGATGTGAGCGGTGTTTCATGAAAACGACGTCGGTCGTCGAGGGGGCGACGGGTCGCCCCGACATCGGAGAGGGTCCACATCCATGCGGAGGTCGATGCCCGCGAGGGGCACCGAAGTCCCATCGGGCCGGGGCGGCGAAAGCGCGCGCCTCGGGCCGAGAATCTCGGGGCGAGAATCTCGGGGCGACGTCCCGCCGCCCCACCCAGGTTATCGGCCCCGGGGGGCGGCCTCTCCAGGCGCTCTCGCCCCCTCAGTCGCCCTCGACTTCGAGTCGCTCGCGTGCATCCTTGATCGCGGCGAGCTTCTCGGGCGTGACCTCGGGGTACTTCGGGTCGAGGCCCTGGACGGCCTCGGCGATGGTGTGGGCGACCGCGGCGCGGGCGACCCACTTGTGGTCGGCCGGGATGACGTGCCAAGGTGCCCACTTCGTGCTCGTGGCGGCGATGGCGTCCTGGTAGGCCTCCATGTAGGCGTCCCAGTGGCCGCGCTCCGAGATGTCGGAGGCGGAGAACTTCCAGTGCCGGGAGGGGTCGTTCAGCCGCTTCAGGAACCGCCGCCGCTGCTCGTCCCTGGAGACGTTCAGGAAGAACTTCAGCACCAGCGTCCCGTTGCGGGCCAGGTGCCGCTCCAGGTTGTTGATGTCCTCGTACCGCCCCTCCCAGAACTTTCGGTCGATCTCGGCGCCGGGGATGCGCTCGGCCTGGGCCAGCTCGGGGTGGACGCGGACGACCAGGACTTCCTCATAGTACGATCGGTTGAAGATGCCGATGCGTCCGCGCTCGGGCAGGGCCTTGGAATAACGCCAGAGGAAGTTGTGGTCCAGCTCCTCGGCCGAGGGCTGCTTGAAGCTGAAGACCTGGCAGCCCTGGGGATTGACGCCGGACATGACGTGCTTGATCGTCCCGTCCTTGCCGGCCGCGTCCATCGCCTGGAGCACGACCAGGACCGACCAGGTGTCGGAGGCGTAGAGGCGGTCCTGGGCCTCGGCCAGCTCCCGGATGCTCTTGGCGAGCAGGTCCTCGGCGAACTTCTTCCGTTTGGCCTTGGGGACGCCCTTGTTCCCGGCCCACGACGGGTCGTGATCCTTGAGGCGGAACTTCTCGCCGGGATCGATCCGGAACCTGTCGACGACTTCGTCCAACTTCAGCATCGGAGGGCCCCTGATGACGTGGGATGAGCCGACTCCGTTGTACGACGTCCCGGGGCTCGCGTCGATCGGCCGGTCAGGGCTTCCGGGCGATCTGGTCGGATTGGTCCAGCCGAGCCAGCGTGGCGCGGGCGAGGTCGGCGGCGACGGAGCGGTCGACGGCGTGGTCGTGGACCCAGGCCAGGTGCTCGCGGGCGTCGGCCGGCTTGCGGTTCCGCAGGCAGGCCAGCGCGACGATCGTATGGGCCTCGGCCCGCTGGACGTCGTTGCCGGCGGCGTCGATCAGGGCGGCGTCCGCGAGGTCGCCGTTCAGGTGGAGGAGGACCGGGCGAGGCCAGGCGTCCGAGCCCGGGAGCTTCGCGAGGGCGTCTTCCAGGAAGGCGTAGGCCGCCGGGTCGCGGCCCGCCCGGCGCTCGGCCAGGACGCCGAGGATCGCCATGTACGGCGCGGCGGGATCCCGCCAGCCGGCCAGGTTGAAGAACGCGCGGGCGTCCGTCTCGGCCCCGTCGACGTCGGCGCACAGCCGCGACCATCCCCGGGCGACGTAGGCGTCGGCCCGGCGCGGGTCGGCGGCCGCGGCCTTGTCGAACGCCTCGACGGCGCGGGCCCAGTCGCCGGCCGCCTGGGACGACCGGCCCTCGCGCATGCGGGCCTCGGCCTCGCTCGTCGGCTCGGGCCGGGGGGATGGGCTGCGCATCGCCATGCGATCCCGGGACATCTCGGCGAGCACGCCGGAGACGCCGCCGTACGACGCCAGCAGCCTCGGGTCGGCCTCCTCGACGGCCCGGTAGTCGGCCATCGCCTGATCGCGGAGGCCCAGCTTCGCGTAGACGTTGCCGCGGTTGAAGTGGACGATCGCGTTGCGCGGGGCGAGCTTCACCGCCTCGCCGAGGTCCTCCAGCGACCGCTCGTACTCGCCCAGCATGAATAGGGCCAGGCCGCAGTTGGTCCGCGCGCCGGCGTTCTTCGGGTCGAGGTCGATGGCGCGGTCGAGGTCGGCGACGGCCTCGGCGTAGCGCCTCAGGTTGTTGTACGCCGCGCCCCGGTTCTGGTACGCCTTGGCGTTCCTGGGGTCGATGGCGAGGGCCCGGTCGAGTTCCGCCAGGGCCTCGTCGTTGCGGTTCATGCGGACCAGGACGCCGCCGCGGTCCTTGTGGTTCTCGGAGTCGTTCGGGCGGAGCCGGCCCACGACCTCGAAGTCCCGGAGCGCCTCCTCGTTCCGGCCCGTCCGCGATCGGATCGCCCCGCGGAGGCGGTAGGCGAAGGCGTAATTCGGGTCGAGCGCGACGGCCCGCGAGTAGTCGGCCTCGGCGCGGGCGTCTTCCTTCATGTCTTCGAGGAGCCGGCCGCGGCTGGCGAAGGCGCGCGGGTAGTTGGGGCCGAGCCGGACGGCCTCGTCGAGGTCGGCCAGGGCCCGGGGAAGGTCGCCGAGCGCCCGGTGGACGTCGCCGCGGCCGATGCGGCTGTTGGGGTCGATCGGGTCGATCCGGATCGCCTGGTCGTACTCGGCGAGGGCCTCGTCGTGGCGATTGAGCCGATGGTGGACCTGGGCCAGCCCCGCGTAGGCCGTTGCGCGGGCCTCCTGGACGGCGTCCGTTGAGCGGGACGTCCCACAGGCGGATCGACCGGATGAACGCGGCCTCCGCCTCGTCGAGCCGGCCCAGCATCATCAGGGCGACGCCGCGGTCGGTCCAGCCCGTGGTGCTCATCGGGTCGCGGGCGATGATGCGGTCGAAGTCGGCCAGCGCCTTCGACGGCCGCTCCAGGCGCAGGTACGCGCCGCCGCGCCTCGTGAGGGCTTCCGAGTCGTTGGGATGGCGGGCGATCACGGCGTCGAGGCGCTCGACGGCCTCGGCGTACCGCCCGGCGTTGGAGAGCGCCAGGGCCTCGGCCTTCTGGTCGTTCGTGGAGGCCGCCCAGGAGGCGGCGACGCCCCCGCAGGCCAGCAGCGCGCAGGCCGCGCGCAGAGCCGTCTTCGCCGTCATGCCGACGACCGTCCTTGGTCAGGGGTCGCTGTCATCGATGGAGCCCGTCGGCTTCCTCATCGGCGAGGCGGGCGGGGCGGCGACGGCCGGAACGGCGCGGGAAATCGGCCGCCGCGCGGGTTCTCGCGGGCGTGCCGGGGTTCTGGAAAGGGAGCGGACGCGCGAGGAATCCGGGCCTCGCGGTGGTCGGCCCTGGCGGGGATGGAGCGGCCGGGGGGGCTCGCGGGGTTACTCCGACTCCTCGATCGACCGCAGGACGTCCAGGACCTGCTCGGACAGCTCGACCACTGGCCGAGGGCCAAGACCGTCCGCCGAGGGGTGCGGAAGCAGCGGATCGACGCGGCGTTGGTCATGTCCAGGGTCATGAACTCCAGGTCGTGCCCGGTCGCCGCGTGGTCGTTGATCGTCTCCAGCACGGGCCGGGAGTCCAGGTCGGGATAGTCGTCGCGCATGGCCTGGAGCGCGGCGTTCGCGATCTCGTCCGGGTCGGGCCGCGAGTCGTCCGCCTGGATCACCGCGAAGCCCAGGCCGTCGGGCGCCTGGACGGCCACCGTGCGCACCGGGCCGTCCTCGGTCTCCTCGATCGCCCAGCCGGGCGGGTACTCGAACCGAAGGCCCTGATCCTCGTAAGCCTGGGCCGACATCGCTGGGCTCCCTCGTCGATTCGCCGCCCGGGTCACGACCGATCATGCACCCGGGCCGACGCCGCTGCTCGACCGCCGATCCTACCGCGCGAGCCGGCCGCCGCCAATCCGCACCGCCGGCCTCCTTGACCTCGGGGCTGCGTTCTCTATATTTTCGACTCAATTGGTCGAGTTTGACCCAGGGGGCACCGACGACGATGGGATCTACGATGCGATCGATGGGCTTCTTCGCGGCGGCGTTCCTCCTGACGGGCCTGGCCTCGGCCGGGGCGGCGGAGGCGCGCAAGCCGAACGTGGTGTTCATCCTGGCGGACGACCTGGGATATACGGACGTCGCCTGCTACGGGAGCCGGTTCTACCGCACTCCGAACATCGACCGGATGGCGGCCGAGGGCCTGCGGCTGACCGACGGCTATTCCTGCGGACCGAATTGCCAGCCGACCCGCGCCGCCCTGATGAGCGGCCAGTACGGGCCGCGGACGGGGGTCTACACCGTCGGCTCGATCGAGCGGTTCGCCTGGCGGACGCGGTCGCTGAAGCCGGTCGACAACGTCCAGAAGCTGCCGCTGGAGACGTACACGCTGGGCCAGGCCGTCCACGACGCCGGCTATGTCACCGGGCTGTTCGGGAAGTGGCATCTCGGGCAGGACGAGGCGCATCACCCGCTCAAGCGCGGGTTCGATGAGTCCATCGTCTCGATGGGCAAGCATTTCGATTTCGAGACGATCCCCCCGGTCGACCATCCGAAGGACGCCTACCTCGCCGACTTCCTGACCGACAAGGCCGTCGACTTCATCGCCCGCCACAAGGACCGGCCGTTCTACCTGGAGCTGCACCATTACGCGGTCCACGCCCCGCACCAGGCCAAGCCCGAGATGGTCGCGCGGTTCGTCGGGACGAAGCCCGAGGGGGGCCACCACGACCCGACCTACGCGGCGATGATCGCCAGCGTCGACGAGAGCGTCGGCCGGGTGCTGAAGACGATCGACGAACTGGGCCTGGGGGACGACACGCTGGTGATCTTCACCAGCGACAACGGCGGCGTCGGCGGCTACGCCCGCGAGGGGATCAAGGTCGGCAAGGAGATCACCGACAACGCCCCGCTCCGCGGCGGCAAGGGGATGCTCTACGAGGGGGGCGTCCGCGTCCCGTACATCTTCCGGTGGACCGGCAAGGTCCCCCCCGGCAAGACCAGCGACCGCCCCGTCAACAGCGTCGACCTCTATCCCACGATCCTGGAGCTGACCGGCGGCCGGGCGAAGGGGCCCCTCGACGGCTCCAGCTACCTGCGGCTCGGCCGACCGCCCCGAACGGGGGCCGCTCTACTGGCACTTCCCCGGCTACCTGGGCGCTTCGAAGGGCCACTGGCGGACCACCCCCGCCGGAGCGATCCGCGACGGCGACTGGAAGGTCGTCGAGTCCTTCGAGACCGGCGATGTCGAGCTGTACAACCTCCGCGACGACCCCGGTGAGAAGCACGACCTCGCCGCCGAGCAGCCCGCCCGCGCGGCCGAGCTGCACGCCAGGCTCGTCGCCTGGCGGAAGGAGATCCACGCCCCGATGCCGACCCCCCACACGCCCGACCCGGACGCCACGGCGAAGAAGGGGGGCGGCGCCGACGAGTGAACTCCGAGCGAGGAGGGGCGCGGCGGCCCGGCCGCGCCCCTCCGCCCCTCCGTGCCCCGGACGCCGCGGCCGGGCCCGTCCCCCGCATGGCCGCGCCCCGGCGTTCCTGATAGAGTGGCTGGCCGAAGGGGCCGCGAGCGAGGCGGCCCGAGGTCGAGGAGGGGACGATGAGGATTCTGTCGGGGATTCAGCCTTCGGGCGCGCTGCACATCGGCAACTATCTGGGGGCGATCCGGCAGTACGTCGCGCTCCAGGACGCCAACGACGCCTACTATTTCGTCGCGGACTATCACGCCCTCACGAGCGTCCGCGACGCCGCGACCTTGCATAAATATGTGTCCGACGTCCTGGTCGACCTGCTGGCGCTGGGGCTGGACCCGGAGCGGGCCGTCCTGTTCGTGCAGTCGGACGTCCCGGAGACGGTGGAGCTGTCCTGGCTGCTGACGTCGGTCACGCCGATGGGCTGGCTGGAGAAGTGCGTCAGCTACAAGGACAAGGTGCAGCAGGGCCTGCCGGCCGAGCACGGCCTGTTCGCCTACCCGGTCCTCCAGGCGGCCGACATCCTGCTGTACGACGCCGACCTCGTCCCCGTGGGCCAGGACCAGAAGCAGCACCTGGAGATCACCCGCGACGTCGCCGAGCGGTTCAACCACGTCTACGGCGGAAAGAAGAAGGAGGTCTTCCGCCTGCCGAAGCCGTACATCCTCGACTCGGTCGCCGTGGTGCCGGGGCTCGACGGCCGGAAGATGTCCAAGAGCTACAGCAACACGATCGAGATCTTCGACGAGCCGGCCGCGATCCGGAAGAAGGTCAAGAAGTTCGTCACCGACAGCACCCCCGTCGAGGCCCCCAAGGACCCCGACGCCGACCCGCTGTTCGGCCTCTTCAAGCTGTTCGCCAAGGAGGCCGACCGCGACGAGGTCGAGCGCCGGTATCGCGAGGGGGGCATCGGCTACGGCGAGGTCAAGACGCGGCTGGGCGAGGCGCTGATCGAGACCTTCGCCGAGGCCCGCGAGCGCCGGGCCGACTGGGTCGCGCACCCCGAGCGGGTGGCCGCCGTCCGCGCCGCCGGGGCCGAGAAGGCCCGCGCCACCGCCCGCAAGGTCCTCGACCGCGCCCGCGCCGCCTGCGGCCTGGGCTGAACCGACGCCCGGCCGCCGCCCCTCCAACCGTCCTCTCCGCGGAGTCAAGCCATGCTGTTCTCGCTGATCTGGTTCCTGCTCATCGGCCTGGCCGCCGGCTGGCTCGCCGGCCAGATCACCAAGGGCCGCGACTTCGGCGCGGTCAACAACATGATCGTCGGCGTGCTGGGCGCGCTCGTCGGTGGCTTCCTGTTCGGCCTCCTCGGCTTCGGCCCGACCAACATCATCGGCAGCCTCATCACGGCGACCGTCGGCGCGATCGTCGTGCTGTACCTCCTCAACCACTTCGGCCGGAAGCTCTGACCGGGCGAGTGGCCGCGGCCCGGTCGCGGTGGCCGCCGGGCCGTGTGGCGAAGCACCGGCCCGGCGATGGTGAAAGTCGCTCGCCGCGTCACGCCGACGGGGCCGCGCCGGCCGCCCGTCGGCGGGCTCGCGACGTCCCGAGGACGACGGTCGCTCCTCCCGCGAGGAAGCTCGCGAGGGAGGCCGGCTCGGGGATCGCGGCGGGACGGATGACGGACGTGGTGCCGGCCGTCGGCATATAGGCGAGTTGATCGAAGCCGGGGACGTCCTGGCCCGACGATCCCAGCAACAGGGTCTCGGAGACGTCGAAGGACAGGCGCAATTCGCCCGTCATCGTCGACGACGTGCCGATCCGGATGCGGGCGATCAGGTCGTTGCCGCCGGCCGTGACGTCGACCTCCGCGTCCAGATCGGCGAGGCTGTCGAGCAGGGTCAGCCTGGTCGCCGACCCGTCCTCGCCCCGCCCGACGCCCCGGCCGAAGCCGTCGCCGCCGAACACATAGCGGTCGACCGACGGGAGGTCGGTCAGGTCGTCTGGCAGGTCGGCGAAGTAATAGTCGCCGCCGACGCCGGGGATGCCGCCGGAACCTTCCAGGATCAGGCTCACCGTGTACGCGTTCAGGTTGGACGCCCCGGTCAACTTCAGGTCGACGGTGAAGAAGCCTCCCGCCTGGTACTCGCTCGGGGCGTTTTCGATCGAGAGCGTCGGGCCGGCGTCCGCCTGGCCGCCCAGGCTCGCAATGCAGAGGGTCGCCAGCAGGGCTCGGGTATAGTGCCTCATGGGGAATCTCGCCTCAGGTGGTGGGATTGGGTCGCACAGCTTCTTGATCGGGGGGAGGCCCGCGGCGGGCCGTGACGCCGGCCGCGGGCCTCGGGGCCGGGTCAGCGGTCCGAAAGGGACGATCCCCGCGCGAGGCCGGCGGCCTTCCCGGCGACGCGCACGGCCGCGATGCGGGACCTCTGGAGGGCGAGGGCCGGCGAGCCCCGGCGCATCGCCGTCGAGAATCGGCGATCGGCCCCTCCCCTCGAGGTCGGCCGCAGGGGCGACACGGTCGCGTCGGCGGCGTCCGTCCCCCGTGCCGCGAGGCCGACCGCGACGAGGCCGTCAGGGGCTGCGAGGGAGGCGGCCCTCGACGCGAGCGCCGAGGGCCGGACGATCCGGCCGCCCATCGCACGTTGGACGATCAGACGGTCGCGGACGTTGATCGAGCCGTCGCGGTCGAGGTCGGCGTCGACGTCCCAGTTGGAGGAACCGGGCCGCGACCCGGATGCGGCGTTGATCAAGGCGATGTCGACCTGATCCACGACGCCGTCGCCGCTGGCGTCGCCGAGCAGGCGGTGGAATGCGGACGTGTAGGACGCGCCGTCGTTGGTCGCCAGGGTGCGGCCGGCCGCGTTGGTGATCGCGGCGGCGTCGATCCGCCACTCGTACGCGCCGTCGGGCAGCGACTGCTTCGCCGAGTCGGCGGCCAACTCCCAGGTGAGCGTGCGCGTGGCCGGATCGTAGCGGAACTGCGAGGCCGACAGGCTCACGCGGCGCTCCGAACTCGTCCCGGGCTCCATGCCCAGATTGTAGAGGCCGACCGCGTCGACGATGGACCCGTCCGCGATCAGGTCGCCGACGTTCACCGCCTCGCTGAACGTCCACGAGGCCCGATCGACGTAGGACCGCTGCCCCATCCCCCCCTGCACGACGACCGTGGGCCGCTCGATCACCGCCCGGTTCAGCAACACCCGGACACCCACGTCCGCGGTCGCCAGATCCGGACGGCCGTCGCCGTTGAAGTCTGCGACGATGAGCTGGCCGCCGCCGGTGTAGGTGGTCCTCGCCTGGAAGGTGCCGTCGCCGCGGCCCATCAGGAGGGTTACCCCGTAGTTCGAGACGCCGACCGCGACATCGAGCCGGCCGTCGAGGTTGAAGTCGCCGACGACGACCGAGTTTGGGCGGCCGCCGACATAGTATTCCTCCTGAGCCGGAAAGTATCTCTGAGCCCCCGCCGGGTAGACTCTGAGCCTACGGATCATCACCGTCACCGCATGATCCGAACTGTTCGCAAGGACCATGTCCGAGAAGCCGTCGCCGTCGAAGTCGCCGATGGCCAGGTCCACCTGGCCTTGGTGATCGCTGCGATAGTCGAAGTTGATGTCGAAGGACCCGTCTCCGCGGCCTAATAACACCAATGCATCCTGATCGCTACTATTCAACTCCTCGGTCAGACCAGCCAGATCCTGCACGCCGTCGCCGTCGAAGTCCCCGACATCCAAGGCGACGAAGCGGGCCCATGGGGCATAGTTCGTGCGCGAGGGGAATCCGCCGGAGCCGTCGCTCAGGAGTACCGTGATCCCGCCGGGTTTGTTGGCGATGGCCAGGTCGGGCCGACCGTCACCGTTGAAGTCGCCGGCTTTCATCTCGATGGCCAGGCCGGCCATGGCGAGGGTGGGTCCTGGTTCGAACGTCCCGTCGCCGCGCCCCTGGTAGAACGCGACCCGATCGAGTCTGTAGCCCAGCGCGAAGTCAAGAAATCCGTCGCTGTTGAAATCCTCCACCACCACGGATTCGACCCGACCGCCCGTCTCAACCCTCTCCCCCATCCGGAATGTGCCGTCGCCTCGCCCCATCAGGATAAAGGCGTCGGCGTAGACGCCCCGGGCGGCGACGAGGTCTAGCACGCCGTCGCCGTCGAAGTCGCCCGCCCCGAGCGTCTTGACGTCCCTCGGCTCCTCATAGGTCGAGACGACGAAGCTGCCATCGCCCCGGCCGGGGAGGATCAGTACCGAGGCGGTCGATCGCTTCGCCACGGCCAGGTCCAGGTCGCCGTCGCCGTCGAAGTCGGCCGTCGCGCAGGGATCCCCGAACGTATAGCCGCTCGAACGGAATGAGATCCTGCCCGGGAAGGTGCCGTCCCCGCCGCCCAGGAGGACCCCCTGGCCCCCGACGATGTCCAGGTGCCCGTCGCCGTTGAAGTCGGCGACGGACGCCGGCCCGCCGGTGACGCCCATATCGTCGGGGACGTCGACGTCGAAGGAGCCATCCCCGCGGCCTATAAATATCGTCCTTCCCGTGCTATCCCCCGAGCCGGTGACGACGTCCAGGAAGCCGTCCTCATCGAAATCCCCGATCGCCATGGACTCGGCGGACGAGAATCCTCGGGAGTAGGAAATGACGGGAGGGGCGAAGGTTCCATCGCCCCGGCCCAGCACCACGGATAGGTTCGTCGTTGTGGAGGAGGGGTCGATTGCGATCAGGTCCTTCAGCCCGTCGCCGTTGAAGTCGTTGGCCGTGAGTTCCCTCGGCCGCCGGCCGGCGGGGTAGGATGCCGGCCCGCCGAATGAGCCGTCCCCGTGGCCGAGGTAGATGGAGACCGTGTTATCGCTGTAGTTCGACACCGGCCAGGTCCAGTCGCCCGTCGCCGTCGAAATCCGCCGCGGCGAGTGAACGAGCGGAACCACTCGCTCTCAAATCGACTTGGGCTTCGAACGTGCCGTCACCGCGCCCCATGAGCAGGGCGATCCGCCCCTCATCGCTGGACGAGATCGGGCTGATCGAAGCCGCGAGGTCCAGCCGCCCGTCGCCGTCGAAGTCGCCGGCGACCAGTCCACTCAGGCTCAGGGAGGAACTCAGCTGGATCGGCGGGATCTGGACGAACGTGCCGTCGCCCTGCCCCAGCAGCACCGAGATGGTATTCGGGGCCGAACCGATCGATGTCTCGTATAGCGACAGGTTGGCGGTGATGAGATCGGCGTGGCCGTCGCCGTTCAGATCGCCCGAGAGGATGGCGAACGGTTCCCTCCCCAGCGTATACTCCTCGTTGGGGAACAGCCCGTGAGGGTCGGCGTCGAGGAGCCTCCGCGCCTCCAGGGCTTCGAGCGAAGGGCCGCGGGGCCTCCGGCTGCGAGGGGACGGCGCGTGCCGATTCCGGTGGAATTGGGGTGTGTGGCTCATGGGTCGCTGTTCGCTGGGGTGTTGGTGGCGGTAGGTCCGCGTGGGGCCGTCGTCCGGGATGGCGGCGCGCGGCGACGCCGCCGGGGGCGGGGCCTCGCCGGTCGATCCCGCCATGCGGGCCGGATCCATCTCCGTCGTAGGTACCTGCGAGAACCGCGGCGGGCGACCTCAAGGAAATCCGCCCGGATGCGGATTTTTTTTCTAGGACGGCAAAGCCCGATTGATCGGCGTTCCGACGTCGGTTACACCTGGGGGAGTCCCTGCGACCAGGAGTGACCGCTATGCCGCGACGGAGCGCCCGGCCGGAGCCGGATCGGACGATCGAGC
>Ga0207420_1001830_pt1 | contig 11825 bp, 7 predicted proteins | sample ThiBio_inoc_biof_FD_183941 | JGI IMG/M metagenome (GOLD analysis project Ga0207420, IMG submission 183941) | Wastewater bioreactor microbial communities from Cape Town, South Africa - Thiocy_inoc_biof (SPAdes) | ecosystem: Engineered > Bioremediation > Thiocyanate > Unclassified | place: South...
GCCTGGCCTATGGATATCTCCGCGGGCGGATCGAGGGGGAGTTTACACACTATTTCGCCATGCCCAGCAACATCGGCGGCGGCGCGACCGGGGAAGCGAAGCTCGATCCCAACAGCCTGTCTTACTACACCCTCGACCGAGGGACCGGGCTGCCGATCCCGAGCACGATCGACCGGGTCCCTTCCTGGTTCTACGACCTCAAGGCGACGCTCGTCGGTCAGATGACGGGAGGCAGTCGGAATATTTACGAGACGACCCTGACGATCGCCGCCGTCGCGGCCGTCCCCGAGCCCGGCGCCGTCGTCGTCTTCCTCGCCGCAGCCGGCGGAGGGCTCCTCATGCTCAAGCGCCGAGCCGCCTCCTGATCCACCCACCAACCCCACTCCCGACCGGAGCCGAAACGGCGATCGAATCATGAAATCCCCGACCCGCCCCGCCTCCGCCCTGCATCCCCTGGCGATCGCCCTGGTCGCCTGCACCGCCCTGACGGCCCTACCCGCCGGTACGACCGCCGCCGAGGACGCCCCGGACGTCGTCCGCGTCCTCAGCTTCAACCTCTGGCACGGGGGCGACGCCGGCAAGCAGCCGCTCGACCGCACGGTCGAGGTCATCAAGCAGTCGCGGGCCGACGTCGTGGGGCTCCAGGAGACGGGGGGCCTCGCGCCCAAGGACGAGCCGCGACCCGACCGCGGCGCCGAGATCGCCGCTCGCCTGGGGTGGCATTACCTCGACCAGGGGGGCCGGACGGGCATCCTCAGCCGGTTCGAGATCGTCGGGGCCACCCCGAAGAAGTGGGGCGCCAAACTGGCGCTCCCCTCGGGCCGGTTCATGTACGCCTTCAACGCCCACCTGGCCCACAGCCCCTATCAGCCGTATCAGCTCCTGGACATCCCCTACGGCGACGCCCCGTTCATCAAGACCGAGGCCGAGGCCGTCCGATACGCCCGCGAGTCGCGCGGGGATCAGGTCGCGGAGATGCTGGCCGAGGCGAAGGCCGTCGCCGCGGAAGGGCTCCCCATGACCATCACCGGCGACTTCAACGAGCCCTCGCACCGCGACTGGACCGAGGCCGCCGCGAAGGCCGGCCTCTGCCCGATCAAGGTCGAATGGCCGTCCACGAAGGCCGTCGAGGACGCCGGCTTCGTCGACGCCCTGCGCATCGTCCATCCCGACCCGGTGAAGTCGCGAGCCCTCACCTGGACCCCGACCACCAAGCCCGACGACCCCAAGGACCACCACGACCGCATCGACTTCGTGTTCGTCGGCGGATTCGATCACCCCGGCTCGGCCGTGAAGGCGGCCCGGATCGTCGGCGAGGCCCCCGAATCGGCCGACATCGTCGTCAGCCCTTACCCCTCCGACCATCGGGCGGTCGTGGCGGAGTTGGAACTCCCCGCCGGAGGAGCGAAGGCCGTGGGGAGATGATCCGAGGCGTCGTTCACCCGGCGTCGATCTCGTCCAGGCGCCGCGCGATCTCCGGATCGATCGGGCCGGCCAGGCCGACGTCGGGGTGACGGCTGTACCCGGAATGGGTCTCGGCCGCCGCGACTCGTGCAACCGCCGCGAACCACCGCGCCGCCTCGGCGTCGCCCCGTTCGTGGGCGATCAGGGCCTGCACGAGGGCGCGGCCGAACCGCTGGGAGGGCGTCGCCGCGCCGGACGCCCACTCGCCTCGCAAGGCGAGGTGCAGGGCCTCGTCGTACAGGTCCACGATCCGACGGACGGCTATGAAGCGCGCAAAGCTCCTCTCCACCCCCGGCACGACGTTCGGGCGGTCCTCCTGCGCCCCGAGCGACGCCCGGTACGCAGCGACCGCCTCATCGACGAGCCCGAGGGCGTCGAGGCATTCGGCTCGCAGGAGATGGGATTCGGCCGTGAAGATCGAATCCCGGTACTCCACGAGTCGCCGATCCAGCAGCGACAGCGCCGCCCGGTGCTCGCCGGCTTCGGCCAGGTGGAACGCCTGGAGATGAAGGTATGAGTCCCTGGACCGACTCCGGCTGCGTTTCAACCTCGCCTCGAAGTCGGCCGCGTCTTGCTCGGTCCAGGTCGTGCGTCGGAACCAGTCGTCGCCGGCCATGGCTCCCCCTATCGGACCGCAGCCCCCTCGGCGCTCGACGGTCGTTCGACCAGATAATCATCCGTCGAATCTGGACGGAATCCTGAAATCTCGCAATGCGCGGCCGAGATCATACGAGGTGCAGATCGTCGTTCTTTGACAATTCGACAGCACCTATCGGGAGCCAAGCCGACCCCGAACGACCGGCCTGCATCGCCCGATCGACCGTCCCGGCGTGCGACTTCGCAAGCCTCGCCGGGGATTCGGTCTTGAGCCCCAGCTCTCGGCCGGCATCGAGAAAAACCCAATCGACTTCGACGATCGAAGCCAACGCATAACGACGTAATCATCCAACCTTTAACAACTTGCGAACAACACACCCAAAGCGTCACGAGCGAACGAACCCGCCGCGAGGCTCATTCGAACCGCAGGATCGCCTGGTCGACGGCCAGGCTGTCGCCGGGGGCGGCGAGGATCTCGGCGACGACGGCGTCGTGGTCGGCGCGGAGGACGTTGCGCATCTTCATGGCCTCGACGACGGCCAGGGTCTCGCCGCCGCGGACGGCCTGACCGGGGGCGACGGCCACCTCGACAAGCAGGCCGGGCATGGGGGAGAGGAGGAGCTTCGACAGGTCCGGCGGCGGCTTCTGGGGCATCAACGCCAGCAGCTCGGCGGCGCGGGCGGTCATGACGAAGGCGTCCACCTGCGCCCCGCGGTGGGCGACGCGGTACTTCAGGCCCGTCCGCTCGACCTGGACGCAGACGTCCTCGCCGTCCCACGTCCCCTTCAGGAGCGGGTCCCCCAGCTTCCAGGCCGTCCGAAGGTGGTGGAGCTTACCGTCGTGCAGGATCTCGCACCCGCCGTCGTCCAGGAAGACGCCCAGTTCGTAGCGGGCGTCGGGGAGGAGGACGACCCAGTCGGAGGCGACGCGCCGGGCGTGGCCTTCGAGCTGGCCGCTCGTCCCCACGGCCCGCTTGATGTAGCGACGGCGGGCGTAGGCGGCGACGGCGGCCAGGATCAGCGGATCCTCGTGGGGGAGGCTCGCAGAATGGAAGCCGTCGGGATAGGTCTCGGCGATGAGGCCGGTGTCCAGGTCGCCGGCCAGGAACCGCGGATGCCGCGTGAGCGCCGCCTGGAACGCGAGGTTCGTGGAGACCCCGCGGATCAGGAAGGCGTCGAGCGCCCCGTGCATCCGCTCGACGGCCTCCCTGCGGGTCCGGCCGCTCGTGATCAGCTTGGCGATCATCGAGTCGTAATAGATGGATATCTCATCCCCCTCGACGACCCCCGCGTCGACGCGGACGGAGCCGGCCTCCTCCTCAGGGGGCCGGTAACGGACGAGGCGGCCGGTGGAGGGGAGGAAGTTGCGGAACGGATCCTCCGCGTTGATGCGGCACTCGATCGCCCAGCCCTCCGGGCGGACGTCGGCCTGCGTCATCCCCAGCGGCTCGCCGGCCGCGATCCGGATCATCTTCTCCACCAGGTCCAGCCCCGTGACCATCTCGGTGACGGGGTGTTCGACCTGGAGTCTCGTGTTCATCTCCAGGAAGTAGAACGAGCGGTCGGCGCCGACGACGAACTCGACCGTCCCGGCCGAGCGGTAGCCCACCGCCCTCGCCAGCGCGACGGCCTGGGCGCCCATCGCGGCCCGGGTCGGCTCGTCGAGGAACGGCGACGGCGCCTCCTCGATCACCTTCTGATGTCGTCGCTGGAGCGAGCACTCCCGCTCGCCGAGGAAGACCGTCGCGCCGGACGCATCGGCGAGCACCTGGATTTCGATGTGGCGGGGCCGCTCGATGAACTTCTCGATGAAGACGCGATCGTCGCCGAACGCCCCGGCGGCCTCGGCGCGGCAGGCTTCGAAGCCCTCGGCGACCCCCGCGTCGTCGCGGGCGATCCGCAGTCCCTTGCCGCCGCCGCCGGCCGACGCCTTGATCATCACCGGATAGCCGACCTCGCGGGCGATCTCGACGGCGCGGCGCGCCGATTCGATCTCGCCGTCGAAGCCCGGGATGACGTTCACGCCGGCCTGGCGGGCCAGCCGCTTCGAGGCGATCTTGTCCCCCATCGCCGCGATGGCGTCGGCCGTCGGGCCCACGAACGCGATCCCCTCGGCGTCCAGCCGGCGGACGAACGCCTCGTTCTCGGACAGGAAGCCGTACCCCGGGTGGACGGCCTCCGCGCCGGTCGCCTTGCACGCGGCCACGATCCGGTCGACGTCCAGGTACGACAACCGCGGCGGCGACGGGCCGAGGAGGAACGACTCGTCGGCGAGGTCGACGTGCAGGGCGTCGCGGTCGGCCTCGGAGTGGACGGCGACCGTGGCGATCCTCATCTTGCGCGCTGTGCGGATGACCCGGCAGGCGATCTCGCCCCGGTTCGCGATCAGGATCTTCTGGAACATGCCGGGGCTCGCGGGGAGGTGACGGTCGAATCAACGTCAGGCTTCGAACGACGTCCTTCCCCCCTCGCGGGGGAAGGTGGCCCGGAGGGCCGGATGAGGGGGACGACGAGCACGGAGGCCGTGGGATCTCGCGTCGGCCCGGACGGGCGGGCCGTCGGCTCCCGACGGCGCTCGTGCTGGTCGTCCCCCTCATCTGACCGCTTCGCGGTCTGTCTTCCCCCGCGAGGGGGGAAGACGTCGGAGTGGACGGTTCCTTAGAGCGGGATGTTGCCGTGCTTGCGCCAGGGGCGCTCGACCTTCTTCTTGCGGAGCATCTCCAGCGACCGGGCGATCCGGCCGCGGGTCTCGCGCGGCATGATGACGTCGTCGACGAAGCCGCGATGGCCGGCGATGAACGGGTTGGCGAACTTCTCGCGGTACTCGCGCTCGCGGGCGGCGATCTTCGCCGGGTCCTTCTTCTCGTCGCGGAAGATGATCTCCACCGCCCCCTTCGGGCCCATCACGGCGATCTCGGCCGACGGCCACGCGAAGTTCACGTCGCCCTTCAGATGCTTGGACGACATCACGTCGTAAGCGCCGCCGTAGGCCTTGCGGGTGATGACCGTGACCTTCGGGGCCGTGCATTCGGCGTAGGCGTACAGCAGCTTCGCCCCGTGCTTGATGATCCCGCCGTACTCCTGAGAGGTCCCGGGCATGAAGCCGGGGACGTCCACGAACGTGACGATGGGGATGTTATAAGCATCGCAGAATCGGACGAACCGCGCGGCCTTGATGGAACTCTTGATGTCCAGGCAGCCCGCCAGGACGAGCGGTTGGTTGGCGACGAACCCCACGCTCCGGCCGCCGACCCGGCCGAAGCCGATCACGATATTCCGGGCGTGGTCGGGCGCCAGCTCGAAGAAGTCCCACTCATCGACGACCTTGAGGACCAGCTCGCGGACATCGTAAGGCTTGTTGGGGTCGTCGGGGACGAGGGAGTCGAGCGAGGGCTCCTCGCGGTCGGCCGGGTCCTCGGTCGGGACGACGGGGGGGCTCTCGCGGTTGTTCGACGGCAGGAACGTGAACAGCCGGCGGGTCATCATCAGGGCCGCGACGTCGTCCTCGAACGCGAGGTCCGCGACGCCCGATTTCGTGGTGTGGGTCGTCGCCCCGCCCAGTTCCTCGGCCGTGACCGACTCGTGCGTGACGGTCTTCACCACGTCGGGCCCGGTGACGAACATGTACGACGAGTCCTTCACCATGAAGATGAAGTCGGTCATCGCCGGCGAGTAGACCGCCCCCCCCGCGCACGGGCCCATGACCAGGGAAATCTGCGGGACGACGCCCGACGCCTGGACGTTCCGCAGGAAGACGTCGGCGTAGCCGCCGAGCGAGGCGACCCCCTCCTGGATCCGCGCCCCGCCCGAGTCGTTCAGGCCGATCACCGGGGCACCGACGTCCATCGCCTTGTCCATCACCTTGCAGATCTTCTCGGCGTGGGCCTCGGAGAGCGAGCCGCCGAAGACGGTGAAGTCCTGGCTGAAGACGAAGACCAGCCGTCCGTTGATGGTGCCGTAGCCGGTCACCACGCCGTCGCCGGGGATCACCTGGTCGGCCATGCCGAAGTCGGTGCAGCGATGGCCCTTGAACATGTCCCATTCTTCGAATGAATCGGGATCCACCAGCAGCTCGATCCGCTCGCGGGCGGTGAGCTTCCCCTTGGCGTGCTGGGCCGCGATCCGCCTCGCGCCGCCCCCAAGCCGGGCCGCGGCGCGCTTCTCGTCGAGCTGGCGGACGATCTCGTGCATGGCGACGGCTCCCCGGTTCAGTCGTTGGCGGCCTCGACGAAATCGAGCAGCCGGTAGGCGGCGGCGGCGGCGGTGGTGCGGCCCTCGGCGACTGGTCGATCAGGCTCCACATCCAGTCGACGGCCTGGCGGCGGCGCTTCTCGTCCAGCTCGCCGGACTCGCCCAGCGCCTTGCGAAGGCGCTCGATCTCGGCCCAGAACTTGTCGATCCCCTGATTCTTCGCCGCGCTCAGGGCGACGACGACGGGCTTCCAGTTCGGCGACGGGTGCCGCAGCAGCGACAGGGCCCCGGCGAGCTGGCGGCGGGCGAGTTCAGCGGCGTCGGGGTCGATGTCGGCCTTGTTGACGACGATGACGTCGGCGATCTCGACGATCCCCTTCTTGATCGCCTGGAGGTCGTCGCCCGCGTTGGGGAGCTGGACCAGGACGAAGGCGTCGACCATGCCGGCGACGGTGGTCTCGCTCTGGCCCACGCCGACGGTCTCCACCAGGATCACGTCGAAGCCGGCGGCCTCGCAGACGAGCATGGCCTCGCGGGTCTTGTCGGCCACGCCGCCGAGCGAGCCCCGCGACGGCGACGGCCGGATGAAGGCGTCCGGGTTGACCGACAGGTGCTCCATCCGGGTCTTGTCCCCCAGGATGGAGCCGCCGGTGATGGTGCTGGACGGGTCGATCGCCAGCACGGCCACGCGATGCCCCCGGCGGATCAGCTCCAGCCCCAGGGCCTCGATGAACGTCGACTTCCCCGCCCCCGGCGAGCCGCTGATCCCCAGCCGGATCGAGTCGCCGGTGTGCGGCAGGAGCGCATCGAGCACGCCAGCGGCCCGTCGGCGGTGGTCGGACCGCGTGGACTCGATCAGCGTGATGGTCTTCGCCAGCGCCCGGGGCTGGCGCTTCAGGACGCCGTCGACGAGCGCCTGGTCGGCCGGTTCGAGGATCACCTTGCTGGGGAGGTGCGTGGCTTCAGCGTCGCTCGGCATGGCTGCCCTGTCTGGTCGATCGTGCGGGAGGGGCCGGAGAGGCCGACCCGTGACATGGTACACGAAACGACGACCGCAGGCCCGACATCCCGCCCGCGGGGGGATGTCGGACCCGGCCGCGCCCCGCCGCCGCGTCAGGCCGAGACGCGGTTCTTGCGGATCGCCTCCAGGATCTGCCTGGCGCAGGTGGGGATCGGGGTGCCGGGGCCGAAGATGCCCACGGCGCCGGCGCTGTACAGGAAGTCGTAGTCCTGCGCCGGGATGACCCCGCCGACGAAGACGCAGACGTCGTCCGCCCCCTGGTCCTTCAGCGCGGCGACCAGCTCGGGGACCAGGGTCTTGTGGCCGGCGGCCAGGGTGGAGACGCCGACGGCGTGGCAGTCGTTCTCGATCGCCTGGCGGGCGGCCTCCGCGGGGGTCTGGAAGAGGGGGCCGATGTCGATGTCGAAGCCCAGGTCGGCGAGCGCCGTGGCGACCACCTTGGCGCCGCGGTCGTGCCCGTCCTGGCCGAGCTTGGCGATCATGATGCGAGGCCGGCGGCCCTCCTGCTCGGCGAACGCATCGACTTCCGCCTTCAGGTCGTCCCACTCCATGTTCTTGCCGAACGCCATGCCGTAGACCCCGGAGATCACCTGGTTGTTGGCCCGGAACCGGCCCCACACCTTCTCCAGCGCGTCGGAGCACTCGCCGACCGTCGCCCGCAGGCGGACGGCCTTCACGGTCGCCTCCAGCAGGTTCCCCTCGCCCTTGCGGGCGACCTCGGTCAGCTCGTCGAGCGCCGCCCGCACCGCGGCCGAGTCCCGCTTCTCGCGCAGCTCCTTCAGCCGGGCGATCTGCGAGTCGCGGACGGCCGAGTTGTCGATCTCGCGGATCTCGACCGCATCCTCCTTCGGCAGCCGGTACTTGTTCACGCCGACGATGACGTCGAGGCCCGAGTCGATCCGCGCCTGCTTCTCGGCGGCGCACTCCTCGATCTTCATCTTGGCCCAGCCGGACTCGACGGCCTTGGTCATGCCGCCCAGCTTCTCGACCTCCTCGATGACCTCCCACGCCTTGTCGGCGATCTCCTGCGTCAGCTTCTCCATCATGTACGAGCCGGCCCAGGGGTCGACGACGGAGCCGATGTGCGTCTCCTCCTGGATGAGGATCTGGGTGTTGCGCGCGATGCGGGCCGAGAAGTCGGTCGGCAAGGCGATGGCCTCGTCGAACGAGTTCGTGTGCAGCGACTGCGTCCCGCCGAAGACCGCCGCCATCGCCTCGATCGTCGTCCGCACGACGTTGTTGTACGGGTCCTGCTCGGTCAGCGACCAGCCCGACGTCTGGCAGTGCGTCCGCAGCATCATCGACTTGGGCTTCTTGGGGTTGAAGCCCTTCATGATCTTCCACCACAAGAGCCGCGCGGCGCGGAGCTTGGCGATCTCCAGGTAGAAGTTCATGCCGATCGCGAAGCTGAGCCGGCCGGCGAACTCGTCGACGTCCAGCCCCTTGGCCAGCGCGGTCTTGACGTACTCCTTGCCGTCGCCGAGCGTCAGCCCCAGCTCCAGCGCCTGGGTGGCGCCGGCCTCCTGCATGTGGTAGCCGGAGATGGAGATCGAGTTGAACTTGGGCATCTTGTGAGCCGTGTACTCGATGATGTCGGCGACGATCCGCATCGAGGGCTCGGGGGGATAGATGTAGGTGTTGCGGACCATGAACTCCTTGAGGATGTCGTTCTGGATGGTCCCGGAGAGCTGCGGGAGCGTCACCCCCTGCTCCTCGGCCGCGACGATGTAGCCGGCCAGGACCGGCAGCACGGCCCCGTTCATGGTCATAGAGACCGAGACCTTGTCGAGCGGGATGGCGTCGAACAGGAGCTTCATGTCCTCGACCGAGTCGATCGCCACGCCGGCCTTGCCGACGTCGCCCTGGACGCGGGGGTGGTCGGAGTCGTAGCCGCGGTGGGTGGCCAGGTCGAAGGCGACCGAGATCCCCTGGCCGCCGGCCGCCAGGGCCTTCCTGTAGAAGGCGTTCGACTCCTCGGCCGTGGAGAAGCCGGCGTACTGGCGGATCGTCCAGGGGCGGACGGCGTACATGGTGGCCTGGGGGCCGCGGACGAACGGCTCGAAGCCCGGGAGCGTGTCGGCGTATTCCAGGTCCTTGACGTCCTGGGCCGTGTACAGCGGCTTGACGTCGATCCCCTCCGGCGTCTTCCAGTCGAGGTTCTCGACCTTGTTCTCGGGGGCGAACTTGGCGGCGGCCTTGCGCCAGCCGCTCAGGTCGGAGGAGTTGGGCAGTGACTCGCTCATGGTCTCGGGCCTCTCATCCCTTGTCGTGGTGATGCGGACGTCGCCTCATCGGCCGCGCGGGGGGCGTCATCGGCCCCGGGGGCCGGGTCGGCGGCGACGTCGGGTCCCTGTGAATCGGGCGTCCCGCCCGTCGAACGGGGCGGGAGCGGCCCGCCCTCGGATGCGATGGGCGGGGGAGGCCGGCGGGCGTCGCGGCGGCGCCGAGGGCCTCGTCTCTGACTTCAGGATATCGCGGCGCCGGGGCGTCGGCCATCGGAGAACGGGCCCCGGGCGAGATTCCTCCCATTTCACGGATTTCGAAATCGCGGGCCGGTTCGCCGCCGCCGGAACGTCCGGCGGACGAATCAACGCATTCGAGTCCGTTGACGCCGCCTCGCCCTTGACACGCCGGGGGAATCTGCCAGGATTGAGGGTATCTGGGGCGGCGCCGCCCCGCGGGAGGGCGTCGACCCGCCCCCCCGGCCGCGGCCGGGACGAGCCGGCCCGAGCACGAGTCCCAAGGTCCCGACCATCGAGATCGAGAGCATCGCCATGATCATCAAGGGCAAGTCGGCCGTCATCACCGGCGCCGGCAGCGGCATCGGACAGGCCGTCGCGATGGAGCTGGCCGACCGCGGCGTCGGGGCCGTGGGCCTGGTCGACAGCAGCGAGAGCGTCATCAACCTCGCCCGCACGATCAACGACCGGATGGAGCGCCCGGTCGCCGAGGCCATCATCGGCGACGTCACCGACGCCGCCTTCCGCGCCAAGGCGTTCGACCTGATCTCCAGCAAGTACGGCGCGCCGAGCATCTGCATCCCGGCCGCCGGCGTGAGCTTCGACCAGCCGGCCGTGAAGGTCGACGAGAAGACCGGCCGGGCCGAGACCTACCCGCTCGACAAGTTCCGCGAGCTGTGCGAGGTCAACCTGATCGCCCCGGCCGCCTGGGCCATGGAGACGATCGCCCGGATCGCCGACGATCGCCACAAGCGGGGCAAGACCTCGTGGAGCCCGGACGAGGGGATCCAGGGGACGATCATCTTCCTGGGCGCCGTCACCTCGCACGGCAACTCCGGCCAGGTCGCCTACGCCGCCTCCAAGTCGGGCCTGGAAGGCGTCGCCTCCACGCTGTCGAAGGAGGCCATCAACTTCGGCGTCCGCTGCGCCGTGATCCATCCCGGCTACACCGACACGCCGATGACCCGCGCCCTGGGCGAGGAGTACATCGAGAAGAACATCCTCCCCTACACCCAGCTCCGCCGGCTGATCGCCCCGTCGGAGATCGCCGACGCGATCTACTTCCTCATCTGCAACTCCGCCGTCAGCGGCCAGCTCTGGGCCGACGCCGGCTGGCACCCGCAGGCCTGAGGCCCGGCCGAGGATCCCGAGCGAGGGCCGCACTGATGACCCGCGAGCGCGTCCACATCACGCCCGACCACAACCTGGCCCTCGACCTCGTCCGCACCACCGAGGCCGCCGCGCTCGCGGCGGCCCGCTGGGTCGGCCGGGGCGACAAGAACGCGGCCGACGGCGCGGCGGTCGACGCGATGCGCCTGCTGTTCAACTCCATGCAGTTCGACGGCGTCGTCGTCATCGGCGAGGGGGAGAAGGACGAGGCCCCCATGCTGTTCAACGGCGAACGCCTGGGGACCGGCGAGGGGCCGCGGGTCGACATCGCCGTCGACCCGATCGACGGCACCCGGCTGGTCGCCGGCGGCATGGCCAACGCCGTCGCCGTCGTCGCCGTCTCCCAGCGCGGGACCATGTTCGACCCCGGCCCCTGCTTCTACATGGAGAAGGTGGCCTGCGGTCGCGAGGCCGCCGGCGTCATCGACGTCGAGGCCCCGATCGAGGAGAACGTCCGCAAGGTCGCCGCCGCCAAGGGCATGCAGGTCGAGGACCTGACCGTCGCCGTCCTCGACCGCGAGCGGCACCACGAGGCCATGGCCCGCATCCGGGCGATCGGCGCCCGCGTCTACATCTTCGCCGAGGGGGACGTCGCCGCCGCCATCGCCGCCGCCACCCGCGGCACGGGCATCGATCTGATGTACACCATCGGCGGCACCCCCGAGGCCGTCGTCGCCGCGGCGGCCCTCAAATGCCTCGGCGGCGCGATCCAGGGCCGCCTCCGCCCCCGCTCCGACGCCGAGCGCAAGGCCGTCGTCGACGCCGGCTACGACATCGACCGCGTCCTGACCACCGACGTCCTCGTCAAGGGTGACGACGTCTTCTTCGCCGCCACCGGCATCACCGACGGCTCGCTCCTCCGCGGCGTCCGCTACAGCCCCGAGGGCGCCACCACCGAATCCGTCGTCATGCGGTCCCGCTCCG
>Ga0207420_1001844_pt1 | contig 11766 bp, 10 predicted proteins | sample ThiBio_inoc_biof_FD_183941 | JGI IMG/M metagenome (GOLD analysis project Ga0207420, IMG submission 183941) | Wastewater bioreactor microbial communities from Cape Town, South Africa - Thiocy_inoc_biof (SPAdes) | ecosystem: Engineered > Bioremediation > Thiocyanate > Unclassified | place: South...
CCCCGCCACGAGGCACACGATCGCGATGAGCGCCGCGATCCAGATCGCCCGATTGCCGCGGATGATGCGGCGCCAGCCCAGCACGCGCGACGTCTCGGCGTCGACCTGCTCCCCCTCGGCCGGCGTGGCCTCGGGGTCGATCAGCTCTGTCAGGTCGTCGGAGTTCGCGCCGGTCATCCGTTGGCCTGCTCGGCCGCTGCCCGGAACGCCTCCAGCTCCGCCTTGTTGTCGGCGATGAACTTCTCTTCGGCGGCGAACTGCAGTCTCAGGCTCTGGTTGGTGTAGTCGAGCTTCTCGCGGCAGTCGAAGTCGGCGAGCGCGATCTCGATCTCCTCTTCGGCGTGCTGCTTCCACTCCGGTGTCGTCGTGGGGTCGTTGGCCGCGTAGAACGCCTCGAGCTCGGCTTCCGTCGCGTTCTCGTAGTCGAAGTCCTCGTACGCGCTGTTCTGGTCTTCATACAGCGCGTTCTGCACGTCGTACATCTTCTGGGTCGGCTCGGACTGCGCCGTGTACCCGCTGAACCCGGCATCGGCCATGCAGGATGCCCACTCCTTGTCGAGCGCCTTCAGCTCGGCGGAGGACTGCACCGATGTGTACACCTCGCTGATGCGGTTGAGCAGGTCTTCGTACTCGGTGTAGATGTCCTGCTGTGAGGACGAGCCGTAGACCTGGTCGCTGGCCTCGCCCTGGCATCCATTGTCGAGCGTCGACCAGTCAAAGTCGGGGTCGTTCGCCTGCTCCTCCGTCGCGCCCTCGCCGTAGAGAGTCGCGTAGAAGGCGGTCTGCTCCGATTCGGACAGCGAGCTCACGTAGTCCTGGTTCGGGTCGACGTACTCCTCGCTGCTGCCGGAGTTCTGCTGCTCGTTGTACGGGTTGTTGAAGACGCCGTAGCCGTACTGCGCGACCCATTCGCGCTTGTCGGGCTGCCAGACGCCGTCGTCGCCGACGATCGTGCCGCCGTTCTGCAGGTTGGGCACGTACTCGAAGCCGGCCTCCTTCATGCACGCCGCGGTGAGCTCTTCGATCTCGCCTCCCCACGCCGAGGCGAGGTAGGTGTTCAGCGGCGAGTCTTCATAGCTCAGCGTGTCGCCACCGCCCGAGGTGCAGCCGGCTAGGGCGAGGGCTGTAACGAGGGCGGCGGCGGGCAGAAGGGCGGTGCGGATGACGCGCATGGTCTCTCGATCTGTCGGGCGCCGGCGGCGCGGGACGCGAGCCGCCACCGGTCCCCCCGGCGATCGAAGCTCAGCGCTTTCTCTCATCCTGGCGCACGCGTGGGAGCGGTCGCATCCTCCGCAAGGATGATCTTCACAGGAAATGGAAAAGTTCCGGCCGCACCCGTTTTGATCCGGTCGAACACGACGGATGCCCGGGCGGATGCCACGGCGGATGCCGGGTCCGCGACCGTCAGCGAGCGCGCGGATGCGAGGTCAGATAGACGTCGCGCAACGCGTCGACGGTGACGTGCGTGTAGATCTGCGTGGTTGCGACTGACGCGTGGCCGAGCAGTTCCTGCACGACGCGCACGTCGGCACCACCCTGCAACAGGTGCGTCGCGAAAGAGTGTCGGAACGTGTGCGGCGACACATGCGCGGTCAGCCCGGCCCGATCGGCGGCCGCCTGGATCACGAGCCACGCCCCCTGCCGCGACATGGGCGCACCGCGCGCGCCGAGGAACAGCCGCGGGGTCGCCCGCCCGCGCAGCGACAGCGCGGGGCGCGCCCGGGCCAGGTAGGCATCCACCGCCGCCCGCGCGTACGAGCCGACCGGGACGATCCGCTCCTTCGAGCCCTTGCCTCGCACGCGCAGCACGTCGCCGTGGGCGAGATCGTCGACGTCGAGCTGCATGACCTCCGAGACGCGCGCGCCGGTCGCATACAGCAGTTCGAGCAGCGCCCGGTCGCGCAGGCGCAGCATGATCTCCTCGCCGCCGCCGGCGCCAGCGGCGCCGACCGCATCGCCGGTCGCGTCACCGGTCGACGGCGCAGGCCCCGCGGCATCCAGCACCGCCTCGACCTGTTCGATCGACAGCGCCTTGGGCAGTCGCTGCGGCGCCTTCGGCGGCCGCAGTCGCTCACTCGGATCGGCATCGGCGATGCCCTCGCGCACGAGGAATCGGTGCAGGCCCCGCACCGACGACTGCAGCCGCGCGAGCGACGTGGCCGCGGGCGGGGGCTGCGCCGACGCGCGCTCGGCGGCGAACGCCGACACGAGCGCCGGCGTCACCTCGGCGGTGTCCTGCACGTCGCGCTCGGCGAGCCAGGAACGGTAGACGGCGAGGTCGCGCCGGTAGGCGGCGACGGTGTGCTCAGAGAGTCCGCGCTCGATGGAGATGTGCCTCAGATAGGCGTCGACGGCGCGCGTGAGGATCACGGCGCGGCTGCCTCCGCGGCGGCATCCCGGATCGGCCGGGGTCGGCGGTCCCACGGGGTGTCGGCGGGCGCGAGCGTCGACCAGTCGCGAGCCCGCGCGGCGTGCGCGGCGAGGGCGCCGACCACCAGTGACGGGTTCTGCACGCGGCGGTCGAGGATCGCGTCGACGACCTCGTCCAGGCTCGCCCAGCGCACTTCGATGTCGGCCTCCTCCGCGTCGCGGGCGAAGGTCTCCGGCGCGGGCGCCAGGTCGCGCGCCAGGTAGATGCGGATCGCCTCATCGCTGCCGCCGGGGCTCGTGTAGAACTCGCCCAGCACGTCCCAGCGCGCCGCTGTGAGGTCGGCTTCCTCTGCGAGCTCACGCTGCGCGGCGGTCAGGGCGCTCTCGCCGTCGAGGTCGAGCAGCCCCGCGGGGATCTCCCAGTCGCGCACGCGCACGGGGTGCCGGTACTGCTTGATCAGCAACACGCGATCGTCCTCGTCGAGCGCGAGCACGGCGACGGCACCGGTGTGGTCCATGTACTCGCGAACGATGGATGCCCCGTTGTAGTCGAGCTCATCGCGGCGGATGTTCCAGACCTTGCCCACGAACGGTGTCGACGAGGCGACGACGGTCACCTCGGTCGGGTCATCGCGCAGCTCAGTCACCCTCGACCTCGAACAGCTCACTCGAGCGGTGCCGCACGAGCGCCGCTGCGATCAGGCCGCGGAACAGCGGGTTGGCCTCGGTCGGCCGCGAGCGCAGCTCGGGGTGCGCCTGCGTCGCGATGTAGTAGGGGTGCACGTCGCGCGGCAGCTCGACGTACTCGACGAGGTTGCGGTCGGGCGACAGGCCCGAGAACCACATGCCCGCCTCGGAGATCTGGTCGCGGTAGCGGTTGTTGACCTCGTAGCGGTGGCGGTGACGCTCGCTCGCGCGGTTGGCACCGTACACCTCGGCAGCGAGCGAGCCTTCGGCCAGCTCCGCTTCGTACAGGCCGAGGCGCATCGTGCCGCCCATGTCGCCGTGGTCGATGATGTCGACCTGCTCGGCCATCGTCGCAATGACGGGGTGCGCGGTGTCGGGGTCGAACTCGCTCGAAGAGGCGCCCTCGATGCCGGCGACGTGGCGAGCGAACTCGATCACCATGCACTGCAGGCCGAGGCAGATGCCGAGCGTCGGGATGCCCTGCTCGCGCGCGAACCGCAGTGCGCCGAGCTTGCCCTCGATGCCGCGGATGCCGAAACCGCCGGGCACCACGATGCCGTCGAGCGCCCCGAGTGCCTTCTCGGCGCCCTCGGGCGTCTCGCACAGATCGGACGGGATCCAGGTCACGTTGACCTTGGTCTCCTGCGCGAAACCGCCGGCCTTGAGCGCCTCGGTGACCGACAGATATGCGTCGGGCAGGTCGATGTACTTGCCGACCAGGCCGATGGTGACCTCGTGCTTGGGGTTGTGGACGGCCTCGAGGACCTTGTTCCAGCGCGTCCAGTCGACGTCGGCGGCCTTGGTGTCCAGGCCCAGCGCGTCGACGATGTACGCGTCGAGGCCCTGCTCGTTGAGCATCGTGGGGATGTCGTAGATCGACGGCACGTCGATCGCGTTGACGACGGCATCCTCATCGACGTCGCACATGAGCGCGATCTTGCGCTTGTTGCTGTCGGTGACGGGCCGGTCGCTGCGCAGCACGAGCGCGTCGGGCTGGATGCCGATCGACCGCAGAGCTGCCACGGAGTGCTGCGTGGGCTTGGTCTTCTGCTCGCCGGAGGCACCCATGAACGGCACGAGCGAGACGTGCACGAAGAAGACGTTGCGCCGGCCGAGTTCGTGGCGGATCTGACGGGCCGACTCGAGGAACGGCTGCGACTCGATGTCGCCGACGGTGCCACCGATCTCGGTGATGATGACGTCGGGCTTGGGCGACTGGTCGGCCTGCAGGCGCATGCGGCGCTTGATCTCGTCGGTGATGTGCGGAATGACCTGCACGGTGTCGCCGAGGTACTCGCCGCGGCGCTCCTTCGCGATGACCTGCGAGTAGATCTGCCCCGTCGTGACGTTGGCCGCCTGGCTCAGCTCGATGTCGAGGAAGCGCTCGTAGTGGCCGATGTCGAGGTCGGTCTCGGCGCCGTCGTCGGTGACGAACACCTCACCGTGCTGGAACGGGTTCATCGTGCCCGGGTCGACGTTCAGGTACGGGTCGAGCTTCTGCATCACGACGTGCAGACCCCGCGCGGTGAGCAGGTTACCCAGCGACGCCGCGGTCAGTCCCTTGCCCAAAGACGAAACGACACCGCCCGTCACGAAGATGTGCCTGGTGGTGTCGTTGCTGCCCGCGTCTGAATGAGTATCCGTCACGGGCTTTCATCCTATCAGTCGTATCGCCCGTAGCGGGCGGAGGGTGGGCTGCGTTTCGCGGCGCCTGCAGTTCGGGAGGAGATTTCCGTTCGGGAGGATGCCTGGGGCCAGGAGCTCCTCCCGAAGCGAAATCTCCTCCCGTGGCGCAAGGCCCTATGCCGCGGCGAGGCCGAGGAGCTCCCGCGCGTGCTCGAGCGCGGCGGGCGAATCGGGTAGCCCCGACAGCAGACGGGCCATCTCGGCCTCGCGCTCCCGCCCCGCGAGCGCGCGGACGCTGGATGCCGTGACCGACCCGTCGCTCGCCTTGACGACACTCAGGTGGTTGGTCGCGAAGGCGGCGACCTGCGCGAGGTGCGTCACGACGATGACCTGGCTCGTGGTCGCGAGCGCGGCGAGGCGCCGCCCGACCTCGATCGCGGCGGCACCACCGATCCCGGCGTCGATCTCGTCGAAGACGAAGGTGGGCACGCTGCCGGTGCCGGCGATCACGACCTCGATCGCGAGCATGACGCGGCTGAGCTCACCGCCCGATGCGCTGCGGGCGACCGGGCGCGGGTCGGCGCCGGGGTGCGGCGCGAGCAGGAGGGTCACCTCGTCGCGACCCGCGGCGGTGGATGCCCCGGGTTCGACCGCGACGACGACGCGCGCGTCCGGCAGCGCGAGCGCGCGCAGCTCGGCGGTCACGGCCTCGCCCAGCCGCTCCGCGGCTGCGCGGCGTGCGGCGGTGAGCAGCCCTGCCGCGGCGTCCAGGGCTGTGGTCGCGGTAGCGAGGTCAGCCGTGAGCCGGTCGACGCGGTCATCGTCGTCGTCGAGTTCGGCCAGGCGCAGTCCGCCGGTCGCGCGCAGCGCGAGGGCATCCTCGAGCGTGCCGTGGGCGCGGACGAGACCGCCGATCGCCGCGCGGCGCTCTTCGACGGCGGCGAGCTCGTGCGGCCCGGATTCGTCGAGGTCGGCCAGGTAGCCGCTCAGGTCGGTCGCGAGGTCGGCGGCGCGGTAGCCGAGCTCTTCGAACGTCGCGGCATGCGCGGCGAGCGTCGCGTCACTTCCGGCCGCGCGCTCGAGCGCACGGCGTGCTTCAGCGAGGAGGGTCAGCACGTCGGGAGCGTCGTCTTCGCCGGAGAGCGCCGCGTGGGCCAGCGCCGCGGCAAGGCGCAGTTCTTCGGCGTTCGCGAGGCGTTCGGCGCGCTGGGCGAGCTCGACGTCCTCCCCCGGCTGCGGATCGATCTGCTCGAGCTCGGTGAGCGCGGCGCGCAGCTGCTCCGCCTCACGCGCGCGGTCATCGCGGCGGTCGGTGAGCTCGTCGAGTTGCGCGGCCAGCGACCGGGCCTCGTCATACGCGGCGCGGTACTGCTCGAGCGCTTCGTCGACCGCGGCCCCGGCGAACCGGTCGAGCGCGTCACGCTGCGCTGCACCCGAGCGCAACCGCAACTGGTCGGATTGGCCGTGCACGACCACAAGCTGCTCGGCGAGGTCGGCGAGGACGCCCGCCGGGGCGGTGCGCCCACCGACGCCGGCGCGGCTGCGGCCCTCGGCCGTCACGGTGCGCGACAGGTAGAGCTCGGCCTGCCCGTCTCCGATGGGCTCGACCTCGCCACCGGCATCCGTGACCCGCTCTGTGACAGGACCGGCCTCGGGCACGATCCATACGCCTTCCACGACGGCCTGTGCGGCGCCGGCGCGGACGGTGCCGGCATCCGATCGTGCGCCCAGCAGCAGGCCGAGGCCCGTGACGACCATCGTCTTGCCTGCGCCGGTCTCGCCGGTGATCGCCGTGAACCCGGGCCCGATCGGCAGGGTCGCCTGGGCGATGACGCCGAGATCGCGCAGGCTCATCTGCTCGATCATGCCGGGCTGTCCCCCGCACTGTCCCCCGAGCCCCCGACGCTGTCCCCCGAGCTTGTCGAGGGGCCCCGCCACCCCGTGACGGGCAGCTGGAACTTGCGCACCAGCCGGTCGGTGAACGGCGCGGGGTGCAGCCGCGCGAGACGCACCGGCACGGGCGACCGGCGGGCGACGACGCGCGCGCCGGGCGGCAGGTCGTGCGACCGGCGTCCGTCGCACCAGAGGATGCCGGTGCCGTCGGTGCGCGCAAGCACGTCGATGGCGACGGTCGCTTCGGGGCCGACGACGAGCGGCTTGGCGAACAGCGCGTGCGCCGACAGCGGCACGACGGCGATCGCCTCCACGGTAGGCCAGATGACGGGGCCGCCGGCGGAGAAGTTGTACGCGGTCGAGCCGGTCGGGGTCGAGATGACGACGCCGTCGCAGCCGAAGCTCGACAGCGGCCGGCTGTCGATCTCGATGACGACCTCCATCATGCGCTCGCGCGAGGCCTTCTCGACGGTGGCTTCGTTCAGCGCCCACGTCTCGTAGATCACTTCGCCGGTCGTGTCGACGACCGCCACCGTCAGCGTCATGCGCTCTTCGACGTCGTAGTCACGGGCGATGACGCGGCGCATGGCGTCGTCGATGACATCCGCTTCGATCTCGGCGAGGAACCCGACGTGACCCATGTTGATGCCGAGGATCGGCGCGGTCCCGGCCCGGACGAGCTCTGCGGCGCGCAGGATCGTGCCGTCGCCGCCGAGCACGATCGCGAGCTCGATGTCGTCGACCGTGACGTCGACGCCGAGCGTGGCGATGGGCCCGACTTCGCCTATCGCGGCGCGCAGCAACTCGTCGTCGCTGGGCAGCACGGGGTGTGCGCCTGCCGCTGCGAGGGCGACGATCACGCGACGCGCGGCGGCGACCGTGTCGGCGCGCTGCGCGTGGGCCACAACGAGGATCTCGCGCGTTCCGGTCATGCTGCTCCCGCCAGTCGGTTCACGGTCTCCAGATATTCTGTCGGATTCCCGGCGCCGTCGGCCTCGCCCGCTGATCGTGACACGGGTCGCAGATGCACCAGGAACTCGCGGTTGCCATGGGTGCCGGCGATCGGCGAGGCGATGACGCCGAAGGTGCCCAGCCCTGCATCCCACGCGGCCCAGAGCACGCCGGCGACGGCGTCGGCGCGTGCCGCGGCATCCGTCACGAGCCCTTCGCGCACGCCCGTGCGTCCGACCTCGAACTGCGGTTTGATCAGCAGGACGAGGTCGGTGTCGACCCCGGCGACGGCGGCGGCCGCCGGCAGCACGTGGGTGAGCGAGATGAACGAGAGGTCGCCCGTGATCACATCGAGGGCGACCGGGCTCCCCGCCGCCTCTGCGAGGGATTCGACCGTCATGTACCGGACGTTGAAGCCCTCGATCACGATGACGCGGTCGTCGGCGGCGATCTGCCAATCGAGTTGGCCGTGACCGACGTCGACGGCGAGCACGCGTGCCGCGCCGCGTTCGCGCAGCACCTGCGTGAATCCGCCTGTCGAGGCGCCCATGTCGAGGCAGGATGCCCCGGCGACGTCGACACCGAAAGCGTCCAACGCGGCGATCAGTTTGTGCGCGGCGCGGCTGACGTAATGGTCGGATGCCGCGACGGTGATCTCCTGGTCGTCGGCGACCTTCACGGAGGGCTTCACGACGGCGGCGCCGTCGACCGAGACGAGCCCGGCTTCGATGAGTTGCGCCGCCTGCGTACGGGAACGGGCCAGGCCGCGCGCCGCTACAGCGGCATCCAGGCGCTGGGTCACGCCTGGTGGTCCCGTGGCCCGGACTCCAGACGCCGGGCCAACTCGTCGTGGAGCGCCGCGTACGCGCCGGCGCGCTCGGCGAGCGGCTGCTGCTCGATCACCTCGAGGGCAGACAGCAGGTCTTCGCGCCGGGCGTCGGATTCAGCGGCATCCATCGACATGCCTCCACGATACGCGTCGCCCGGCGCGATCGGCGGGTGCCCCGCCCGCGTGAGCGCGGCGGGTGTCAGGGGCGGTGGAACGGGTCGGCGTACAGCCGCTCGGGCACGCGGAAGCCGTAGATCGCGCGGCCCGTCGCCCAGATCGCAGCGGCCCCGGCTCGCACGAGGTCGATGGGCCGGTCGCCTTCGGCGACGATGTGCACGTCGGGTCCGTCGACGCGCACGGAGGCGCCTCCGACGGTCGTGACATCGCCCGCCACGGTCGGCTGCGGATACGGCTGGTCGAGCTCGCGCAGATCGCCGACGATGTACGTCGGGCGTGACGTGGTCGGCGCCGCCAGCACGTGCTTCGGCCGGTCGACGCCTGTCAGCACCAGAACCGAGTCAATGCCGGCCGCCTGGGCGCCGGCGATGTCGGTGTCGAGTCGGTCGCCGATGAACAGGGGCTTGCGCGCACCGAAGCGCGCGACGGCCTCGTCGAAGATCGGACGCTCAGGCTTGCCTGCCACGACGGCCAACCTGCCGACGGCGGTGTGCACGGCCGACACGAGCGTGCCGTTTCCTGGCGCGATGCCGCGCGCCTGTGGAATCGTCCAGTCGGTGTTCGTGGCGATCCAGGGGATGCCACCTTCGTCCTCCGGCGTCGCCAGCGCGTACGCTGCCTCGGCGAGGTGCTGCCAGCCCACTTCGGGGGCGAAGCCCTGCACGACGGCGGCGGGCGCGTCATCCGCGCTGCGGGTGACCGTGAATCCGGCCTTCTCGAGTTCGAAGACCAGCCCGTCGCCGCCGACGACGAGAACGGTCGAACCGGCGGGGACACGATCTTTCAGCAGACGCAGCGCGGCCTGCGGGCTCGTCACGACGTCGTCCGGCTGCGTGCTCGCGAGGCCCAGCTCGCGCAGGTGGGCGGCGACCGTGGCATCCCGACGCGACGCGTTGTTCGTGATGTAGCCGAGCCGGCGCGTGCGTCCGGCCGCGGTCAGGCTCTCCACGGCGTGCGGGAGCGCACCGGCCCCGGCGTAGACGACGCCATCAAGGTCGGCGAGGACCGCATCGACCCCGTCGAGCGGTGTGGGATCGGTGCGCCGCGAGAACATTGCCATCAGCGCGTGGCCTCGTCGTCGGTGTCGTCGCCTTCGGCGTCGTCGATGCCCGCGTCGGCGAGGATCTCGTCGACTTCGTCCTGCACGGTCACCGGGGCCTCGGATGCCTCGGCGGTCGGCTCCGCTGCGGGCTCGTCTTGCTCGTCCTCCGCCGGCTCTTCGGCGACGGGCTCGTCGGCGATGGCGATCTCTTCGATCTCCTCGATCTCGAGCACCTCGCGGTCGGCGTCGAGCGCGCCGAGTGCGTCTTCGGCGATCTCGGCACGACGCTGCCACTGCGCGGCCTCGTCGGTACGGCCGAGTTCCTCCAGCACCGCCGCGCGAGCGGCGAACAGCCCGGGGCTCCAGCTGAAGGCGCGGTCGGGATCGAGCTCGGGGATGTCGAGCTCCTGCAGGGCCCGCTCCGTCTCGCCGAGGTCGAGGCGGGCGCCCGACATCGCGATCGCGAGTTCGACCCGCACATCGACCGGCAGCGCGGCGCGATCGACCGCACGGCCGACCTCGAGTGCGCGGTCGGGACGTCCGACGCCGCGCTCGCTGTCGACGAGCAGGGCAATCTGGTCGTCGCGCCCGGAAATCCGCCGGAATGTGCGCAGCTCGCGCACCGCGAGTGCGAAGTCGCCGTTCGCGTAGGCCGTGATCGCGACGGTCTCGCGCACGACCGCGATGCGGCCCGCGCTGCGCGACGCCGCGAGCGCGTGCTCGTGTGCACGCGCAGGGTCGGTGTCGATCAGACGCGCCGCCATCACCAAGTGGCGGGCGACCTGCTCGGCGTTCTCTTTGCTGAGCGTCTTCAGTTCGTTGCGCGCCGCGTTGTTGAGATCCTGCGGCCTCACATCTTCGGGAAGCGCGGGTCCCCGCTCGCCGGTGCGTCGGTCCGACCCCTGCGGGGGCCGCGTCGTACGGCGGTCGCCGTCGCGCTTCGCGTACGGCTTGCGCTCACCGTCGCGTGCGGCATATGGCTTCCGCTCACCGTCGCGCTTCGCGTACGGCTTCTTCTCACCGTCGCGTGCCGCGTAAGGCTTGCGCTCACCGTCGCGCTTCGCGTACGGCTTCTTCTCGCCATCGCGTGCCGCGTAAGGCTTACGCTCACCGTCCCGTGCCGCGTTCGGCTTACGCTCACCGTCGCGCTTCGCGTAAGGCTTGCGCTCACCGTCGCGCGCCGCGTAAGGCTTGCGCTCACCGTCCCGTGCCGCGTAAGGCTTACGCTCACCGTCCCGTGCCGCGTAAGGCTTACGCTCACCGTCCCGTGCCGCGTAAGGCTTACGCTCGCCGTCGCGCGCCGCGTAAGGCTTGCGCTCGCCGTCGCGCGCCGCGTAAGGCTTGCGCTCGCCGTCGCGCGCCGCGTAAGGCTTACGCTCGCCGTCGCGCTTCGCATACGGCTTCTTCTCGCCGTCGCGTGCCGCGTATGGCTTACGTGCACCGCGAGGCGAAGACGATCCACCGGCTGACGGCGGACGCTGCCCTTCTCGGCGCGGTCGCTCTTCTTCAGCCATGGCGGCATCCCTTCTATCGCGTAAACGAGAAAAGGCCACCCAACTTTGGGTGGCCTTTTCACGAAAGAAGTCCGGCGGTGTCCTACTCTCCCACAGGGTCCCCCCTGCAGTACCATCGGCGCTGTGAGGCTTAGCTTCCGGGTTCGGAATGTAACCGGGCGTTTCCCTCACGCTATGGCCGCCGAAACACTATTGATGTTTCAGTCTGCACAACGATTTATCGTTATGCGGTTCTCGACCGTACATCGAGAACCACTCAGTGGACGCAAGCACCTAGAACGGTGTGTTATCAAGTCATCGGCTTATTAGTACGAGTCAGCTGCACGTGTTACCACGCTTCCACATCTCGCCTATCAACCCAGTAGTCTGGCTGGGAGCCTCTCGCCCGAAGGCATGGAAATCTCATCTTGAGGCCGGCTTCCCGCTTAGATGCTTTCAGCGGTTATCCATCCCGAACGTAGCTAACCAGCGGTGCTCTTGGCAGAACAACTGGCACACCAGAGGTTCGTCCAACCCGGTCCTCTCGTACTAGGGTCAGATCCTCTCAAATTTCCTACGCGCGCAGCGGATAGGGACCGAACTGTCTCACGACGTTCTAAACCCAGCTCGCGTACCGCTTTAATGGGCGAACAGCCCAACCCTTGGGACCTACTCCAGCCCCAGGATGCGACGAGCCG
>Ga0207420_1001848_pt1 | contig 11736 bp, 12 predicted proteins | sample ThiBio_inoc_biof_FD_183941 | JGI IMG/M metagenome (GOLD analysis project Ga0207420, IMG submission 183941) | Wastewater bioreactor microbial communities from Cape Town, South Africa - Thiocy_inoc_biof (SPAdes) | ecosystem: Engineered > Bioremediation > Thiocyanate > Unclassified | place: South...
CGTGGATAACTTGTCCTTCGATACCTGTACCTACGATAGGTGATTCGGTTCTCATCAACGGGACAGCCTGGCGCATCATGTTCGATCCCATCAATGCACGGTTGGCATCATCATGTTCAAGGAACGGGATCAGCGACGCGGCGATAGAAGCGATCTGCATGGGCGATACGTCCATCAGTTCCACCTCTTCTGGGGCGATCACGGGATAGTCGGCATCCTGCCTTGCTTTTACCCTCGGGTTGATGAATTTCCCCTTGTCATCAAGCGGTGCATTACCCTGTGCGATCAGTTTGTCTTCCTCCTCTTCGGCGGCAAGATAAATCACTTCATTGTTGTTGATATTCACCACTCCATTTTCTACCTTACGATAGGGTGTTTCGATGAATCCCAAATCGTTGATCTTCGCATAGACACAGAGAGAGGAGATAAGCCCGATATTGGGTCCCTCGGGTGTTTCTATGGGACAGAGGCGTCCATAATGGGTGTAGTGCACGTCACGCACTTCGAAGCCGGCACGCTCACGCGAAAGTCCTCCCGGTCCGAGTGCCGACAGGCGGCGTTTGTGGGTGATCTCAGCCAGTGGATTGGTCTGATCCATGAACTGCGAGAGGGCATTGGTGCCGAAGAACGTATTGATGACGGATGAAATGGTTTTCGCGTTGATCAGGTCGATCGGGGTGAAAACCTCGTTGTCGCGCACGTTCATTCGCTCACGGATGATACGTGCCATACGGTTCAGCCCTACGCCGAACTGGGTATATAATTGTTCCCCTACCGTGCGTACACGACGGTTGCTGAGGTGGTCGATATCGTCCACCATGGCTTTGGAGTTGACAAGCTCGATCAGGTATTTGATGATCTCGATCATGTCTTCTTTCGTGAGCACACGTGTGTCGGCATCGGTGTCGAGATTCAGTTTCTTGTTGATCCTGTAGCGCCCTACGTCGCCCAGGTCATATCTTTTCTCCGAGAAGAAGAGATTGTTGATTACCTCCCGTGCACTGGCATCATCGGCCGGTTCTGCACTTCGCAGCTGGCGGTAGATGTGGCGGATGGCATCAATCTCCGTATTACTCGGGTCTTTCTGTAATGTGTTGTAAATGATAGAATAATCGGAGGTATTGGCTGCTTCCTTATGCAACAGGATGGAAGCTACGCCCGACTCGATGATTTCATCGATATGCTCCTGCTCCAGTATGGTTTCACGTTCAATAATTACCTCATTCCTTTCAATGGATGTTACCTCACCGGTATCTTCATCGACAAAATCTTCCATCCACGATTTCAGTACGCGCGCGGCCAATTTGCGTCCCAGCACTTTTTTGAGGTTTGCTTTATTTACTTTTACCTCTTCAGCCAGGTCAAAGATCTCAAGGATATCCTTGTCGCTTTCGAATCCTATGGCACGCAACAGCGTGGTGACCGGCAATTTCTTTTTCCGGTCGATATAGGCATACATCACATTGTTGATATCCGTAGCGAATTCAATCCATGATCCCTTAAAAGGAATGATACGGGCGGAGTAAAGCACTGTACCATTAGCGTGCATGCTCTGTCCGAAGAATACGCCGGGAGAGCGGTGCAATTGCGAAACAATGACACGCTCGGCCCCGTTGATGACAAACGTACCTTTCTCAGTCATATAGGGAATCGTCCCGAGATATACATCCTGAATGACAGGGGTGAAATCTTCGTGATCGGGATCGGTACAATATAGATACAATTTTGCCTTCAGCGGAACACTGTAGGTGAGTCCTCTGTCTATACATTCGTCGATGGAGTAGCGCGGGGGATCCACATAGTAATCTAAAAATTCAAGGACGAAGTTGTTACGGGTATCGGCAATGGGGAAATTCTCCGTGAAAACCTTATACAATCCTTCATTCTTTCTACTTTCGGGGGGGGCGTCGAGTTGGAGGAAATCCTGAAACGATTTTAACTGTACTTCCAGAAAATCGGGATAATCAAGCGGATTTTTGATCGACGCAAAATTGATTCTTTGATTGGCTTTATTTGAAGACATGGATGTGAGTTTTTGAACCTACTATATATTGACACAAAAGGTTAAGAATCTTCAGGTAGAAGATTCCTAACCGTATTAACCTAAATTAGGTAAATGTTATTTAAGTTCAACTTCTGCTCCAGCCTCTTCAAGTTGTTTTTTCAAAGCATCTGCTTCGTCTTTTGTTACACCTTTTTTCAATTCGCTGGGAGCTCCGTCTACCAAGTCTTTGGCTTCTTTCAAGCCAAGCCCGGTGAGTTCTTTCACTGCTTTAACCACAGCTAATTTTGCTGATCCTGGGCTCTTAAGGATTACATCGAATTCAGTTTTTTCTTCAGGAGCTGCTTCTGCGGCTGCAGGTCCTGCGGCCACGGCTACAGCTGCGGCTGCCGGTTCGATACCGTATTCGGTTTTTAAGATTTCAGCCAGTTCATTAACCTCTTTTACAGTCAGGTTAACCAGGTCTTCAGCAAATTTTTTTAAGTCTGCCATTGTTGTATTTGTTTAAATTGATTACTAATTCTGTTTGTTGTAAAATTAAATTCTTCTACCATCTGCGTCGGGCATATATCGCCTGACTGGACAGTTATCTTTCCGACAATGTTTTCAATACCCCGTGGATCGTGTTGCCACCGGATTGAAGTGCGGAAATAACGTTCTTTGCAGGTGATTGCAACAGTGCGATCACATCTCCGATCAACTCGGGCTTGCTCTTGATATTCACCAGGTCCTGGAGAGTATTTCCTCCAACGAAGAAACTTTCCTGCACGTAGGCGCCTTTTAAAGCCGGTACTTTGTCGGCTTTGAATTTATCAATGAGCTTGGCAGGCGAATTGGCCACGTTAGAGAACATAATGGCTGTATTTCCTTTTAAGATAGGATACAGTTCGCTATAATCTCTTTCGAGCGATTCAAATGCTTTCTGCAAAAGGGTATTTTTCACTACGACCAACTTGATCCCCTGTTTGGAGCATTCCCTTCTTAAATTACTTGTCTTTGCTGCATTGAGTGTAGCAATGTCGGTAAGATAGAAGTTTTCATACTCCTGGAGATTAGCGGCTATCTGCTCTATTATTTGTTTTTTATCTTCCTTTTTCATAATGATTGAAACTCTTTTTAGTTAGATTCATCTGCCGATTTGGTGTCCACTTTAATACCCGGACTCATCGTACTGGAAAGATAAATACTCTTGATATAAGTACCTTTTGCCGCAGTCGGTTTTAATTTGATCAACGTTTGGATAAATTCTTTTGCGTTGTCTCGAATCTGTTCGGGCGTGAAAGATACTTTTCCAATAGAGGTGTGAATAATACCGGCCTTGTCTACCTTAAAGTCGATTTTCCCCTGTTTTACCTCGGTCACGGCTTTCGCCACGTCGGGAGTAACAGTACCGCTCTTGGGGTTCGGCATTAATCCTCTTGGCCCTAAAATACGGCCGAGGGCACCTATCTTACCCATGATCTGCGGTTGAGTGATGATCACATCAATATCGGTCCAACCTCCTTTAATTTTGTCGATATATTCATCGAGTCCCACATAGTCTGCGCCGGCCTCTTTGGCAGCGGCTTCAGCTTCTGGAGAGCACAATACAAGAACTCTTACTTGTTTACCTGTTCCGTGAGGAAGGGATACCACCCCTCTCACCATCTGGTTAGCTTTACGCGGATCTACGCCGAGGCGCACATCGATATCTACAGAGGCGTCGAACTTGGCATTGGTGATTTCCTTTACCAGTGCCGATGCTTCTTTTAGTGAATAGGTTTTCCCTACTTCAATCTTGCTTAAAGCCAACTTTTGATTTTTTGTCAGTTTACCCATGTCTCAATTGAAGTTTTAATTAGTGATATTTTCAGGGAAATCTCCTTTTACTGTGATACCCATGCTCCGAGCCGTTCCGGCTACCATCCGCATTGCTGATTCGAGCGTGAAGCAGTTCAAATCGGGCATTTTTTCTTCGGCAATCGCCTGTACCTGTTCCCAGGTAACTTCCGCAACTTTCTTGCGATTAGGTTCTGCCGAACCGCCTTTTTGTTTGCTGACTTCTAATAGCTGAATCGCAACCGGTGGAGTTTTAACAATAAAATCAAAAGACTTGTCGGTATAATAAGTGATGACCACTGGCAACACTTTACCGGCTTTGTCCTGAGTTCTGGCATTGAATTGCTTGCAAAACTCCATAATATTGATCCCTTTGGAACCCAATGCAGGTCCTACTGGGGGAGATGGGTTTGCAGCTCCTCCTTTGATTTGTAATTTTAGTTGTCCGGCAACTTCTTTAGCCATTGTTTTGATTTTAATAAATTGGAGTTTTCGAAACACTTAAAGAATTTACAGAATCTGCGTAACCAAATATCTGGTCTATTCTTTCTCTACTTGCATATAACCCAACTCGAGGAGTTGTTTTCTTCCGAAAATTTTCACCATCACTTTGAGCTTCTTCCTCTCTTCATTCACCTCTTCTACTACTCCGGAGAAACTGCTGAAAGGACCTCCGATCACTTTCACGCTCTCGCCTACATAGTATTTCATATCCATTTCATCGCTTGCTTCTTCCAACTCGTCCATCGTTCCGAGGATCCGTTTTACTTCCGACTCCCGTAAAGGTTGGGGATCGGTTGTATTAGGCAGAAAGCCGGCAACATAATTGATGTTTTTTAGTTCGTGAATGACTTCCCCCGTCAGTTCGGCTTCAATAAGCACATAACCGGGAAGATAAGCGCGTTCTTTCATCACTTTCTTTCCGTTGCGTATTGAGTAAGTCTTTTCTGTGGGGATGAGAACCTGGGAAATGTATTTCCCCAAGTCGGTTTTCTTCATCTCTGATTCAAGATACTCTTTGACTTTATTTTCTTTTCCACTAACGGAACGCAATACGTACCATTTTTTTCTCTCTTCAGTCATAGTTAAGTCTCTTTCTTTCAGATTTATAAAATACCGTAGAGAAGTTTTAATATCCACTCAAATAGAGAATCCATTCCGAACACTATTACGGCAATGATAAGGGAAGCAATCAATACAATTACCGTGCTGCCGGAGAGTTCTTCTCTTGATGGCCAGGATACCTTATGAACCAGTTCATTATAGGAATCGCTGAGATATGCAACTATTTTTTTCATTTAACTTTGGATAGTTTTTTGCACGGGTCGAGAGACTCGAACTCCCGACACCTGGTTTTGGAGACCAGTGCTCTACCAACTGAGCTAGACCCGTGTATAAACCCCGCCTATTCCATTCCCTACAAGGGAGGGATATTACTGGCAGGGTTTTTTTATATTTACTCCCCGACTTTATCCTCCGGAAAGAGTCGGAGGGAACGATCAGTCAATTAACTCGGTGATCTGTCCTGCACCTACGGTACGTCCACCTTCGCGAATAGCGAAACGGAGACCTACGTTACAAGCTACCGGGTAGATCAGTTCCACGTCAATGGTTACATTGTCACCAGGCATTACCATCTCTACTCCTTCGGGCAAAGAGATTTCACCGGTTACGTCAAGCGTACGGATATAGAACTGAGGACGATATTTGTTGTGGAAAGGTGTGTGACGACCACCTTCTTCTTTCTTCAGGATATACACCTCGGCTTTGAATTTAGAGTGAGGTTTCACTTTACCGGGGTGAGAAATCACCATACCACGTTTGATTTCGTCTTTGTCAATACCACGGAGCAACAGACCTACGTTGTCACCAGCCTGACCTTCGTCGAGGATCTTACGGAACATTTCTACTCCGGTAACAACTGATTTCTTGCCTTCAGCACCGAGTCCGATGATCTGTACTTCTTCACCTGTCTTGATGATACCTGTTTCGATACGACCGGTAGCCACAGTACCACGACCAGTGATCGAGAATACGTCTTCAACCGGCATAAGGAACGGTTTGTCGATATCACGCGGAGGCAGCGGAATCCATTCGTCAACTGCTTTCATCAGTTCGAGAATTTGTTCTTCCCATCTGGGATCTCCGTTCAATCCACCAAGGGCAGATCCACGGATAACGGGAGTATTGTCGCCGTCGAAATCATAGAATGAAAGAAGTTCCCTCATTTCCATTTCAACCAGTTCCAACATTTCTTCGTCGTCTACCAGGTCTACTTTGTTCATGAAAACGACCAACTTGGGAACGTTTACCTGACGTGCCAGAAGAATGTGCTCACGAGTCTGAGGCATAGGGCCGTCAGTGGCAGCCACTACGATGATAGCACCGTCCATCTGGGCAGCACCGGTAACCATGTTCTTTACATAGTCAGCGTGACCCGGGCAGTCAACGTGCGCATAGTGACGATTTGCCGTTTCGTATTCTACGTGTGACGTATTGATGGTGATACCTCTTTCCTTTTCTTCGGGTGCGTTGTCGATAGAGTCGAACGAACGTACTTCAGAGAAACCTTTTTTCGCCAAAACGGTGGTAATGGCAGCGGTCAAAGTGGTTTTACCGTGGTCAACGTGGCCGATTGTACCGATGTTCACATGCGGTTTCGTCCGGGAAAAATGTTCTTTTGCCATAAAATATACTATTAATTAGTTTAAATAAATTATATATGCATTACAATAAACAGTAAAACGCAAGAGACAGGACAATAAGCCTTTTCTTGAAATTTGTTGATCTATCTGTTTTGAGCCGATGGCGGGAATTGAACCCGCGACCTCTTCCTTACCAAGGAAGTGCTCTACCTCTGAGCTACATAGGCAAGGAGAGCGGAAGACGGGACTCAAACCCGCGACCCTCAGCTTGGAAGGCTAATGCTCTATCGACTGAGCTACTTCCGCAAGACTAATCCCGAGCAGCCGAGACAAGTAGTGCCAATTCACTAATCCCGATTTATCGGGATTGACTCATTGAACCAGTGGGCAGTGATGGATTCGAACCACCGAAGGCGTAAGCCAGCTGAGTTACAGTCAGCCCCATTTGGCCACTCTGGTAACTGCCCTACTATGTTTCTCTCCTTTTTGAGCCTCTTGTCGGATTCGAACCAACGACCCCGAGATTACAAATCACGTGCTCTGGCCAACTGAGCTAAAGAGGCTTATATTCTTTGATTTAACCGCTTCTCTCCCAATTTTAAGAGAGAAACGGTCGCAAAGGTAGTGATATTTTTTTTGATGCCAAAACTTTTATCTGAAATTTTTGGCGTTATCTATCCTTTTTTTCTTTGGTTTTGAAGATCTGTTTTTCTATTGCTACAACGCATAAGTCTATCGCTTCTTCAAAAGTGTCGGCTGTTTTGTTGGCAAATGCTTCACTATGCCTGAGTTTCAATTTTACGGCTGCATCTTTGTTTTTTGCCGTCTCCGGTTTAACTACTTTCAGGATCACTTCTACCTGGATGATGTCGTCGGAGAATCGTTCCAGTTTTTTGATCTTTTTCTCTACAAACGCTTTCAGTTGATCGGTAGCGTCAAAATTTACAGATTGAATTGTCAGTTCCATACTTTTCCTCCTTCATTTTTTTGCTCTGGGATGAGCGTATTGATATGCTTTTTTCAATTCTTCAAAAGTTACATGCGTATAGACTTCTGTGGATGCAAGGCTGGAATGCCCTAATAATTCCTTTACCGCGTTGATTTCGGCGCCATTGTTCAGCATTTCAGTGGCAAAAGAATGGCGCAGTACGTGAGGGCTCTTTTTCGCCAGAGTAGGGATGCTGTTGAGATGATTGTGAATAACATTGTATACAAGTTTAGGATATAGGGGTTCTCCATCTTCCTTAACAAACAGAAAAGGGGATTTGTTCTCTATTTCGGCGTCCCGGACGGCAATGTATTCTTTGATTTTTGCTTTTGTAGCATCGGAAAAAGGGATGATACGTTGTTTGTTGCGTTTTCCCGTTACCCGGAGCGTACAGGCGGAGAAGTCGATGTCGGCATCCTTTAGCGCTATCAGTTCGGCCCTGCGCATTCCGGTAAGGTAGAGCAGTTCTATCAGGAAGCGGTCGCGGTATCCACGGAAATCGTTGGAATATTCCAGCGGATCGTCAATTACTTTTGTCATCTCCGGGTCATTCACGAATGAGGGGAGTTTTTTAGCTACTTTAGGACCTTTGACCGCTTCGGCGGGGTTTTGTGTTATCACCCCTTTTTTCTTCAGGTATCGATAGAACGATTTTACCGCACTGAGCTTCCGGTTTACCGAACGGGGTTTTATTCCCTGTTCCATGAGGTAGCTCATCCAGACACGGATATCGTCGCTATCGGTGAGGAGTGGATCAAAAGCGTTATCCTTTCCCTTCTCTCCAATGATAAATTCTTCAAACTGAGTAAGATCTTCCAAATAAGAAATCTCCGTGAGGGAAGAGTAATTCTTCTCAACACGGAGATATTGTATGAATTTTTCTTTCCACATTTCGTTAGTCCGTCGATGAACTACGAAAGTAAAGAAAATTTTTTGAAATACGAAAATTTATTCTTCGTTTTGTTGCATTTGCTGCACGTAAACGGCATGCTGCTTTTTCTTGCGTTTCTCGATTGACGGTTTGGTGAATGCCTGACGGCTACGCAATTCTTTTACTACACCGGTTTTTTCGTATTTACGTTTGAATTTCTTCAAGGCTCTTTCAATATTTTCGCCCTCTTTTAATTGTACTACTATCATTTATTGTATGTTTTAATTATTTTTTTTGTTTGAGATTATTGGAATGATGAACGCCGCATATCAGTCAGTTCTTTACCGTACATCCGAACCTGGAATCTTAATTCCATCATTGTCCGTATGTCCGCCTCCTGTTCCAGCGTCAGTCCTCAGCCTGAAAATTATTTATTTCTTCTTTGCTCTGTTTCCGGTTGTACAATAACCTCCTCTCTGTTTCGGGCTGCAAAGGTAAGAATAAAATTATAAATATCAACGTGCTACGCGGCATATTTTTTCTTCATCATCTATGAAATCGTTGATATGATTGAGATAGGCAAATTACAGGAGAGCTATACATTAATATTGAATACCCGGTTTACGATCAAACCGATGAAAAAACTGATGGTTGCCACTCCAAGGCTGATTACGACCATTTCCAGGAAGCGTTTCCTGAAAGGAGTGCCTTTGGCTACTGACACGTAAAAGTTGAATATATAGATGATAGTGATAGCGATGGCAATCGTTACAGATAAAGCGAGAAAGACATTTTTGACGATCAGGTAGGGGAGGATCAGCGCGATCACCGTGCCAATATATGCGATACCCGTATAGATGGCCGATGTGAGCGGTTTTACTCTTCCCGTATTTTCTGTTTTTGTCGATAGGTATTCAGATCCCGCCATGGAGAATGCAGCGGATATTCCTGTGATGATCCCCACAGCGGCAATCATGGGAGAGCTTTGGATACCTAAAGTGAGTCCCGCCAACACCCCGGTTAATTCAACCAAGGCGTCATTTAAGCCGAGGACAATCGAGCCGAGATAATCAAGCGGTTTGTCGTTCAGCATTGCAATCAGCCTGTCTTCATTATCCTTCTCGATCTTGTACATCTCCTCTGCTTCGGGAAAATCGGACCGCATGGCGCCATAAGCCTGCACTCCTTTATGCGCGTCACGTTCCAATAGCTTTATCCCGAATGTAAGCCCGAAGCATCGGATCAGCAATGTATAAAACGGAACTTTCCATCGATAGGGCTGTACATCCTGCCGGGTATATGACTTCCATATTTGCGCCTGATGTTCTTCATCCCTCGCTATTTCCAGTAGTATTCTCTTGTTCTTCTCGTCGTTCTCGAATTCTGCCACGCGGTAATAGACTTTTGCTTCAGTCAGTTCTCCTCGTTGCGCCTTTACCATTTTTTTATAGGAATCAGTGATGGTCATATTGGACAAGTATTAAGAAATTATACCTGCCACAAATTTACGTAAATTATTCAGATCCTCTTTATTTGGTCTTCCTTTATGCATAACTGTCAATTGTCCCCGGCAATGGAATTCCCTTTCATCCACGTGGATATTCCGTTTTTCCAGAAGTTGTTTTACCTGTGAGTAGGAGCTGGGCAGGATGGCAGCTGAACTGAAACACACTACATTTTTTACTTTTTTGTTGTCCAGTGTTGCTATGAACTCTTTTACCTTATCATCGATGCCCGCCACATAAATGGCGCTTCCCAGAAACAGGATATCCACCTCTTCCGTGACGGGAATATTCGTTGTTTCTGCTTTCACACCTGTCACTTCTGAAACCACTTCCGCCATTTTCTTCATATGGCCCGTTTTTGAAAAATACCTGATTGCAGTCTTCATATCAATATTATTATATTATTCGGACAAAGGTAGCATGTATGGAAAATTGGAAGCTTAAGATTGACTTAGGATATGCTTAAGATTGGCTTAATGTCCTGGATTATCCAGCAGGAGTGATCACCACAATTTTCATTATACCGCTACAAAACAAAAACCGCAGTAAAACAACTGTTTACTGCGGTTTGCAAATATTTGATTATCTGTCTTAGTCGCTCTTATTTGACCTCTTCAAAATCTACATCGGTGACGTTGTCGTCATTTGAAGACTGGTTGCTACCGTTCGACTGTTGTTGTCCTGCGTCGGGACCGGGTTGTGGGCCGGCCTGGGCGTTGGAAGCATTGTACATGTCTTGTGATGCAGCCTGGAAGGCGGTATTCAACTCTGCGGTGGCTGCGTCGATACCGTCGAGGTTCTGCGCTTTGTGGGCTTCTTTCAGTTTGTTGAGGGCAGCTTCAATCGGCGCTTTCTTGTCGGCAGGTATCTTGTCACCCAGATCCGTCAATTGCTTTTCAGTCTGGAAGATCATGGAGTCTGCCTGGTTCAGTTTGTCGATACGTTCCTTCTCCTTCTTGTCGGCTTCGGCATTGGCGGCAGCTTCCTCTTTCATCCGTTTGATTTCATCGTCACTCAGGCCTGAAGAGGCTTCGATACGTATTTTCTGTTCCTTGCTGGTTGCTTTGTCCTTGGCAGAAACACTCAGGATACCGTTGGCATCGATATCGAAAGTCACTTCGATCTGAGGTATTCCACGTGGTGCGGGTGGTATACCGTCGAGGTTGAACACGCCGATCTGTTTGTTGTCGCGTGCCATCGACCGTTCACCCTGCAATACGTTGATTTGTACCGAAGGCTGGTTGTCGGCCGCAGTGGAAAATGTTTCGCTCTTTTTCGTCGGGATGGTAGTGTTGGCGTCAATCAGTTTGGTCATCACGCCACCCAGTGTTTCAATACCCAATGAAAGCGGGGTTACGTCGAGCAGAAGTACATCTTTTACTTCACCTGTCAATACGGCGCCCTGGATTGCAGCACCGATAGCCACTACTTCATCGGGGTTTACACCCTTATGCGGTTTCTTGCCGAACAGTTTTTCTACCATATCCTGTACGGCAGGGATACGGGTTGAACCACCCACGAGAATCACCTCGTCGATATCGGAATTGGTCATTCCGGCATCTTTCATCGCTGTCAGGCAGGGTTGTTTACATTTCTGCAACAGGTCGTCGATCAGTTGTTCGAACTTAGCCCGCGAGAGCGTTTTTACCAGGTGTTTTGGAATTCCGTTCACCGGCATGATGTACGGCAGGTTGATTTCAGTGCTGCTGGCACTGGAGAGTTCTATTTTTGCTTTTTCGGCAGCTTCTTTCAGGCGTTGAAGTGCCATCGGATCTTTGCGCAAATCCACACCTTCATCACTCATAAACTCATCAGCCAACCAGTCGATGATACGGTGGTCAAAGTCGTCCCCGCCAAGGTGAGTGTCACCATTTGTCGATTTCACTTCGAAAACGCCGTCACCCAGT
>Ga0207420_1001850_pt1 | contig 11731 bp, 10 predicted proteins | sample ThiBio_inoc_biof_FD_183941 | JGI IMG/M metagenome (GOLD analysis project Ga0207420, IMG submission 183941) | Wastewater bioreactor microbial communities from Cape Town, South Africa - Thiocy_inoc_biof (SPAdes) | ecosystem: Engineered > Bioremediation > Thiocyanate > Unclassified | place: South...
ACGATTCGTTGGTCCTGACAATCGATTTTGTCAGGTTACGGACTCCCAGCAGACTGCCTGTTTTTGTCCACCATTCAGCATTTTTAAGGTCATTATCCAACGCAACCCGGTATCCCTTTTCACCTTTATCATCGGTATGGAAAACGATATAGCCTTTCCCATTGTCTACCGTGGAAACAACCATCTGGAGTTCAAAATCAGTATAATTTCCTTTCTTAAGCAGGATAGATGAACCCTCCCCCATTCTAATCTGATGATCGCTCAGGATAAGTTCACCCTGCACGTGCCATTGATCCATATCATCCCCGTTAAACAGATGTTTAGGGGAGTTGTCATCTGCACAGGAGATCATTCCTGCCAGGATAATTGAAAAAACAAATAAGAGCTTGTTCATACATTTTTTTTGAGAATAAAGAATAAAGAGCAAAGAATAAAGATTTTTAGATTCAAATGGCCAGGATATTTTATCGGCCAGGTAATAGTCTATCCACTTAAAAAGTGAACAGCAACTCCAGGGTGAACTTGTCGGAATCCATCTCATCACTGGGCGAGAAGATGTCCATCTGATGATTCACTATATACCATTCGTAGTCAAGCCGGAGAATAGAGGTAAAACGTTCGTTCTTAAATCCAAGACCGACTCCGGTAGTCAGCCGGTTGACGTCGAATCCACCCACATCCGGACTCCCGTCGATAGCATCCCATCGAACAGCGGGCCTGACAAATTCAAACATCTTTGTCCGGATAGGAATCGTATATGCCCCTTGCAGATAATAAGAAAGTAAATCGGGATGGAATTCTGTCTTGCTCTCCCTCTTCATGATTTCGGTCTCCACTTTCCAGTTTTTTTGCTCATACCGGAGATCGGCGCCATAGAAAAGAAAATGAGTCTCCTCGTCATTTGGATAATCGTATATTTTTGCTGTCATACGAAAACCCTGCATGCTACCCAATTCTATTCGTCCTCCATATGACATGTCTTCCTTCCAGACCGGATCGTTGATTGTATTTCCATTAAACACACCAAATTCAAACTTCGTGGGGATAGTACCGAGAAGAAAATCATATTTGGCCACAAACCCTAAATCACGGGTACTCAAAAAATATTTTCCCAGAAAAGCACGATTGGCAAACATCATTGAACCGGGAGCTACGATGTAGCTATTGAACAGTGGAATGCTGGTCTGGCCCAATGTGAGTGAAAGTCCCTCGATGGGCTTCAATGTCCCACTCAGGTCCAGTACGCTGAACTTGCCTTCGTTGCTGAGTTCTACCTGTACCCTGTAAGCCGAGTAGGGATTGATATCCCCTGCTACGCCGACGCGGGAGTTCCGGACAGAAAAACGCGACATGCCGGTTTCAGTGGCATGCTCGAATTTGGTTTTTAATGTTCCATCGATTTTAAAGTTGGGATATGAAGATGTATGATCGGTTTCTTGTGCAGAGAGTCCCGAGAAAGAGAATACAAAAAATAAGAATAATATGATGGATATTTTTCCATATACATGGAAGTTAATTATATTCCTTTTTTTCTTTTGAAGACACATTATTATACTATTCTGACTTTTTTTCCCTGTTTCCAGTTGTTCCATTTTTTTCTTAGTGTATTCTTTCTTATTATGTATGATAAAATTTCGTAAGATATTTTATTCTTCCAAATGTATATTATTCTATAAAAAACTGTTCGAAACCATCGGAATATTCAACGCCAAAAGAGCCGTCATTTTTTTCATAAATGAAATAATAATGCAATCCGGGTATTTCTTTGGCTATTTCAATCGACCGCTCCATTCCCATAACCATAAAAGCGGTAGCATAAGCATCGGCGGTCATACAATCATCGGCAATTACGGTAGCACCAAGAATATCCAGTTGGGAGGGATACCCTGTAATCGGATCAATAGTGTGGGCGTACTTCTTTCCATCTTTGATATAGTAGTTCCGGTAATTACCGGATGTGGCCAGTGTTTGCAAGTCGTGCAACATACCGGTGGCATCGTCAATAGGTTTATCTACCCCAATGCGCCAACATTCTCCTTTGTCGTTTACGCCTTTTGCCGTGACCTCTCCTCCGATCTCCACCATGTAATTCTCTATTCCGTAACTCTCCAGTAAATCAGCAACTACATCACATGCATAACCTTTAGCTATGGCAGAAGTATTGATTTCTACTCTTGGGTCGGTTTTAGTGATATTTCCTTCGGCACTGACAGATATTTTGTCATAACCTACAAATTCTTTCAGGCTGTCGATAATTTCAGGGGTGATGCTGTCCATGTTCTGAAATCCAAAACCCCAGGCATTGATAAGTGGAGAAACAGTAATATCGAATTTTCCGGATGTAGTGCGTGATATCTCTTCCGCTCTCCGGAATACCTTCAGGAAGAAAGAGTCGGGTTCCACCGGCTCATTCCGATTTACCTTTGTAATAATAGAATTTTCTTTGAAAGGATTTAGCGACATATCAAATTTATGAAGTTCTGATAAGATCTCCTCCTTTAACGAACGGTTATAGGCATACTTAATATTATATCCGGTCGTGAATATTTCCCCTAATTCCTGATAATAATGGTAATCCCGTTTACTTCCCGAAGTACAGGATAGCAGGAGGGCAGTGAACAAAATAAGATAGTATGGGTACTTTTGTTGCATATATTATTGTTATTCAGTTGTTATTCAGTTGTTGTTCAGTTGTTGTTCAGTTGTTATTCAGTTGTTGTTCAGTTGTTATTCGATTGTTATTCAGTTGCATTTATCCCGCAAAACGGGAAATAACGGCGAAGCCGAATAACTATTGAATAACGCGCAGCCAAATATCAGAATTCTTCATCAATCCTGTAATGGTTCCTTTCGGATGCATTTCTCGATACCAGTTCGCCCAGGAATCCTGCAAGAAAGAGTAGGGTACCCAGGATCATCATGGTAAGGGATATATAGAAATAGGGCGATTCCGTAACCAATCGGTAAGGGTTCCCGTGATGCATATCATATAACTTAATAACACCTACAAGCACAATAGCTATGAACCCTAACAGGAACATCAGGCTTCCCCAAAGTCCGAAGATGTGCATCGGCTTTTTCCCGAAACGATTCAGAAACCAAAGCGTCATCAGGTCGAGATATCCATTCACAAAACGGTCTGCACCAAATTTACTCTTCCCATATTTCCGGGGGCTGTGTTGTACCACTTTCTCACCTATACGGGTAAATCCTGCATTTTTGGCCAGCACGGGGATCCAACGGTGCATATCGTTGTAAACCTCAATACTTTTGACCAAAGATTTGCGATAGGCCTTCAAGCCGCAATTAAAATCGTGGAGTTTAATCCCGGAAACTTTTCGGGCAGTGGCATTAAACAGTTTAGACGGCAGGTTCTTGGTCAGCTTATCGTCATAACGTTTCTTTTTCCAACCCGAAACCAGATCGTATCCCTCTTCCCTGATCATACGATAAAGTTCCGGGATTTCATCCGGGCTATCCTGAAGATCGGCATCCATTGTGATGACCACATCACCCTGCGCTTTCTGGAAAGCACAATGCAGGGCAGGTGATTTCCCGTAGTTCCGACGGAATTTAATTGCCCTTACAGTATCATATTTGTTTTTTAGCTCTTTAATGATTTCCCAAGATCCATCACTACTCCCATCATCTACAAAAATAATCTCATACGACAGCTTATTCTCAAGCATAACCCGTCGGACCCAATCGTGTAGTTCGACGAGCGATTCTTCTTCGTTGTATAGCGGTATGACAACTGATATATCCATGATTTCGTTTTATCACACAAATATACATGATAAAAGTGAGATTTTATATACATCCAATGAAAATCAAGGTTCCCAACATTCTATAAATAGTTTTGCGTGTCCATAAGATCCAATTGTCTAATTTAAAATATTCTTGTGAGGTATTAATTTGGAAAAAGCCCGAAAAACAAGTATTAAAACTAAATAATTTAGAAATAAGTATAAACTATAATAGATATATGAAAAAAATAAATAATTCAACGATTTAATAATCAATAATTTAATGCAATTCTACTTAAATATGTAAGTTTTTGTAAGTTTTTTTTCTGCCAATTTGTGTTTAAATTCCGACCTTATGTTATATATTTGCGACAATTATTAAAAGTCACAGCAAATGCGAACCCAAAAATTTGAAATAGGGATTGGTACCTACTACCAGTCCAATGGAGCGATTATAGTCGATATTAATCAAATTCCTTATCCTACGGCTGTTTATATTCCTTTGAAAGAGGAGGTTATTCTAAATAAACGTGCCTATGAAACCCTTGGTATGAGTGAATCGGAAGCATTCGATTTAGCATCGTGGAGAAAAATGAATCCATATTTAAGTGATTGCTATAAGAAAATTAATAAAGACATCATTAGCGATCAGAAGATACATATTATTCTGCTCAATGGTAAGCATGAAATAATGAATTATTCCCTGAGTCGGATTAGCAATCCTTTATATGGAGAAGTGTATATCATCTATTTCTCGAAAGCATCGGAAAAGTATTCGATAGCCTCTATTTCATCGCTTTATTCAGTAAAGGAAGAGATTGCCAAACTGAAGCCTTATTTGAACAGAACAGGGAAGAGCATGCATGAAAGTCTAATGAAGAAATATTTCAGGGAAGTGAACCAGCAACTAACATTAGACGATTTGGTTTACTATGAAAGGGAATTACGTATTATCCAGAAAGCATATCCCTTGCTATCCCATCGAGAAGTAATCCTTTGTGGATTACTTGTGAACGATATGGACAGCAAGGATATAGCATCAATTACTAACCGGACCCTGGATGCGGTGTTCGTAACGATCCACCGTATTAACAAGAAACTGGATATTCTTAACAAGAAACAACTGATAGATACCCTGAAGGGATTGGTAAATAAGCAAGAAAATGATTGGCCCGTTTCCTCGGTTGCTTCTGTATTACAAGGATAAGCTATTCGATGATTCGATGTCCACTTAACCGGTAGGTGTTCGCATATGGAATCTCGTCATCCTCGAATTGTATTTCGAAGTAGATACTATCGGAATTGATTATTATTCCTTTCTGTATTTTGATTCCTATCCCTTCCTCCCATAATTCGCAGCGAGATAATTTCGTTTCGAAAGTTCCATCCATTTTATTGGTTGACACTTTTACCTGGAAGGGCCAGAATTGACTGTTCGAATCTTGGAGAGTGATAGAATCATTCCCTACAGGTGTGCTCTTAAGAGTGGTTAATCTGAATGGACCCTGTATAAAGGTGGAATCGTTATAAGCCATTACTTCCCATTCACCTACGACTTTGACTGTGTTGTTAGTGTCATCTGTCTCAATATTTGCATCCTCACGTTCGCAGGAAACGATAATCCCGAGAATGAAAAATCCCAGTAGATATATAATTTTTTTCATATTATTGTTTTATTATTAAGTGTAAGAGAGACTCATCAGAGAGCCATCTGTTTGTACGCGATTGATTATAAACTCGTATATTATACGATTATTGATAGTGTATTTTTTTTATATTATTTATAAATCAGGGAATATTAAGAGTCTTCATATGTGCTTTATTGCCATTCCTTACCAGGATCGTGTATTTGTCGGGGGTAGGTCTTTTGGGCAATACCGTATGATATCTGGTTAAAGCTTGGCGGTAAACAATTTCACCCTTGCTGTTTCCTGCTATGATATCTGCGGATGCCGCTATAGTTCCCAATGTATTTATGCAAATCCTGTTATATTTGTCCAGATAAATTAAAATCGAAGGGTCATTTTTCACTTGAGGGAGTAAAACGCCCTGATCGGTCGATCCATTATCCTCGTCAGGTGTTGTGGGTTTTTCTTCGGGTTTTGTATCAGGATTCGTATCCGGATTATCCTCAGGGAGGGTCGTGGAACCACCGGAGTTATCAACCGGGGGAGATGATGAACGTGCCCTTCCGATAATTTTATTTGGTAGTATAGATGCATTCAAGCTTGCATCATATTTATTGGTTTCTTTCCCGTTGATAGTCCCCACATTATTCCCGAACCACCAATTATTTATATACCCATCTTTATGGGTATAGTTTATGGTATTATTTGACACAGTGATATTACTTGTCGGTCCTAAATTTTCATACCAGTTGGCTGCTACTATACCCACGTTGCTGAAAGATTGTCTGCTTCCATATACTTTATTATTTCTCAAGGTCATGTTCTGACCGCCTGAAATACCGATCCCATATTGTCCGGGATTGACCAAGATATTATCTTCTGCAAGTTGATAAGAGCCTCCAAGGTCTCCCAGATTGATTCCTCCTCCTGAATCAGACGGTCCTCCACCTCTAATCCAGTTTCCTCTTACTATGATGGGGCTCTGCGCTGTACCATTCGATTGACTCATATTGACCAGGTCCTCAGGCGAACTCTCTCCCGAAAAATTCTCGCATACATTGTAACTGACACTGTTTCCAGCTCCTGAAACCTGTATGAATTGGGCCATTACCCCCATCTCATTTGAGCCTTTTAATTTGCCAATGACATTGGTTACGTCGTTATATTCGAATTTTATCCCCTGTGAGGTAGAAGCAACCAGGCCAGATTGGATATTTTCAAAGGTATTATCTACAATCGTGATATTTTTACAATTGAACAGATACACCCCCCTCTTGTCGGAAGAACTGACCTTGTTGTTTTTAATGATTACGTTTTCGCAACCGTGGAGGCTGATAGCATCCCCTTTGATATTGGAGATGTCTAACCCTTCGATGACAAAATTGGATCTATTTGCATACTGTACTGCAGCCGATTTGGTGTAGGATCCGGTATATCTGGCGCCCTGGCCATAAGATTGATGGAAGGGGATGCACAAGAATATCACCCCCAGAATGATAGTGATGTTGTTTAGTTTCATCTTTTTCTTTTTTAATAGTGTGTTTAAATAAAATAGTGTTGTTTACAATGTTAAACAAATTGATCCGATTCCGTTCAGCGGAAAGCCCTGGATATTATTTTCCTCCGAGTGGAATAATCGGGAGAAAGTGAATTTGATTTTCCTATAAAGTTACTTCCGCCGAGAGTAACCTGTTCAATGTAGTTTGTTGTTTGATTGCGGTGCAAATATACGCTTTTATTTTCATATCATCATGTTAAAATAGAGGACAATAGATGTAAAAAATACTCAATTTAAAAAGAATTAAAGGGTATTAACGAGAGAGGAGATACAACTGAAGCTATTTCAAAAAAATAAAAAGGAGTAAAGTAAGCCCCATAGCCACTTTTATTATTTTTGCCGTCTCGAATGTAATGTTATGTAAGTCTTTTTTTTGTACAAATGATTTATTCCTATCTTATATTTGCAGCACTTAACTAATTTAGTTAAGAAGCTTGGAGGTGCACAAAATGAAAATTTTGTCATTATCGATATAATAAAAATCACAGTTTATAGTATTTGCACAAATACTTGTCCTTTTTTACACTCTATGTGTCCGTATTGTGCAATTACTTCTAGAAAAAGTTTCAAAAATGAAAAAAATTATTTATCTGCTAGTAATTGCTTGCATTGCCATTTCATGTGCACAAGTGAAAGACATCGCCTATTTCCAGCAAATCGACCAGGGGCAGACAGCGTTGAACAGTGCAAAATATGATGCCCAAATCAAACCCAAAGACATACTTTCCATTACGGTAGTGAGCAGTGAACCCGCTGCGGCGAGAAGGTATAACCTGGTTACTCCCCAGGTCGACGGGTCGATGAATTATATTCAATCTATGCCTACATTACAGAACTATCTGGTAGACAATGATGGAAATATTAATTTCCCTGCTTTAGGTATACTGAATGTAAAGGGATTAAGTACCAGACAACTGGAAGGAGCGATAGGAGAGAAATTGAAACCTTTTTTCACCGAAGAGATGCCGGTGATTACTGTTAGGATCATGAATTATACGGTGAATGTACTGGGTGAAGTGCAGAGACCGGGGAAATTTGAAACGACTAACGGACGGATAACTCTTTTGGAAGGGCTGGCCATGGCCGGGGATTTGACCATATATGGGCGACGTGATAATGTGAAGGTGTTACGTGAGAATGAAAATGGTGAAAGGGTTATTTATACCTTGGATCTGAACAACAAGAAAGTGTTCGACTCCCCTGCTTTTTTTCTGGAACAGAATGATGTAGTATACGTAGAGCCCAACCAGTCGAGAGCCAACTCGTCGAGATATGGAGCTGCGGAGAATTTCCGGATATCCACTTTATCAATATTGATTTCTGTCGCTACGCTGGGAGCTACTATTTTCGGATTGACACGATGATCCAGAATTATTTGATATACTTTTCAGGAGAACAATTATGAACAAATATTTGGAAGTCGAAGAAGAATTTATTGATCTGTCAGAGAAAAAGATTGATATAACGGCCATACTGCTGAAATATTTATCTTATTGGAAATGGTTTCTATTATCTACGATCCTATGTCTTGGTATCGCTGTAGCATATATCTATTTTACGTTGCCGAAATATAAGATAACCACTTCCATTCTGTTTAAAGATGATCAAAAAGGGGGAGCATCGGAACTGAACATAGTCAGGGATATGGGGATAATCACCAAAAGGAATAATGCGGATAATGAAGTGGAGATCATGAAAAAGTCATTGATAGCAGAGAGCGTGGTCAGGGAACTCGACCTTTACGTTACATACACTGAAATGAAACCTCTTTTTGGTTTAGATAGAATCTTGCCAAACTTTCCTAAGAGAAAAACTGCTGTCCTGTATGGAGAGGAACTACCTGTGAAGGTAAAGGTACCTGATGATAAACTGAACAATCTGACAAGAAGTATCCTATTCGATATAGTGGCTTATCCCGATGGTAATTATCTATTTGCCGGGAAATTCGCAGGAGTTGATTACAAGGTAACAGCTACTGAAAATGATACCCTCGTGAAGCTTCCTTTTGGAGAACTCCAGCTCTCGAAAGGAAATCTAAAACCTAAAAAAGATATGTGGGTCAAAGTACAGATACTGAATCCTCTGTCTGTAGCTGATGGATTTTTGGGCTCATTGGAAATAAAATTAACTTCAAAAATGTCGTCGGTGGCAGATATCACCTTGACAGCTTCTAATATGGCGTTGGGAAAAGATTTTCTGAAAGAGTATATCGAGGAGTATAACGAGCGAGGAATCAAAGATCAATTGGAGTTGGCAGAGAAAACCTCGAAGATCATAGATACCCATCTTGCTCACCTGACCGATGAACTGGGTAGTGTGGAGGATCAGGCGCAGCAGTTCAGGCAATCGCAAGGTCTGACCAACATTGCTTCTCAAGCCGATCTCTACAATTCCCAATTGGCCAGTGTTAGCCAGAAGAGAATGGATGTAGAGTCGCAATATGGTATTGCTTCGAGTTTGCTGAGTTTTATACAGCAAAAAGGTGGTCATAGCCAACTTATTCCGGCAAATTCCGGCATCCAAAGTCCCATATTGAATGCACAAATCACCACCTATAACGAATTAGTGTTGGAACGAAACAGGCTGGCTAGAATCGCATCCAGCAGCAATCAATCGATGATAGATATCAATAACCGACTGGAAACGACATTCAATTCCGTTGTTTCCGGCTTACAAAGCGAAAAAAATAACCTGGAGATTCAATTGCGGGATATCAATTCGGAATATTCCAAGAATAATGCTAAGATTAGGGCTATTCCTCAGCAGGAGAGAGCCTTTTCTGATATTAAACGTCAGCAGAATATCAAAGAAGATCTGTTTCTTTACCTCCTTCAGAAAAAAGAAGAGCGTTACATGAATATGACAGCGGTGCAACCCAATTCTAAATTGGTTGACAATATTCGGGTGACAGGTATCGTTTGGCCGAAAAAAATGACCCTTTTACTTTTCTTTTTTGCTTTTGGGTTGACACTGCCATTAATAATAATTAAAATAAGAGATTTACTTCGTTATCAGCTGGATACTAAAGAGGAATTGGAGAAAATATCTTCGATCCCATTGTTGGGAGAAATTCCAAAAACTGTTCAAACACAGCCTATCGTTGTAAAGGAAGGCAATAACGATAGTTTTAATGAAATGTTGAGATTGCTTCGTGCCAATCTTCTGTTCGTCGTGGAGAAAGATAAAAAGGTGATCAATATGCTCTCGAGTATCAGTGGTGAAGGGAAATCGTTTGTATCTCTCAATTTGGCAATGAGCCTGGCAATACTCGACAAAAAAATATTGTTAGTTGAACTCGATATAAGAAAACCAAAACTGGCCAAGCAGTTGGGTATCGACAACAAACAGGGTATCACATTATACCTCTCCGGATACCTGGACAAAAAGGAATTAGTAAAGCCTTCGGGATTGCATGCTAATCTATTTGTCATTCCTGCCGGGTCTATTCCTCCAAATCCGAATGAACTGTTGGCAAAACCGGCATTAGACAAACTTATAAGTGAATTAAAAGATGAATATGATTTTATTATTATTGACACGGCGCCGGTTGGAATGGTTTCCGATGGCTTTTTATTAAATCGTATCGCGGATGTGAACCTATATGTTACCCGTGCCGGACTTACGCCGAAGAAATTTGTGGAAGACGCGGACAAATATTTTCGGGAGAACAGACTCAAAAAAATGTACTTTATACTCAACAGTGTCAACCTGGGTGCGGTAGAATACCGGTATGGTCTTTATAAAAAATATGGATACGGATATTCGTAATCGCCAGGCTTGCTATCGGGTATTCTTCTTTATCTGAGATAATCCGGTTACCCTTGTCCGAGACGATAAATGTATGATATAAACATGTTTAAAATGAACAGCAAAATGAAATTTAACGAAGCGGAGATTATTCAGCTTCCTAAAAACTTCGACAGGAGAGGGAATCTCTCTGTCATTGAAGAGGCCAATCATATTCCCTTTGAAATTGAACGTACCTACTGGATTTATGATGTGCCGGGGGGAGAAATAAGGGGTGGACATGCATACAGGCAAAACCAGGAGTTCATAGTCGCTCTCTCCGGTAGTTTTGAAGTATTACTGGATGATGGAAAAGTGAGAAAGATATTTCCGTTGAACCGTTCCTATTACGGGTTATACGTACCTCAGGGGGTATGGAGGCAGATGCAGAATTTTTCTACCAATTCGGTCGCCTTGATTTTAGCTTCCACCAAATTCGATTTATCCGATTATATTTACGATTACAGCTATTTTAAAGATAATGTGCAATGAATAAGTCTACTATCTACGATTGCTCCATCATTGAAATAGATAAGCATCATCATGAGAAAGGAAATATCAGCGTGATTGAAAACGGAAAATCGATCCCGTTTAAAGTGAACCGTGTTTTTTATCTCTACGACATACCGGGAGGAGAGGATAGGGGTGCGCATGCCCATAAGGAATGCCATCAGTTTCTGGTGGCGGTAAGTGGCGCATTTGATATTATTCTGGACGACGGAAAAACAAAACGTACTGTCACCCTAAACCGTCCCTATCTGGGGTTGCATGTTCCCCCGGGTATATGGGCGGGAGAAATAGGTTTCTCCTCAGGATCGGTATGTCTGGTATTGGCGTCGCACTTATACGATGCAGAAGATTATATTCGGGATTACGATCAATTTTTAGCATACAAACAGGAAGATGATAAAGTTTCTTGATATTCAAAAAATAACCCAACAACACGCATCTGAGATTCAAGATGCAGTAGTACGTGTGATTGACAGGGGCTGGTTCCTGTTGGGGGAAGAAGT
>Ga0207420_1001855_pt1 | contig 11718 bp, 10 predicted proteins | sample ThiBio_inoc_biof_FD_183941 | JGI IMG/M metagenome (GOLD analysis project Ga0207420, IMG submission 183941) | Wastewater bioreactor microbial communities from Cape Town, South Africa - Thiocy_inoc_biof (SPAdes) | ecosystem: Engineered > Bioremediation > Thiocyanate > Unclassified | place: South...
GCTGCGGCTCCTCGAACGTGCGCGAGATCTCGCGCTTCGGCGCGACCTCCTGCCAGGCCCAGTACGCCTGCCAGGCCTGCCTGGAGCCATTCGACCACTTCAAGAGACACTGATGGACTTCCACCAGCTGGCAGTCGCCGCGGTGGAGGAGCTGACGCCCGAAAGCGTCGCGATCTCCTTCGAGATTCCGTCCGAGCTCCGGGATGAGTTCGAGTTCGTCCCGGGCCAGCACCTGATCCTCGAGCGCGAGGGGGCCCGACGCACCTACTCGATCTGCTCTCCGGCCGGCGGCGGCGAGGTGCGGATCGCGGTCAAGCTGCTGCCCGGCGGCATCTTCTCCACCTGGGCCAACGAGAGCCTCGCCCCCGGTGACCGCCTCGCCGTCGCCGCCCCGACCGGCGGCTTCACGCTTGCGGTCGACTCCGGCAACCGCAAGCGCTATGCGGCGATCGCAGCCGGGAGCGGCATCACCCCGATCGTCTCGATGGCGAGCACCGTCCTGGCGGCCGAGCCGCAGTCGCAGTTCGTCCTCGTCTACGGCAACCGGACCAGCGCGACGACGATGTTCCTGGAAGAGCTGCAGGATCTGAAGAGCCTCTATCCCGAGCGCTTCGAGCTGATCAACGTCTTCTCACGCGAGCCGCAGGCGGTCGAGCTGTTCTCCGGCCGCCTCGACCGCGAGCGCCTGGGCGCGATCCTCGACGAGTTGGTCGCGGTCGGGAAAGTGGACGAGTGGCTTCTCTGTGGCCCACTGGGCTTGACCGAGACCGCGGGCGAGGTGCTGGCCGAGCGCGCCGTGGACCCGGCGCACGTGCACCGGGAGATCTTCTTCGCCGAGGCTTCCGCCGCGACGCCGTCACCGGTGGGCGCGGACGAGGGCAGCCTGGCCAGTGTGCGGATCCGGCTCGGCGGCCGCGAATCGACCCTGCCGGTGGCCCAGGAGGGCGCCCCGATCCTCGATGCGGTGCTGCTGGCCCGGGCCGATGCCCCCTACGCCTGTCGGGGAGGCGTCTGCGGGACGTGCCGCGCGCGCGTCCTCGAGGGCGAGGTGGGGATGGACACCCAGTACGCGCTCGAGCCCTCGGAAGTGGAGGCGGGCTACGTCCTCGCCTGCCAAGCCCACCCGCTCAGCGAGCGGGTGGTGCTTGACTTCGACCAGTAGCGAGGACTGCCTCGACGCGTCGTTCCGCGGCGCTCAGAGGGGTGATCCCCTCGCGCTCGGCCAGGGTCAGGACCTCCTCGATCGCCATGCCGATCCCGGCGGTGCGCTCCCGCGCCTCGGCCTCCGAGTAGCCGTCGACCTCGGAGGCGACGCTGATCAGCCCGCCGGCGTTGGCGATGAAGTCCGGTGCCCAGACGATCCCCCGTTTCTGCAGGAGCTCCCCGATCGACGGATTCGCCAACTGGTTGTTGGCGGCACCGACCACGGCGGCGCAGCGAAGTTTCGTGGCAGTGGCCTCGTCGAGCACCCCGCCGAGGGCGCACGGCGCGAGGAAGTCGCCCTCCAGCTCCAGCAGCTCGTCCGGGCTGGACCAGTCGGCGCCGAGTCGCTCGGCCAGGTCGCGCTTGCCAGGGTCGATGTCGGCGACCGTGAGGTGAGCGCCGCGGCCGGCGAGGTTGTCGGCGATCTTCGCGCCGACCTTCCCCATCCCGAGCAGGTTCACCCGCCTGTCGCGGAGCTCGGAGGATCCGTAGACATGTTCGGCGGTGGCCTCGAGCGCGGCGACCACCCCGGCGGTCAGCTCCGAGGAGTCACCCGAGCCGCCGGCGCTGGCCGGGAGGCCGACCAGGTACTTCGTCCGCTCCGACATCTTCAGGAAGTCGTCGACGGTCGTGCCCGCGTCGGTGCCGGTGCGGAAGCGGCCGCCGAGCTCCTCGACGGCGTCGCCGACGTCGGCGAGGATCGCGTCGCGGGCCTCGCCGGCGAGAGGCTTGCCGGGGGGCACCGCGATCACGCACTTGCCGCCGCCATGGGGAACGGCGACCGAGGCGCACTTGTAGGTCATCGCCCGCGAGAGCGCCAGGGCATCGAGGAGGGCGGCGCCGGGGTCCTCGCAAGGCAGCATCCGACAGCCCCCGAGGGCGGTGCCGTCGCCCCAGTCGTGGATTGCGATGACGAAGTGAAGACCGGAGCGCGGGCCGCGACGGACTCTGACTTCGGCATGTTCCAATGAGAGTGAAGGCTGAATAGAAACCATTTTGCTATTTTAACCACGGATTCGTCCTCGAAGGGAAGCGAGAGAACCGTGAGCGTTGTTCCAAGCGAAGAAGAGCCGCGCCGCGTCATCGGCGACGATGAGGCGATCCCCGACGGCGCGATCGCCGACTTCGGCGACGACGAGCTGCGTCGCCTGCACCGCGACATGGTCCTGATGAGGGTGTTCGACGAGCGCGCGGTGATCTACCAGCGGCAAGGTCGGATCGGCACCTACGCGATCTACTGGGGCCACGAGGCGATCCAGGCCGGCGCCCACCTGGCGCTCGACCCGAGTCGCGACTGGGTCTTCCCGTCCTACCGCGAGTCGGCCATCGGCCTGCTGCGAGGGATGGACCCGGCGACGGTCCTCGCCTGGTGGCGCGGTCATCCGGACGGCTGGTGGAATCCGCAGGAGCACCGGCTCGGCGGCGTCTCGGTCCCGATCGGCAGCCAGATCCCGCACGCGACCGGCGCCGCCTGGGGGATGAAGGCGAAAGGCGAGGACGGTTGTGCGGTCGTCTTCTTCGGCGACGGTGCAACCTCGGAGGGCTCCTTCCACGAGGGGATCAACTTCGGCGCCGTGATGGACGCCCCGGTCGTCTTCGTCTGCAACAACAACGGCTGGGCGATCTCCACTCCCTTCGCCAGACAGTCGCGCGCCCAGGCCCTCGCCGACAAGGCGATCGGATACGGCATCCCCGGCGTTCGCGTCGACGGCCGCGACGCGCTCGCGGTCTACGACGCCACCCGCACCGCGGTCGCCCGCGCGCGCGAAGGCGGCGGGCCGACCTTCATCGAGGCGCTGCACTACCGGACCGAGCCGCACGGGACGGCCGACGACACCTCCCTCTACCGCGACCCCGCCGAGGCCGAGGCCGCCCGCGCCGACGACTGCCTCGCCCGCCTCGAGGGCTACATGCGCCGTCGCGGCCTACTCGACGACGAGGCCGCGAGCGCCGCGCGCGAGGAGGCCGCCGAACGGGTCAAGCGCGCGATGCGCGACGTCGAGGCGCTCCCCGATCCCGACCCTGCGCTCGTCTTCGACACCACCTACGAGATCCCGCCGGCCGGCCTCGTCGCCCAGCGCGACGCAGCCCTCGGCGTCCTGGGGGCACGATGAAGACGCTGGTCGAGGCGATCAACGGCGGCCTCCACGAAGAGATGGAGCGCGACCCGGCGCTGATGGTGATGGGCGAGGACGTCGGCCGCTCCGGCGGCGTCTTCCGGGTCACCGCCGGCCTGCAGGAGCGGTTCGGGGCGGAGCGCTGCGTCGACACGCCGCTCGCCGAGGCCGGGATCCTCGGGACCGCGCTCGGCCTCAGCATGGTCGGCTGGCGACCGGTGGTGGAGATGCAGTACGACGCCTTCAGCTACCCCTCGCTGGAGCAGCTGATCACCCACGTCGGTCGCTACCGCTGGCGCTCCGGCGGCCGTATGAACGTGCCGTTGACGATCCGCATGCCCTACGGCGGCGGCGTCAACGCGCCGGAGCTGCACGAGGAGTCGCCGGAGACCTACTACGTCCACACCGCCGGCATCAAGGTCGCGATCCCCTCGACGCCGGCCGACGCGAAGGGCCTCCTGGCGGCCGCGATCCGCGACCCTGACCCGGTCGTCTACCTCGAGCCGAAGGCCCTGTACCGGGACTCCCGCGAAGAGGTCCCCGAGGGTGAGCACGTGGTCCCGCTGGGCAAGCTGCGGACCGAGCGCGAGGGCACCGACGTCACCCTGATCGCCTACGGCGCGATGGTCAAGGTGGCCGCCGAAGCGGCCGACGTTCTGGCCGCCGAGGGCATCTCGGCCCACGTGGTCGACCTCCGCTCGCTGCGTCCTCTGGACGAAGACGGGCTGATCGAGGCTGTCGCGAAGACCGGCCGGGCGGTCATCGTCCAGGAGGCCGCGCGGACCGTCGGCTTCGCCGCCGAGGTGGCGGCGCTGATCGCCGAACGCGCCCTCTTCGACCTGCAGGCGCCGGTCGAGCGCGTCACCGGCTATGACGTCGCCTTCCCCTACTGGCGGCTCGAGCACCTTTATGTCCCGTCCGCGAACCGGGTCGTCGAGGCGGCCCGCCGAACCCTGGAGAGCTGAAGATGGCCTACGAGTTCAAGCTCCCCGACCTCGGGGAGGGCGTCCGCGAGGGCGAGGTCGTCGCCTGGCTGGTCGAACCCGGGCAGCAGGTCGCCGAGGACGACCCGATGGTCGAGGTCGAAACCGACAAGGCAACGGTGGAGATCTCCTGCCCCGTCGACGGCACGGTCGCCGAGCTGCACGCCGCGGTCGGTGAGATGGCGGCGGTCGGCGGCCTCCTGATCACGATCGAGACTGCGGACGGGGCCCCGTCCGTGGCCGGCAGTGGAACCTCCTCCGCGGCCGGGGCGATCCCCAGCGCCCCGGCCGCACCCACTCCGGCAGCGGCCCCGGCGGGCGCCGTCAAGGCGACCCCGGGTGCCCGTCGCGCCGCCAAGCAACTGGGCGTCGAGCTGGCTGCGGTCAGCGGCACCGGCCCCGGCGGCGCGGTAACCGAGCGGGACGTGCGCGCCGCGGCCGAGGGCGGGGGAGACGACCCCGCAGCCGCGTCCCCGCCGGCATCCGAGTTGGAGGGACGGCGCGAGCCCCTGCGGGGGATGCGGCGGCGGATCGGCGATCGGCTGACCAGGTCCCACCAGGAGGTGCCGAAGGTCACGGTCGTCGAGGAGTGCGACTTCACCGACCTCGCCGCGCAGCGCGGCCAGCTCTCCTACGTGCCCTTCGTCGTCCGCGCGGCGGCGATCGGGCTGCGCGAGTTCCCCGATTTCAACGCCACGATCGACGGCGAGGACATCGTCTACCTGACGCACCTGAACGTCGGCTTTGCCGCGCAGGGGCCGAAAGGCCTCGTCGTCCCCGTCCTGCGCGACGCCGATCACTCCTCGCTTGAGGAGCTCGACGCCGCGGTGACGCGACTGGCGGAGGGTGTGCGCGAGGAGACCGTGGCGCCCGAGGACCTCCGCGGCGGCACCTTCACCGTCACCCTCGCGGGCCGGCTCGGCGGCTTCTTCGCCACGCCGCTGGTCAACCTCGGCGAGTCGGCGATCCTCGGCGTCCACCGGATCTCCGAGCGGCCGGTGGTCCGCGACGGGGAGATCGCGATCCGCAAGATCGGGCTCGTCTCCTGCTCCTTCGACCACCGGATCACCGACGGGACCAGGGCCTCGATGTTCCTGCTGCGGGTGATCGAGGAGCTTGAACGGGGACGGCCGTGAGCACCGATTTCGACTGCGTCGTCATCGGCGCCGGACCCGGTGGGTACGTCGGGGCCCTGCGGGCCAGGCAGCTCGGCATGCGCACCGCGGTGGTCGAGCGAGCCCAGCTCGGCGGTCGCTGCCTGAACCAGGCGCCCCAGCATGGGATCCTCACCGGCGGCGAGGACGTCGGCGTCGACTTCGCCGCGGTGGCCGCGCGCCGTGACAAGGTGGTCGAGCGGTTGACCGGCGGCGTCGCCGGCCTGCTCTCCCGCCACGGGGTCGAGGTCCTCGGCGGCGAGGCCCGCCTCGTGCCCGGCGGCGTCCAGGTCGGCGATCGCACCGTGAACGCGGGCGCGACGATCGTCGCCACGGGCTCGCGTCCGCGCGACCTGCCGGGGGTCGTGCGCGGCGGTCGGGTGATCGGGACCGAGGAGGCGTGGGCCTTCGTCGAACTCCCCGACTCGATCGCCGTGGTCGGCGCCGGGCCCTCCGGGGTCGAGCTGGCCTCGGCCTACGCGCGCCTCGGCAGCGAGGTGACCTTGATCGAGGTCGCCGATCAGGTGCTGCCCGGCGAGGACGCCGACGTCGTGCGGCCGCTGGAGCGGGCGCTGAAGACCCAGGGCGTCGGGCTCCTCACCGGCGCCGGGATCGAGGCCGTCGAAGCGGGTGAGTCGAGCGTCGGCTTCACCGTGGCCGGCACGCGGCACGCGGCCGACTGGCTCGTGCTCGCCACCGGGCGCGAGCCTGACGTCGACTCGCTCGGGCTCGACCGGCTCGGTGTCCGGCGCGATGCCGGCGGCCTGCTCGAGGTCGACGACCAGCAGCGCACCGCGGTAGAGGGCGTCTTCGCCGTCGGCGACCTGGTGGCGGGCCCGGCGCTCGCCCACAAGTCCTCCGAGGAGGCGATCGTCGCCGTCGAGGCGGCGGCGGGGGAGGTGACCCTGCCGGTCCAGCGCGAGCTGATCCCGCGGGTGACCTTCGCTGCGCCGGCGCTTGCCGGCGTCGGCCTCAGCGAGGCGGCGGCGCGCGAGGCGGGCCACGAGGTCGCGATCGGCAAGGTCCCGTTCGCGGCGGTCGGCGCCGGCACCCTGCTCGACGACCGCAGTGGCCTGGTCAAGATCGTCGCCGAGGCCGGTTCCGGCCAGATCCTCGGTGCCCACGTGGTCGGCGCCCGGGCCCCGGAGCTGCTCCAGCAGATCGTCGACACGCAGGCGCTGCAGGGTGGCGTCGGCGACCTCGCCCGCATCGTCCACAGTCATCCGACCCTCTCCGAGGCGATCGGCGAAGCCGCCCGCGCCGCGGAGGGTTGGCTCATCCACGGTTGATCGCCACGTCCCGGTAGAAGCCCAGGGGGTGGGTAGAGTCAGTCCCTCGATGAGCGGAGAGCCCAGATCCGCGCTCCGCGAAGCGGCCTTCGTCGACCCGATCGCGACCGAGCGCACCTTCGAGCAGGCGATCGAGCGGATCGTCGAGGGGATCGAGCGCTCGCGGCTGCGCCACGGCGATGCGCTGCCGAAAGAGGCGACGCTGGCGGCCGAGCTGGGGATCTCCAAGCCGACCCTGCGCCAGGCGCTTCGGGTGCTCGAACGCTCTGGGCTGATCGAGGTCCGCCGCGGTGCCGGCGGCGGCATCTTCCTCTCCGCCGAGTTGGTCCCGATCGACCTTCTGCGCAGCCAGGTAGCGGCCGAGGAGAGCCTGGTCGTCGAGACCCTGGTGGCGAGGCGGATCGTCGAGGGCGGGGCGACGCGACTGGCGAGCATCGCCGCGGGCGAGGAGGACTTCCAGGAGATGGAGCGCACCGTGGCCCTGCTGGCCGCCGCAGCCGGCGCGCGCGACCAGGTGATGCGCGCCGACGCCGCCTTCCACCGGGCCGTCAGCCGCGCCTCCGGCAACCGCTCGATGCAGGCGGCGATGCGCGAACTGGCACGGGAGCTGGCGCCGATCCGCGACGCCTACCCCGGCAGCCCGGTGGACGACGAGCACACCCTCGACGTCCACCGCCGTCAGGTCGAGGCGATGCGGGGCGGAGATCTCGACGCCCTCGACGTGATCCTCGACGAGCACTTCCGCCAGCTCGAGGACCTGTTCGCATCCGCGGTCGGATCGACCTGGCGGAAGCTCTTCGCGACCACCGTCGGCAAGCTGCCGCCGCGCCGCTGAGACAACCCTCAGGCGCGCTCGAGCAGCGCCGCCACGCCCTGGCCGACGCCGACGCACATCGTGCAGAGCGCCAGCTTCGCCTCGCGCTCGCGCAGCTCCAGGGCGGCGGTCAGGGCGAGGCGGGCACCGCTCATCCCGAGCGGGTGACCGAGTGCGATCGCGCCCCCGTTGGGGTTCACGTGGTCGGCGTCGTCGGGCAGGCCGAGCTCGCGCAGGACCGCCAGCGCCTGGGCGGCGAAGGCCTCGTTCAGCTCGATCAGGTCCAGGTCGGCGATCTCGACTCCGGCGCGGGAGAGGAGCTTGCGGGTCGCCGGGACCGGGCCGAAGCCCATGATCCGCGGCGGGACCCCGGCGACCGCGCCGGCGCGGACGCGGGCCAGCGGCTCCAGGCCGAAGCGTTCGACCGCGCCTTCGGAGGCGATCAGGAGCGCCGCCGCTCCGTCGTTCACGCCGGAGGAGTTGCCGGCGGTGACGCTGCCGTCCTTGCGGAACGGAGTCGGCAGCTTGGCCAGGGCTTCGAGCGAGGTCTCGCGCGGATGCTCGTCGCGGTCGACCGCGACGGGCTCGCCGCGACGCTGTGGAACGCTGACCGCGACGAGCTCACGACCCAATCGCCCGGAGGCCTGAGCCGCCGCGGCCCGTTCCTGAGAGCGCAGCGCGAAGGCGTCCTGGTCGGATCGCGAGACATCGAAATCGGCGGCGACGTTCTCGCCGGTCTCCGGCATCGAGTCGGTGCCGTACTGCTCGGCCAAGGCGGCGTTGACGAAGCGCCAACCGATCGTCGTGTCGAAGATCTCCGCCGAGCGGTCGAATGCCTTCTCGGCCTTGGGGATGACGAAGGGCGCGCGGCTCATGCTCTCGACCCCGCCGGCGACGATCAGCTCGGCATCGCCGTGAGCGATGGTCCGGGCGGCGAAGAGGACGGCGTCGAGTCCGGACCCACAAAGGCGATTGACGGTCGTCCCCGGGACGGAATCCGGCAGGCCGGCGAGGAGGACGGCCATTCGGGCCACGTCCCGGTTGTCCTCGCCGGCCTGGTTGGCACAGCCGAGGATCACGTCGTCGATCGCCGCGGGATCGAGCGCGGGGTGGCGCTCCAGCAGCGATCGGATGGTCGTCGCGGCAAGGTCGTCAGGGCGGACCGAAGAAAGCGCGCCGCCGTAGCGACCGATCGGGGTCCGTACACCGGAGACGAGGTAGGCAGATTCCACTTGGCGATCCTTCCGATTTGGTCGAGGGGCGGATTTTCGGTGACTAGGCGGCCAGAGACGCGGAGACCGCAAGCAGCGGTGACATGCGATAGCGCTCTTCTCCTCGCCACCGCTCGAGGCCATGGAGCACGGCCCGGACGTGGTCCAGGCCTGCCGCCTGCGACCACTCGATCGGTCCGCGCGGATAGTTGAGCCCGAGCCGGGCGCCGTCGTCGATGTCCCCGGCGCCGGCGACCCCCTCTTCAAGGCAGAAGGCAGCCTCGTTCACCAGCTGCGAGACGATCCGTCCGAGCACCATCCCGGGGGCGTCGCCGACCTCCTCGACGTGGAAGCCCAGGGCGTTGAAGAACTCGACCGTGCGCTCGCGGGAGGCAGCACCGGTGGAGTCCGCGCTCGTGACCTCCACCAGGCGGCTCTGCTCGGCGGGGCCGAGCAGGTGAAAGCCGCAGGCCCCGTCGACGGTCCCCCGGCCATGCCCGCGCAGAGGATCGCGCTCGTCGTCGGCACCGCACGTGGAGGAGTCGGGGTCGGATCCGTCTCGACGGTCAGCCAGGGCAGATCGTCGGGACCACGGACGTCGAAGGACGCCTCGGTCGCCGCCCTCCGGATGAACCTGGCCAGATCCGAGTTGCCGTTGACGACGACGATCCGGCCGTCGCCTCCTCCGGCGAGCAGCGGCTCGGGATCGGGCTCGCGATGTGGCCTGCCGTCCTCGGAGTAGGCGTAGAACCCGGCGCCTACCTTCCTGCCCAGTCGTCCGGCGGCGACGAGTTGGGCCTGGATCGGACTCGGACGCCAGCGAGGCTCACCGTAGCTCTGGAACCAGAATGATTCGGTGATCTCGAGATTGACGTCGACGCCGATCAGGTCGGCCAGCTCGAAGGGCCCCATGCGGAAGCCTCCCGCCAGCCGACAGATGCGATCGACCTGCTCGAAGCTCGCCACACCCTCTTGGACGAGCCGAAGCGCCTCCCCGACGTAGGGCCGGGCGCTTCGGTTGACGAGGAAGCCGATCCCGTCCCGGGCCTGGATCACCTTCTTGCCGAGACGCTCGGCAAGGGCGACGGCCTGTGCGACCGAGCGGGCGTCGCTTTCCATGCCCCCGATCACCTCGACCAACTTCATCCGGGTCGCCGGGTTGAAGAAATGCAGGCCGACGATCCGCTCGCGGTCGGGGAGGCCGGCGGCCACGGCACTGACCCGCAGGGAAGAGGTGTTCGTCGCGAGCAGGGTCGGAGGAGGGCAGATCGCGCTCAGGCGCGCGAAGACCTGGCGCTTGGTCTCCAGGCTCTCGGCGATGGCCTCGATCACGAAGTCGCAGTCGGTCAACGCATCGAGTTCCGCGCCCGTCTCGAGCCGCTTCGATACCTCCGTCGCATCCGCGGTGCTCAGCCGGCCGCGGTCGGCCGAGCGCTGCAGGCCGGCCTCGATCCGCTCGCGCGCCAACGTCAGCGCCGCCTCCGATGCGTCGATCAGGACGACCGCGAGGCCGCGGGCCAGGGCGAGCTCGGCGATCCCGGCGCCCATCGAACCTGCGCCGACGACGCCGAGAGTCTGACTCCGGGAATCCACGCTGCGGAGGCTATACGACCGATCGATCGGACGTATACTGCGGAGTGGCAACCTGCTGAAAGGAGGAGGTATGGCCGAGCAGGCCGTGCTCGTAGAGGTCGAAGCCCCGATAGCCACGGTTCGGATGAACCGTCTGGACTCGCTCAATGCCCTTTCCGAAGAGTTGATCGGAGGCGTCGTCGCCGCGCTCGTCGGACTCGACGAAAATGACGCGGTCCGCTGCATCGTGTTGGCCGGAGGAGATCGTGCCTTCGCCGCCGGTGCCGACATCGAGGAGATGTCGGATCAAACGGCGATCGATATGGCTCTGGGCGGGCGGGTCGAGCAATGGGACCGTCTTGCCGGACTGCACACGCCCCTGGTCGCTGCGGTGTCCGGCTTCTGCCTCGGCGGCGGCTGCGAGCTGGCGATGGCCTGCGACCTGATCGTCGCCTCCGAAACCGCCCGCTTCGGTCAACCGGAGACCGGTGTCGGGCTGATCCCGGGTGCCGGCGGGACCCAGCGGCTGACCCGCGCCGTCGGCAAGGCCCTGACGATGGACATGGTCCTCACGGGGCGCATGCTGTCCGCGGAGGAGGCGATGTCTGCCGGCCTCGTCGCGCGGGTGGTCTCACGCGAGGCCTGGCTCACGGAGGCCCGACGGGTCGCCGGTGAGATCGCTGCCCGAGCGCCGATTGCCCAGCGCCTCGCCAAGGAATCGGTCGATCGCGCCTTCGAGACCGGTCTGAGATCCGGCCTCGAGTTCGAGCGCAAGGCCCTCCACCTGAGCTTTGCGAGTGAGGATGCCCATGAGGGCCTGACGGCCTTCGTCGAGAAGAGGAGGCCGCAATGGCAGTCGAGGTGATGGTCGAGGAGGGCGTGGAGCTGATCACCCTCTCGCGGCCGGAGGTGATGAACACCTTCACCCGCGAGCTCCATAAGGAATTCTCCGAGGCCCTCCGCACCGCGCGAGGTGAGGAGGTTCGAGCGGTCGTCGTAACCGGTGCCGGCCGCGCCTTCTCGGCGGGTCAGGACCTCGAGGAGGTCCAGCGCGAGGGCGGCGGCAACGACGACCGTCTCCGACGTCACTACAACCCGAATGCGATCGCCATCCACTCGCTGGAGAAGCCGGTGATCGCCGCCGTCAACGGCGCCTGTGCCGGCGCGGGCTTGTCACTCGCTGCCGCTGCCGACATCCGGATCGCCTCCTCGAAGGCGAAATTCGTGCCCGCCTTCGTCAACCTCGGCCTCATCCCGGACGCCGGCTGCTCCTGGTTTCTCCCGCGGATCATCGGGGAGGCGAAGGCGCTCGAGTGGATGATCACGGGCCGCCGCGTCGACGCCGAGGAGGCGCTCGCGATCGGTCTTGTCTCGG
>Ga0207420_1001860_pt1 | contig 11706 bp, 8 predicted proteins | sample ThiBio_inoc_biof_FD_183941 | JGI IMG/M metagenome (GOLD analysis project Ga0207420, IMG submission 183941) | Wastewater bioreactor microbial communities from Cape Town, South Africa - Thiocy_inoc_biof (SPAdes) | ecosystem: Engineered > Bioremediation > Thiocyanate > Unclassified | place: South...
CGATTGTTGAATCGGCAGTGCGCCGCCTGCGTCCTATCGTGCTGACGGCTGCGGCTGCAGTGCTGGCCATGATCCCGCTGTCACGCAGCGTGTTCTGGGGCCCGATGGCCGTGGCCATCATGGGCGGACTGGTGGTGGCCACCGTGCTGACGTTGCTGGCGCTGCCCGCGATGTATGCCGCGTGGTTCCGTGTGAAAAGGCCTGCGCCGGAGGTCCTTGGAGGGGTTTGATTCCCACCCTGCCCGCATCAGGGTAAAATAGAAGGTTGACCGATTTCACACAGGCGGCAGCTGAGGTTGCCGCCTGTTTGTTTGTTGTAGAACCGCGCGGGTGGCGAAATTGGTAGACGCACCAGGTTTAGGTCCTGACGCCAGCAATGGTGTGGGGGTTCGAGTCCCCCCCCGCGCACCACCCATGTGAGACTTTGCGGAACACGGCGCTGCTGCGCTGCAGCCAGCACGATCCACATTCATAAGAGGAATAGCCATGGCCGTTACTGTTGAAACCCTTGAGAAGCTCGAGCGCAAGATCACGCTGAGCGTGCCCGTCACCCTGATCCAGTCCGAAGTCGACACGCGCCTCAAGCGCCTGGCCCGCACGGTCAAGATGGACGGTTTCCGTCCCGGCAAGGTACCCATGAACGTGGTGGCCCAGCGTTACGGCTACTCGGTGCAGTACGAAGTGCTGAACGACAAGGTGGGTGAAGCCTTTGCCGTGGCAGCCAACGAAGCCAACCTGCGTGTTGCTGGCCAGCCCCGCATCACTGAAAAGGAAGGCGCTCCTGAAGGCCAGGTCACTTTCGATGCCATTTTCGAAGTGTTCCCAGAAGTCAAGATTGCCGATCTGTCTGATGCCGAAGTCGAAAAGCTGTCGGCTGAAGTGACGGACGCCGCCATCGACAAGACCATCGACATCCTGCGCAAGCAGCGCCGCAGCTTCGCCCAGCGCGCCATGGATGCTGCTGCGCAAGACGGTGACCGCGTGACGGTCGATTTCGAAGGCAAGATCGATGGCGAGCCGTTTGAAGGCGGCAAGGCCGAAGACTTCCAGTTCCTGGTGGGCGAAGGCCAGATGCTCAAGGAGTTCGAAGACGCCGTGCGTGGCATGAAGTCTGGCGAAAGCAAGACCTTCCCCCTGGCATTCCCTGCGGAGTACCACGGCAAGGATGTCGCTGGCAAGACCGCTGACTTCCTGGTGACCATCAAGAAGATCGAAGCTGCCCACCTGCCCGAAGTGAACGATGCCCTGGCCAAGTCGCTCGGTATTGCCGATGGCTCCGTAGAAGGCCTGCGCGCCGACATCAAGAAGAACCTGGAGCGTGAAGTCAAGTTCCGTCTGCTGGCCCGCAACAAGCAAGCCGTGATGGACGCCCTGGTGGCAAAGGCTGAGCTGGACCTGCCCAACTCCAGCGTGCAGGCTGAAATCGCCCGCCTGCTGGAAGGTGATGCCGCGTTGCTTGAGTTCAGCGCGGGCACCTTCCCGCCTGCTGGAAGGTGCCCGCGCTGAACTCAAGCAACGCGGCATCAAGGACGCCGACAAGGCCGAGATCCCTGAAGACGTGTTCCGCCCCCAGGCTGAGCGCCGGGTGCGCCTGGGCCTGGTGCTGGCCGAGCTGGTGCGTGCCAATGAGCTGCAGGCCAAGCCCGAACAGCTCAAGGCCCACATCGATGAGCTGGCTGCCAGCTACGAGAAGCCTGAAGATGTGGTGCGCTGGTACTTCGGTGACCGCCAGCGCCTGGCGGAAGTCGAAGCCGTTGTGATCGAAAACAACGTGACCGAGTTTGTGCTGTCCAAGGCCAAGGTGGTCGAGAAGGCCGTGTCGTTTGACGAACTGATGGCCCAGCAAGGCTGATAGGCTGTCGACTGGGCGGCTTGTTATCGAATTGCCCGGTTGTTGCCGTTACATACAGGGGCTTGTGCTTTCGTGCACAAGCCCCAATTCATTTCTGGGTACAGTACCTGCTTGTCTGGAGAAAAACATGAGCGCATTGGAAACACAAGGCCTGGGCATGGTTCCCATGGTCATCGAGCAGTCGGGCCGTGGCGAACGGTCCTACGACATCTACTCGCGCCTGCTCAAGGAGCGCGTGATTTTTCTGGTGGGTCCGGTCAACGACCAGACCGCCAACCTGGTGGTAGCTCAGCTGCTGTTCCTGGAGAGTGAAAACCCCGACAAGGACATTTCGTTCTACATCAACTCCCCAGGTGGCTCGGTAAGCGCCGGAATGGCGATCTTTGACACCATGAACTTCATCAAGCCTGATGTCTCGACACTGTGCACCGGCATGGCCGCCAGCATGGGCGCCTTCCTGCTGGCCGCAGGAGCCAAGGGCAAGCGTTTTGCGCTGCCCAATTCCAAGGTCATGATCCACCAGCCTCTGGGCGGCATGCAAGGCCAGGCAACTGAGATTGAGATCCACGCCCGTGAAATCCTCAAGACCCGCGAGCAGCTCAACAAGATCCTCGCCGAGCGCACGGGCCAGCCGCTGGAAAAGATCCAGCGCGACACCGAGCGTGACTATTTCCTGTCGGCTGATGAGTCCAAGGAATACGGTTTGGTCGATCAGGTGATCAGCAAGCGCTCCTGATAGCCAGAGGGTCAAACAGCGGCGTTTTCCTTTGGGGAAGACGCCGTTTTTTATTTGGTTATCATCCCGACAACTTTCCGTAACAAGCAAGGCATTGCCCCCATGGCCGAGAAAAAAGGCTCTTCCAGCGAAAAAACCCTTTACTGCTCTTTCTGCGGCAAAAGCCAGCATGAAGTGAAGAAGCTGATCGCCGGTCCGTCGGTCTTTATCTGCGACGAGTGCATTGACCTGTGCAACGAGATCATTCGCGATGAGCTCCCGGCTGGCGACCTGGCGCGCGAAGGCCGCAGTGACCTGCCCACCCCCGTAGAGATCAAGACCAACCTCGACAACTATGTGATTGGTCAGGACGTGGCCAAGCGCACGCTGGCGGTGGCTGTGTACAACCACTACAAGCGCCTGCGCCACAAGGACAAGGCCCACAAAGACGATGTGGAGCTGTCCAAGAGCAACATCCTGCTGATTGGGCCCACGGGTTCGGGCAAGACGCTGCTGGCGCAGACCCTGGCCCGCATGCTGGACGTTCCGTTTGTGATGGCCGACGCCACCACGCTGACGGAAGCAGGTTATGTGGGCGAAGATGTGGAGAACATCGTCCAGAAGCTGCTGCAAAGCTGCAACTATGAGGTGGAGCGCGCGCAGCGCGGCATCGTCTACATCGATGAGATCGACAAGATCTCGCGCAAGTCGGACAACCCCAGCATCACACGTGATGTTTCGGGCGAGGGTGTGCAGCAGGCGCTGCTCAAGCTCATCGAAGGCACGATGGCCAGCGTGCCGCCGCAGGGCGGACGCAAGCACCCGAATCAAGACTTCCTGCAGATCGACACGACCAATATTCTGTTTATCTGTGGTGGTGCGTTTGCGGGACTGGAAAAGGTCATCGAGAACCGCACCGAAGCGTCGGGCATCGGGTTTGGCGCATCGGTCAAGAGCAAGAAGCAGCGTTCGCTGACAGAGGTGTTCACCGAGATCGAACCCGAAGATCTGATCAAGTTCGGCCTGATTCCTGAGCTGGTGGGGCGCATGCCCGTGGTGACGGCTCTGGCAGAACTGAGCGAGGACGCGCTGGTGCAGATCCTGACGGAGCCCAAGAACGCGCTGGTCAAGCAATACAGCAAGCTCCTGGCCATGGAAGGTGTGGACCTCGAAATCCGTCCGGCCGCGCTTAAGGCCATCGCTCGCAAGGCATTGGCCCGCAAGACCGGAGCCCGCGGCCTGCGCTCAATCCTGGAGCAATCGCTGATTGGCACGATGTTCGACCTGCCCAATACGAGCAACGTTGAAAAAGTGGTGGTGGACGAGTCCACCATCGAAGAAAACAAGCCGCCGCTGCTCGTTTATCGCGAAGCGGCCAAGAAGGCCTGAGAAGGCGTGAAGGAGTCTGCGATGCCCGCATGGACACGCCGGAGTCCTTCACACCGTCTGAGATGACCGGAGCGGGCGCATTGGTGTCGCCCATTGAACCATCAACCCTTGTGCCAGCGCGGCTTGCGCATAAGGGTTGAAAATCCCCACATGTGGACCCATTTCCACAGAGTACTTTGAGGATTTCCATGTCCGGACATACCCCCCTGCCAGCCACCCCTATCGATCTACCGCTGTTGCCTTTGCGTGACGTGGTGGTGTTTCCCCACATGGTCATCCCGCTTTTTGTGGGGCGTCCCAAGAGCATCAAGGCGCTTGAGTTGGCCATGGAGGCCGACCGTCGCATCATGCTGGTGGCACAGAAAGCTGCAGCCAAGGACGAGCCCTCGGTATCGGACATGTTCGATGTCGGCTGCGTCTCCACCATCCTGCAGATGCTCAAGTTGCCTGACGGCACCGTGAAGGTGCTGGTCGAAGGCCAGCAGCGCGCCCTGGTGACTTCTATCGAGGACGCTGAGACCCATTTCACGGCCACCGTCACGCCGGTAGAAGCCACACCCGAGGCCAACAAGCCCAGCGAGATTGAAGCGCTGCGCCGTGCTGTGATGCAGCAGTTTGACCAGTACGTCAAACTCAACAAAAAGATTCCCCCGGAGATCCTCACATCGATCTCCAGCATCGACGATCCAGGCCGTCTGGCCGACACCATCGCCGCGCACCTGCCGCTCAAGCTCGAGAACAAGCAGGTGGTGCTGGACCTGTCGGATGTGAAGGCGCGCCTTGAAAACCTGTTCGAGCAGCTTGACCGCGAGGTGGACATCCTCAACGTGGACAAGAAGATCCGTGGGCGTGTGAAGCGCCAGATGGAGAAGAACCAGCGCGACTTCTACTTGAACGAGCAGGTTAAGGCCATCCAGAAGGAGTTGGGCGAAGGCGACGAAGGCGCGGACATCGAGGAGATCGAGAAAAAGATCAAGCTCGCCAAGATGCCTGCCGAGGCGCGCAAGAAGGCTGATGCAGAACTCAAGAAGCTCAAGCTGATGTCGCCCATGTCGGCCGAGGCCACCGTGGTGCGCAACTACATTGACGTGCTCACCGCACTCCCCTGGAGCAAGAAGACCAAGATCAAGCACGATCTGGTGAACGCCGAGGGCGTGCTTAACGAAGACCATTTCGGCCTCGACAAGGTCAAGGACCGAATCCTTGAATACCTTGCAGTGCAACAGCGCGTGGATAAGGTGAAGGCTCCCATTCTGTGCCTGGTGGGGCCACCGGGCGTGGGCAAGACCTCGTTGGGGCAATCCATTGCCAAGGCCACGGGCCGCAAGTACGTGCGCATGGCCCTCGGCGGCATGCGCGACGAGGCTGAGATCCGCGGGCACCGCCGCACCTACATCGGCGCGCTGCCTGGCAAGGTGCTGCAGAGCCTGTCGAAGGTGGGCACGCGCAATCCGCTGTTTCTGCTGGACGAAATCGACAAGCTGGGCACGGACTTCCGAGGCGACCCGTCGAGTGCGCTGCTGGAGGTGCTGGACCCGGAGCAGAATCACACCTTTGGCGATCACTACGTCGAAGTGGACTTCGACCTGAGCGACGTGATGTTCGTCGCCACGTCGAACTCGATGAACATTCCGCCGGCCCTGCTCGACCGCATGGAAGTGATCCGCCTGTCGGGTTACACCGAGGACGAGAAGACCAGCATCGCTATGAAGTACTTGCTGCCCAAGCAGCTCAAGAACAATGGCGTGAAGGACGAGGAGCTGCTCATCACCGAGCCCGCCGTGCGCGACATGGTGCGTTACTACACGCGGGAAGCCGGCGTGCGTTCGCTGGAGCGCGAGTTGTCCAAGATCTGCCGCAAGGTGGTCAAGGGTCTGCAGCTCAAGAAGCTCGAACCCCAGGTCGTTGTCACCGCCGACAACCTGCCTGACTTCCTGGGCGTGCGCAAGTACACCTACGGCCGTGCCGAGGCGCAGAACCAGGTGGGCCAGGTGGTCGGTTTGGCCTGGACCGAGGTGGGTGGCGATCTGCTGACCATCGAAGCTGCCGCCATGCCCGGAAAGGGTGTGATCACGCGCACCGGTTCTTTGGGTGATGTGATGAAGGAGTCGGTGGAGGCTGCCCGCACGGTGGTGCGCAGCCGCTCGCGCATTCTGGGCATCAAGGACGAAGCGTTTGAGAAGCGCGACATCCACATCCATGTGCCAGACGGGGCAACCCCTAAGGATGGTCCGAGTGCGGGCGCTGCGATGACGACGGCGTTTGTTTCGGCCCTCACGGGTATTCCCGTGCGCGGTGATGTTGCCATGACCGGTGAGATCACGTTGCGCGGTGAAGTTACCGTTATTGGTGGCCTCAAGGAAAAGCTGCTGGCGGCTCTGCGCGGCGGCATCAAGACGGTGCTGATCCCCGAAGAGAACGTCAAAGACCTGGCCGAGATTCCGGACAACGTGAAGAGTGGACTTGAGATCGTGCCTGTGCGCTGGATCGACAAGGTGCTGGAAGTGGCCTTGGAAACCAAGCCTGTGCCCTTGACGGATGAGGAAGTGGCGGTCGTGGCTGCGCCCTCGACGGACAAGGCCGTTGCAGCGTCGTCCGCGACAGATGGCCTGAAACATTGACGCAAATTTTTTTGAGAACCCCAAAAAATGCGCTACAATACACCCCATCGCAGCAAACGTTGTACAATGTGAGGCTTCGGTAAAATGCGGGAATAGCTCAGTTGGTAGAGCGCAACCTTGCCAAGGTTGAGGTCGAGAGTTCGAGACTCTTTTCCCGCTCCAATTTCCACAAAAAGGGAAGCAAGTGCTTCCCTTTTTTGTCAGAGAAATGTGAATTTCTGGCGCGGTAGCAAAGCGGTTATGCCCCGGATTGCAAATCCGGTTAGTCCGGTTCGACTCCGGACCGCGCCTCCAGATACGGTCTGTGTCTTGATGTCTGAAGATCTTCTGTGATCGTCGTAATCAAGATGACTGTTGAAGGATGGATGGTGATTGGTTGATTTTTTGGTTTGCAATCGAATAGAGCCAAAAAATAGCGATATAATTTGAGGCTTGCTGATTAGCTCTGATGAAAACGTCGGGTGCAGTTGGCGAATGCGGGAATAGCTCAGTTGGTAGAGCGCAACCTTGCCAAGGTTGAGGTCGAGAGTTCGAGACTCTTTTCCCGCTCCATATTTGTAAGGGAAGCTTCGGCTTCCCTTTTTTCTTGGTGGTGCAAGGCGGGCGGCTCGGCAGGGCGTCGGCCCTGTGACCAGAGATACGACAGGGCATTGCGCGCATGCGCTGCCCGGGTTACGCTGCGACGCAGGAGTGCGTTGGGCAGCCGGCGCCCCGATGGTGAAATTGGTAGACACTGCGGACTTAAAATCCGCCGCTTTCCTGAAAAGGGGCGTGCCGGTTCGACCCCGGCTCGGGGCACCACGAAGAGCCTGTTCAATGTCCTTTTGGAGATCGCATTGGAGTGCAATCGGGATGAGTGGATGCGCCGGCTGCGCAGTATGGGCTCATGCCCATGCAAGCAGCCGGGGCGTCCAGTCGCCCGATTTCACTCCAACCCTTTGGGCAAGTGCCTTGCCGGGCGGTCTGCGGCGTTGCGGCGCTTGTTGATAGCCGGGCTATCAACTGCGCACCGCGCCTAGCAGCCCATCCCGGTAAGGTACTTGTGCGACTCCAAAAGGACATTGAACAGGCTCTAGGATTCAATCATGTCAAGTTACAACGCTCCCTTCGAAATCCACGTCCACGGACAAGTCCAGCTGCGCGCTGATGTGAGCTTTGACCAACTCCAGGAGGCGCTCAAACCCTTGTGGAAGTACGCCGGAGCCCGCTCGCTGGCTGATGGCGCTGCCAGCGCCTACGAAGAAGAGCCCGGCATCAAATACGACGCGCAGGAACACTTGCTGCAGATGTGCTGGACGGTGCGGGGGGATGAAGACTTTCGCCAAGTTCTGGACGAAATGTGCATGAGCCTCAATGAGCTTGCCGAGCAAGGTGCTGCCATCGAAGTCACGTTCTACGACGCAGATTTCGACGAGGACGAGGAAGAGCAGGGTGCGGAGTCGCGCGACGATTTCGTCATGCTATTCGTCGGCCCCACGCCCGCCGCCATCATGCAGGTGCAGCGTGATTTGCTGGTGCAGGACGTTGTCAACATGATGGAGCGCCACTTTGATGGTGCCGAACTGGGTGGCGTGGTGGCCGAGATCGACAAGCTGTTCAGCCAGCGCTTTGATGCACTGGTGAACTCGCTGGAGATTGGAAAACCGCCGCGTGGCCCTGGTGGGGGCGGCTCCGGCAGTGGTCATGGTGGCGGTGGTGGTCGTCGTCCGCGCCACCTGCACTGATTCTTTCATGCAACCCCACACTGGTGTCCCCGTGTGGGGTTGCCTTGCATGTGCTGGTGGCGAAAGTTGATCGACAGGCTGTGGCAATGACTTGTGCCCGTGTGCGCTGGATTCAAGGCGGTCCTGCGCAGTTCTGTGATCTCTTCGAGCTGTCGTGCTTTCCATGACCTCCGATCTACCGTATCTGCATTCCTATCCGGTGTCTTTGCAGGACCAGGCGCGTGATCTGCTTGCTCAGGGGCGGCTGGGGGTCATGTTGCAGCGCAAGTATCCCCAGGCCCATGCGGTGCGCAGCGACAAGGCGCTGTATGACTACGCGCAGGAACTCAAGGCGCGGTACCTGCGCAATGCGGGCACGGTCAACAAGGTCCTTTTCGACAACAAGATCCACGTGGTGCGCCATGCCTTGGGGTTGCACACGGCGGTCTCGCGTGTGCAGGGCAATCGGCTGGCGGCCAAGCATGAGATCCGCATTGCGTCGATGTTCAAACAGGCACCCGACGAGTTTCTGCGCATGATTGTGGTCCACGAGCTGGCCCACCTGCGTGAGAAGGACCACGGCAAGGCTTTTTACCAACTGTGTACCCACATGGAGCCGCAGTACCACCAATACGAGTTCGACCTGCGCCTGTACCTCACCCATGTGGAGCATGCGGGTGAACGGCTGTGGAGCGCTGCTGCTGAAACTAGTTCTGGGTAGAAGAAAAATTGAACGCCGCTTTGTTGATGGCATTTTGCAATTTGCGCTTACTGGCAAAGCGCCAGGCCCTAACACAGCGGTTGGTCAAGGCACAGACACCGTTTCACAGCAGTCTGCGGGCAAACCCAGCCAGCGCTCTGCAGCCGCCTGAAGCATGGCCACCGGCCCAGTGGTCAACAGACGGGTGCGTGGTGCATCCGTGACCACGGCACCATCGGGCGCTGCCTGCAGCCCCGCCGTCTCCAGCAAGCGCCGCGTCTGGCGGGCGACGGGCTCACCGGTCTCGATGAACTGCACGCCCGGCCCGACCAGTGCGCGCAGCTCGTGCGCCACAAAGATGTAGTGCGTGCAGCCCAGTACCAGCGTGTCCATCTGCCCCGGGGCGGTGCCAAAACTGCCCATGGCTTGGACATAACGCGCGCACAGCGCCCCGGTCTCAGTGGCATGGACGGGGCTGCCTTGGTCGGCCACTGGCAGCGCCACGCTGCGCTCGATGGCATGGGCCAGGCCGTCACAGGGTTGCACCACAAAATGCGCCTGGTCAGCCAGCGAGGCCATGAGCTTGCCGAACTTCGCACTGGTCAGCGTGCCCCGGGTGCCGATCACGCCCACGTGGCCTGTCTTTGTCACCGCGAGGGCGGGCTTGATGGCGGGCTCCAGGCCCACGAGGGGTAATTCCGGGTGGCTGCTGCGCACTTCGTGGATGGCCGCTGCCGTGGCGGTATTGCAGGCTACCACCAGCGCCTTGATGTGGTGCTGCTCGCGCAGGTACTCGGTGATGGCGTGGGTGCGGGCGGCCACAAAGGCATCGCCGCGCTCGCCATAGGGGGCGTTGGCGCTGTCTGCCAGGTACACGAAACGTTCGTGGGGCATGGCGGCCAGCAGGGCGCGCAGCACGCTCAGCCCACCGACGCCACTGTCAAATACACCGATGGGAGAAGAGGCCTGCGGCATCGAGGAACCAAGCTCTGGCAGTTGGAGGAAAGCGTGGATTGTAGGAAAGACGCAGCCTTCGTGCCGGAGTGGGCGAGCCCCAAGAAAAAACCGCCCGAAGGCGGTTGGGAGAGCGATTGCCCTGGTACCAGCGTCGAGTCTGCCGCCAGGGCGACGCCGAGTGGGGCCTCAGGCCGCGGCGACCCCGATGCCCTTGAATTCGCCCGAGGCAATGCGCTTTTGCCATTCGGCCGGGCCGGTGATGTGGGCGCTGGTGCCGCCGGCATCCACGGCCACGGTCACGGGCATGTCCACCACGTCGAATTCGTAGATGGCTTCCATGCCCAGGTCTTCAAAGCCCACGACCTTGGCGGTCTTGATGGCCTTGGAGACCAGGTAGGCGGCGCCGCCCACCGCCATGAGGTAGGCGCTCTGGTGCTTCTTGATGGCCTCGATGGCGACCGGGCCGCGCTCGGCCTTGCCCACCATGGCGATCAGGCCGGTCTGGGCCAGCATCATCTCAGTGAAGCCGTCCATGCGCGTGGCGGTGGTGGGGCCGGCAGGGCCCACGGCCTCGCCCTTCACGGGGTCCACAGGGCCCACGTAGTAGATGACGCGGTTGGTGAAGTCCACGGGCAGCTTCTCGCCCTTGGCCAGCATGTCCTGGATGCGCTTGTGCGCGGCATCGCGGCCCGTGAGCATCTTGCCGTTGAGCAGCAGCGTGTCGCCGGGCTTCCAGCTGGCCACTTCTTCCTTGGTCAGCGTGTCGAGGTTGACCTTCTTGCTCTTGTTGTAGTCGGGCGCCCAGTTCACGTTGGGCCACAGGTCCAGGCTCGGGGGCGTGAGGTACACCGGGCCCGAGCCGTCCATCACGAAGTGCGCGTGGCGCGTGGCTGCGCAGTTGGGGATCATCGCAATCGGCTTACTGGCCGCGTGCGTGGGGTACATCTTGATCTTGACGTCCAGCACCGTGGTCAGGCCGCCCAGGCCTTGTGCGCCAATGCCCAGCGCGTTGACCTTTTCAAACAGCTCCAGGCGCAGCTCCTCGACCTTGTCGAGCGCGGGGCCGCCGGTCTTGGCGGCTTCGGCCTTGGCCTGCAGTTCATACATGTCCAGGTCGTCCATCAGGCTTTCCTTGGCCATGAGCACGGCCGTACCGCCAATGCCGATGCCCAGCATGCCGGGCGGGCACCAGCCAGCGCCCATGGTGGGCACGGTCTTGAGCACCCAGTCCACCACGTTGTCGCCGGGGTTGAGCATGTACATCTTGGACTTGTTCTCCGAGCCGCCGCCCTTGGCTGCCACGGTGATGTCCACGGTGTTGCCGGGCACGATCTCGGTGAAGATCACCGCGGGCGTGTTGTCCTTGGTGTTCTTGCGGGCGAACTGCGGGTCGGCCACGACCGAGGCGCGCAGCGTGTTGTCGGGGTGGTTGTAGCCCCGGCGCACGCCTTCGTTGATGGCGTCGTCCAGGCTGCCCGTGAAGCCTTCCCAGCGCACGTCCATGCCCACTTTCAGGAACACGTTGACGATGCCGGTGTCCTGGCAGATGGGGCGCTGGCCTGTGGCGCTCATCTTGCTGTTGGTGAGGATCTGGGCTATCGCGTCCTTGGCTGCCGGGCTCTGCTCGCGCTCGTAGGCACGGGCCAGGTGGGCGATGTAGTCGGTGGGGTGGTAGTAGCTGATGTACTGCAGCGCGGCAGCAATGGACTCGACGAGGTCGTCGTATTGGATTGTGGTGGTCATCGTGGTTCTGTCGTGAGGCGGGAACG
>Ga0207420_1001862_pt1 | contig 11703 bp, 10 predicted proteins | sample ThiBio_inoc_biof_FD_183941 | JGI IMG/M metagenome (GOLD analysis project Ga0207420, IMG submission 183941) | Wastewater bioreactor microbial communities from Cape Town, South Africa - Thiocy_inoc_biof (SPAdes) | ecosystem: Engineered > Bioremediation > Thiocyanate > Unclassified | place: South...
TGTGCTGCCATCCCATGTGTAATAGCCATGCAAGCCGTTAAACACAGTGTCGCCCGTGCGGCAGATGATCTCAAAGTAGCCGAGCATCGCATCCTCGTGGAAGCGCGCTTGATGAACGGCATAGAGGAAATGCTTCTTGTCAAACGCATGGAGTTCGACGCTGACATCCGCACCGAGAAGCTGCTCCAGATAGCTGCGGGCTGCCGCCTGCCAGCTCGGTTCAAATGCGATGAAGTCGAGAAAGCCTTCGACCGCCATTGCCCATGACGTTGCGACGGTCGGCGAGACGGTTGCGCGAAAGCTGTTGCGATTGGCTCGTCCACTCCCTCCGAGTGGCGACATAGCCAAAGCTGCTTTCAGCAGTCTCGCGTCATCATTGATCGCATCGATCTTGGGCCAGTCTCCGACCCGGAGAACCTGATCGAGTGAGTAATTGACATCAAGCGATTGCAGCTTTTCGGGGGTTCCATGCGTCCAGCCATGGGCGAACTCGGGCAAGTCTTCGTGAGGGACGTCACCGATCCAGTCTTTAGCATCGGCCTCCGGTTCCCAGCCAGGAGCCGCGTACGGGAGGGCCGCCCCGATCTTCTTGCCCGTCACAGCTTCGATGCGCTCGTGCAGACCGTCCGGCACTCTCCAGATGCAAACGACCATCGGAAAGGCCGGGCGTCCTTCGGGTAAGGTCCGTTTGGCCGCAAACAGGAACAGTGCGAGCCGCACGAAGGGCATTTGCGTCGCGCGGGCCACAATATAATCGGCATATCGCTGACGCGGCTCGGCCGCTTCAAACCGAATCAGATCCATGTCCGGGCTGAGCTGGGGAAGAAACTGCAGGGTCTTGAGCACGACGGGCCGCAGAATGATGTCGCCGTTCTCGACAATGGCGTGGAGCGCCGTGACATCGACACCGCTCGCATAGGTAAAATAGGAGAGCGGAAGGAGGAGCTCGCTCCAATGGGTCGAGACCACGATGCAGCGGACCATTTCCTTTGGCACGCGATCACGCTCGACGAGGAGGGTTACATACTTGCCGAGCTCGTTGAGCGTGCTGCGCGCGCTGCTGTCGCTGCGCTTGACCTCGATGCAAATGACGTGATCGAAAGCGTCGCGCGCTAGGATATCGATCCGCGCGCCAGCACCATTCGGATTGTCGAGCCCATATTCGATCTGGAGCAGCGTCAGGCCAGCTGCGACAAGATCGAGATGGTCGGCGAGGTGATCGCGGAACTCGGCCTCGTTGGCGAAGAGCCCGAGGACCGGCCTAGCATCATTCTTCGGGGGTGAAACTGTCATGATTTGGTGCATAGCGCGGATGGCGTTACCGAGAGAGCATTATCGACGTGTGTCCCTTGCGTGACGCTAGAGCAAACCCGGGACGTCTGTTTTTCTCCGCCGAACGTCCAAGACCGGACGGCCCGCAGTATCCCATCGGCGGTCGTTTCAGGCGACCCATCTCACAGATGAACGGAGGGCGGCGTTCGGGATCAGCGTGAAGAGGCTGGAACGGCGACAATTGGCGCATTGTGACCGACCGTTTAACAGAATGGGGATCGTGGATTCCGGCATGAGCGGTCATTCACGTGCGAGATGCGGAAGGGCTTGAATTGGTCGTGTGTTGCCAGAAACGAACGCGGAGTCGTGTGACAAAACTGACGTTCGCGAGCCGCGCCTGGAATGGCAGGTCCCCATCCAACACCCGCATTTCCTGAATCACTGATGATTGTTCCCGAAATGCGCGAAACTGGCCGGTTGCGAAATGTCGCGTCATTGTCGAGAAACGGGCGGAATCTGGGTCACGTCCCGGTACGTGACCGCATTTGGCGATCGTTGCCATGCCCTCACAGCACGAATGGATCACCCTAGCTCTCGCGTAATGCGACCAAGTCAGCCAGTTCTTCGCACTAACAGCTTACAACCATTGGGGCTACTGGACGAACCGGCGGTGGCGTAATAGGCACTACAGCGACATTCGGTATCACCTGCCATGGTGCAAGCGATGCCGCTTAGAATTCGGTAGGAGGAAACACTCAATGGCAGATCTGTGGTCCAAAGCGCGATGGGCTAGTCGCAACGTCCGGACTCAGCAGGGTGCCAAAGAGAAATCAATCGCAGCCGATGAGTCCGTCCTTCCAACAGGATTATGATCGCCTCCTCTTCTCGACGCCCGTTCGCCGCTTATCGGACAAGACTCAGGTGTGGCCGATGGACGAAAACGACGGAGTCCGTACGCGACTGACGCATTCGCACGAGGTCGCGAATCTCGCCCGCTCCATCGGCACTCGAATCCACAGTTCCAACAGCAAGCTTTTTGGTGCTGCCGACCTTCACAACGTCGTCCAGCCGATGCTTTCTGCCATCGGCCTAGCCCATGATCTGGGAAATCCACCTTTCGGCCATCAGGGGGAGGCGGCCATTGGACGCTGGTTCAAAAAGCGGGGTAACTGGATTTTTACGCACACGACCGAGGATGCCGGCACGGAACTCGACCATCCAATTCCAGCTGAGTATCGAAAGGAATTTCTTTCCTTTGACGGTAATCCGCAGACAATACGCCTGATTACCAAGCTCCAGACTTCTATATACAACTCAGGACTAGATCTTACTGCAGCGACTTTGGCGGCCGCAATTAAGTATCCAGTCGGCGCTCCGAACCAAGATGACTCAATTCTTACCAGTAAGAAGTATGGATACTTTCAGTCCGAGAAGGAACTTATCGACTGGGTCAGGAAGGAGACCGGCCTAAAGGAAGGGCAGCGGCATCCACTGACATGGATCATGGAGGCCTGCGACGACATCGCGTACTCGGTGCTGGACGTCGACGACGCCATGAAAAAAGGAGTAATCTCGCCGGACGACGTGATCGCAATTCTCTCGACAGACAGTCGCACCAAGAAACATCTAGCCGTGAAGCGTGCGCACGATGCTTTCCGCAAGGTTGTTCGGGCGAACCGAAGGCCTGAAATCGCCCGTGACATTAAGATCGGCTACCTTCGTGCATTCTTCGTTGATGCGCTCATTGAGGAAGCGAGCACGGCCTTTGTTATAAATGGGGATGCTATTACGAATTTATCCCACAAAATCCCGCTAATGGAGAACAATCCTCTTTGCGACACTCTCAAGGAAATCGCGAAGCAGTACGCCTTTGGCCATCCCGCCGTCCTCAAGATGGAGACAATCGGCGCCGAAGCGCTTGATGGCCTCATGACCGCCTTTTGGGATGCGATCCATGACCGTAAGGAAGACGACTTCCAAAAGATCGATAAAAAACGCCGAAGCGCCAAGAACAAATTTGTCTTTGCTCTAATTAGTCAAAATTACTTAGACAACGCCATCAGCTGCGAGTCGCACAATTTCGTTGGATCAATTCGTTACCGAGAACTACGCCTTTTGACTGACATGCTGTCTGGAATGACTGATACGTTCACTATAAAGCTGTGGAACGAAGTGAAGAGTTTAGCCTGATGACCGTTGCTACGGGTCTCCCTCAACTCAAGCGACGGGTCGACGACTATGTCTGGCGTGAGCCAGGCATTCCCATCCAGCGCCTTCGAGACATCCTCGATACATACTTCATGAAGTTCGAAAACGTAGCAATCGTAGGCGGGCTTGTTCGTGACATCGCGCGCAGAGGTAAGGTCGGCTTCAAGTCAGATATTGACCTCGTGATCGCCGCCGACCATACCGAAGTGGCCGAACTTGCTTGCAAATTACATGCGACCCCCAACCGATTCGGGGGCTATGCGTCACGCCATCCGCATTGGAAGATCGATTTCTGGGCTCTCGAAACCACATGGGCAGCCACTCAAGGCTACGCCCACGTACATGGCGTCCAGGATATTCTCAACACCACCTTCTTCGACTGCGACGCGGTCTGCTACGAGATTAAGTCGAGGAAGCTATACGCACCTAATGACTATCTTACCCGCTTGCAGCAGCGTATTCTCGACATCAACCTCTTGCCCAATCCTTCAATTGAAGGGAATTTACTGCGGGCGATCCGTCGTGTCCTCACTTGGGGTTACCATCCTGGCCCGCGACTCCGCGCGTTCATTGACGACCATCTTACCGACGAACGCCTTTCCTCGATTGGCTCAACGGAGGCACGCCTCTTCACTAACATCGTCGTCGGGGCCTTTAATCACTCGGATGATCTGAAACGCATCTTATTTTCCGACAGCCCCAAAAGCGAGTTCAACACAGCTGTCGGTAAGCAACTGATGCTTCCGGGTTTTGAAGACGTAAGTTGAGCCCCGAAACAGGGAGGCCTTGCTGGTTAGGAGCGATATACTGCCGCGCGTGTCACTGGGAACAGCCATTCAGTCCGTGTGCAACCGTGCAGGGCGCTTTGCCGCCCGGCCGCTCAACAGAATGGGAACAGTGCATTCCGGCAGGAGCGGTCATTTGGATGGGCACCGCGGAACGACGTAAGTTGGGCGTCTGCTGCCGCCTCTGCGCAGTGGAGAGAGGCCCCCCAAGAGCCGACGATCATGGGGCGATGGGGCCTGACGCATTATGAGCATCAGCGATGTAACCTCATTGAGTAGATGCAGAATTAGCCCCAAGTGTAATCCTAACGTCCGATGGGCGCGAGCAAACTGGGCTTTCGGCCTGATGTATCGGTCATGCTGGCTCTGACGGGGCCGCAACACCACGGCTCAACTAAGCCTGATTTTCAGGGCAGGAATTCGCGCTAACGAAAAGCTACTTTTCTGTGTATCAGGCCGCGCATCAAGGAGAATTGAATGTCCAGCGTCCTATACACCGTCGGCTATGAGGGGGCGGATATCGTCCATTTCCTGCGGACACTGAAGGATTGCGGTATTAAACGGTTGATCGACATCCGGGATGTTCCCGTATCACGCAGACGTGGCTTCTCGAAAACTGCTTTGGCGAACGCCCTAGAGGAGCAGGGCATCGCCTACATCCACCTCAAGTCACTGGGCGATCCCAAAGCAGGGCGAGAGGCTATGCGCCGCGGGGATTACCCCGCCTTTCTAGAAATCTACACCTCTCACATCGCGACACCGAAGGGGCAGGAAGCCTTGCGTCTAGCGGTCGAGTTGGCCCTGGATCGCCCGTCGATCTTGCTTTGCTATGAACGCAGCCCAACGCAATGCCATCGTACGGTGGTCGCAAAAGAAATGGCTACGCTCGCCGACTTCACCGTCAAGAACGTGGGAGTCAACCCATAACAGCTCGTAGAAGTCTGTGAAAAAGATGTCTTAAAGCCCTTAATCACCCTCGGCAATTGGTGTTAAAACTACGCGGGAACGCTTTTTTCCCGGTGTGAGAGGGGCTTATGGCAGTTGTCCGGACCGAGCGCATACTCATTCTATGCAAGACCTACCCGTCGCCCAGCGAAAAATATGCCGAGACATCATGCGTCGCAGGCATGACGCAGTTGGGCGAATTGATCAGGCTATTTCCGGTTCCCTTCCGCCTTATCCGCGACAGTCAACAATTCCAGAAATGGCAATGGATTTCAGCTCGCATCCGCAAAGCGCAGAAGGATCACCGGCCCGAGAGCCATACGGTCTCCGTAGACACCATCACCTTGGAGGGCAAGCCGATCAGCACTAAGGACGACTGGGCTGCGCGCCGAAACGAACTGAGCAAACTTCCCCTTTTTGCCGATTTTGCGGCTCTTGAAGCCGCACGAAAGACTGAAGGCCTTACCCTTGCTTTACTTCGTCCAGCGAGAATCGATCGTCTTGAGATAACTAAGGCTGAAAGTCCTAACTGGACCGAGGAAGAGCTCAAAAAGTTGGTCAAAGACCAGATCCAAGGCGGGCTCTTCGACGAACAGGATGAACGAGAAGTTCGCTTACTGCGCAAGCTGCCGCACAATTTCCACTATCATTATGAATGCGAGGTCGCTGGCGAAACGCGCCGGTACCGTCATAAGATTGCCGATTGGGAGGCGGGAGCCCTCTACTGGCACTGCGTTGACAAGCATGGTGACGGCTGGGAGGCGCCCTTCAGACAAAAGCTCGAAACCGAATTGCCGGCGAAGGATTTGCATTTCCTGATGGGGACGATCCACCGCTTTCCCGATCAGTGGCTAATCATCAGTGTAATCTATCCTCCAAAAATTTCAACGGACCGTCCTGTCCAGTCCGAGATGATCTTCTAATCGGATCGATTGGCAACCAGAAGCGCCCACCAAGTGGAGGGACGGACGTTCGCCCCAGCAGTCTCTTTCATATCCACTGGTTTTCATAGATGGTACGGCGCATGGTACGTTGTGCCGTCTTTGCCCATTCTTCTATTTGTTCATAATAAAACACAGGTTCCTTTAGAACTGCTTCGTCATATTCTGGAGCTGTCACATGAACCCATGTGTTACGATATTTTCGCAGCTTGTGGATGTCGTCTCGCAGCCCCTGTTCGATAGGCGCGCCATCAATCAAATCCACAAGGCGAACACGTCTTCCATCAGCATATTCAGCGCGAAGATAGGTTTCGATTGCCGCAGTAGCGACTATCACTGTGGCTAGGTTAGCGCCTCCGACAAAGGCATAGTCGCAATCGCGAACGATGAAGGCGCACCATTCCGACATGGTACTGTCTCCTTTCAACAGTTCGTCATCAAGCGCGGTGATGAATGCCCATTTCGCCTCTGCACTCAATACCGTTTCCTCCAAAAAAGCCGTTTTAAGCACCTAGGCCTAGCCGGTCGCGAGAGCAACGAACGACGCTAACACGTTTCGAACGTCTACTTCTCCCGCGCGACCGTGACCACATTCAGCAAGTCCGAGCGTTTGAACGCCAAGAATTTGAGCCCATAAACGAAGGGCGGCTCGCTCCACTACCGGCACCAAAGGCGCCCTTCCGGAGTGTCCCCTGCCATGGGCATTCGGGAGTCAGCTTTCAGCGCGGTGAATAAAAGGCGACAAGCCGGTTCGTCTCTCCACCCAATCCTATGAGCAATGATTTGCAGGCTGTAGATGCGGTTGCGCGATGGCGGCATGCCGGGGCAGCTGTGTGGGCAATATCTGGAGTCCCCAGATAGGTATTTTACGTCCTCGGAACGGGTCTGACGCTGAGAAGAGCGATGGGGAACTTAATGGTCATGCCCGCACAGGCTGATTCTCGTGCGGGCGGAGGCCCGCATGACCCCTACCAAACTGCTCATCGGACAGATCTTTGTCGTGTTCGCCATCGTGTTGGCGGGCGTATGGTTGGCCACACAATGGGCGGCAGCCGCGCTCGCCTACCAGCCCGAGCTTGGGCGGCCGTGGTTTAGCGCGTTCGGCCACCCGATCTACCAGCCATGGGCTTTGTTCGGCTGGTGGTTTTCGTTCGAGGCTTATGCCCCGGCGATATTTGAAGAGGCGGGCGCAATCGCTGCGGCGAGCGGTCTGATCGGCTGCGCTGCGGCGATCTTCGGTTCCGTATGGCGTGCCCGGCAGCAGCGTAACGTCACCACCTACGGGTCGGCGCGCTGGGCAACGGTTCATGATATGCGCGCAGCCGGGCTTCTGAATGAAGCCGGCGTCTTTTTGGGGCGGACCGGTCCACGATATCTCCGGCACGACGGCCCCGAACATATCATGGCTTTTGCGCCGACCCGGAGTGGCAAGGGCATCGGCCTCGTCGTGCCCACCCTGCTGGGCTGGTCGGGCTCGACGGTCATCCACGACATCAAGGGCGAGAACTGGCAGCTGACTGCGGGCTGGCGCCAGCGCTTTTCACATTGCCTGCTGTTCAACCCGACTGATGCCCGCTCGGCGCGCTACAATCCGTTGCTTGAAGTGCGCCGTGGCACCGACGAGGTGCGCGACGTCCAGAACATCGCCGATATCCTGGTGGATCCCGAAGGCGCGCTCGAACGCCGCAACCACTGGGAAAAAACCAGCCATTCGCTGCTCGTCGGCGCAATTCTGCATATTCTCTACGCCGAAGAAGAGAAGACGCTCGCCCGCGTTGCCTCCTTCCTGTCCGACCCGCAACGGCCCTTTACCGCCACGCTGCGGCGGATGATGACTACCAACCATCTGGGGACCGCCGAAGCGCCGATGGTCCATCCGGTTGTGGCATCGGCGGCGCGGGAAGTTCTCAACAAATCGGAGAACGAACGCTCTGGCGTGCTGTCGACCGCGATGTCGTTCCTCGGCCTCTATCGTGATCCGACCGTAGCAACTGTGACGTCGCGCTGCGACTGGCGTATCGCAGACCTGGTCGAGGGAAAGTCGCCGGTCTCCCTCTATCTGGTCGTGCCGCCATCGGACATAAGCCGTACCAAGCCGTTGATCCGCCTCGTGCTCAACCAGATCGGTCGCCGCCTGACCGAGCATCTGCACGCCGAGAACGGCGCCAACGCAGGTGCCCGGCACAAGCTGCTCATGATGCTCGACGAGTTTCCAGCGCTTGGTCGCCTGGACTTCTTCGAGACCAGCCTCGCGTTTCTCGCCGGCTATGGCGTCCGCGCCTTCCTGATCGCGCAAAGCCTCAATCAGATCGAGAAGGCCTATGGCGAACACAACGCCATCCTCGACAATTGCCATGTCCGCGTCGCCTTTGCGACCAATGACGAGCGAACCGCAAGGCGCATTTCGGATGCGCTTGGAACGGCCACCGAGCAGCGAGCGATGCGCAACTATGCCGGGCATCGCCTCGCGCCCTGGCTCGCCCATGTCATGGTCAGTCGGCAGGAAACTGGGCGCGCGCTCCTAACCCCCGGCGAAGTCATGCAACCGCCCGCGACAGACGAACTTGTCCTTGTCTCCGGCACGCCGCCGATCCGAGCGACCAAGCTTCGCTATTTTGAGGACAGCACTTTCAAGGCTCGTATACTTCCGCCGCCGACGCTGGCGAGCGGTGACTATGTCGATCGGCCGGCAGCGCGGGCGGATGTCTGGGCCGACAGTGTCCGCAATACCGATGCCCGTCTCGGTGCCGGAGAAGATAATGTCGACGGCGGGGCCGGCGGAGGTTTGGAGCAGGCGCGGCAACCCGGACAGGAAATCGATCCCCCCCTGACCCCCGATCCAGTCACCACTGATCCGCTCGGTCTCGGCGCTGATGACGATGATGCCGTGGCTTACAGCCAAGCCATGGATCAGGCGCGAGCGCTTGGCACCGCACGCAGCGTCTACGGCATTGAGGCCGGCGCCCCAGCTTCTCACGGGCATCGGCCCGACGATCTGCAGCTGGACTTTTGACCATGGTTGAGAAGATCCGCCATCAGCTGTTCCTGCCGAAACCGGTAAGCGACCGCCTTGAGGCGCTGGCTGCCAAGCCAGGCGCGTCGAAATCGGCAATCCTGACCGATGCGGTCACCGCCTGGCTCAATCGGCGCGGAGCATCGGAACTGGAAGACCGCTTCGGCATCCGTCTCGATCGCCTGACCACGGCCATTGGACGGCTTGAGCGCGACGGGCATATCCAGCTCGAAACGCTGGCACTGTTCATCCGCTACGAACTGGCGATCCAAGCCCCGCTCGCCGAGAACGATCATGCGGGCCGGGCTATCGCCGCCAAGCGGTTCGAGGCCTTCATCACCCAGGTCGGGCGGCAGATCGCCGCTGGACGGCGAACGATTGCCGACGGGTTCGGCGGCGCGGCGGAGAACGGTCGATGAACGGCGGCATCTCCGCAGACCGGCGACGGGCCATGCTTCGCACGGCGATGGGGCCGGTGATTGCCCAAGCACTCGCTGATGCCCGTGTCATCGAGATCATGGTCAATCCCGATGGGGCGCTGCGCCTCGATCGGCTTGGCGAGGGCCGCTCGGATACCGGCGTGCGGATGGACGCCGCTCAGGTCGAGCGAATCATCCGCCTCGTCGCCTCTCATGCGCGGGCCGAGGTTCACGGCGACGCGCCGATCATCTCGGCTGAACTGCCACCGCACATCGAGGGACGTGCAGGCGAACGGTTCGAGGGCCTGCTTCCGCCCGTGTCGACCGCGCCCTGCTTCTCGATCCGCAAGCCAGCCGAACGGCTTTACAGCCTCGAGGATTATGTCGCTGACGGCATCATGACGCCGGAGGTTGCTGATCGGCTGAAGACCTGTGTCACGCAGCGCCACAACATCCTGATCGCCGGCGGCACGAGTTCGGGGAAGACCACGCTTGCCAACGCGCTTCTCGCAGAAATGGCCTGGATCGACGAGCGCGTCATCCTGATCGAGGATACGCGCGAGCTTCAGAGTCCGGCCGCTGATACGGTCGCTCTCCGCACGCGCCCGGGCGTCGTAACGATGGCCGATCTTGTCCGCTCGACGCTGCGTCTGCGTCCCGACCGCATCATTGTCGGCGAGGTACGTGGTCCCGAAGCGCTCGACATGCTCAAGGCGTGGAACACCGGCCATCCGGGCGGCATCGCCACCGTCCATGCCAACAGCGCGATCTCAGCGCTCTACCGGATCGAGGGACTCGTCCAGGAGGCGGTGGTCACCGTCCCACGCCGGCTGATCGCCGAGGCGATCGACATCATCGTCTTCATCTCCGGACGCGGCCTCCAGCGTCGCATCTCGCAGATCGCGCGTGTCGCCGGGCTTGACCCCGACACTGGCGCCTACGCGCTCGCCGACTTCCTCTTGCCCTTCAACCCCCAAGGAGAATGATAATGCAGCTTGCCAAGATTCCATCTCGCGGACCGGCCTTTTTTGTCGGTGCGGCGATCAGCTTGACCCTCGCCATAGCCCCCGTCGCTCAGGCGGCGGGATCGGGCATGCCGTGGGAGCAACCGCTCCAGCAGGTGCTGGAATCTGTCCAGGGGCCGGTCGCGAAGATCGTCGCCGTCATCGTGATTATCGTTACCGGCCTGACGCTGGCGTGTCGATCGCCTTCGCGGCTTCGAGCTTCTTCCTGAGCTTCTTCAGCTTTGGCGGTGGGGCGCTGATCGCGTGATCGGCCCAAGCACCGCCTCCAGCGCCCAACATCTCGAAGGGTTCGAGGTTCCCGTCCACGGGAGCCTCGGATCGCCGATCCTGCTCGGCGGAGCGCCGCGCGGGCTGGCGATCGTCAACGGAACGCTGGCCGCCGCCGTCGGCCTCGGCCTCCAGCAATGGATCGCCGGTCTCGTGCTTTGGGCACTTGGCCACAGCATCGCTGTCGTTGCCGCGCGTCGCGACCCCGACTTCGCATCCGTGATGATCCGCCATCTGCGTCAGAAAGGCTATTTTGCGTGCTGAACCTTGCTGAATATCGTCACCGGCCCGACCGGCTGGCGGACCATCTTCCATGGGCGGCGCTCGTCGCGCCCGGCGTCATCCTCAACAAGGACGGCAGCTTTCAGCGGACGCTACGCTTTCGTGGGCCCGACCTGGAATCCGCCACCGAGGCTGAGTTGATCTCTGCCTGTGCCCGGGCCAACAATGTCCTCAAGCGGTTCGGGACGGGCTGGGCGCTGTTCTTCGATGCCGAGCGCCGCGCGGCATCGGCCTACGGCGACAGTGGCTTTCCGGACGCTGCGTCCTGGCTGGTCGACCAGGAACGCCGCGCCGCCTTCCTCGGCGAAGGCGAGCACTATGAAAGCCGATATCACTTGACGCTGACCTGGCTGCCGACGCCGGATAGCGCCGAGGCAGCCGGCCGTTCGTTGGTCGAGCGGCCCGATGCCGACGCAGGCTCAATCCGGGGCCGCGATTGGCACGGAGCGCTGTCGAGCTTCATCGCCGAAAGCGATCGCGCCCTCGATCTCTTCGCGAGCTTTATGCCCGAGGTCCGTGCGCTCGATGATTGCGAGACACTCACTT
>Ga0207420_1001864_pt1 | contig 11697 bp, 9 predicted proteins | sample ThiBio_inoc_biof_FD_183941 | JGI IMG/M metagenome (GOLD analysis project Ga0207420, IMG submission 183941) | Wastewater bioreactor microbial communities from Cape Town, South Africa - Thiocy_inoc_biof (SPAdes) | ecosystem: Engineered > Bioremediation > Thiocyanate > Unclassified | place: South...
ATATTTTCCAATTTAGTCAATGCTTTTGCCCATATCACACCCGTTGCGCTGCTGATTGGTGGTGTATGCCTGGCCTTTCATTTTATTTGGGAAAAACTGGTAGCTGGCCGCAAAGGTTTCATACGCCTGGTACCCGCTCCGCTGCTGGTAGTACTGATTGGCGTGGGCATCAATTTTTTCTTTGTGAATTCGGGCAGCAATGCCTTAAAAGGCGAGCATCTGGTAATCATTCCCCAGGCACAATCTGCCGGCGAGTTTTTCTCTTTCTTTGCCCGCCCCGACTGGAGCCAGATACTAACGCCCCAGGTTTGGATCACGGGTATTACCATTGCTCTTGTAGCCAGTCTCGAAAGCCTGCTGAGTATTGAGGCTATTGACGACCTCGACCCTTATCAGCGTGTAACACCCACCAACCGTGAGCTGAAAGCACAGGGATTGGGCAACCTGGTATCAGGTCTGCTGGGTGGTCTGCCGGTGACAAGTGTGATCGTACGCTCATCGGCCAACGTAAACTCCGGTGCCCGTACCAAGATGTCGACTATATATCATGGTACATTGCTGCTGCTGTGTGTGGCCCTGATTCCAGGCCTGCTCAACCTCATACCCAAAGCAGCCCTGGCCGCTGTACTGATCTTTACCGGTTATAAACTGGCCAAACCTGCCCTGTTCGTGGCATTTTATAAAAAAGGAATGGATCAGTTTATTCCCTTTGTGGTGACCATTGCCGCCATCCTGGCAACCGACCTCCTTAAGGGGGTAATCATTGGTATTGGCGTGGGATTATTCTTTGTGATCAGAAGCAATTTCCGCTCTGCGGTATTTGTGGTAAATGATAATAACAAGTTTCTGTTCCGCTTGCGCAAAGACGTGTCATTTCTTAATAAACCTATCATCAAACATAAACTGGAAAAAGTGCCGGAAGGATCTTATGTACTGATTGATGCATCGCGCGCAGACTTTATTGACAAAGACATTGTAGAGACCATCGAAGATTTCATGATACATGCGCCGCTCAAACAGATTCGCGTAGAACTGAAACTGAGTGGCAACAAAGATCAGGGCTTCTCTAAAAAACTCATCGAGTCATACAGCACGGATGGTCATTATACCCGCACACACGACAAACAGATAAAAGAAGTAGAATTGCAGAAACAATAAAGCCATTTTCTTATATGCACTCATACGAAAGACTCTTACTGGAAAACAAAGCCTGGGCCGCTGAAAAAATCGCGGATGATCCCGATTTTTTCAAACGCCTGTCCAAAATCCAAACGCCCGATTTTCTATGGATAGGCTGCAGCGATAGCCGTGTGCCTGCCAATGAGATTACGGGTACCCAGCCAGGCGAGATATTTGTGCACCGCAATGTGGCCAACCTGGTGGTAAATACGGATGTAAATTTCCTGAGCGTGCTGGACTATGCAGTGAATCACCTGAAGGTAAACCATGTAATTGTATGCGGGCATTATGGCTGTGGGGGCGTGCAGGCTGCTATGACACGCAAGGACTATAAGCCGGTGCTCAATATGTGGCTGCGCAATATCAAAGACGTGATCCGCATCCATAAAGCCGAGCTCGATGCTATTACAGATGAAGAACAGCGCGTAAACCGTCTCGTAGAATTGAATGTAATCGAACAGGTAAAAAATCTGGCCCGCAAATCAAGTATTCAGCGCGCCTGGAGAAATGAACAGCGGCCACATCTGCATGGCTGGGTATATGGACTCAAAGACGGGCTTATCAATCCTGTATTTGAGCTGCCTGCCGGCTCCGATGTAGACGATATCTATACGCTCGACGACCTCTGACACATTTGCATAAAAGCCATGAAACCGTCCCACAGCAATGCGGGGCGGTTTTTTATTTTAAAAGATGAATGATGTAGGTTTGTAGTATGTCAATCGAAGTCAAGAGCCTGCTGAAGCAATATGACGGGCAGAAAGCTGTCAATAACATTTCATTCCGCGTAAATAAGGGCGAGATTGTAGGTTTTCTGGGGCCTAATGGTGCCGGCAAATCAACAACCATGAAAATCCTGACAGGTTATCTGAATGCCACCAGTGGCGAAGCCTGGGTATGCGGTATTGATGTCAATAATCGCCCACTCGATGCCAAGAAAAAGATTGGCTACCTGCCAGAGCTCAATGCACTTTATTACGACATGTATGTTCGGGAATACCTGGGTTTTATTGCCGAAGTACAAAAAGCAATTGAAACGGTGGGACTAACACCTGAAGCCAACAAAAAAATTGGTCAGCTCTCCAAAGGTTATAAGCAACGCGTGGGACTGGCAGCCGCCCTGATCCATGACCCCGAAGTACTCATCCTCGATGAGCCGACCTCGGGTCTTGACCCCAACCAGATCATCGAAATACGCGAAGTGATACGCCGCCAGGGCCAGGAAAAAACTATCCTTTTTTCATCACATATACTACAGGAAGTAGAAGCCATCTGCGACCGCGTCATCATTATCAACAAAGGGCAACTGGTAGCAGACGATACTTTACAGGGCTTAAAGAACAGCCAGGCAGGAATTGAAGTGGTGATCGTTCAGTTTAAAGAGACCGTAGATACTGATACCCTTGCCCAGCTACGGCCCGTTGAAAATATAGAGCCCGTGCTTATTCCTTCAGGCAGCCAGTTTAGAATAGAAACCACTGAATCGGAAGCTATCCGCAAGCAATTATTCGCACTGGCTGTAGAAAAAGGCTTTAATATCATATCACTGCAGAGCGAAAGCAATAAGCTGGAAGATGTGTTCAGACAACTAACCGGCAATACCGCTGACCGGTAATCATAGCGCATCACACACAATTGTTAGTTAACCAAAACCTGTATTAACATATAGACTGGCAGGGTTGTATCCAGCACACTATTGTTATATTTGCTCTATAAAATAAAATCAACCAATAAATCATGAGTTACATTTCCGAGATTTTTGCCAGACAGATATTGGACAGTCGCGGTAACCCTACCGTAGAAGTGGATGTATTGACCGACGAAGGCGCTCTGGGTCGCGCTGCTGTACCCAGCGGAGCCAGCACCGGTATACACGAAGCGGTGGAACTGCGCGATGGTGATAAGAAAAAATATCTGGGCAAAGGTGTGCTGAAAGCTGTGAAGAATGTAAATGACCTCATTGCTCCTGAGCTGCTTGGTTTTGATGTGGCTGACCAGTCAGGCATTGATCAGCTTATGATAGAGCTCGATGGTACGCCCAATAAAGGTAAACTGGGTGCCAATGCCCTGCTTGCAGTGAGTATGGCCGCTGCCAAGGCTGCTGCCGAAGAGGCATCGCTGCCACTGTATCGCTATATCGGTGGTACCAATGCCCGCACAATCCCCATTCCCATGATGAATATCCTGAATGGTGGTGCGCATGCCGATAATAAAATCGATTTTCAGGAATTCATGATCATGCCTGTAGGCGCTCCAACCTTTAGCGAAGGTCTGCGCTGGGGTGTTGAAATATTCCACGCACTCAAAAGTGTACTGAAGAAAAAAGGATACAGCACCAATGTAGGTGATGAAGGCGGCTTTGCTCCTAATATCCAGAGCAATGAAGAAGCTATTGAAACAGTACTGAACGCTATTCAGGCTGCAGGTTACAAAACCGGTTCACAAATCGTGATCGCTATGGATGCAGCCAACAGTGAACTGTGGGACAGCAAGAAGAAAAAATATGTATTCCATAAAAGCTCCGGTAAGGAAATGAGCAGCGATCAGCTGGTAAAATACTGGGCAAGCTGGGTAAAACAATATCCCATCGTATCTATCGAAGACGGTATGGCCGAAGATGACTGGGATGGCTGGAAAAACCTGACCGAAGCCGTAGGTGATAAATGTCAGCTGGTGGGCGATGACCTGTTTGTAACCAACGTAACCCGCCTGCAGCAGGGTATCGATAAAAAAATTGCCAATGGTCTGCTGGTAAAAGTAAACCAGATAGGCACTGTTACCGAAACCATCAATGCCGTTACCCTGGCACAGCACAATGGCTACAATACGATCATGAGCCACCGCAGTGGTGAAACAGAAGATACTACCATTGCCGACCTGGCTGTAGCACTTAACTGCGGTCAGATAAAAACCGGCTCTGCCAGCCGTACCGACCGGATCGCCAAATACAATCAGCTTATCCGGATCGAAGAACAACTGGGGCTGAGCGCTATTTATCCGAAAGGAAAGATTAAATTTGGTCTGTAAGATACCGGGTGGTTTACCCGAGCGGTAAACCACCCTTCTTTAAAACTATCCGTCTTGAAACTCCTGCAACACATCCCCTCGTGGGTCAAAAACAAGTACTTCATAGCCATAGCAGCTTTTGCTGTTATCATGCTTTTTTTTGATAAAAATGATGTGTTTACCAAGTCAGCCCGTAATCGCCAGCTCCGTGAGCTGGAAGAAAGCAAAGCATTCTATACCAAAGAGATAGAAGAAGAACGCACCATCCTTGAGCAACTAAAGTCCAATCCCGCAGCCCTGGAGCAATATGCCCGGGAAAAACACCTGATGAAAAGGGACAATGAAGACCTGTTTCTGATACCGGAAAACCCCGTAAACGAGAATAATTGAGGCGATTGGCACAATAACGCCGCTTTATACCCGTTTTTATACCGGACTTTACTTAATTGGACACTGATTTTTAGGACATTAATGGTTTGCCCATGACAAATTTTACTCCGGAGGAGCTTATACAGTATTTGTATAAGGAATCCTCGCCTGCGCAAGCGGCTGCTATCGAAAAGGCGTTGCTGAGAGACTGGACATTGCGGGAAAAGTTCGAAGTGCTCAAAGCTTCTCATCACCGGTTGGATGCAATCACTCAATCGCCCCGTACCGAAGTTATCCTGAATGTACTGAACTACGCCCGCGAAAACTCAGTTGAGACCGTTTAACTAACACAGGCCTGATTACAACTTTTTATCCCGTAGTACTCCGGTACTACGGGATATTTTATTTTAAGCCGCTTAATTTCGCGACAGCTTATATTTCTTTTTTATGACCCGGCAGCAACGTTATCACTTTGTAATCGATTATTTCCAGCAACACAGCCCCAATGCAGAAACAGAGCTAATCTATGACTCTCCTTATCAGCTACTGGTGGCCGTGATCCTTTCTGCCCAGTGTACCGATAAACGTGTAAACCTGACCACACCTGCCATCTTTGAACAATACCCCGATGTATATGCATTGAGCCATGCCAGCTTTGATGAACTCTTTCCCCTGGTGCGCAGCATCTCTTACCCCAACAATAAAACAAAACATCTGATAGGGATGGCGCAAAAAGTGACCAGCGATTTTGAAGGGCAAATACCCATGACCGTAGATGAACTGGTACAACTGCCGGGCGTGGGCCGTAAAACTGCCAACGTAATAACTTCGGTCATAGATGGCCAGCCCAATATGGCCGTAGATACACATGTATTTCGGGTAAGCAAACGGCTGGGGCTGGTGCCTCAGAGTGCCTCTACCCCACTGGCGGTAGAAAAAGAATTACTTAAACATATTCCACGCGAGCTGGTACATAAAGCGCACCACTGGCTTATTCTGCATGGCCGCTATACCTGCCTGGCACGTAATCCCCAGTGTGAGCAGTGTGGGCTGCGGGAGGTATGCTTCTATTTTAAGAAGGTGGAAGGTAAAAGGTAGAGGGCAAAAGGCATACTCATTACCTTCTACCCTCTACCTTTTACCTGTTCTTATAAAGACAAATGCGCCTTAAGGCGCATTTGTCTTTATAAGAACAATCTTTCCTTTCTTAAAACGCTTTCTTCTCAACCGGATTTCCGTCTGCATCGAGGAAAATGATCTCGTATCCGAGTTTTTGCAGACCGGGCAGGATCTTTTCTTTGTCACCTACCAGCAGGATATTCATTTTATTGGCATTGACCCATTTTTTGGCCAGTGCATCAATCTCTGCTTTGCTGATGCCTGCTACGATTTTGTTTTGCTGATCTACATAATCGCCTGGCAGGTCATAATCGAGGATATTGCCAATAAAACCGGCTTTCTGGAAACCTGTTTCATAACGCAGCGCATCACGCTGACCAATGGCGCTTTTCAGGAAGCTCAGTTCTTCTTCTGTAATACCACCCTCACTATAATTTTTCAGCTCCTTCATCACTTCAATCAAAGCGCTGTCTGTAGCATTGGCGCGTATACCGGCACTGAATTCAAAATCGCCGGTTTGTTTACCGCCTGTAAATCCACTGCGTGCTCCATATGTCCAGCCTTTGTCTTCGCGAAGATTGAGGTTAAGACGGCTGTTGAATGCACCGCCCAGGGCATAGTTCATCAGACCAGTACGATAGTATTCGCCAGTGGCATCATACTTAAGACCGGTTACATAACCTACGCGGAACTCAGTCTGAGCAGACTTGGGAACATCCACCAGGTAAATCTTTGTTTTTTCAACAACCGGTGCGGCAGGTACAGCAGGGATGGTCACCTTTTTATTGGGGAGGTTGTTGAGGAAAGACAGTTTAGGCAGAATTTCATTTTCAGAAATATCACCTACCACTACCACCTCAGTACCCTGAGAAGTCATGTAATTGTCGTAGTACGACTGAATATCGGCCAGTGTAAATGACTTAACGGTTTCTTCGTTTCCATCTTCTGACACACCCAAAATATGATTTTTGCCATAATTAAGCTTGGCAAAAACATCGCTGGCAACAGCAGCCGGCTGCGTTTTAGCCACTTTGAAGCTCTCCATGGTCTGCTTCATAAAGCGGTTAAAGGCATCCTGTGTAAACTTGGGACGGAACATTCTTTCTTCGAGCAGGCGCAGTGTTGCATCCAGGTTTTTCTTCTGGCTTTGTACCTGAAAAGTGATGTCTTCCATACCGCTGAATACGCTTACTGAGCTGCCCAGCTTCTGCAACTCACGGCTCATCTGCTCAGCTGTATAGTTTTTGGTATCATCATTCATCATAGTTGTAAAGAATGATGCCAGGCCAGCTTTTGACAGATCGTTGGTATTAAGCAGATGTCCGCCGGGTATTTTGATAGAAAGTGTAACAGTAGGCACTTCGGCATTTTCTGCACCAATAATCTTTACACCATTGGCCCAGTCTTTTTTCCAGAAGGCAGGCACTTTCACCGTGGGATTGGGGCCATTGGGCGGCATTTTGCTACGGTCAAAGTTGTCTTTTGCCTTGGTATATTTCAATCCTTCATAGCCATAATGAGGGGGCTGATAATTGCTCTGATCAACCGTAAAATTGTCGTTGCCAACCAGCATTTTGCTGTCCTGATTTTTGGGCAGCACACTTACTGTAACAGGGTGTTTGAATTTGATATACTGGTTATAAACCCGCATCACATCCTCTTTGGTCACAGACTGATATTGTTTGAGCAGCTGGCCAATCATGTTGGGGTTGCCGGTGAATGTCTGGAATGCTGCCAGTTGCGATACCTTGCCGGATACGCTTTGCAGGCCATTGATCAGTTGTGATTCATATCCACCTTTGAATTTAGCGATATCATCATCCGTTACACCACGCGCTTCAAAGCTGTCGAGTGCATTTTCGAGCAGGTGATACATGCTGGCGAGCGATTTGCCGGGATAGGGAATGACCTGGAAGGTGAAGGAGCCAGCCAACTCATTCAAACCGCTGAAACAGCTGGCCTGAAGTGCCAGTTGTTTTTTTGTCAGCTGCTGATACAGAACAGAGTTATTGCCCTGGCCAAGCACCTGAGCGAGGCAGGCCAGTGCAGCCATGTCCTTATGATAGTTGGGTACGGTAGCATATGAACGGATCATCAGGGGCAGACGCGCATAGTTGTCGGTATAAGACACAAAGCGGTGCTTATTGATCTCTGGCACCATGGGGGCCATATTTTCTACTTTGGGCCCGGCAGGGATTGGGCCAAAATACTTGCCAACCATTTTCAGCACTTCCTGGGGGTTTACATCTCCACCGATGGTAAGGGTCGCATTGTTGGGACCATACCAGCGAAGGAAAAAGTTTTTCAGGTCGTTTACACCTACACGGTTCAGGTCTTCGATGTATCCAATGGTCAGCCAGCTATAAGGGTGGCCGTAAGGATACATTGTTTTAGACAACAGCTCGCCGGCAAGGCCATAAGGCACATTATCTACACGCTGACCCCGTTCGTTCTTTACCGTTTCGCGCTGAATCTCGAATTTCTGTTGTGTTACGGCATCGAGCAGAAAGCCCATACGGTCGGCTTCGAGCCAGAGCATTTTTTCCAGCTGATTGCTGGGTACAGTTTCAAAATAGTTGGTGCGGTCGAGGTTGGTAGTACCGTTGAGTGTACCGCCGGCTTCTGTTACTATTTTGAAATGCTGCTCATCACCTACGTTGTCGCTACCCTGAAACATCATGTGCTCAAAGAAGTGGGCGAAACCGGACTTGCCGATCTCTTCGCGGGCCGAGCCTACGTGATAGGTAACATCTACATGCACCACCGGATCACTATGATCCTCATGGATAATGACGGTGAGGCCATTGGGGAAAACATATTTTTCGTAAGGAATCACCAGTTCATCTCCCTGGCGGGTCACTTTCTCAACCAGCTTTGCCTGCGAGAAGGCAGTTGAGCCGGCAAGCAAGGCCAGGGCGCCTAGCAAAAAGACTTTTTTTCTCATAAAGGATTGTTTTTGGAGAGGTCAGCAAAGTAAGGAAAAGACAGCTTTTTACGACACCATTTATCAATTAAAAGACGGTTTTCTCCGGTTATTTTACCGGTTGTGGAGCAGTGACGGCAAATCGGTAAACAGCCCTCTTAAAACCGGTGAATGAAAGGGCAGATAACCAGCGGTCTTATAACTTTGGGTAAAATTTTATGCTATGGCATTGCGTGTAAACCATGATATTGACTATAAGATTTACGGGGAAGAATTGCAGTTTGTAGAAATCGAACTGGATCCTTCCGAAACGGCTATCGCCGAAAGCGGCGCCATGATGATGATGGATGACGGCATTCAGATGCAAACCATTTTTGGCGACGGCTCCTCACAGCAGCCTACCGGCCTCCTGGGCAAACTGATGAGCGCCGGCAAGCGGGTGCTCACAGGTGAAAGCCTTTTTATGACCACTTTTACCAACGTGGCACAGGGCAAGAAAAAGGTAAGTTTTGCCGCTCCTTATACCGGCAAGATCATACCTATTGACCTGCAGCAACTGGGCGGCACTATCATTGCCCAGAAGGACGCTTTTCTCTGTGCAGCCAAAGGCGTAAGCGTGGGAATCCATTTTCAGCGACGCCTGGGCACCGGCATCTTTGGCGGCGAAGGTTTCATCATGGAAAAGCTGGAAGGCGATGGCCTTGCCTTCATGCACGCCGGTGGCTACGTTATCGAAAAACAGTTACAGCCGGGTGAGGTACTGAAAGTTGATACCGGCTGTATTGTAGCCTATACGCCAACCGTTGACTTTGACATTGAGTTTGTACGTGGTGTAAAAAACTGGATGTTTGGCGGTGAGGGACTCTTCTTTGCCCGCCTGCAGGGTCCCGGCCATGTATGGCTTCAATCGCTCCCCATCAGCCGCCTGGCAGGCCGCATCATGGCCTATGGCACTTACAATAGAAAAGAAGAGGGAAGTATCCTGGGTGGCCTGGGCAATATTTTTGATGGCCGCGAATAATTTTTAATCACAGATATACAGTATTAAGTTCTAAGTAATAAGTTTTAAGTAGTTGCAAAAGACCGGAACTTTTCCTTTTACCTAAAACTTATCACTTAAAACTTATTACTTAGAACTTATAACTTTCTTAAAAAACAGAGCTACCACCCTGTTTTTTCTTTTGTTTTCTGCGTATCACGGTTAATACTGTCGGGCAGTACATCTGCCGGCAGCGTATCATACCGGCGTCCCTGGTTCGTATCTGTGGTAGTAGAAACAGCCTGTATGGGTTTATCGCTGACAGAAAGGGATTTACGCGCTGCTATGGCCGGATAGGCAGATACCAGCGATAACTCATAATCATCTCTGGCTTTCAGTTTCTGGATAAATGTGCGCAACTGAGCCGAATCTTCGGCCCGGCGGTATACCTGGTCATGCGCCAGCAATACCAGATTGTCCGGAATGCGGGTTTTGCCTTTGCTAAAGAGGCTATCGACCTGCTTCAGCAACTCATCGGCTGTGCTTTTGACCTGGTAGGTAACAGGATTATAATGCCACTCCAGATCCCATCCCAACACAATGAAACCCGCTTTCTGCAGCGAATCCATTGCCAGCGCGCTTTTACGGATATCGGTAAACTGGATGCTGTCGATACGCCAGCTATTGCGGCCCGGCGCCCGCACAATCGATGTTTGCGGTAATAACTTCTCCTGGGTACGCTTCATATCATCGACCACCGTACCGGGATTGGTGTAGAATTTATCATAACGATTATGCGCATGGGTATAGCTATGATTACAGATTTCGATATTTCGGGCAGTACGCAGGCTATCCCAAAGCTGGGCCTGGGCCTTACTGGCAAACACATGTTCGCCTACAATAAAGAAACTGACGGGCACATCTTCCTGTTGCACAATATCCAGCACATTGCGGGTACCATGGTTGGGGCCATCGTCGAATGTGAGATAGATCTTCTTTTTCTTCGAAACCGGTTTGGGTTTTGCAGGTGGCGGAGCAGCAGTATACTGCCGTGCTTCGGCCAGTTGGTGTTTTTTAACTTCAGGACTGGGGGCTGCCGGCTGGTTGCAGGCGGCAAGTACCAGCAGCATTGCTGGCAGCAGGAGGGCCAGGGGCCCCGATAATCTGGGGGAAAGCATGGTAGGCGGTGGTTAAAATACCGCTATGAAACTACATCACGCATATACTGTTTTGCAAATCTGGCTGGTTAAAGATTTTATAAAAGCAGCAGCAAATCCAATCCCTGTAGTAGGCGAAACTATCCTAATTTTGCGGAACAATTTTTTAGCATGGTTCGTAAGCAGGAAACACTTCATGATGTAGTCATCAAATTTGCCGGTGACAGTGGCGATGGTATGCAATTAACAGGCACGCAGTTTACCAATAATACAGCCCTTTTGGGTATTGATCTGTCAACTTTCCCCGACTTCCCGGCCGAGATACGTGCCCCACAGGGCACACTCCCCGGTGTGAGCGGTTTTCAACTCCATTTCTCGAGCGAGCGCGTATATACGCCCGGCGATGCCTGCGATGTGCTGGTAGCCATGAATGCTGCAGCCTTAAAGACCAACCTGGGTGCTCTTAAAAAGGGTGGCAAAATCATTGTAAACACCGATGGTTTCGACGCCAAGAATCTGCGCCTGGCCAACTACCCCGAAGGCGAAAACCCGCTCGAAAACGGCAGTCTCGAAGGCTACGACGTGCTCCGCATGGATGTAACCAAGATGACCCGCGAGGCCCTTAAGGAATTCACCATGGGCATGAAAGAAAAGGACCGGGCCAAAAACATGTTTGTTCTCGGTTTTCTTTACTGGCTTTATGGCCGTGATATGGAAAGCACCATCGGTTTTCTGAAAGATAAGTTTGGCAAAAAGCCCGATATTTTTGACAGCAACCTTAAAGTGCTGCAGGCCGGCTATAACTATGGAGAAACCACTGAAGCCTTTACCACTACCTATAAAGTAGAAAAAGCGCGGATGCAGCCCGGCAACTACCGGTCGGTAATGGGTAACCAGGCATTGGCTTACGGGCTCATTGCCGCCGCACAAACCAGTGGGTTGCCCCTGTTTCTGGGCACCTACCC
>Ga0207420_1001867_pt1 | contig 11691 bp, 9 predicted proteins | sample ThiBio_inoc_biof_FD_183941 | JGI IMG/M metagenome (GOLD analysis project Ga0207420, IMG submission 183941) | Wastewater bioreactor microbial communities from Cape Town, South Africa - Thiocy_inoc_biof (SPAdes) | ecosystem: Engineered > Bioremediation > Thiocyanate > Unclassified | place: South...
GATGAGGATATCAAAAAAATTCAGTACAGGCTAAATCGAAGGCCTAGAGAAAAATTAGGATTTAATTCACCAAAAATTGAGTTTTACAAACAATTAGCGTAAATTCGCACTTGCTGGTTGACTCTACATTTCTATGTTTTCATATGCGTTTTGTTTAAGTTTCAGATATTTTTTGTAACTTTACTTTTCTTAATTAGGTTGAGAAGACAAAGGTAAATACTTTAAAGAGAAGATAAAACCTACTTTTTGTATCCAATTGATCAAAAAAAAGATACTTTTTAGCTACAATACTATCAATATGGGAGCAATTCATAACAAAATCAAAAAACTTCGTGAGCAAAGCGACCTTACTCAACAGGAAATGGCAGATAAATTAAATATGCATTTGAAAACCTGGCAAAAGGTCGAAAACGGAATTACAAAACTAGACATCGAACGCTTACAATTAATAGCAGAGGTTTTGGAAACAACGGTTGAAGACCTTATCAATGTTGATGATAGTGTTTATATTAACGCAATTAAAGACAATGAGGTCGGTTTTAACAACAGTTCAGTTACCATCAATCACAAATCAGAAGAAGAGAAAAATTTATACGAAAGACTTATAGCTGAAAAAGAGAAAATCATTGCCGATAAAGATAAAGAAATTGCTTTTCTCAGAGGCTTGTTGGGTAAGTAAAGAAATTAATCTCGAAGATATACTTGCTTTTGGACAAGGAAAAGGCAACAATTACCTTGAAAAGCCTTGAAAAAATTTTCTAAATAGGCTCTCTTCTAATAATCGCTGATCCTTTCCATTGTTGATGGTTAGTTGAAAAAACACCTTTCTGAAGAAGTTGTTGAAGAATCGGGAATAAGATTCCGGGGTCTCCCTTTCTAACCACTTGAGTAGATACTGTTTCACAGACAGTAAAATTATTTGAAGAATTGTTAAAGATGGGAAGAGAAAAATTTGAGACTTTAAAAAAAGCGAAAGAATAGAAATTCGCGAAGTTCTCAATACTGTATGTGAAAACTATGTTCCCCAAAAAGCTGTCAATAAACTTCTCTCTGCCAAAAACAAAGAGATTAATTGGCTGAAAGAAGAAATCAAGTACCTACGGCAAGAGGTTGACCAGTTGGTGGATAACGCTAAATCATTCAGGTTAAATACCGACCGAAACAATGGAAACGAATCCAGCGAAAAACCATTCCTCAGCAGGGCCAATGAGTGGATTGATACCGGAGAATTATTTCCGGAAGCAACGTCAGCCATCCGTCACTATGGAGACAGCATGCCCGAATACCCATCGGGTTTCATTCTTCTGCTCAAGCGCATGATTGATTTAGGACTTATTATATGGGGAAGGAACTATGACTTTATGTTTTAAATTCATTCTGTGCAGAAGAAAACCTATCTCATTACGTATTTTACAAACTTGGAGTAAAATCGTTTACAAAAATGATCATGTGGGATATCGCTTTAATAACCGAAGAAAATAAAAAGTTAAACATGCAATCCTGATTAAGTGCATTCATCCTTTAAACTGTCTTATTATCATTGAATAGTAACTAATTTTATCAGCCTATATACAAATATTGGATGCAGCAACGCGATGAATATTCTGAAGATGAAAGATTTAGCGAGAACAACGATAAATCTTTTCACCAATTATACATGAAATATTTCCCAAAAGTTAAATATTTCATCAATTATTTTGTCAAATCCGAAGCAATAGCAGAAGATTTGTCACAGGATATTTTTGAACATATTTGGATGAATAGAGAACGTTTTTTCCGATTGGCAAACTTGAATGCTTACCTATTTCGCATGGCAAAGAATTACTCGATTAATTACCTGCAAAGTAAAACAGTAGAAACAAATTACGCTTCTTTCTATTATTATATGAATTCTGCCGATTTGAAGGAATGCTTGACGGAAGAAGAAATTTATGCGAAAGAACTTGAATTGTTAATCCAATTGACCGTGGAAAGAATGCCAAAGCAACGACGCCGAATTTTTGAAATGAGCCGGATTAAAAACCTGAAAAATGCCGAAATAGCCGAAAAATTGAACATTTCCAAAAGAACGGTAGAAGTTCACTTAAACCTTGCCCTTAAGCAGATTCGGGAAGTAATCAGACTATCCTTTATTTTCTTTTTGTAAAAAAAATTAATCATCCGGTTAAGTGCATCGGCATCTTTACTTGTTTTTTATACAGTAAAGCAAATTGTAAACAAGCGAAGATATGTCGAAAGTACGTCAAATAATAGAAACTTACATTAAGAATACACCATCCAATAGTGTACAAAGGAATTTTGCGTTATGGCTGAAAGAAGAACGGAACGAAGAAGAAAAGAATCAAATCCTGACAGAGTTGTGGGACAATCTAGATATTGAAGCCAACCCGTCAACCGAAAAATCATTCCAGAAGCTACAATCCAGAATAGCTACAAAAACACACCGGGCAAATTCTGCATCTGTTTTTATCCGTAAACTATTCAGAGTAGCAGCCATTTTAATATTACCCTTATTGTCAGCCATATTCACATACACTTATCTAAAAAAAGACACAGTTTCCACAGAGGAGATAAAATTTATCGAATGCATCGTACCCAATGGAGAAATAAGAGACCTTACTCTGCCCGATGCTTCGCAAGTTCGGCTGAATGCAGGCAGCATACTGGTTTATCCTGAGCACTTCGGCAAGACAAGAGCCGTTTATCTCAATGGAGAAGCTTATTTCAGTGTTGCAAAGCACAATAAACAACGGTTCATCGTAAATACAGCCGATATGGCAATAGAAGTATTGGGGACTGTATTCAATGTCTGCTCTTATCCCGATAGCAAAAGTTCGTCCATAACGCTTGAAAGCGGAAAAGTGAATGTATGCTTTGAGCAAACTGGCATTCAACCGGAAATACTCGTTCCTAATGAGCAGATATCGTATGATAGGAGCTCAAAACAGGTTAAGAAGCAGACGGTGAAAACCGAAAATGCCATTGCATGGACAAAAGGAAATATTATTATTCAAAGCATGTCGATAGACGAAATCGTAAAAACAATCGAGCGAAAATATAACAAGTGTGTTTATCTCAACTCTCATAGATACAGCGACGAAAAAATCACCATGAAATTGGATAATGAGGAAAGCATCACGGATTTTATGAACATTCTGCAAAATATTATTCCAGGGTTACAGTACAAGATAGAGAGTGACAAACTGTACATTTATTAATGACTAAACATAAGACAATATGCAAAAAAGAACCGGAGAGACGCTTGCAAACACCTTCTCCGGTTTAAAATCGATGAACACTCCGCCCATGATCATCAAAATGGTAATCGGGGCAAATCTCAAATTTAGAAAATCTAATATTCATCAATAATTTAATATAAAAGTATGAAATTATCTGACTCAATAAAAAAAAGAAGCAATAATTATCTCAAAGGAGTCTTCCTGTTTCTGTTTCTATTCTCCGTGTCAACCGCAATTCAGGCTCAGAATCAGAAGATAACCATTTCTCAAAAACAAACGACTATTTTATCTGTATTTGAAGAAATAGAAAAACAAACTAACATGAAGATTGCTTATAACGAAAAGGCAATCGATGTAAACAAAAGTATTTCGATAGATGTCACAAAAAAAACATTACCGGAAACTTTATCGGCTGTCCTAAAAGGTACGAATATGACCTTCAAAATACAAGGGAAACAGATTATGATTGTTCCGATTATGACAGCAAATTCCGATGAAAATATCGCTAGAAAATACAGCGGAACTGTTATCGATGAAAACGGTCTATCCATTATTGGCGCCAATATTGTCCAAAAAGGCACAACTAACGGTACAATTACCGATACGGAAGGAAAATTTTCGCTTTCCGTTCCGATTGGTTCCATACTGACAGTTTCCTACATCGGCTACATTACGCAGGAAATCAAAGTAGACAATCATACCAATTTGCAAATTACACTGGTCGAAGACGCTAAATCATTGAGTGAAGTGGTAGTAGTCGGTTATGGTATCATGAATCGAAAAAATGTGACTACGGCAATTTCCACTGTAAAGCCGGAGAATATCTCTAAAGCAGCTGTCAGTAATGTGTCGCAAATGCTTATGGGACGCGCAGCAGGTTTGACTGCCAATTTGCAAAGCCCACAGCCTGGAGGCGACGTGAGCCTGTCTATTCGTGGCTCGGGCACGCCGGTCTTCGTAATCGATGGAGTAATGATGCCTTCCGGATCGCTTGAAGTAGGCACAGGGCATACTGAAATGATGCAGAGCATCAGACGTGGCGGTCTGGCAGGTCTCAATCCGAGCGATATTGAATCGATAGAGATCTTGAAAGATGCTTCAGCGGCTATCTACGGTATCGGGGCGGCCAACGGCGTAGTGCTCATAACCACCAAAAACGGATCGGAAGGAAAACTAAATATCACTTTCGAAAGCAACTGGTCGGCAGTCAAAAACTACCCCTACCTGAAACCCCTCAACTCGCAAGATTATATGAATATGGCTAACGTTTTCAACAAGGAAAACTATTTGCTAGTCAACAACATGTATCCTTATGGACCTAATACCTACGACAACAAATGGACGCCAAGTTTCTATCCACACCAAATAGAAGCGGCGCAAACCACCAACTGGCTGGACTATGTAATAAAAAACGGCAGCATAAGCAACCAGAACATCTCTATTTCCGGGGGTAACAAGACATTCAAATATTACCTCTCCGGTAACTACTACAACCACAACGGCACGGTAATCAATTCAGGCATGGAGCGTCTGGCTCTGCGCACCAATATCTCAGCGCAACTCTTTCCCTTTCTGCGCCTGACAACCATTGTCAACCTGAACCAAAACAACTACACCAACTCCTCGGCCAAAGGTGGTAATACATGGTCGGACGTTTTGGTAGGTTCTCTACAAAACGCTTTGGCTTATCCGCCGCTGTTGCCCATCAAAGGGAACGACGGCAAATATACAATCTTTCAAAACCGTTCCAATCCGGCAGATATGGCTCGCATGAACGACCGGACGCAAACCGACGGATATTATGTAAACTTCGCCGCAGATGTAGATATTATCAAGGATATGCTCTCGGCACGGCTGATGTACGGATCCAACAAAGAAAATGGCAATCGTGACTTCTATCTTCCCTCCGATTTCTATTTCTTCAGCATGTACAAGTCGCGCGGACATCTGGGCTACACCGAACGGCGTAACGAAACAGTGGAAACTACCGTTTCTTTCAAAAAACAGTTTGGCAAGTGGGCAAAAGTCGATGTCGTAGCCGGTATGGGTCGCTATCTGAACAAAGGACAGTCGCTTGATGTCGATTACGAAAATGCCAATGATGTTATAGCGGGCGACAATGTCTCGACAGCTAATGGACCGTTCTATCCGGAATCGGGGCGCTACGCCAACGAGCGCCGGTCGCAATTTGTCCGTGCGTCAGTCGATCTGCTCGACAACTATGTTATTACCAGCACACTGCGCCGAGACGGAACGGACAAGTTCTTCCCTGATAAGAAATATGCCCTCTTCCCCTCGGTGTCGATAGCCTGGAAGCTTTCTAACGAGAGTTTCATGAAAAACTTCAAGTGGCTCGAAATGTTCAAACTACGTGCCAGCTACGGCCAAACAGGACTCGACAATCTCGGCTCATCAATGTACAGCACCTATACTCGTGCCGACCAATATGTGAAATTTTCGGAAAACACCGTAACCTACATCCCTTTCCGACTCAACGGACCCGATTATCCCAATATTACATGGGAGAAGACTATCATGAAAGACATCGGGGTGGATTTCGCCCTGTTCAACAACCGCGTGTGGGGCAGCTTCGACTGGTTTCGCAACGATGTTACCGACCTGTTACGTAACAGCAACGCCCCTCTGCTCAGCATGACTCCCACGATCCCAATGAATTATGGTCACTATTATCGTCGCGGTTGGGATGCCACGCTCAATTCCATAAACATAGAGAATAAGGGTGAATTCAGCTGGCGGTCGCTGTTGACCCTTTCGCACTACAACGCCTTTTGGATAGAACGAGAACCTGAGTATTACTATCAGGAGTACCAGATTCGCAACAACGAGCCGATGAGTGCCTACTATTCCTACCAACAAGACGGCATTATCAACATCGACAAAAGCAATATGCCTGAAAGCCAGCGTTCGCTGCCCGCCGAGGCGCAGCAGCCAGGCTTCCCGATCATCAAAGATAAAAATAACGATGGGCAGATAACCGTCGATGACGTCTATATGGAGAACATAATTCCAGACATCACTATCGGCTTGGGTAATACATTTTCCTATAAAAACTTTGATCTGGATATCTTCCTCTATGGACAGTTCGGCCAGATGCGCAGTAACTACGCACTCAACTGGGCGAGTGCAGGGCAGCTCTACATGGACAATCCGCGCAACAACACCGACCTCTCTTTTAATCTGTGGAATTCGCAAACTAATCCTAACGGGACACTGCCCGGCATCGCAATCTTGAAGACAGTACCTATGCCCGGCAACGCCGGCATCAACTACATTGTGCAGGATGCTTCGTTTGTGCGCATACGCGATATTACGTTCGGCTACAACATCATGGGGAACAGTCTGGGAAATTTCGGAAGGTATATCCGTAACATACGCCTATTTGTCAATGTGCAAAACCCATTTACGTTTACAAAGTTCACTGGATTCGACCCCGAAATATATCAGGGTAACGGCACATCAATGGCTGAACACCCTATGACACGAACATTCTCGACAGGAGCCAAGATTAACTTTTAACTTTACAGACCGTTTAATTTTAAATAATTAGAAAAAGACATACAGATGAAAAAGATATATTTATATATGGCAATTCTCTCATCGGCGATAATGCTATGGAGTTGCGAAAACGACTTTGATCCGAAGATATACGGGACGCTCAACCCTACTAACTATCCATCAACAGCTGCCGAATACGAGTCATTCATGATGATCGGATACTTACCATTCGGCACAACAAATGTTTACTATATGGGCGGAGGATACAACTCATTTTCTTGGTATATACCGCCCGGAGGTACGTTTCGTATGTTTGACCAGACCTCCGATAATACCGCACCATGGGAATATGGATGGGGTAGCGGCTGGCTTTTATTATCGAGAGCCGATTTCAGCCAGTGCGTCTTTAACGGACGCGGCCTTTCTGACTCCTCGCCAAACCAATTTACTAAAATAGCAGAAGTAAGCTATTTGACCTACGTGATAGGAGTGTTGGAGAAGGCCCCGGAGGAGATACTTCCAACGGAGAAAAAGAACGCTCTACTAGGCGAAGCGCGTCTGCTGCGGGGTATAATGGCCTACTATTTACTCCACGTTTACGGGCCTGTACCTTTAATCTGGAATCCTGACGATGTATCGGTCGAAGAAAAACTTAAAGAGGTGGAACGGCCTACGCTTGATCAGATGACGCAGTGGATTTACGACGATTTCGACTTCGCGCTGCAAAACATTCCCGAAACACAGAAAGAACGGGGACGTTACAACCGTGACTACGCCCGTGTCTGCATGATGCGCCACTGTCTCAATGAAGGATACCATATCAGCGGTTACTACCAAAAAGCCATCAATATGTACAACGAGTTGAAGGGTAAATACTCGCTTTTCACTGCGGGAGCCAACCCCTACGTCGATCTCTTTAAGGTAGCCCATAAGTTCAACAGCGAAATTATCATGGCTATCAGCGTAGATCCCAATGCCGATGGATCTGCACAAAACGGTAATGCCAACCCCTATGCATACTATATGATACCCGACAACGCTACGATTAAGGACGACGCGGGCAACAACACCCCTTTCTTCCCTATGGGAGCAGGCTGGGGACAGGTCTTCAATATATCTCGCAAGTTCTACGACAGCTTCGAGAGCGGCGACAAAAGGCTCAATGCCATCATCACCCGCTACTATACCAACGGAGGGGTATGGCGCGACCGCAATACCACTAACTGGGACGGCTTTATTATCAACAAATATCCGGTAGAAAGTGCGACCTACTTCCAGGGAACCGATATTCCACTGGCGCGCTGGGCCGATGTGCTGCTAATGTATGCCGAAGCAGAGGTGCGTAACAGCAACTCCGCCCTTCCAACTGCGGCGGTTACGGCGGTAAATGATGTGCGCGCACGCGCAGGATTGGCGGCTCTTCCTTTGTCGGCCACATCAAGTAAAGAGTCTTTCCTTGATGCTATCCTTGCCGAACGCGGGCACGAGCTATGGTATGAAGGTGTACGCAAAATTGATCTTATCCGCTTCAACCGCTATGCACAGGAGGTATTCCGGAAGAAAGGGGTGCGCCCTACTCACCAATACATGCCGCTGCCGAACTATGCCGTAGAGGCTGCCGAAAGTTATGGCAAAAACCTCGTACAGACCTACGAGCGCGAGGGTTGGCAAGCCGATCTCGCTGCAGCGCGTTAAACTCAAAAAATAGATATAAACAATTTAGTATTAAACCACCACCCCCAAAGGAGGTGGATTTGGTAAAAAGATGAAGGCATAGCCTTCAAACGGGGTCTTTGAAATGTAGTTGGGTTAGTCAAACAAAGTAAAGTTTTGACTTTTGGTCTCTTCTTTTTTGTCTTGCTCCTCTTGGTACCGAACATAACGTCGAATCATATCTTCGTTCAGACCAACGGTGTTGACAAAATAACCCCGAGACCAAAAATGATTGCCCCAATAAGGTTTCTGTTTCAACTGGGGGTAACTCTTGAACAACTTGATCGCAAGTTTTCCTTTCAAGGTACCCATCAACTCTGAAACTGAAACTCTCGGTGGAATGGACACCAATAGGTGGATATGATCCGGTTGAACGTTCAACTCTTCAACATCGCAGCCTTTCCACTCACAAAGCATCCGGACATCTTGCTCGACCAAATCCTTGACGATGCCAGTCAAGATGCGGAAGCGATATTTCGGACACCAGACGATGTGGTAATCACACTTCCAAACTACATGACTTTGCTGCTTGTACTTACTCATCCCGCAAAGTTATCAATTTTAGGCATAGCCCCAAAGAACATGACCACCACCAAAGGTGGTGGATTTTTAAATTGAATTAAATCACCACCTCGAAAGGCGCGTTGAATATTAATAATCAAGCGGTTATGAGCTATTCTTTGAAAAAACACCGAACTATTAATGTTATGATAATGCCGGATGGAATTATATAGTAAGGTAATCTTGACGAAAAAAGTGATAAGTAGGGAAACATAAAAAACATTATATTGATTAAGAAATAAGAGCATTGATAATCATACTTCTAAAGTCTTATTCAATATATACTCTAAAGTAATTATTGAAAATAAATAGAATAAAATGAGAAAAGTATTATTTGTATTTTTAGTATGTATGACGTTTGCCGGTTGCAACAAACAACCAACCGTTCGCGAAGTCTGGACAAAAGAGCAGGCCAATGAGTGGTATAAACAATGGGGTTGGCTCCGGGGATGCGATTTTATCCCAAGTACGGCCATTAATCAACTGGAAATGTGGCAAGCCGAAACTTTCGATCCCCCAACGATTGACAGGGAACTTGGCTGGGCGGAAAACATCGGTATGAATTGCATGCGCGTTTACCTGCACCATGTCGCATGGGAAACAGATAAGGACGGTTTCAAGAAGCGGATAAATAATTATCTGGATATTGCAGGCAAACATCATATCTCAACGATTTTTGTTTTCTTCGACGATTGTTGGAATCCGACATATAAGGAGGGCAAGCAGCCCGACCACAAACCGGGAGTACACAATTCCGGCTGGCTACGCGACCCGGGCGATTTGTACTATAATGGTGACAGTTCTAAATTAGAGCCTGTATTAGAAACATATGTAAAAGATATTTTGACAACCTTCAAAGATGATAAGCGAGTAGTCCTATGGGATTTATACAATGAACCGGGCGGTTCAAATCCTTACGGCATGAACGGAGAAAATAGTTTACCGCTGTTGCAAAAAATTTTCACATGGGGAAGAACAGTCAACCCGTCGCAACCACTATCGGCAGGCATCTGGACACAACAATTTCCAAATCTCAATAAATACCAGTTGGAAAATTCCGATGTCATCACTTACCATACTTACGAACCTTTGGAAGAACACTTGAAACTCATCGACGAACTCAAACCATACGGCCGCCCACTGATTTGCACGGAGTACATGGCACGTACACGCAACAGTACATTTGAAAGCATTATGCCGATGCTGAAAGCGGAAAATATCGGTGCAATTAATTGGGGTTTGGTCGCAGGGAAAACCAACACGATTTTTGCATGGGATACTCCATTACCCGATGTCACCGAGCCTCCGGTATGGTTTCATGATATTTTCCGGGCAGACGGTACGCCGTATTCACAGGAAGAGATTGATTTGATTAAGAAGCTGACAATAGATAAATGAAGATCTGCATTTCGTTTCGTTCGATATGCGTAATCATAGCCGTAAAGAAAATAAACTGAGATACGGAAAAACTATGCGGGAAGACTCTATTTAATCGAAGACAACGATCATTTCCTGTGTCCCAATTGACGAAAAGATTCTTCGGTGAAAGCAAACCATCCTAAAATAAATTTAAGATTGCTTATGAGATAATCATTTAATAAAATTTGTCTTCCCCCGTGAATAGTAACACTTTTGAAACCGTTTAATGCGGCTATATGGCTATCATCACCATTAAAAGCTGTCTGGTTTGCGGCAGCGACGATTTGAAAAAAGTTTTCGATGCCGTTGATCATTTCTCAAGCGGGGAGACATTTGCCATCTGTGATTGTACCCATTGCGAATTTCGATTCACGAACAATTTTTCCTCGGAAGATATCATCGGTAGATATTACGATTCACCGGATTATATCTCCCATTCTGATTCCAATAAAGGGGTGATCTATTGCTCCTTAGTGAAAGCGACAAAACAGATATTAGACAAGGTAGAGTTGGAAAATAAAACCTTTGCTAAAATAACCCCGAAAGAGCGTATCGAAACCCGACTTTGGGATATGATTGCACTGCGTGAAGCTATTATTAATTCGATTGTTCATAACGATTATACACGAGAAGTGCCACCCAAAATAGAATTTTTCGATGACCGCATTAAAATTACTTCTTACGGTGGTTTGCCCGAAGATTTATCGGAAGAAGATTTCTTTGAAGGTGTTTCTATGCCTCGAAATAAGGAGGTTATGCGGATATTCAAAGATTTGGAATTAGTGGAGCAACTCGGGTCGGGCGTGCCTCGCATTTTACAGTCTTATGGAAAAGAGTGCTTTCGTTTCCTAGATAATTTTATACGGATGACTTTTCCTTCATCACAGGTGGTCACCCCGCAAGTCACCCCGCAAGTTGGAGAACTAGTAAAAGTGTTGGATAAAGAAATGAATCGTCAGGAAATGCAGGATAAACTAAATCTTTCCGATAGAGAGCATTTTCGGCTGAATCATCTAAAGCCAGCGTTAGATTTAGAACTTGTTGAAATGACCATACCTGATAAACCCAATAGCAGTTTGCAAAAATATCGCTTGACTGTTTTAGGAAAGCAACTAAGAATATAGTATTCCCCATTCTTTGTACTAAAATATCAGCAAGTTAAGCTAAAGATTTGTCATTGTTAAAAATACATAAACTTTTTAATTTCGACTTTTTTGACCTTGTAAACATTTCTTTTATGGAG
>Ga0207420_1001872_pt1 | contig 11673 bp, 10 predicted proteins | sample ThiBio_inoc_biof_FD_183941 | JGI IMG/M metagenome (GOLD analysis project Ga0207420, IMG submission 183941) | Wastewater bioreactor microbial communities from Cape Town, South Africa - Thiocy_inoc_biof (SPAdes) | ecosystem: Engineered > Bioremediation > Thiocyanate > Unclassified | place: South...
ATGAAGCGGCGGGACGCCTGGCTCAGCCGCTCTTCGGCGGCGCGCCAGTCGCGCAGCGCGTCGAGCACGGCGACGACGTGCGAGATGTCGTCGTCGCTCATCTGCGAGACGTCGATCAGGCGACCCCGGATGTCGCTGACTCGGGGGTCGTGCATCCGCTCGGCGTCCTCCGCCCGCATCTGATGCTCGCTCGCCACACACGAATGCTACGGGTGCGGGAAGAATCTCACCAGGTTGATTGCTTATTAGGTTAGATATTTCGTAGGGTGAGCCCATGGAGCTCGCGACCGGAGACACCGCGACGAGGACCACCGACACCCGTGTCGGCCGCCAGCGGGAGCAGTTCGACGCACGCCTCGACGCGTTCTTCGCGGAGCAGTCGGTGCGCGCCACCCTGCACGACGATCGCTTCCGCGAGCTGTGGACGCGGCTGCGCGAGCTCGCACGTGGCGGGAAGCGCGTGCGTCCCCTGCTGCTGCTCGCCGCCCACGACGGGCTGGGCGGCGGACGTCGCGAGGACGCCATGCGGGCCGCGGTCGGTGTGGAGCTCCTGCACACCGCGCTCGTCATCCACGACGACATCATCGACGGCGACCTCGAACGGCGCGGGGCGCCCAACATCACCGCGGCGTTCACCTCCGACGCCCGCGACCACGGCCTCCCCGCCGCTCGCGCGCGAGCGTGGGGCGAGACGATGGCGCTGCTCGCCGGCGATCTCCTGCTGAGCGCCGCGGTTCGAGAGGTCGCCCGCATCGACGCCCCCGCCGGGCTGCGGGAGCGCGTGCTCGCGGTGCTCGACGAGGGCGTCTACCTCGCGGCATCCGGAGAGCAGGCCGACGTCGCCTACGGCATCGGCCTCGAGCACCCCGACGCCGAGGCGATCCGCGCCATGATGCACCGCAAGACCGCCTGCTACAGCTTCGAGACCCCCCTGCGGATGGGCGCCGCGCTCGCCGAGGCACCCGAGCCGCTCATCCACCGCCTGGGGGAGATCGGCCGCGGCCTCGGCATCCTGTTCCAGCTGCGCGACGACCTGCTGGGAGCCTTCGGCAGCCCCGAGGTCACCGGCAAGAGCGCCTCGAGCGACCTGCGGGAGGGGAAGGTCACGATGCTCGTGGCATACGCACGCGACGAGCCGGCCTGGGAGGCGGTCGCCCCGCTCTGGGGCCACCCCGAGCTGAGCGACGACGAGGTCGGGCTGCTGCGCGAGGCGCTCGTGGCGAGCGGCGCCCGGCGTCGCCTCGAGAAGGAGATCGAACGCGAGGGAGCCCACGTGCTCTCGCTCATCGGGGCCGCCCGGATGCCGAGCGCCCTCGCGGCCGAGCTGCGCCACGCCGTGCGCACGGGCATGGAGCGCGAGGCGTGACGGGACGCCGAGACGAGGTGCCGACCGGGCTCGCGCTCTACCGGTCCACCGCGCGCGAGGCGAGCGCGCCCGTCATCCGCCGCTACTCGAGCTCGTTCGGGATGGCGAGCCGCCTCTTCCCGCGACGCTGCGAGGCGCGGATCGCGGCGATCTACGCGCTCGTGCGGGTGGCCGACGAGATCGTCGACGGCACGGCCGCCGAGGCGGGGCTCGACGCGGCCGACCAGCGCCGGCTGCTCGACGAGCTCGAGGCCGACACCGAGCGCGCCCTCGCATCCGGTTTCAGCGGCAACCTCGTCGTGCAGGCCTTCGCCGATGTCGCACGGGAGGCCGACTTCGGCGAGGAGCTGACGCGGCCGTTCTTCGCGTCGATGAGGCGCGACCTCGAACCGGTCGCGTTCGACGAGGCCTCGCTCGCGGAGTACGTCTACGGCTCGGCGGAGGTCGTCGGTCTCATGTGCCTGCGGGTGTTCACAGCGGGCGGACCCGTCGACCCCGCGCTCGACGCGGCCGCCCGCGCGCTCGGTGCGGCCTTCCAGAAGGTGAACTTCCTGCGCGACCTCGCCGACGACCGCGACCGGCTCGCGCGCGACTACCTCCCGGCGTTCCGCGAGCTCCCCCTGGCAGCGGCGAGAGCGCGCGTCGTGGGCGAGATCCGCGAGGAGCTGCGCCGGGCGCGGGCCGGCATCCCACTGCTGCCCGCCGACTGCCGCCTCGCCGTGGCGGCGGCCACCGCGGTGTTCGGCGAGCTGCTCGAGCGGATCGAGGCCATGCCGCCCGAGGCCCTCCTCACGACACGCGTCTCGGTGCCGACGCGCCGCAAGCTCGCCCTCGTGGCGCGCGAGCGCCTGCGACTGCGGGGCGGTCGATGACGGCGGCACGCGAGGTCGCGATCGTCGGGGGCGGCGTCGGCGGGCTCGCGACCGCCGCCCTGCTCGCGGCCGACGGCCACCGCGTGACCCTCTTCGAGGCGGGCACCGACTTCGGCGGCCGCGCCGGCAACTGGGAGCACGACGGCTTCCGCTTCGACACCGGCCCCTCCTGGTATCTCATGCCCGAGGTGTTCGACCACTTCTACCGCCTGCTCGGCACGAGCGCCGCCGAGCAGCTCGAGCTCACGCGGCTCGATCCCGGCTACCGCGTCTACGTCGAGGGAGACCCCGCGCCCTTCGACCTCCCGGCCGGGCGCGAGGCGGCGCGGGCGGCGCTCGCCTCCCTCGACCCCGACGCCGCCGACCGCCTCGCCGCCTACCTCGACTCGGCGGCATCCGCGTACCGGATGTCGGTGGAGCGGTTCCTCTACGGCTCGTTCGACAGCGTGCGCCCCTTCCTCGACCGCGAGCTCGTGCGCGAGCTGCCGCGGCTGCGGCGCCTGCTGACGCGCAGCCTCGACGGGGAGATCCGCCGCACGACGCGCGACCCGCGCCTGCGGCGGCTGCTCGGCTACCCCGCCGTGTTCCTCGGCGGGACGCCCATGGGCGTGCCGTCGCTCTTCCACCTCATGAGCCACCTCGACGTCGACCAGGGCGTGCTCTACCCGCGGGGTGGTTTCGCGCGGGTCGTCGAGACGCTCGTCGACCTCGCGCGCGCGGCCGGCGCGGAGCTCGTCGCGGATGCACGGGTCACCCGCATCCTCGTCGAGCGGGGGCGGGCCGCGGGCGTCGAGGTGCGCACGGCCGCGGGCACCGAACGGCACCCGGCCGAGGTCGTCGTGGGTGCCGCTGACCTGCACCTCATCGAGACCGAGCTGCTGCCGCCCGAGGCGCGCGACCACAGCGCGCGCTGGTGGGAGCGACGCGACCTCGGCTTCGGCGCCGTCACGGCGATGCTCGGCGTGCGGGGCGCGCTGCCCGAGCTCGCCCACCACACCCTGCTCTTCGCGGACGACTGGGATGCGGGCTTCGCGCGGCTCGCCGGCGACGCCCTCCCCTCGGAGTCCTCGCTCTACCTCGGCAGGCCGAGCGCGAGCGATCCCACCGTCGCGCCGCCCGGGCACGAGAACCTGTTCCTGCTGGTGCCCTCCCCCGCCCGCGCGGCGATGGGGCGCGGCGGCGTCGACGGGGCGGGCGACCCGGCGATCGAGCGCCACGTGGACGCCGCGATCGAGCAGATCGCGCGGTGGACGGGCGCATCCGACCTCCCCGAGCGCGTCGTCGTGCGCCGCACCCGCACCTCCGGCGACCTCGAGGCGGAGCTCGGCGCCTGGCGCGGCAGCATGCTCGGCCCCGCCCACACCCTCGGGCAGAGCGCCATGTTCCGCGCCGGCAACCGCTCGCGCCGGGTCGACGGCCTCTACTTCGCGGGCTCCGGCACCCTCCCCGGCATCGGCGTGCCGATGTGCCTCATCAGCGCCGAGCTCGTGCTCAAGCGGCTGCGCGGCGATCGCAGCGCGGCACCGCTGGAGGTCGCGTGAACCTCGTCTACCTGGGCGCGCTGCTCGCCGCGATCGCAGGGATGCTCGTGCTCGACGCGCGGCACCGCCTGTTCCTGTGGCGCTCGCCCGGCCGCGCGCTCGCCACGCTCGCGATCGGCACGGGCGCGCTGCTCGTGGTCGACCTCGTCGCGATCGCGCTCGGCATCTTCCGGGTCGGCGACTCGCCGCTCATGACGGGCATCATGCTCGCACCGCACCTGCCGCTCGAGGAGCCGGTCTTCCTGCTGTTCCTGTGCCTGCTGACGATGGTCGTGCACGAGCTGGCACGGCGGATGCGGCGCACCGACCGCGGGGAGGGGTGAGGTGCCCGCGTATCCGCTGCTCGCCCTCGCCCTCGTGACGGCTGCCGTGCTCGTGCGCGTCTCGCTCGGTGCGGTCGCGCGCCGGCGGGGGCGCCCGCTGCCCGCGCTCCCCTCGCTCGTGACAGGCGCCGTGCTCGTGGTGCTCACCCTCGTCTTCGACAACCTGATGATCGCGGCCGGGCTGTACGGCTACCCGCCTGAGCAGCTCTCCGGCATCCGGATCGGGCTCGCGCCGCTCGAGGACCTCTCGTACCCCGTCGCCGCGGCGCTCGCGCTGCCCGCGATCTGGCACCGGCTCGGCGGTGACCGATGAGCGAGCCGTCGACGGCGCGCCGGGTGCTGCTCGCATCCCGGCCGCTCAGCTGGGTCAACACGGCGTACCCCTTCGCGGCGGCGATGCTGCTGGGGGGCGCCGGGATCGACGCGCGGCTGGTGCTCGGCACGGTGTTCTTCCTCGTGCCCTACAACCTGCTCATGTACGGCGTCAACGACGTCTTCGACTATGCCTCGGATGCCGCCAACCCCCGCAAGGGCGGCGCCGAGGGGGCGCTGCTCCCGCCGCACACCCACCGCCTCGTGCTCGGCCTCGCGGTGGGCACGACACTGCCGTTCGTCGTCGCGCTCGTGCTGCTCGGGAACCCCTGGTCGTGGCTCGTGCTCGCGGTGGTGCTGTTCCCCGCCGCTGCGGTGGAAGGAGGTGCCCGTGCTCGACTCGCTCAGCTCGAGCGTGCACTTCACGGGGCCCGCCGTGTACGGCCTCGTGCTCGCCGGCGCTGAGTGGACGGTGCCGACCGTTCTCGTGCTCCTCGCCTTCCTGCTGTGGGGCATGGCGAGCCACGCCTTCGGCGCGGTGCAGGACATCGTCCCCGACCGCGAGGCGGGCATCGCGTCGATCGCCACCGCGTTCGGCGCCCGCACCACGGTGCGCCTCGCGCTGGGTGCGTGGGGGCTCGCGGGGGTGCTCATGCTGTTCGTGCCCTTCCCCGGCCCGCTGACCGCGGTCCTCGCCCTGCCGTACCTTGCGCTCGCCTGGCCCTTCCGCTCGCTGCCGGATGCGGCATCCGGGCGGGCCAACCGCGGGTGGCGGCACTTCCTCTGGGTCAACTACATCGTCGGCTTCGGCGTCACCCTCCTGCTCATCCTCGCCGCCCTGCTCTAGCCCGGGGCGGTAGGCTCGGAGCATCCGGGCTCGATCTGGCCCGGCGACACCGTTCCCGCCATGAGGTCCGGTATCCGCTCGCATTGCATGCCCCTGCCCGCATACACCGGAGAAAACTCATGGCACCGCGCTTCGCGCCCCTCGTCCTCGTCCCCGTCCTGCTGCTCGCCGGATGCGCCGCATCCCCCGCCGCGCCCACGACCCCCGACCCCACAGCCACCGCCGACTTCCCGCTCACGATCGACAACTGCGGCACCGAGGTCACCTTCGAGAAGGCGCCCGAGCGCGTCGTCACGATCAAGTCCACCTCGACCGAGATGATGCTCGCCCTCGGCGTCGGTGACCGCATCGTGGGCGCGGCGTTCCAGGATGGCCCCGTCCCCGAGGAGTGGGCGGATGCGGCGCGCCGCATCCCGAGCCTCGCCCCCAAGATGCCGAACGAGGAGAGCGTGCTCGGCGTGACCCCCGACCTCGTCTACGCGGGCTGGGAGTCGGCGTTCACCCCGGATGCGGCCGGAGCCCGCGACGAGCTCGCGAGCCTCGGCGTCGCGAGCTACGTGCAGCCCGCCGCGTGTCAGCGCGCCGAGCAGCCCGCCAAGCTCGACTTCGACGAGGTGTTCCGCGAGATCCGCGAGTCGGGCGACATCTTCGGGGTGCCGCAGACCGCGTCCGAGCTCGTTGCCGCGCAGGAGAAGCAGCTCGCCGGCATCGAGAAGGCCGCCGGCGCCCCCACCGCCCTCTGGTGGTCGTCCGGCACCGACACGCCCTACGTGGGCGCCGGGATCGGCGCGCCCCAGCTGCTGCTGGAGACGGCCGGGCTGACGAACATCGCGGCCGACGTCGCCTCCACGTGGGCACCGCTCGGCTGGGAGGCGATCATCGCCGCCGACCCCGACGTCATCGTGCTCGTCGACTCCGACTGGAACACGGCGGAGCACAAGAAGGAGTACCTCGCCGGGAACCCGGCGACCGCGGCGATGACCGCCGTCAAGGAGCAGCGCTACATCGTGGTCCCCTTCGCCGCGAGCGAGGCCGGCGTGCGCAGCGTCTGGGCCGCCGCCTCGATCGCGCAGCAGTACGCGGAGCTCGGCGCGAGGTGACCCGCATCGTCGTCGCCGCGATCGCGCTCGGGGCCGCCCTCGTCGCCTCGATCACGATCGCGGTGACGATCGGCTCCGCCGACATCTCGGTCGCCGACGTGTGGGGCTCGGTGATCTCGCACCTGTTCTGGCTGCCGTCACCGCTCGACCCACTGCACGACGGCATCGTGTGGCAGCTGCGGCTGCCGCGCATCCTGACCGCCGCCGCGGTGGGCGCGGGGCTCGCGCTCGTCGGCTGCGTCATGCAGGCCGTCACGCGCAATCAGCTCGCCGACCCCTACCTGCTGGGCCTGTCGTCGGGCGCCTCGCTCGGGGCCGTCGCCGTGCTGCTGCTCGGCGTCGGCATCCTGCTTCCGGTCGCGGCCTTCGGCGGCGCGATGCTGGCGCTGCTCGCGACGCTCGGCCTCGCATCCGCCTTCGGCCCCCTCACCCCCACCCGCACGGTGCTCGCGGGCGTCGCGGTGTCGAGCTTCGCCGCGGCGCTCACGAGCTTCGTCATCTTCTGGACCGTCACGGGCGACTCCTACCGCGAGATCCTCGGCTGGCTGCTCGGCTCCCTCGCGGGTGCCCGGTGGCCGGAGGCGACCATCGCGGGCGCCGCCATCCTCGTGATCGGCGTGCCGCTCATGTTCACCGGCCGCGTGCTCGACGCCTTCGCGTTCGGCGACCGCTCGGCGGCATCCCTCGGCGTCCCGGTCACGGGAGCCCGCTGGGCGCTGCTCGGGGCCGGCGCGCTGCTCACGGGCGCACTCGTCGCGGTGTCCGGCTCGATCGGCTTCGTGGGGCTCGTGCTGCCGCATGCCGTGCGCCTCGTCATCGGCCCCGGCAACCGCGCGCTGCTGCCGCTCTCCGCGCTCGCCGGCGGGGTGTTCCTCGTGTGGGCGGACACCCTCGCGCGCGCCGCCTTCGACCCGCGCGAGCTTCCCGTCGGCATCATCACGGCCCTCATCGGAGCGCCCGTCTTCGCGCTCCTGCTGCTGCGCCGCAGGAGCCTCGCGTGAGCGCGAACGTGGAGGTGCGCGAGCTGACCGTCCGGATCGGCGGTCGCGCGCTCGTCGACGCCGTCGCCTTCGACGCGCCCGTCGGCGCCTTCACGGCCATCGTCGGGCCGAACGGGGCGGGCAAGTCGACGCTGCTGCGCGCGGTCTCCGGCATCGAGCACACGGCATCCGGCCTCGTGCTGCTGGACGGCGACGACCTGCTCGCGCTCCCCCGCCGCCGCAGGGCGCGGATCGTCGCCCTCGTCGAGCAGGACGCGGCCACCGAGCTGCCGCTCACGGGCCGCGACGTCGTGCGCCTCGGCCGCACCCCGCACGAGACGCTCATCGGCGGGGGCGACGCGGATGCCGCATCCGTCGTCGCCGACGCGCTCGCCCGCGCCGGTGCGGAGGCCTTCGCCGACCGCGACGTGACGACGCTCTCCGGGGGCGAACGCCAGCGGGTGCTGCTCGCGCGCGCCCTCGCCCAGCAGCCGCGGGTGCTGCTGCTCGACGAGCCCACCAACCACCTCGACCTCGCCGCGCAGCTCGACATGGTCGGCCTCGTGCGTCAGCTGACCGCCGAGGGGGTCACGGTGGTCGCCGCCGTGCACGACCTGAGCCTCGCAGCGGCTCACGCGGATGCCGTGGTGGTGCTCGCGGGCGGGCACGTCGTCGCGCACGGCGCCACCGAGGCGACCCTCACCCCGGCTCTCATCCACGAGGTGTTCGGGGTGCGCGCCGAGTGGACGCGCAACCCGCTCACCGGGCGCCCGCTGCTCGCGATCGGCTGAGGCGGCGGCCGGCTCGAGCCGGGTCCGGACGCGGGCGATCACCGGCCGCCCGCGTCCGCGGGTCAGGCCAGGCGACGGCCCCGGCGACGACGCAGCAGCAGGAGGAACGCGCCGGCCAGGAGAGCGGCCGTCGCGGCCCCGGTCCAGAGGAGCGGATCCGCACCCGTGAACGGCAGGGCCGGCACGACGGTGACGCGAACCGTGCCCGTGACCACGGTGCCGAAGGCGTCCATGAGCGAGTAGGTGAAGAGGTCCGTCCCCGAGTAGCCGGGGGCGGGCGTGTAGTGGAAGGTGCCGTCCGCGTCCACGACGACCGTGCCGTGCGCCGGCTGGGTCACCCCGTGCACGGTGAGGCCCGTCCCGCGCGCGTTCGCGAGGAGGCGGCCGCTCACCGAGTCGACGCGCTCGTCGACCTTCGTGCGGATCTCGTCGTCCGGTGCACTCGGCCGCACGAGCACCGTGACGCTCGCGGTCGCGGTGCCCCCGGCTCCGGTAATCGTGTAGGTGAAGATGTCCTGGCCCGAGAACCCGGACTCCGGGGTGTAGGTCACGGTCCCGTCGGGAGCGACCACCACCGTGCCGTGCGCACCGTCGGTCGCTCCGGTCACCGCGAGGCCCGTGCCGAGGTCGTCACCGAGGAGATCGCCCGGGACGAGCGTGATCGGCTCGTCGACGTCGCCCTCCGCCGTGTCGTCGACGGCGACCGGCGTCACGGTGATCGTCACCGTCTGCGTGTAGCCGCTCGCGCCGTCCGTGGCGTCATAGGTGAAGGTGGTCACGCCCGAGAAGCCCGCCGGCGGCGTGTAGCTGTACGAGCCGTCCGTGGCCACCGCGACCGCGCCCGAGGCGGGCTGCGTGTGAGAGGTGACCGAGAGCCCGGTGCCCGCGTCGTTGTCGAGCACGCCCGGGGCCGGAACGACGAGCGTCGTGCCCGCCGGGGTGGTGGCGACGTCGTCGCCGCCCGCGGGGGCGACCGTGATCACGAGCGTCGCGGTGGTCGTCTGCCCGGATGTGTCGCGCACCGTGTAGACGACCGAGTCGGTTCCCGAGAAGCCCGCGTCGGGGGTGTAGGTGTACGCCCCGTCGGCCGAGATCGCCAGGCTGCCGTGCGCGGCGGCGGTGTGGCCGGTGACCGTGAGGCCGCTGCCCAGGTCGTCGGCGAGCACGCCGCCCGCTGCGTCACGCGCGACGGCCGTGCCGAGGGTCGTGGTGTCGGTGTCGTCGACCGCCACGGGTGACACGGTGATGGTGAGCGTGGCCGTGGTCGTCTGGCCCGAGGAGTCACGCACCGTGTAGACCGAGCTGACCGTGCCCGAGAACCCCACCGCGGGTGTGTAGTCGTAGGCGCCGTCGGCCGCGATGTACACCGTGCCGGATGCGGGCGCCGTGTAGCCGGTCACCTGCAGACCGCTGCCGCTGTCGTCGACGAGCACGCCCGCCGCCGAGCCGCGCGAGATCGAGGTGCCGGCCGTCGTCGCGTCCACGTCGTCGACCGCCACGGGGGTGACCGTGATGGTGAGCGTGGCCGTGGTGGTCTGGCCCGAGGAGTCGCGCACCGTGTAGACCGAGCTGACCGTGCCGGAGAACCCGACCGCGGGCGTGTAGTCGTACGAGCCGTCGGACGCGATGCTCAGCGTGCCGGAGGCGGGCGCCGTGAAGCCGGTGACCGTGAGGCCCGACCCCAGGTCGTCGGGGAGCACGCCGGATGCCGCGCCGCGCGCGAGGGGCGTCCCCGCGGTCGTGGTGTCGGCGTCGTCGACCGCGACCGGGGTCACGGTGATGGTGAGGGTCGCTGTCGTCGTCTGCCCGGCCGAGTCCCGCACGGTGTAGGTGGAGGTCACGGTGCCCGAGAAGCCGGCAGCCGGGGTGTAGTCGTAGGAGCCGTCGCCGGCGATGCTCAGCGTGCCCGAGGCGGGCGCCGTGAAGCCGGTCACCGTGAGGGCCGACCCGAGGTCGTCCGGCAGCACGCCCGCGGCGGCGTCGCGTGAGATCGCGGTGCCCGCGGTCGTCGCGTCCGTGTCGTTCGTCGCGACCGGGGTCACCGAGATCGTCAGCGTCGCGGTGTCGGTGAGGCCGTTCGCGTCGGTGATCGTGTAGACCGAGCTGACGACGCCGGAGAATCCGGCGACCGGCGCGTAGGTGTACGAGCCGTCCGACTGGATGCTCAGCGACCCCGAGGAGGGGGACGTAAAGCCCGTCACCTGGAGGCCCGTGCCGAGGTCGTTCCCGAGCACGCCGTCACCGCTGACGCGGGTGATCGACGTGCCGTGGCTCGTCGCATCCGTGTCGTCGACCGCGAGCGGCGCCACCGTGATGGTGAGCGTCGACGTCGTGGTCTGGCCCTCCCCGTCGGCGACGGTGTACGTGGAGACGACGGTTCCCGAGAACCCGGCGGCGGGCGTGTACGTGTACGAGCCGTTCGACTGGATGCTCAGCGACCCCGACGAGGGCGTCGTGAAGCTCGTCACGGTGAGACCGGTGCCGCGGTCGTCCGCGAGGACGCCCGCGGCGACGTCGCGCGTGATGGCCGCGCCCGCGGTGGTGGTGTCGGTGTCGGCCACCGCGACGGGCGTCACGTGGAGGGTGAGCACGGCGGTGTCGGTCTGGCCGTCGTCGTCGGTGACCGTGTACATCGAGCTGACCGTGCCGGAGAACCCGGCCGCCGGCGTGTAGCTGTAGGAGCCGTCCGCCGCGATGCTCAGCGTGCCGGACGACGGCGACGTGAACGCGGTCACCTCGAGCCCGGTTCCTCCGTCATCGGTGAGCACCCCGTTCGCCGCGTCGCGGACGAGGGGCGTGCCGGCCGGGGTCGTGTCCTCGTCGTCGACGGCGGCGAGGCCGACCGCGATCGTGAGGGTCGCGGTGGCGGTGCGGCCGGCGGTGTCGCGGATGGTGTACACCGTGCTGACGACGCCCGAGAACCCCGCGGCGGGGACGAAGACGTAGGAGCCGCCCGCGTCGATCGTCAGGGTCCCGCGGGCGCTCGACACCGGTGTGTTGCCGGTGACGGTGATGCCCGTGCCGAGGTCGTCGCCGAGCACGCCTGCGCTGCCGGTGCGGGTGAGGGTCTGACCGTAGGGGGTCGCGTCCGTGTCGTCCACCGCGAGGGGCGTCACCGTGATGGTGAGCGTCGCCGTGGTCGAACGCCCTGCGGCATCCGTGACCGTGTAGTCCGAGGTGACGTCACCCGAGAACCCGGCCGCGGGGGTGTAGCTGTACGACCCGTCGGCTGCGATGTTCAGGCTCCCGGATGCCGGCGCCGTGAACGCGGTCACCTGGAGTCCCGTGCCCAGGTCGTCGGTGAGCACCCCGGCCGCGGCGTCGCGCGTCAGGGTGGCGCCCGCGGCGGTCGTGTCGCTGTCGTCCACCGCGACCGGCCTCACCGTGATGGTGAGGGTCGCGGTCGTCGTGCTGCCGGCGGCGTCGGTGATCGTGTAGGTGGACACGGCGTCGCCGGAGAACCCGGCTGCGGGGGTGAACGTGTAGGCGCCGTCCGCCGCGATGGTGAGCGTCCCCTGGCCCGCCGGGATCGGCGTGAAGG
>Ga0207420_1001881_pt1 | contig 11628 bp, 10 predicted proteins | sample ThiBio_inoc_biof_FD_183941 | JGI IMG/M metagenome (GOLD analysis project Ga0207420, IMG submission 183941) | Wastewater bioreactor microbial communities from Cape Town, South Africa - Thiocy_inoc_biof (SPAdes) | ecosystem: Engineered > Bioremediation > Thiocyanate > Unclassified | place: South...
CCCGCGCCCTGCAGGCGTCGTACGCGTCGGCCGCCCACGTGGCCGCCAACACCCCCGCCTACGCGGCGCACATCCTCGAGGCGGCGCGGTTGAGCTTCGTCGACGGCGCCTGGGCGGCGTACCTCGTCGGGGCGATCGCCCTCCTGCTGGGGCTGATCGTGGTGGGCGTGGGCCTTCCGGGGGTCGCCGTCGAGAAAGAGTTGCGAGGCCGTTATCGCGACGAGGACGCCCTGACGGCGCCCTGAAAGCTCGCCCGGGTAGCGTGGCGATATGAGCACGCCCGCGGCATCCTCAGCCTTCGACGCGCGACCGCTCATCGAGCCTGCCGATCGGGCGACCGTGCGCGCCTACGTCCGCGACCTGCGCGCGAGCGGACGGGCACCGGCGCCGAACGTCGCGTCGCGGGCCGTCTTCGCCGTGCTCGCCGTCGTGGCCGTGCTCTTCGTCTTCGGGTCGACGGTGATCGGTGTCGTGGGCGGCATGATGACGGCATCCGGGGGCGGGTTCTCGCCCTTCATGATCGCGCCGATCCTCGTGGTCGTCGGTGTGGCCGCGGTGCTCGCGACCGCGCTGGTGCGCATGTTCGGCGCCCGCACGGGGGAGCGGTGGTGGCGCCTCGACCGCTTCGCGCGGGCCAACGCGATGACCTGGTACCCGTCGGTGTCGAACCCACCGCTGCCGGGAATGGTGTTCGGCATCGGACACGGGCGCATCGCGAGCGACGTGGTCCGCGGCGAGAGGCCGCGCTTCGTCGAGTTCGGCAACTATGTGTACCGCACGGGCTCGGGCAAGAACGAGTCGACGCATCGGTGGGGCTACGTCGCCGTCAAGCTGTCGACCCCGCTGCCCAACATCGTGCTGGATGCCGTCGGCAACAACAGACTGTTCGGCTCCAACCTGCCGGCCGCACTCGAGGGGTCCCAACGGCTGAGCCTGGAGGGCGACTTCGACCGTTCCTTCACCCTGTACTGCCCGTCCGGCTACGAGGCCGACGCGCTCTACCTCTTCACGCCCGACATCATGGCGCGATTCGTCGACCACGCTGCCGCCCTCGACGTCGAGATCGTCGATGACTGGCTCTTCCTCTACACGCCGCGCGAGGCGTCCACGCTCGACCCGGCCACCTGGGCCTGGCTGTTCTCCGTGGTGGCGGCGCTGCTCGACAAGCTCGCACAGTGGGAGCGCTGGCGCGACGAGCGCCTCGCCGCACCGGCGACCGGCGCGGCCGTCCCCGCGCGTGACGCGGCGGGATCGGCGGCACTGCCGTTCGCGGCGCCCGCGGCATCCCTGGGTCCACCTCCCGGCGTCGCACCCGAGGGCCGCCGGCTGCGACGTCGGGTGCCGTGGGCCGCGATCATCGTGATCGGCGCGGCGCTGCTGCTGATGCTGTTCGGCCCGCTCGGCGTGTTCGCGTCGATCATCGAGAACCTGTCGAACTGACACCCGCCGTTGCACGTGAAACGGTGTGCGGCGCCGGTCAGGCGACGGCGGGACGGCATACGCGGCATCCACCTCTTCCGGGATGTCCTGCACGAGCACGAGCGCGCTGCGGTGTCCGCCGGACGCCGGCAGTTCGGGAGGAGATTTCACGTCGGGAGGATGCCGTGGCCCGATCGATCCTCCCGGAGCGAAATCTCCTCCGGTGGCGCAGCCCGCAGCCCGCAGGCCGCAGGCCGCAGGCCGCAGGCGCAGCTCAGCTCAGCCGCGGGCGGCGCGCCAGGCCTCGCGGCGCGCGGCCTGCTCCACCGGATCGGGCACCGGCAGCGACGCGATGAGCTTGCGGGTGTAGTCGTCCTGGGGGTCGCCGAGCACCCGCGCGGTCGGTCCGGTCTCGGCGATCGTGCCCGTGTGCAGCACCACGACCCGGTGGGCGAGCATGTCGACGACCGCGAGGTCGTGCGTGATGAAGAGGGTCGCGAAGCCGAACCGCTCCTGCAGCTCGCCGAACAGCTCGAGCACGCGCGCCTGCACCGACACGTCGAGCGCGCTCGTGGGCTCGTCGGCGATGAGCAGCTTCGGGTCGAGCGCGAGGCCGCGGGCCAGCGAGGCCCGCTGGCGCTGCCCACCCGACAGCTCGTGCGGGAAGCGATCGCCGAACGCCTTCGGCAGCTGGACGGCCTCGAGCAGCTCGTCGACGCGGTCGCGGGCATCCGCGGCATCCCGAGCGCCGCCGTGCACGACCAACGGCTCGGCGACGTTCTGCGCGATCGTCAGCAGCGGGTTGAAGCTCGTCGCCGGATCCTGGAACACGAACCCGAGGTCCTTGCGGTGGGGCCGGAACGTGCGCTCCTTGACCCCGTTCATCTCGACCCCGAGCACCCGCAGCGAGCCGCCGGTCACGGGTGTGAGCCCGGCGATCGCACGGCCGATCGTCGTCTTTCCCGATCCGCTCTCGCCGACCAGGCCCACGACCTCGCCCGGCGCGATCGAGAAGCTCACGTGGTCGACGGCGCGGAACCCGGCACGACGCAGGCGCCCGGCGTACTCGATGACGAGATCCTCCGCCACCACGACCGGCGCCGCCTCGGCCACTCCCGCCGGCAGCTGCCGGTCGACGATCTCCAGGCGCGGCACGGCGGCCAGCAGCCGCTTCGTGTAGTCGTTCTGCGGGGCGGCGAACAGCTCCGAGGAAGGCGCGGTCTCGACGACTTCGCCGTTCAGCATGACCGCGACGCGGTCGGCGAGGTCGGCCACGACCCCCATGTTGTGCGTGATCAGCACGATCGCGGTGCCGTCTTCGTCGCGCAGGCGCCGCAGCAGGTCGAGGATCTCGGCCTGCACCGTGACATCGAGCGCCGTGGTCGGCTCGTCGGCGATGATCACGGTCGGATCGAGCGCCAGCGCCGTGGCGATGACGATGCGCTGCTTCTGCCCGCCGGAGAACTGGTGCGGGTAGTCGTCGACGCGCCGCTCGGGATCGGGGATGCCGACACGGCCGAGCATCTCGATCGCGCGCTCGCGCGCCTGCTTCTTCGAGTACTTCCCGTGGGCACGCAGACCCTCGGCCAGCTGCCACCCCACGGTGAAGACAGGGTTCAGGGCGGTCGAGGGCTCCTGGAAGATCATCGCCGCCTTCGTGCCGCGCACCCGGCGCATCGCCTCGCGGTCGAGGCCGATGACATCGGTGCCGTCGAGCACGACGGCACCCTGCGTCAGCGCCGTCTCGGGCAGCAGGCCCAGGATGCTGCGGGCGGTGACAGTCTTGCCGCTGCCCGACTCGCCGACGATCGCGAGCACCTCGCCGGGGCGCACGTCCAGGCTCACACCGCGCACGGCGTGCACGTCGCCACCGTCGGTCGCGAAGGTGACGTCCAGGTCACGGATGTCGACGGCGCGTGCGTCGGAAGAGGCCGCAGCCATCACTCCACCTCTCCCATCATCTCGCGGGACGCCGGCTGGCTCGCCGCGACGGCATCCGCCGGTGTCGGTGTCTTCTTCGCCGCCCCTGCGCGACGCCGCGCGCGCAGGCGCGGGTCGGCGAGGTCGTTGAGGCTCTCGCCGATCAGCGTGATACCCAGCACCGTCAGCACGATCGCGAGCCCCGGGGGAACCGCGGTCCACCAGATGCCCGCGGCGACGTCGCTGATCGACTTGTTGAGGTCGTAACCCCACTCGGCGGCCACGGTCGGCTGGATGCCGAAGCCGAGGAAGCCGAGAGCGGCGAGGGTGGCGATGGCCTCCGACGCGTTGAGGGTCACGATCAGCGGCAACGTGCGCGTGGAGTTGCGCAGCACGTGGCGGAACATGATGCGCGGCGTCGAGGCACCGATCACCTTCGCCGATTCAACGAAGGCCTCCGTCTTGACCCGCACCACCTCGGCGCGCACGACCCGGAAGTACTGCGGGATGAACACGACGGTGATGGAGGCCGCGGCCGCCATGATCCCGGGCCACAGCCCGGACTGTCCGTTGTTGATCGCGATGGCCACGACGATCGCGAGAAGCAGCGTCGGGAACGCGTAGATCGCGTCGGCGACGACGACCAACGCACGGTCGACCCAGCCGCCGAGGTAGCCGGAGACGAGACCCAGCAGGATGCCGAGGAACACCGACATCGCAATCGCGACGATCACGACCATCAGCGCGGTCTGCGCACCCCAGATCACCCGGGAGAGCACGTCGTAGCCGCCGACCGTCGTGCCCAGCAGATGCGCCGCGCTGGGCGGCTGCTGCGCGCCGAAGTTGCCGTCCGGCCCGTCCAGCTGCGCGTAGCCGTAGGGGGCGATGAGCGGCGCGAAGATCGCGCAGAACACGAAGATGCCGGTCAGCACGAGGCCGGCGACCAGCATGCCGCGCTGCAGGCCGACGCTCTGGCGCAGCTGGTGGACGACCGGCATCCGGTCGATGAGGCGAGACGTCGTCATGTTCGCATCCCTCCTCAGTACCGGACCCGCGGGTCGATGAGCGCGGCGATGATGTCGACGGCGAAGTTGGTGACCGCGACGATGATGGCGATCATCGCGACGATCCCCTGCACGGCGACGAAGTCGCGCGAGCCGAGGTAGGCGGCCAGCTGGAAGCCGAGCCCCTTCCACTCGAAGGTCGTCTCGGTGAGCACGGCACCGCCGAGCATGAGCGCGATCTGCAGGCCGATGACCGTGATGATCGGGATGAGCGCAGGCTTGTACACCGCGCGAGCGGGCCGCGTCGATGTAGGGCATGTTGAAGGTGCCGATGACGTTCGTGCGCACCAGTCGCAGGAAGATGCCGGCGGTGAGCAGACCCAGCGTGAGGGCGGGGAGCACCGCGTGCAGCAGCACGTCCTGCACGTAGGCGGGGTTGCCGGAGGCGATCGCGTCGATGAGATAGATGCCGGTGCCGCCGTTGCGGCCGATGGCGAGCTCGGTGCGTACGCTCGCGCGTCCGGAGATGGGCAGCCAACCCAGCCAGACGCCGAAGACGAGCTTGGCGACCAGGCCCGCGAAGAAGACGGGCGTCGCGTAGAAGAGGATGGCGCTCACGCGCAGCAGCGCGTCGGGCCAGCGGTCGCGCAGCGCCGCCGCGACCATGCCCAGCGGGATGCCGACGATGAACGCGATCACGAGCGAATAGAGCACGAGCTCGAGGGTCGCGGTGCCGTAGGTCGCGATGACCTGCACGACCGGCTGGTTGTCGGTGATGGTCGTGCCGAAGTCGAAGGTGAAGATGCGGCCGAGGTACTCGACGTACTGCACGAGGATCGGTCGGTCATAGCCGGCCTCGTGGATGCGCTCGGCCAGCTGATCGGCCGGCAGGCGTCCGCCGAGGGCGGCGGTGATCGGGTCGCCGGTGAGGCGGATGAGGAAGAAGACCAGCGTCACGAGGATCAGCACGGTCGGGAAGATCAGCAGGAACCGGATGAGGATGTACCGGCCCAGGGCTGAGCCGGATCCGGTCTTGCGGACCTCCAGCGCGGGAGGCGGCTCGGCGACGGAGGATGCCGTGGCGGTGCTGGTCATAGATGCCTACTCTACGGATGACGGGCGTTTCGACTCGCTGCGCTCGCTCAACGACCGGGGGTGTGATTCCCCCGATCGTTGAGTGAGGAGCGCAGCGACGAGTCGAAACGCCCGGAACGCGTTACTTCGTGATCGGTGCGAAACGGAGCTTGAACGACGCGTCGAGCGTGACGCCCTTCACGTCGGCACCGGTGACCGCGACCTGAGCGCCCTGCAGCAGCGGGACGGTCGAGAGGTCCTTGGCCACGAGGTCCTGGATCTTCTCGATGTCGGACGTGCGCGTGGCGGCATCCGTTTCGACGGCCTGCTTGAGGATCAGGTCGTTGACCTCCTGGTTGACGTAGTGGTTGCCCAGGAAGTTCTTCTCCAGGAAGAACGGCGTCAGGTAGTTGTCGGCGTCGGAGTAGTCCGGGAACCAGCCGAGCTGGTAGGCCGGGTAGACGTCGGCGGTGCGGTCCTTGGAGTACTGCACCCACTCGGTCGACTGCAGGTTGACCGTGAAGAGGCCGTCCTTCTCGAGCTGCTGCTTGACCAGCGCGTATTCGTCACCCGACGACGGGCCGTAGTGGTCGGGGCTGTACTGCAGGCTCAGCGCGACGGGCGTCGTCACACCGGCCGCGGCCAGCGCCGCCTTCGCCTTGTCGGCGCTGGGGCCTCCGTTGCCGTCGCCGTAGAGACCCTTCAGGGCGTCGGTCGCCCCGGCGAACCCGGCCGGGACGTACGAGTAGAGCGGGGTGTAGGTGCCCTTGTAGACCTGGTCGGAGATCGTCTTGCGGTCGATCAGATCGGCCACCGCCTGGCGGACGGCGAGCGCCTTGGCCGGGTCGGCCTCGGCGGTCGTCGCACCGTACGGCTGCGTGTTGAAGTTGAAGACGATGTAGCGGATCTCGCCGCCCGGACCCTCGACGACCTTGACCTTGTCGTTGCCCGACAGGTCGGCCACGTCGGTCGACGACAGGCTGCGGTAGGCCACGTCGACGTCGCCCTGCTGGACGGCGAGCTTCAGGTTCGACGACTCGGCGAAGTAGCTGAGCACGGCGCCCGAGTTGCTGGGCGCGGCGAGCAGACCCTTGTAGTTCTTGTTGGGCGTGAACTCGACCGTCTTGTTGAAGTCCCACTTCGTGATCGAGTAGGGGCCGCCGAAGGCGTCGGCCTTCACGATGTCCTGGTCGGGCGTGACGGCATCGGCCGAGAAGACCTCCTCATCGACGATCGCGCCCGGGAAGGACGTGAGGATGAAGGGGAAGACCTGGTCGTTGTCGGTCTTCAGCTTGAAGACGACGGTCGTGTCATCGGGGGTCGAGACGCTGTCGAGGTTGTACAGCAGGCTCGATGCACCGTTCGGGTCGGCGATCTTCAGGTTGCGGTCGAACGAGAACTTCACGTCCGACGAGGTCAGGTCGTGGCCGTTAGCCCACTTCAGGCCCGCCGGCAGCTTCACCGTGTACTCGTTGGGCGCGGTGAACTCGGCCGACTCGGCCAGGTCGGGAACGACCTTGTTGGAGTTGTAGTCGGTGTTCACCAGGTACGGGAAGACCTGGGTCTGCACGGCGAGCGAGCCGTTGTCGTACGAGCCGGCCGGGTCGAGCGTGGTCACCTTGTCGGTCGTGCCGATGATGATGGGCCCGGATGCCGCGCCGTCGGTCGATCCGCCCGTGTTGCCGCCGCCGGCGCAGCCGGCGAGGAGCAGCGCGGAGACGGCGAGCGCGCCCGCTGCCAGCGCGGTGCGTGCGCGGGCGGAGCCCGGCGAACTGAAGTGCAGTGCCATATGTGAGTACCTCTGCTGTGTGTCGGTCGGCCCCGCCGGACAGGCGAAGCTCAGGTCGCTATCCTGTCGTGCACATCGCCGGCATGCCTCGTGATCGCGCTTTTTGTAACAGGAATGAAACCGGAGACCACCGCGCCTGAGGCGGGTCTCTCGCGCACGAGCGTCCATCGCGCCGCGTCAGTGATCGCGTGCGCTCGCGTGTTCCGGCGGGAGCAGACCGTCGTCGCGCGCGGCCTGCGCGAGCTCCGAGTTGGTGTGGATGACGAGCCGGGCCTCCTGCGCGCTCAGAGCGGGGCGCACGGCGAGCGGGTCGAGCTTCGCGCGCGCGTGGGGCGACCAGGCGCGCGCACCCCGGCGGACCGCATCGACGACCGCCAGCACGATACCCTCGGACTCCCGCGAGGACACGATGCCCTCCACCCCGGCATCCATCAACGTCCGGACGACGTGGTCGGGGGCGTCGGCGGTGAGGGCGACCACGCGCATCCCGACTCATCGGTAGGCGGCGAGCGCCGACGGCTCGGGCTCGACACCGTCGGTCACGACCACGAAGAGCAGCTGGGACGCGCTCACCCCCGCCGCCGGCCACACCACGATCCCGCCGACCGTGGCCGCTTCGGCGACCACGCGCATGCCCAGCCGGCCCGCCAGCAGCTCGCGCGCGTGCGCCCTGCGGGCACGCGATGGGTCGACGATTTTTCGGCCGTGACGAATGTCATGGCGCAGTCGTGACGGCCGTGTGCGGTGCACAGGCCGGCACGCGGGCAGAGTCGGAGACATGGATGAGAACCAGGGACTGCTCGCGGTGGATGCCGCGGGCCTGCGCAAGAGCTTCGGCAGTGTCCGAGCGGTGGAGAGCGTCGATCTGCGGGTGCGCCCGGGCGAGATCGTCGCCTTCCTCGGCCCGAACGGCGCCGGCAAGACCACCACGATCGACATGCTGCTGGGGCTCTCCGACCCCGACGTCGGCGCTGTCCGCGTCTTCGGCGAGAGCCCTCGCGCGGCCATCTCGCACGGGCTCGTCTCCGCGGTGCTGCAGACCGGCGGTCTGCTGAAGGACATCACCGTCAGCGAGACGCTCGCGCTCACGGCGAGCCTGTTCGCCGACACCCGCCCGTTGGAGGAGGTCATGCAGCGCGCCGGCATCAGCGAGATCGCGAACCGGCGCGTCGGGATGTGCTCCGGCGGTCAGCAGCAGAGGCTGCGATTCGCGATGGCGCTGCTGAGCGACCCGGGTCTGCTGATTCTCGACGAGCCGACCACCGGGATGGACGTCGAGGGCCGCCGCGCGTTCTGGAGCGCGATCCGCGCCGACGCCGCGCGCGGACGTACCGTGCTCTTCGCCACGCACTACCTCGACGAGGCCGACGAGTACGCCGACCGCATCGTGCTGATGAGCCGCGGGCGCATCGTCGCCGACGGCTCCACCGCCGAGATCAAGAACCTCGTCTCCGGTCGCATCGTCCGCGCCACCCTGCCCGGCGCCGACCCGGCGCGGCTCGCCGGCCTTCCCGGCGTCGACGACGTCGAGTTCGCCGGCGACCGCATCAGCATCCACACGAAGGACTCGGATGCCGTCGCCCGCCACCTCCTCACCGAGACGGCGGCCCGCGACATCGAGATCACCTCCCAGAACCTCGAGAGCGTCTTCCTCGCCCTCACCTCCGAAGGAGCCTCCGCATGAGCACCGCATCCTCCGCGCCGTCGGCGCTGTCCGCCGATCGCGTCACCCTCGACCGGCGCGTCCCGCCGCTCGGCGGCTTCAACCTCACCTACCTCGGTATCGAGCTCAAGCGCCGCCTGCGCAACCGCCGAACGCTCTTCTTCACCATCGCGTTCCCCGTCGTGATGTACGTCATCATCGGCCTGCGTCTGCGTGACGAACAGCTGACCGAGACGCCGGTCGCGGCGGTCTCCGTCGCGGCCTACATCATGGTGTCGATGGCGATGTACGGCGCCATGATGTCGGCCACGCAGACCGGCGCTGCCGTCGCCCTGGAACGCACGCAGGGCTGGAGCCGGCAGCTGCGCCTCACCCCACTGAACCCGCTCGTCAACATCATCATCAAGATGATCGCGGGCATGGTGCTGGGCCTTCTCGCGGTCGTCGTCACATATGCAGCCGGCGCGATCAGCGGCATCCAGCTCAGCGTCGGTCAGTGGATCGGCACGGGGCTCGTCGGCTGGGTGCTCGCGAGCGCCGTGTTCACGACGCTCGGGCTGTTCGTCGGCTACCTCATGCCGAGCGAGAACGCCGCGCAGGTGACGAGCCTCGTCGTCGTGTTCCTGTCGTTCCTCGGCGGCCTCTTCTACCCGCTCAGCAGCATGCCCGACTTCATGCAGACCATCGCGAAGTTCACCCCGGTCTACGGCATCGGCGAGCTCGCCCGCTCACCGCTGACCGGCGAGAGCTTCGACGCGATGTGGCTGGTCAACGCGCTCGTCTGGCTCGTGCTGTTCGTCGCCGGCACGACGTGGGCGTTCCGGCGCGACACCAAGCGCGTCTGAGTCGGCGCGCCCTACAGTGAAGTCCGTGAGCGCGACACGAGACGATCTCGACGGGACCGGGTGGGACATCCCCCCGGTCCCCGCCTCGTCGACGACACCCACGGCGCGCGAGCTGCTGACCGCCCGCGCCGCGCGCGGCTGGTACGTCGGGGCATCCATCTCGCTCATCTGGCTGTTCATCGTGGCCACCGAGGCCGTCGCCGCGGCGGACACCGCGGTCTCCAACGCCGTCGTGATCGCCCTGCTGGTGCTCTTCGCGGCATCCTTCCTCATCGCCATCCCCGTCTCTCGCCTTCTGCCCCTGCGCCTGCGACTGCTTCCGGCAGCCTGGCTGTTCCTCCTCTCCTTCACCCTCTTCCCGTGGATCGGGTGGGATGTCCGCGGCGTCTGGAGCTACGTGGGCGTCGCGATCGGCATGGCCGTGGTCCGACTGCGCACGACCTGGCTGCTGCTGATCGCCCTGGGAGCGGCCGCCCTCGTCACGGGGGTGCTCTCGGACGGGTGGACCGAAAGCGTGCTGTTCCTTCCCGCGATCATCATCTCGATCTCCGCGATGATGGCGGCGTTCGGACGCAACATCGCGGCCATGAACGCCCTGCGCGCGACGCGGGATCAGATGGCGCAGATGGCCGTCGAGCGCGAGCGCAGTCGGGTCGCCCGTGACCTGCACGACATCCTCGGCCACTCGCTGACGGTCATCACCGTGAAGTCGGAGCTGGCCGGACGGCTGATCGACGTCGATCCCGAGCGCGCCCGTACGGAAGTCGCCGAGGTCGAGGCCCTCGCGAGGGGCGCATTGGCCGATGTGCGCGCGACGGTCGCCGGCTACCGCGGCATCACGGTGGCGGGCGAGCTGGCCGCCGCCCGGCAGGCGCTGGATGCCGCCGGCATCGCCGCCGAACTGCCCACCGCCACCGAGAACGTGCCCGCAGAGCGGCGTGAGCTGGCGGGCTGGATCGTCCGCGAGGGCGTGACCAACGTGATCCGCCACGCGCACGCGTCGCGCTGCCGCGTGCGCCTCAGCGGCCGCAGCGTGAGCATCGAGGACGACGGGGTGGGGCCGGCATCCGGCGCGGGGACGGCGGGCAGCGGACTGATCGGGTTGCGCGAACGAGTGGAGGCGGCCGACGGGCGTCTGATGCTCGGCCGCAGCGAGTGGGGCGGGTTCCTCCTGAAGGCGACGCTGTGATCCGCCTGCTCATCGCCGACGATCAGGCACTCGTGCGCGGCGCCCTGTCGGCCCTGCTCGGTCTCGAACCCGACATCGAGGTGGTCGCCGAGGTGGGTCGCGGTGACGAGGTCGTGGATGCCGCCGTGCGATCGGCTGCGGACGTCGCCCTGCTCGACATCGAGATGCCGGGGATGGACGGGATCGCGGCGGCATCCGCGCTGCGCAGCGCCCTGCCGACCTGCCGGACGCTCATCGTGACCACCTTCGGGCGGCCGGGGTATCTGACGCGTGCGATGCGGGCGGGAGCGTCCGGCTTCGTCGTGAAGGACACGCCCGCGGCACAGCTCGCCGACGCCGTCCGACGGGTGGCGCAGGGGCTGCGGGTCGTCGATCCCGCCCTCGCCGCCGACTCGCTCGCGCAGGGCGAGTCGCCCCTGACGGCCCGCGAGACCGATGTGCTCGCGGTGGCCCGGACAGGCGGCTCGATCGCCGACATCGCGCAGATGCTGCACCTGAGCGAGGGCACGGTGCGCAACCATCTCTCCATGGCGATCGGCAAGACGGGTGCCCGCAACCGCGCCGACGCCGTGCGGGTCGCCGACGAGAACGGCTGGCTCTAGCTGTACTGACCCGGATCGTTGTTGACGTAGGAGAGACCTCCGTAGTCGAGTTGGAGCTGTCTAGGTTCCCTCGAGTCCACGGAGGTCTCTCGTGTCCCACGGTAATGCCCGGCTGACTCCGGC
>Ga0207420_1001884_pt1 | contig 11602 bp, 8 predicted proteins | sample ThiBio_inoc_biof_FD_183941 | JGI IMG/M metagenome (GOLD analysis project Ga0207420, IMG submission 183941) | Wastewater bioreactor microbial communities from Cape Town, South Africa - Thiocy_inoc_biof (SPAdes) | ecosystem: Engineered > Bioremediation > Thiocyanate > Unclassified | place: South...
TGAATTCATCGATATCTACACCACCCGCCTGCGCATATACCTTATCGATCAGGTCGGGATTGATGCCTTCTATCATTTCTTCGCTCTTGGAGAAAATATCGACGTCAGTTACCTTGTCGTTGATATAATCTTCGGCCAGCATTCCGAGGGAACGCGCTTTCATCCGCAGGTTGATATCTTTTGATACCAGGATGGTTTTCATTTCCGGATGTTTCTCGCCCACTTCCGATACTACGGTAAGGATGCGGTTGTCCGGTGTTTTTTCAGGAAAAGCATCGATGATCTTCCGGTTATCCTTCGAACCATTTACGATGTAGAGTTTGCCTCTTCCCACTCCCAAATCCGCTCCATTGGTGAACAGGTCGTCATCGGTGATCAGATCCAGTTCACGCACAAAAGCGCGGGCATTGAAATTAATCTGGTCGCTCCCTTTTTTGAATTTATCCAGCTCTTCCAGTACGATGAAAGGGATATAAATATCATTCTCCTCAAAATTGTCGAGGCAGTTGAAATCATGAAGGATCACATTCGTGTCGAGGATAAAGTTTTTCTTGGCGCTTGCGGCGGTGAGTTTGGTATTGGTTTTACTCTTGCTCTTTGTTCCGGTATTTATTTTCTTCGCCTTGATTTGATTGTTTGTAGTTGCCATATTTTTATAATTTAACTATGTGTCATTTGTATCCTATTCTTTGTTTTTCGCTACCCATTGTAATAAAACCACAATGCGGGAAAGAATGTTTTACCTTTTACGATTTTTTGCTATGTTGGAACAAAAAACTATCTTTGCCGGGTTTCTTATCCCTTTCCCTTGCAAAGATAATGAAAGTACCCCGCAAAAGTAGTGAAAGCCGGGGAAAAGACAAGCTTGCTTAGATATTATCTGGGTAGACGTCTTCTACATCTAAGTAAATGTAACAGATTTATGAAGAAAATAGTATTAATAATTGGCTGTATAATGATAATGATGACTGCACCGGCAAAAGAGAACCCTTTTTTGAAACCTTTTGCTACCCCTTATGGAACAGCTCCGTTCGATTTAATCAAAATAGAACATTATGAACCTGCTTTTGAAGAAGCTATGTCAGCACATCAGTCGGAGATCGACGCGATTGTCGCTAATCCCGAGGCACCTACTTTTAGCAATACCATTGAAGCAATGGAGTATTCGGGAGAAATGCTGACCCGGGTGAGTAGCGTATTTTTCAACCTATTGAGCGCCGAGAGCAATGACGGGATGATGGATATCTCGCTGCGGTTAAGTCCAAAGTTGTCGCAACATTCCAACAATATCAATCTGAATGAAGAACTCTTCAAACGAGTGAAAGCGGTTTACGATACACGTTTTGCCTCCGGTCTCACGCCGGAGCAGATCCGGTTGACGGAAGAGTATTACAAAAACTTTGAAAACAGTGGCGCTACATTATCTCCCGAAGGAAAAGAAAAATACCGCGAATTGTCGATGGAATTGAGCAAAGCAACTCTTGCATTCGGACAGAATAACTTGCGGGAAACCAACGCTTTTGAGATGCTACTTACAGATGAGGCCGATCTGGAAGGATTACCGGAAAGCTTGATAGACGCTGCTGCTGCAAAGGCAAAATCGAAAGGAAAAGAGGGGTGGCTGATCGATCTCTCGGCTCCCAGCTACACGGGATTTATGAAATATTCTTCCCGTCGTGGCCTGCGCGAAAAACTTTACAGGTCATACAGTAAGAAAGGAGTGGCAGGTGGTGAATTCGATAATCAGGAAAATGTACGGAAAATTGTCAACTTCCGCCTAGAGATTGCCCGCCTGTTGGGATATAACCGCTATTCAGCGTATTCCTTGAAGAACAGTATGGCCAAAAATGAGACAGCCGTTTTTGGGTTACTCGACCAGTTGGCTGAGTCATTTGGTCCGACTGCCCGGCAGGAAGTAGAAGATGTAAAGTCGTTCGCCTCACAGATGGAGGGCAGGGCATTCGACTTGCAACCTTGGGATTGGAGTTATTATGCCGAAAAGGTAAAGGATAGCCGTTTCGATTTGAATGATGAAATGACGCGTCCCTATTTCGAATTGGAAAACGTGAAGAAAGGCGTCTTTGGCCTGGCAACTGATCTTTACGGATTGAATTTCGTGAAAAATGCCGATATACCGGTTTATCATCCTGAGGTGGAAGCATATGAAGTATCGGATGAAAAAGGTGATTTACTCGCTGTTTTATATACCGATTTTCATCCCCGTGACGGGAAACGTTCCGGTGCATGGATGACCTCCTATAGGGATCAGGAAGTGAGGGATGGTAAAGATAATCGCCCGCATGTCTCCATCGTGATGAATTTTACCCGTCCTACCGATACTAAACCGGCGTTGCTCACATTCGACGAGGTGGAAACATTCCTGCATGAGTTTGGCCACGCCTTGCACGGTATGATGGCGAAAACTACTTATGGAACGCTCTCGGGAACCAATGTATACCGTGATTTTGTGGAACTGCCTTCGCAAATTATGGAGAACTGGTTGATAGAAAAAGAATATCTCGATAAGTTCGCTTTCCATTATCAAACGGGAGAGAAGATGCCTGAAGAGTTGTTGCAGAAGATTGTGGACGCTTCCAACTACAATACCGGTTACTTGACTTTACGCCAACTCTCATTCGGTTACCTCGATATGGCATGGCATTCTTTAGAAACGTCGTTTGATGGCGATGTCCGCACATTCGAACAGAAAGCGATGGCTCGTGTACAACTGCTGCCGGTCGTATCTGAAGCCTGTATGTCTACATCATTCGGTCATATCTTTTCAGGAGGATATGCTGCCGGTTATTATAGCTATAAGTGGTCGGAAGTTATGGATGCCGATGCTTTTTCCGTCTTCAAGAAGAATGGTATTTTTGACCAGGAAACGGCACACTCATTTAGAATCAATATTTTAGAGAAAGGAAATACCGAAGATCCGAAGATCCTCTATAAACGCTTCCGTGGTCAGGAACCCAGTGTGGAGGCCTTGCTCAGAAGAAGTGGTATTGATAACTAAAACAATGGGATATAAATTTTTTGCAAAATTATTGTCAAATTTTTTTGCCGGAATAATATTATCCCTATCTTTGCTGTGCATTAGTATTTTTTTTAGCTGGCCGTTATTTAGTTTCTTCACACCATTGTCAAGTTATTTCCTAACTCCACTTTAATTTAAAGGACTTCTGCGTAATTTATTTATTTTTTTATTTTATTTTTTTTTACATGAACATTTTTGTAGCTGGCTTAAGTTATCAGATTACGGATGCCGATTTAAAAGAACTGTTTGAAGAATACGGAGACGTTACTTCTGCCAAGATTATTACTGACCGTGAAACCCGCCGTTCAAAAGGCTATGGTTTCGTAGAAATGTCCAACGAAGGTGATGGACAACGCGCCATTGAAGAACTCAACGATGCAGAATATGACGGACGTACTTTGTCTGTCTCTGTAGCTCGCCCTCGTGCAGAGGGAGGAGATCGTCCGAGGTACAATAACAACCGTGGAGGTGGTTACGGAAACCGCGACAGGAACAACAGGTATTGATCTTTTATTAGATTTAGAGAAACTGCATCACAACTGATGCAGTTTTTTTATGCCCTTCCGGTTCGGACAAGGGAAAATTTGTTACCTTTATGCCGTTTTTTATCCATACCCTTTTATGTCTACGCTGCTAACAATTGAAACATCTACGCCGGTATGTTCCTGTGCGCTTTCACGCGACGGGGAGATCCTGGTCAATAAAGAGAATTATGAAGGCCGGTCGCATGCCAGCCTGGTAGGCTTGTTTGTGCATGAGATAATGGAATACGCCAGGGAGCAAGATATACATCCGGATGCCATCGCCGTGAGCAGTGGTCCCGGTTCTTATACCGGTTTGCGTATTGGTGTGTCGGAAGCCAAGGGGTTGAGTTACGGTCTGGATATTCCGATGATCGCCATCCCCACGGCCCGTATCATGGCATCCATGATGAGGGAAAAGGCAGATGAGAACACGCTGCTTTGTCCGATGATTGATGCCCGCAGGATGGAGGTATATGCTACCATTTTCGACCGGTCACTGAATGTGATCCGTGAAACATCGGCCGATATTGTGGAAGTGGATAGCTATGTGGATCTTCTTGAAAAACAAAAGATTATATTTTTCGGGAATGGAGCCGAAAAGTGTCGTACCGTTATCACTCATCCCAATGCGCGATTTTTTGATGACATCCATCCGTTGGCTTCCGGAATGGTGTCCCTGGCAGAAAAAGCCTTTGTCGATAAAAGGTTTGTGGATATAGCTTATTTTGAACCTTTCTATCTGAAAGAGTTTGTGGCTACCATACCAAAGAATAAACTCCTTTAGGGAGCTAACCGTTGCATATTCCAGCCTTTGTCTACCTTATAGTACGCCATGCGGTCATGCATCCGGTTGGGACGTCCCTGCCAGAATTCGATCATGGTTGGCCGGATCAGGAACCCACCCCAATGGGGAGGACGGGGTATTTTACTGCCGGCAAATTGAATTGTATATTTTTTTACCAACCCTTCCAGTTCCACACGTCCTCTCACTATCCTGCTTTGAGGTGAAGCCCATGCTCCTATCTTGGCATCATCGGGACGTACATTAAAATAGGCATCCGACTCTTCATCCTCCACTTTTTCAGTAATACCTTCGATCCTTACCTGCCGTTCGATCTCATGCCAGTCGAAAACGGCTGCAGTAAAAGGGTTTGCGATCAATTCACGCCCTTTCCGGCTCATATAGTTAGTGTAAAATACAAATCCTTTCTCGGTCAACTCTTTTAGAAGAACCACACGTGCTGAAGGCCTCCCGTCGGGAGTAGCCGAAGCTACGGTCATAGCGTTGGGTTCCGACAAACCGGAGACAATAGCTGTTTCTAACCAAACCTTGAATTCGTCGAACGGATTCGCTGCCATCTCCGTTTCGTTCAAACTGCCTGCCCGGTATTCATGCCTCATCCTGTTTAATTCGTCCATTTACAATGAATTTTACATTTGTTCCTCACAAAAGTACATCATTTTCTCCATTTTTCTTATCTTCGCAGATTGATTATGTTGTGGTAAACGGATCAGATGATAAAAGTAGAAAAAATTTTCAAGAGCTTCGGCCAGCTTCAGGTATTGAAAGGTATCGATCTGGAAGTGAGTAAAGGAGAAGTCGTCTCTATCGTGGGGCCGAGTGGCGCAGGTAAGACTACCTTGCTGATGATTATGGGAACTTTGGAAGAAGCCGATTCAGGCAGGATTTATATTGATGATCATGAACTGAGTTCCCTGAACGAAAAAAAATTGTCTGATTTCAGGAACAAGAATATCGGATTTGTTTTTCAGTTTCACCAGTTATTACCTGAGTTCAATGCTCTCGAAAATGTGATGATCCCTGCACTGATAGGGCATGCAAAACATTCCGAAGCAGAAGCCAGGGCTAAGGAGTTATTACGTATGATGGGTCTTTCAGAACGTATTACCCATAAGCCGGCGGAATTGTCCGGTGGTGAAAAGCAGCGTGTGGCAGTAGCCCGTGCATTGATCAACGATCCTCTTGTGGTGTTTGCCGATGAACCTTCCGGAAGCCTCGATTCCGATAATAAGGAAGAACTTCACAATCTTTTTTTCGAACTGCGTGACAAGCTTAATCAGACCTTTGTCATTGTGACGCATGATGAGCAGCTGGCATCGATTACCGACAGGACCATCCATATGGTAGACGGACAGATATTGGATCAGAGTAAGGGGTGAAAGAAGTTAAGAAGTTAAGAAGTTAAGAAGTTGGGAATTCTATAATCTTGAATTCTCAGCACAAAAATAAAATATATGAAGAGTAAATCACTATTTATGGCAATTATTATCACCGGAAGCCTGCTGGCCTGTAATGAGGCTTCTCAGGCGCCTGATTCCAGGGAGACTGATAAAAAAGGAAACAAAGAACTGGCTGAGACAATAGGTAAGGCAAAACCCAATATAGAGAACGGCATCATGACCCCCGAAGTCCTTTATAGTTTCGGACGGGTAGGGAATGTGGAGGTGTCACCCGACAAGTCGCATATCCTTTATCAGGTGACCTACGTGAGTATTCCACAGAATAAAACCAACTCTGAGTTGTTCATTATGAAAAGTGACGGCTCGGATAAGAAGCAACTCACTATCACCAACACGCAGGAAAGCAATCCCCAATGGATCGCGGATGGTAAAAAGATAGCCTTTCTTAGCAATGAAACCGGTTCTTCGCAAATATGGACTATCAATCCCGACGGGGGAGGGATGAAGCAGATATCCAACGTGGAAGGTGGAGTAGATGGGTTTAAATATTCGCCCGACGGGAAAAAGGTATTGTTCTTCAGGAGTGTAAAAACTGCGGAAACGGCAGCCGATAAATATCCCGATCTGCCCAACGCATCGGGTCGGATAGTGGACGACCTCATGTACAAACATTGGGATACATGGGTGGAAAATATACCTCATCCCTTTGTGGCTGATCTTTCGGGGAATAAGTTGACGAGTATCAAAGACCTCTTGGAAGGGGAACCTTATGAAGCTCCGATGTTGCCGTTTGGGGGAATGGAACAGCTTGCCTGGAGCCCGGATAGTAAGACCATTGCCTATACTTCCCGGAAAAAGACCGGAAAAGAGTATGCAGTCTCCACCAATTCTGATATCTATTTTTATGATATAGAAACCGGCCAAACCAAAAATATGACCGAAGGGATGATGGGATACGATGTGAATCCGCAGTTCTCACCCGACGGGAAATATCTTGCCTGGCAGAGTATGGAGCGCGACGGATATGAAGCGGACAAAAACCGGTTATTCGTAATGGATCTGAGGACAGGAGAAAAAACCTATATCACGGAGCAATTTGACTACAATACCGATGATTTTGTATGGAACAGTGATAACCACACTATTTATGCGGTGGTGCCAGTGAAAGGCACCACCCAGTTACATTCGGTGGATATCGTTACCAAAGAGATCGTTCCCATTACTCAAGGAAAATTCGACTATACCTCTGTTGCTTTGGGTAATGGTAAGCTGATTGCCAAACGGCAGTCCCTATCACAACCCACGGAAATCTACAGTGTGGATATTGCCTCCGGGGAAGCTGCTGAAATATCATTTGAAAATAAAGATATACTCGACCAGTTGCGGATGGGAGAGGTGGAGGAACGCTGGATCGCAACTACCGACGGGAAGGAAATGCTTACCTGGGTAGTCTATCCGCCCGATTTCGATCCTAAGAAGAGTTACCCCGCTTTGTTGTATTGTCAGGGCGGTCCGCAGAGTATGGTCAGCCAGTTCTGGTCATACCGTTGGAACCTCCAGATGATGGCAGCCAACGGTTATATCGTGGTAGCACCCAACCGCCGGGGTTTACCCGGATTTGGACAGGAGTGGCTGGAACAGATCAGTGGCGATTATGGCGGGCAAAATATGAAGGATTACCTTGCCGCCATCGATGCAGTGGCGAAAGAACCTTATGTGGATGAAAACCGACTCGGTTGTACCGGCGCCAGTTATGGAGGATTTTCGGTGTATTGGCTGGCAGGGAATCACCAGGGACGCTTTAAGGCATTCCTATCGCATGCCGGTATTTTCAATCTGGAAGCGCAATACCTCGAAACCGAAGAGATGTTTTTTGCCAACTGGGATATGGGCGGCCCGTTCTGGGATAAGTCGAATGCTATCGCACAAAAGACCTATGCCACGTCTCCCCATAAGTTTGTGAATAAATGGGATACACCGATCATGATTTCCCACGGAGAGCATGACTACCGTATTCTGGCATCGCAGGGCATGATGGCGTTCAACGCCGCACAGTTGAGAGGTATCCCGTCGAGGATGCTTATCTTTCCTGATGAGAACCACTGGATCAGCAAGCCACAGAATGGAGTCCTGTTCCAGCGCGAGTTCTTCCGCTGGTTCGATGAGTGGTTGAAATAACCGGGCTTTGAGTTCATATTTTTGCTGCTACCGCAAAGTCTGAAAATCCACGTCCACGAATTGACATCGTGATTTTTTCGGCGATTTTCAACTTTCTGCAATTTTGTCAATGAACTTTCCACAAGGGTAATTAAATATTTTTGAATCTACTTCTTCAGCAACTCTAAAAAGGCTATTCCTCGTTTTGTTATACGAAGTTTCTGATTCGGATGATTTTTAATTTCGGGGATTGTATATTCTATAAGCTTATCATCTGCGAGTTTCGACAATATTTTATCCAGTTGTCCTGAAACTTGCTTCTGTCCAAAAGCTTCTGATATTTCCTTTCGAGACAATGGTACTTCGACTATTTTATAAAGTACGTCTGAATACATAGTTGCGTTGGTTAACTCCCGCTGCAACTCCCGCTGCAACTCCCGCTGCAACTCCCGCTGTTGCTCTAGCCCTAACTCTAGCCCCAGCTCTAGCCCTAACCCTAACTTTTGCCGTGGGTCTTGCTGTAACTCTTGCTGCGCAGTATAATCAAGTTTCACAAACTGCACCTGAAATGATAATCCCGTTTCTTTCCAACGGAATTTGATTTGAGGATAATCCTTCAATTCATCGGCTATGAGCTTCAATCCATTTCCCCATTGGTCGATAATTCCCATTCGCTTGAATACCGGAGCGATGACTTTGTTGCGGGCATCGCTCTGTCGGCTTTCCATGGCTGCATAATCAATAGAAGGAGGCAAAAGTCCTGGACTTGTTATCTCGACCATATCGTCATAAATAGCCACTTTAATATCTTTTCCGGAAAGCGATAGATCCCTATGAACCACGGCATTTCGGATGGTTTCTCTTATCGCCTTTACCGGATATTCCCAACGGGAAACGGTATAAACGCCTTCCACAACAGCACCTTTGTTTATATGGCGCAACACGAAATTATAAGCTTCTTCCGCTTGTGTAGCGATATTGGTCAAAATGCTCTTCTGATCAATAAATTCTTCCGAAGTAGTCCCTTTGAATCTTGCACATTCCACCTTGACAAAAGGAAACAGAGAGCGACGAAGTTCATCATCAGAAAATAAAACTAAAGCATTCGTCGGGTATTCCGTTCCGTTCACCTTTTTGACAAGTTCTAACTTACGAAGGGCTTGCGTATCCAGAGATTCTCCGGTTTTATCCTGATATTCTTGCTTGAAATCCTCAATGTTTAACTCATTTGCAGGCTTATTCATTACCAGTTCACTATCGAATGATATGTTTCGTTTCCTACGCTCCAATTCCGCTATGATCTCGTCATCCGCCAACCTATTAGATGAACCAACCCGAATATATGTCCCTTGCAGTTTTCCCTTGTCTTTCCGATAATAAGGCAACGCACTACCACGATACACCGTCACCCGTATAATATGCTTGTCCTCTTCAGTGAGAAAAGTGATATCAGGCAGGATCGCAGGATAGCAACGATCAAATATAATATTACTGATCTGCTCCTCTATTTTCACAAGCTCTTCATCCGGAAGTCCGACAATCTCCCTCGGATTATTCCGGATACCAATATATAGTTCTCCTCCGGCATCATTTGCAAAGGCTATGATGGTATTTGCCAAATCTGCATTCTCGGGAAGAGTTTCCTTGAACTCTAAGCGCCTGCCTTCGGTTTGTTTTACGATTTCTTTGATGTTCATGTAGAGCTAATTTTCTATCAGGCAAATCAATCCTTCTTCCATTCTAATTAGATTAAAATCAACTCCATAAGCGACGGCATTAAAAGGATAGCCTATTCTCGGCCGTACCTACTCCGGTGCAACTCCATGTCATCCTCATACCATCCCTATAAATTGATAGAGTTGCTCCCGCAAATTATAAGCTTAAGTCTTTATTTATTACAGAAATTTGTTGTCATTGCACCAAATACAACCAAAAACGAATCATCATGGGGACAATACAAAGCGCCTGCCGCACCTTGATCGGCAAACCCTATGAATTATAGTTCCGGCAATTATTCCTTTTCCTTCAGCAACTTCTCCAAAAGTGCGTTTTTTTCTTTCTCCAACTCAACAATACGTTCGTAGAGGGCAGTTTTTTCTTTACTCAATGCGAGAATTTGTTCGATCGGATTATACGTGTTGCTAAAATTTTCATTTGTGCCCGTTATATTACTCACGCTTCCATTTTCAAATGTATTGTTTTCAATAATGAAAGTTACCGGATCTTCCTCCAGTTCCTTGATCAGTTCAGGAGCTACGTTCAGGGCTTTGGCAAACCGCTCGATCACATCGTCGCTGAGCACTTTCCTCTGTTCGTAAGTGGAAATCAACGCCTGACTTAACCCCATCTCGGAGGCCAAGGCTTCCTGTTTTTTCCCCAGCGTATGCCGGAAACGTTTGACGGCGTGCCCGTGATGCGTGTTTCTTGATGTGTGTTCTTTTGTTTCCATATATCTCTGGATATTATTTTGTTACTGCAAATATACAAAAAATAGGACACATTGATAACTATCAACGCAAAAATGATAAGTATCAATATACTTCGTAGCGGATGTTTCATAGAATCTCACTTCCTTTGAATGATTAATCAATTATAGTTAAATTTAAAGAAACACAGTGTCATGGATCCATAACAATATTTAAAATGAATTATTATCTTTGTACCGTAAAATCACGGTACGAAATAATATAGCGCTTTTTTTGGCTTTTATCAAGAATCCGCAAAATTCAAATCTCGAGGCCAAAGAATGGAAGCGCCCTTAGCAATAAGGGCGTGGACATTGTCTTATTCTCGGGATGAGGCCCTTGCGGAGCCCTTGATGAGGAATATTGGCAATCGTCCGCGCCTCTTTTTTATATCCCATGTATATATCATATTTTAATTGAATAAAATTCCGCTATCGGCCATTTTATTTATTGATCAAGGATTAATATTCCACACGCACGATTGCCCGTTAACCGCACCGGGTTTCAGTTCTCTGCAAACTCTTTTCCTCTCTCAGCCGGCATTGGCCGGAAATACCAATTTATTTTTTCATACATACCAACAGGGTTCTTGCCATTTGCAACGGTGTAATACGTAGATATCCACGGTATATGGGGAACAAATATACCTAACAATCAACAAATTACACTGAATAAACCTGTGAAGTTTACTCTAAAACAAATGAAAAATGAAAAGTAAAAAGTTTGAATTTTTGTTACCAATTCTATTTTCAGGATTACTCGTCTTTGTCCATAGCTGCAAGGACGAAACGTATGTTTATCAGCAGGATTCGGATAAAGGTACACCTTTCAATCCCAACCTGCCTGTGGAAATTACCGGATTTATGCCTGATTCGGGCAAAATCGCGGAAAAAGTCGTTATTAACGGATCAAATTTCGGGAATATCGCCAGTGAAGTCAGAGTGTTTTTTAATGATGGATATTCGGATAAAGAAGCATCTGTCATTAGTGTCAACGGTAGTTCTATTTATTGCCTGGCACCCAGATTATCGGGTGGAGACAACCAAATAAAAGTAATCGTGTCGGAAAGTACCGAAACGGTTGCTCCCAAGACCTTTCATTATACCGCCTCCGCGTATGTGTCCTGGGTTGCGGGTATCGGTTTGCGGGACGGTACTGGCGCTTTTTATCAGGACGGGACATTGGCTGAATCCCATTTTCATAAAATAATGGGAATT
>Ga0207420_1001885_pt1 | contig 11586 bp, 9 predicted proteins | sample ThiBio_inoc_biof_FD_183941 | JGI IMG/M metagenome (GOLD analysis project Ga0207420, IMG submission 183941) | Wastewater bioreactor microbial communities from Cape Town, South Africa - Thiocy_inoc_biof (SPAdes) | ecosystem: Engineered > Bioremediation > Thiocyanate > Unclassified | place: South...
GGGCGTCGGCCTGATCGTGCTGGATCTCACCCTGCCCTACTTTGCGCCCCAGTTCGAACAGCTGATCCAGAACGGGATCAAGGCAAGCTCCATGGTGATCCAGACGCTGCGACCGTAATGAGGTGCAAGATTCAAGTCACAAGTTGCAAGGAAAACCTTGTAACTTGTAACTTGTAACTTGAGTCTTGGGCCTGTCAGAACCCGAGGCTGTCGAGCAGGTCGTCGACCTGGCTCTGGTCGGCGACCACATCGCTCTTGTTCGCCGGATTGATCTGCGGGCCGTTGAGCAGGCCGCTGCCGGATTCCCGCTTCATCTCGGCCGGCGCATAGTCGATCAGCAGTTGCACCAGCTGCTGCTCCAGCCCATGCGCGAGTTCGGTCACCCTGCGGATGACCTGTCCGGTGAGATCCTGAAAATCCTGCGCCATCATGATGTCGAGCAACTGCTGCTTGGTGGCGCCGGTGTCGTTGCGCATGTCGACCAGGCACTGCATGGTCAGCGTCGCCATGTCGCGATAATTGGCTTCCGAAAAAGGGGCTTTCAGCGCGGCATGCCAGCCATTCAGTATCTCGTCGGCTCCCGCATCGATCCGCTCCTGCAGGGGAATCGCCGTGTCGGTGGCGTTCAGCACGCGCTGCGCGGCCTGTTCGGTCATGCGCGCCACATAGTTGAGGCGTTCGCGGACGTCGGGAATCTCGTGCGTCGCCTTTTCCACTACCTTGTCGAGTCCCAGCGCGCGCAGGCTGTCGTGCAGGTTGCGGGTGATCTGGCCGATCCGCGCCAGCATCTCGTCCTGCTCGCACACCCCGCCCTGCGGTTCCACACGGGCTTCGGCACGCAGCGGATCGGCCGGGGCGGCCACGGCGGAGCCGGCGAATAGCGTATCCACGTCAGGCTCCCGCTTTTTCAAGTTTTTCGAATATTTTCGCGAGCTTCTCGTCGAGGGTGGCGGCGGTGAAAGGCTTGACCACATAGCCGCTGGCACCTGCCTGCGCCGCGGCGATGATGTTTTCCTTCTTGGCTTCGGCCGTCACCATCAGGACGGGCAGCTTGGACAGCGCGGCATCGGCACGGATGGTCTGCAGCATGGTGAGGCCATCCATGTTGGGCATGTTCCAGTCGGACACCACGAAATCGAAATTCCCGGCCCTCAGCTTGGCCAGACCATCGACGCCATCTTCCGCTTCCTCGACGTTGGAGTACCCCAGTTCCTTGAGCAGATTGCGCACGATGCGGCGCATCGTGGAAAAGTCGTCAACAACCAGAAATTTCGTGTTTGGATCGGCCATACATAACTCCACTGATGCGGTTTGATTTGCTACTGGAATAATCGGCAGGATGGCGTCGAACTTGAGCCGAAAAACCGCCGGGAAGCCGCGTCGCGCGAAGAATCAGACCCGCATCGCGCGATTGCCGTGCGCCGCGAAAAACTCCAGCACCCGCCCCGGCAATTCGTGCAGGGGGGCGACATCATGGGTGGCGCCGATCGCGATGGCTTCCTTGGGCATGCCGAATACCACGCACGAGGCTTCATCCTGCGCCAGGTTGTAGGCCCCCGCCTTCTTCATTTCCAGCATCCCCGCCGCGCCATCCTTGCCCATGCCGGTGAGGATGACGCCGACCGCGTTCTTGCCCGCAGCGGCCGCGGCCGAGCTGAACAGGACGTCGACGGAGGGGCGGTGGCGGTTGACCGGCGGCCCCTGGTCGAGCCGGGTCATGTAGTTGGCGCCGCTGCGGACCAGCAGAAGGTGCGAATGGCCCGGCGCGAGATAGGCGTGACCCGGCAGCACGCGCTCGCCGCCTTCGGCTTCCTTGACCGAGATCCTGCACAGCTTGTCGAGCCGGTTGGCGAACGAGCGCGTGAAGCCTTCCGGCATGTGCTGGGTGATCAGGATGCCGGGGCAGTCCGGCGGCAGCTGCATCAGAAAGTCCTTGATCGCCTCGGTGCCGCCGGTGGACGCGCCGATGATGATCAGTTTCTCGCTGCTGGTAAGCGGATTGCGTACCGAAGCCAGGGCGGGGCTGGCCGGCTGGCCCTGCGTGCCGGGCAGCGTGCGCGGCTTGATTCTTGCGCGCGCGGCGATGCGGATTTTCTCCGCGATCAGCTCGGTGTACTCAAGCATGCCGCTCTGGATCGAGACCTTGGGCTTGGTCACGAAATCCACCGCGCCCATCTCCAGTGCGCGCATGGTGATTTCCGAGCCCCGCTCGGTCAGCGACGACACCATGACGACCGGCATCGGGCGCAGCCGCATCAGCTTCTCGAGAAACTCCAGGCCGTCCATTTTCGGCATTTCCACGTCCAGCGTGAGGACGTCCGGATTGGTTTGCTTGATCAGGTCGCGCGCCACCAGGGGATCGGGAGCGACGCCCACCACTTCCATGTCGGGCTGGCTATTGATGATTTCCTTCATCACGCCGCGAATCAGCGCCGAATCATCGACGATCAGAACCTTTATTTTCATCATGCTGACTTTCCGCGATCAAAACAGGTCGATATCGCCACTTACCGCATGGGTCTTGAGCCGGCTCGCGTAGTCCTGCTCTCGTTTCACCAGCGTGTAGTTGTTGAGTTGTTTGAGTTTCTTGACCAGCACCTTGCCGGTGTGCGGAAAGAAATACACCTTGCGCGGATGCACATCGTTCAGGTCCTCGGCCACGGTGCGGATGTTCTCGATCCGCAAAAAATCGCGTACGAACCGGGCATTGCGTTCGCCCACGTTGATCGCGGTAAAACCGCGCAGCACGTTGCCGCCGCCGAACACCTTGGCCTCCAGGTTCTCGCGCCGCGCACCCGCCTTGAGGATCTGGTTGATCAGCACCTCCATGGCATAGGCGCCATAGCGCATCGATGCCGACATCGGACTGCCGGCGTCGCCGCCGCCATCCGGCAGCATGAAATGGTTCATCCCGCCGATCCCCGACACGCGGTCGCGGATGCACGCCGCCACGCAGGAACCCAGCACCGTGACGATGAGCATCGGCTTGCCGGTGTAGTAGTACTCGCCGGGCAATATCTTGGCGGCTTCGCAATCGAAGGTGCGGTCGTAATACAGATTGGTCGCAAGCTGTTCCTCAATCGCAGGATTCATGCGAACTTCCTCGCGCCGGCATGGCGCGGCTCCAGTTCGTACACGGTCTTGCCGCGCAGCCTGAACGCATCCGACGCATACATGAAGTTTTCGGAATGCCCGGCAAACAGCAGCCCTTGCGGTTTCATCAGCGGCACGAACCGCGCAAGAATCCCGCTCTGCGTAGGCTTGTCGAAATAGATCATCACGTTGCGGCAGAAAATGACATCGAACGGCCCGCTGACCGGCCAGTTTGCGGCCAGCAGATTGAGGGGCTTGAATGTCACCAGCTGGCGCAGCTCGGGGCGCACCCGCGCCAGCCCGGCGCGCTCGCCCTTGCCCCGCTGAAAGAAGCGTTTGACGCGATCCCGTGCCATCTTGTCGATCCGTTCGATCGGATATACGCCGTTCGCCGCGGTCTCGAGCACGTTGGTATCGATATCCGTGGCGACGATGCTGACCGGCGGCGTCAGGGTGCCGAACGCCTCGCATGCCGTCATGGCGATCGAATAGGGTTCCTCCCCGGTCGAACTGGCCGCGCACCAGATCGACAGCGGCGCTTTCATGCCGAGCAAGTGCTCGGCGAGGATCGGAAAATGGTGGGCCTCGCGGAAAAAAGAGGTCAGATTGGTGGTCAGCGCATTGGTGAAGGCCTCCCATTCCTCGCTATCGCGCCCGCTTTCCAGCCTGTCGAGATATTCCTCGAAAGAGCTCATTCCCTTCGCCCGCAGGCGGCGCGCCAGGCGGCTGTAGACCATCTCCTGCTTGCTTTCGGTCAGCGAGATTCCGGCCTGCCGGTAAATCAGGGCACGCACCCGGGCGAAATCACGCGGCGTGAATTCGAATATCTTGGTGCTATCCAATGAATTTTTCAGTGCGGGCCTCATGTCGAAATCACTTGTCTACTCAATGCCGCGTTCCCAACACAAACGCGCGTTCAATTCGAGCCCGGCATGACAGTACTGTACAAACCCCATCACGTCCATAAAGCAGCCGCTCTCGCGAACGGATCAACCGCCGCGTCCCCCGGCCATCATCTGCGGTCCTGCAGCTTCCGCTCCCCATCCCGGCTGCTGTCCGACGACCTCGCCCTCGCATGCGTCGGAAAGGGCGTCGCCGTCTCCCGGCGATCCGGGCTATGCGCTGCCGGCGCCCCCTGCACCAGCTTGAAGGTGCCCACCAGTTCCGCCAGTCTGGCCGCCTGATTCTGCAGGCTCTCGGCCGCGGCCGCCGCCTGTTCCACCAGGGCTGCGTTCTGCTGCGTCATCTCGTCCATCTGCCCAACAGCCTGGTTGACCTGATCGATGCCGGCGCTCTGCTCCTGGCTCGCCTCGGCAATCCCGTTCACGATGTCGGCCACCAGTTCAACCGAGGTCACGATGTCGTCCATCGCTTCTCCGGTCTCGTCGACCAGCTTGCTGCCGGCGTCGACTTTGCCGACCGAATCCTCGATCAGGGCCTTGATCTCCTTGGCGGCGCCGGCCGAGCGCTGGGCAAGGTTCCTCACCTCAGAGGCGACGACGGCAAAGCCGCGACCCTGCTCGCCTGCGCGCGCAGCTTCCACCGCAGCGTTCAAGGCAAGGATGTTGGTCTGGAACGCAATGCCGTCGATGACGCCGATGATGTCGGCAATCTTGCGCGAGCTCTCCTTGATCGAGGCCATGGTGTCGACGACCTGGCCGACGACCTTGCCGCCATTCGCCGCAATGTCTGCCGTCGACATCACCAGCTTGCTCGCATGATGGGCATGCTCGGCGTTCTGCTTGACGGTGCCGGTCAGCTCTTCCATCGAACTGGCGGTCTCTTCCAGGCTCGACGCCTGCGATTCGGTGCGGGCGGACAGATCCGCATTGCCCATGGCAATCTGGGCGCTGCCCGTGGCGATCGAATCACTGCTCTGGCGTACGTTGCTGACGATGCCCGCCAGGCTCGCGTTCATTTCCTTCAGCGCGGCGAGCAGATGGCCGGCCTCGTCGGTGCTGCTGACTTCGATCCTCGAGGTCAGGTCGCCGGCGGCCACGTTTTGCGCCAGTTGCACCGCTTGCCCTATCGAGTGCGTCGTGGTGCGCGCGGTCAGTATGATGATCCACAGCGCGATGGCGCCCGGCACCGCCCCCCCCAGCACCAGCCACAATGCACGCCGCTCGGCGGCGACGCGATCGGACAGTGCGGTGTCCAGCGCCTCGAAGGCGACGGCCGCCAGATCGAACTGGGTATCGATGGCCTTGGTCATCGACGCGAAGTAATCCGCGCTCGCCAGGCTGGGCGTCTCGGCGCGAACAATCTGCTCGTCGGTGAGCTTGAGCGCGCCTTCGGCTGCCGCAGCCGCGCTCGCCACAGGACCGCTTAGCGTCCGGCGCCACGCAGGCTCAACGTCCATGGCTTTGCCGAAGACCCTGCGCGCACCGTCGAGATGCTGCTGCGCCGCGGTGCCTATCGTCGTGATGCGCATGCGGTTTTCCGGCGTGACCTCGCCGCTGACCAGCAGCGCTGCGCCGAGCCCACGCATCTGGCCCAGGCTTTCGTTCAGACGCGGCAAGTGGACGAGCACCGACGATATCAGGTAATGGGTGGCAGCATCGGAGTCGAAAGCCAGCGTCGAGCTGTCGACGATGTCGTCGAGCAGCGCGAGCTGCCTGGCGATCAGCGCGGTGTGCCGTGCAAAACTCTGCGGCCCGGCGATCGACTTCCCGCCGACCGCAGCGGCTACGGCTTGCCATTCGCTGCGGATTGCGGCCAAACGCTCATTCAGCCGGGGATCGGCCAAACCGGCCACCGACTGCTGCACCTTGGCCATGGCCTGCCCTACTTCGGCCTGTTTGGCCTGGCGCACTGTCTGGGCGCGATCGTCTCCGGCCAGCATCATGGCCGACTGGGCGCGGTGCTGCTGTGTGAGCTTGATCAGCGTAAGCGCATCGCCCGCCGGCTCGATCCCCGCGGCCTCGGTGTGCGCCACGGACAGCGCCTCGACCGAGGCTTGGATGACCAGCCATACAGGCAGTGCAACCATCGCCAGAACGAGGGCGCCGATCAAGGTGAACTTGCGGCTCAGTTTCAGGTTGCCGATGAACTGTTTCACGATTTTTCCTTGTGTTGAATAGTGTGGCCGATTGCGTCGGCGCGTCGGCGCATCCGCCAAACCCGCATCTCAGAACTCTTCCCACTCCTCGTTGCCGCCGCCGGCGGCCGCGAGCTTCTTCGGCCGCGCGGCCGCGGCCGCCTTCGGCCGCGACGGCGGCAGCGCCACGACCTCGCGCAGCACCGGCAGCGCCGTCCGCTGCCCGCCCGGGCCGTCCAGCCTGAACACGCTCACCGCCTCGGCAAGCTTGGCCGCCTGATCCTGCAGGCTCTCGGCCGCGGCCGCCGCCTCTTCAACCAGGGCTGCATTCTGCTGCGTCATCTCGTCCATCTGACCGACAGCCTGGTTGACCTGCTCGATGCCGGCGCTCTGCTCCTGGCTCGCCGCAGCAATCTCGCCCATGATGTCGGTCACCCGTTTGACCGAGCCAACAATCTCGTCCATGGTCTTGCCGGCTTCGTCCACCAGCTTGCCGCCGGCCTCGACTTTGCCGACGGAGTCTTCAATCAGGGCCTTGATCTCCTTGGCCGCACCAGCGCTGCGCTGGGCAAGATTCCTCACTTCGCTGGCAACGACGGCAAAGCCGCGACCCTGCTCGCCCGCACGCGCGGCTTCAACCGCAGCGTTCAGCGCAAGAATGTTGGTCTGGAACGCAATGCCGTCAATGACGCCAATGATGTCGGCTATCTTCCTGGAGCTGTCCTTGATCGAGGCCATGGTGTCGACGACCTGGCCGACCACCTGGCCGCCCTTGGCCGCAACGTCGGCGGTGGAGACGACAAGCTGGTTGGCCTGGCGGGCGTTCTCGGCGTTCTGCCTGACGGTGCTGGTCAGCTCTTCCATCGAGCTGGCGGTTTCCTCAAGGCTGGAGGCCTGTTCTTCGGTGCGCGACGATAGATCGAGATTGCCCGCCGCAATCTGCGTCGATGCAGTCGCTATGGTGTCAGTGCCGATGCGTACCTGGCCGACGACCTTCACCAGACTGTCGCGCATGTCTCGCATATTGGCCAGCAGGCTGGTTTTATCGCCGGCTTTGATATTGACTTCCACAGCCAGGTTACCGGCGGCGATTTCACGCGCCACGGCGGAAGCATAGTCAGGTTCGCCACCCAGTTGGCGGGTGATGGAGCGGGTCAAGAACCAGGCAATTGCGGCGCCTGCGACAACGGCGATGACGGCAATCACCAGCATCAACAGGCTGGTGGTGGCAGCAATATCTTGCACACGCTTGGCTGATTCATGCATCAAGCCCACTTGCAGTTTGACCAGATCCTCCAGAGGCTGAGCGAGTGCACTCTGGGCCTGGCGGCCCTCGCCGCTCAAAACCACGCGCGCTCCCTCCATGTCGCCGGCAAGGCCGGTTTCAATCGCCCGGTTCATGGCGGTGTTGTAGGCATTGCGGGCGGCGAGCGCGCTTTTGAGTATCCGGGCGCCCTGTTCGGTATTGATCGTTTCCTCCAACTTCTTGAACATGGCACCAGTTTCGGCGCGCAACTCGCCGATGTGTTTCTTCTCGGCCTGCTTCACATTTTCGTCGTTGGCCAGGGCAATATCTCGTACGGCACGTGCCTGTAAATTCAGGTTGGTCTGAATGATGCGGACCCACACCACCTTGGTCATGCGATCATCGACCAGCTGTTTTGCTTCGTTGCTGGCCCGCTCCAGCTGGACGCGGGCGATAATGGCAATGGCCAGCCCCAGCAAGATGACCAGCGCAAAGCCCAGTCCCATAGCGGTGGCGACTTTCATGCGTGCGCCCTTGGTGTGGTTCATTTCTTTCTCCTTGGCGAATAGATAATCAGTAGTTCACAGGCAGGCCCCGCGATGGCAGTCGGAAGAGCCGCCACGAAGGCGAGAGGCAGTTTCTGGCCAAGTTTCATGATGTTTGCTCCTGAGGGCTAAATAATTGCGGGAATAGACAGTTCTTTTTCATTACGGAATGTCCCGGGCTCAGAATTCCCCCCACTCGTCGCTGTCGCCGCCGGCAACCGCCGCCAGCCTCTTCGAATGCGACGCCGGCAATGGCGCAGACGGCATCGCCTTCTTCGCCACCGGCTGTTCCAGCTTTTGAACGACCGCACGTTCGATTCGCGGATTCGCAATCATGCTGTCCAGCCGGAACACGCTGACCGCCTCGGCCAGCCTGGCCGCCTGCTCCCGCAGGCTCTCGGCCGCCGCCGCCGCCTGTTCAACCAGGGCTGCGTTCTGCTGCGTTATCTCATCCATCTGGCCGACCGCCTGGTTGACCTGTTCGATGCCGGCACTCTGCTCCTGGCTCGCCGTGGCAATCCCGCCCATGATGTCGGCCACCAGTTCAACCGAGGTCACGATGTCGTCCATCGCTTCCCCGGTCTCGTCGACCAGCTTGCTGCCGGCCTCGACCTGCTCCACCGAATCCTGGATCAGGGCCTTGATCTCTTTGGCGGCGCCAGCGCTGCGCTGGGCAAGGTTCCTCACCTCAGAGGCAACGACGGCAAAGCCGCGACCCTGCTCGCCCGCACGCGCGGCTTCAACCGCAGCGTTCAGCGCAAGAATGTTGGTCTGGAATGCAATGCCGTCAATGACGCCAATGATGTCGGCTATCTTCCTGGAACTGTCCTTGATCGAGGCCATGGTGTCGACGACTTTGCCGACCACCTTGCCGCCATTCGCCGCAATGTCTGCCGTCGACATCACCAGCTTGCTCGCGTGATGGGCATGCTCGGCGTTCTGCTTGACGGTGCTGGTCAGCTCTTCCATCGAACTGGCGGTCTCTTCCAGGCTCGACGCCTGCGATTCGGTGCGGGCAGACAAGTCGGCATTGCCCGTGGCGATCTCGCGGGAAGCGACCCGGATGTTATCCACGTTCGATCCGATATCGGATACCACCGCCATCATGTTGGCATTCATCTGATTGAGTGCGCGCATAAGCTGCCCGGTCTCATCCCAGGCAGCCATCTCGAAGCGAAGCGACAAATCGCCTCCGGCGATTGCGTGCGCGACCTCAAGGGCGCTGTCGAGCGGCCGCAGAATCGTACGTGAGATGAAGTAACCGAAAAGTACCGACAAAACAGCCCCCACGCTGCCCGCGACAGCAATCAGTTCCGGTATCCAGCTCTGCCTGCCGGAGGCCTCGACCAAAGCGCTGGTTTCCCACCAGCCGAGCATGCCCAGGGCAAACATCAGCGCGGCGCCAAGGCCTGTGGTCAGCGTGATTCGCACGCTGACGGGAATCCTCCTGATGGAAGTCAGTCTGCTAATCAGGCTGGTGCTGGTCGCGTTGCCACGCACGATCACCAACCCACCCGCCTTCCCCTCTTTGATCGATCGATAAATGCGGTCGGCTTCTACGATCTGCTGTCGTGTGGGCTTGTTGCATACGGACATATATCCATTCGTGGCGCCGTTTTTCCGGATCGGTGTCACATTGGCGACCACCCAGTAGTAATCGCCATTCTTGCGCCGGTTTTTCAGCAGACCGGTCCAGGGAAGCCCCTCTCCCAGCGTGGCCCAGAAGTCGGCAAACAACTCCGCCGGCATCTCCGGGTGCCGCACGATGTTGTAGGTGCTGCCGACAAGCTCGGCTTCGCTGAAGCCGCTTGCTTCCATGAAGGCGGTGTTGGCATAAACGATCCGCCCCTTGAGATCGGTCTTGGTAACGAGCGACTCGCCTTCGCGCAGCTCGTATTCGACATTCGTCGACGCCAAATCGATTCGCCTTCCATTGTTCATCATTTTTGTCACCGTTAAATGTGCATTATTCCGGTCGTCAAACAGCATGGGCTTGCGAGGTAGTTGCCCATGTGAGCACGGTGCTTCACCCGCAACCGCGCTGGCTGCAGCACGCCGTTGCGCACATGGCTCAGAACTCTTCCCACTCCTCGTTGCCGCCGCCGGCCGCCGCGAGTTTCTTCGGCCGCGCGGCCGGGACCGCCCTCGGCCGCGACTGCGGCAGGGGCGTCACGACATCACGCAATACCGGCAGCGCCGCCCGCTGGCCACTCACGCCATCCAGTTTGAATACACTCACCGCCTCGGCCAGCCTGGCCGCCTGATCCTGCAGGCTCTCGGCCGCCGCCGCCGCCTGTTCAACCAGGGCTGCGTTCTGCTGCGTCATCTCGTCCATCTGCCCAACCGCCTGGTTGACCTGCTCGATGCCGGCGCTCTGCTCCTGGCTCGCCGCGGCAATCTCGCCCATGATGTCGGTCACGCGTTTGACCGAGCCGACGATCTCGTCCATGGTCTTGCCGGCTTCGTCCACCAGCTTGCCGCCGGCGTCAACCTTGCCGACCGAATCTTCGATCAGGGCCTTGATCTCCTTGGCGGCGCCGGCCGAGCGCTGGGCAAGGTTCCTCACTTCGCTGGCGACGACGGCAAAGCCGCGACCCTGCTCGCCGGCACGCGCAGCTTCCACCGCAGCGTTCAAGGCAAGGATGTTGGTCTGGAAGGCGATGCCGTCGATGACGCCGATGATGTCGGCAATCTTGCGCGAGCTTTCCTTGATCGAGGCCATGGTGTCGACGACCTGGCCGACGACCTGGCCGCCCTTGACCGCAACGTCGGCGGTGGAGACGACGAGCTGGTTGGCCTGGCGCGCGTTCTCGGCGTTCTGCCGGACGGTGCTGGTCAGCTCTTCCATCGAGCTGGCGGTCTCTTCCAGCGAGGAGGCCTGCGATTCGGTGCGCGAGGAAAGGTCCGCGTTGCCGGTGGCGATCTCGCGGGTGGCGACGGCAATCGCCTCGGTGCCGCTGCGCACCTGGCCGACGATGCCCGCCAGGCTGGCGTTCATGTTCTTCATCGCCAGCATCAGCTGGCCGGTCTCGTCCTGCGAATGCACGTCGATCCGCTGCGTCAGGTCGCCCGCGGCGACACTTTCGGCCAGCCGGACCGCCTCATTCAGCGGGCGCGAAATGGCGCGAACCAGCCAGACACCGATAAACGCAGCAAGCAGCACGCCGCAGACAACGACCGCAACCGAAATGTTGCGCACCAGGGCATAGCGGCTCTGCGCTGACTGGAATTCGCCTTTCGCCATGTCGAGCTGGAGCTGATTGATCGCCTCCATGCTTTTGCGCACTGCGGGGTAAGTCTGGCTCAGCGGCCCCTGCATTATTTCCCCGGCCTGCTGGAAATCGTGGGCGCGCAATGCCGCGATGGCGGGGATCATGCCCTCGCGGCCGTATTTTCTGCGGTTGGCGTCGAATTCCCCGGCCAGCTTCGTTTCTTCGGCCGTCAGCCGGGTCGCCATGTAGGTCTTCCAGATCCCGTCGATTTCCTTGATGGTGTTGCTCACCGCTTCGGTCTTCTTGTCGACCGCTGCAGGATCTTCCGGGAAAGCCGTCAGCTGGCCCGCGGTCGCTTCGCCGATCGTGATCTGGTTCTGGTTCATCAGCATGGATATGCGCTCCAGCTGACCCAGCGCAACCATCCTGTCCTCGTACACCGTTTTCAGGGAG
>Ga0207420_1001891_pt1 | contig 11549 bp, 8 predicted proteins | sample ThiBio_inoc_biof_FD_183941 | JGI IMG/M metagenome (GOLD analysis project Ga0207420, IMG submission 183941) | Wastewater bioreactor microbial communities from Cape Town, South Africa - Thiocy_inoc_biof (SPAdes) | ecosystem: Engineered > Bioremediation > Thiocyanate > Unclassified | place: South...
TCATCCTGGGGCTGTAGTCGGTCCCAAGGGTATGGCTGTTCGCCATTTAAAGAGGTACGTGAGCTGGGTTTAAAACGTCGTGAGACAGTTTTGTCCCTATCTTCCGTGGGCGCTGCAGATTTGAGGAAGCCTGCTCCTAGTACGAGAGGACCGGAGTGGACACACCTCTGGTGTACCTGTTGTCACGCCAGTGGCATCGCAGGGTAGCTAAGTGTGGAAGAGATAACCGCTGAAAGCATCTAAGCGGGAAACTCGTTTCAAGATGAGATCTGCCGGGGCCTTGAGCCCCCTGAAGAGTCGTTCTAGACCAGGACGTTGATAGGCTGGGTGTGGAAGCGCAGTAATGCGTTAAGCTAACCAGTACTAATTGCTCGTGCGGCTTGACCCTATAACTTTGACATACCGTCAGACAGTTATGCCAAGCACGCAATCAAATGAATGATTCGTCTCTATGAATTCGCTATCCTGGCACAAGCCAGGACAGCAACCGTTTAAGCCTGATGACCATAGCAAGTTGGAACCACTCCTTCCCATCCCGAACAGGACAGTGAAACGACTTCGCGCCGATGATAGTGCGGATTCCCGTGTGAAAGTAGGTCATCGTCAGGCTAATATTGTGAAACCCCCCGCAGCTCACAGGCTACGGGGGGTTTTCGTTTTGGCGCTCTGGTTATTGCAGAATAACGGTATCCATCAAGCCCAGCGAGCGCGCCATCAGCACGGCCTGGGAGCGTTGCTGCACGCCCAGCTTCTCGAAGATGTGCTTGAGGTGGGTTTTGACCGTCTCGGCGGAAATGGCAAGGGCGCGTGCGATCTCCTTGTTGGAGTAACCCTGCGCGACGAGTCCGATTACCCGGGCTTCGCGTTCGGTGAGTGCGCTTTGTAGCGCGGCCGTGGCGGGCGCGGCGGCCATCAGGCGACGCACGAGGTCCACGCATTCGCCGCTGCACTCCCTGGTAACCAGAAAACGCGCCAGCAGGCCGCGCAGTTCGTCGCCTTCGTCGAGCACGCTGCGCAACGCGCCGCTGTGCTGTGCATCCTGCAAGGTGGCGCGCAGTTGGGCGAAGCAGGCCTCCTGCTCGCCCGCGGCCATGTGGGCGATGGCCAGGCAGGTGCCGATTTGTAGCGCGCGCAGCTCATGCGCCGTGGCGTGCGCGGCTTGCAACAGGCTGGCGAATGCTTGCCGTGCCTCGCCGATGCGCTGGTCGGCCAATGCCATGCGGGCTAGGGCGATGTCACGCAGAACCAGCAGGTCCGAGTGCGCGCATTGGGTCTCTGTTTGCGCATGGGCCGCCAGGCGCTGGAGGCGGATGGTGGTGGCGTGCGCCTCGTCGAGCCGCCCCTCGAAGATCAGCAGGCGGATGCGTTCAAGCAGCATGGCGCCCACCAGCCGGTCCCAGCCGCGGTTGTAGCCCAGGGCCTCGGCGCGCTCCAGCAGCTCGAAAGCCTGGGCGTGGTGCCCTTGTTGGTGGGCGATGTTCGCCAGCACCTGGTAGGTCTGGATCAGGCTCTCAAACATGCCGGTGTTGTCGATCAGGGGCAGCAGCGGTGTGAGCAGCGCTTCGGCTTCCTCGTGCCGGTTCTGTTGGTAGTGCAGCAGGGCCATCAGCGGCGCGGCCAGGGCCATGGACACCGATTGTGCGCCGCCGCCATGGCTGTGCGCGCAGCGCAGCGCCTCGCGGGCGTGGCGCTCGGCCAGGCCCAGGCGGGCTTTTTGCAATTCGATGCAACCCAACAGCGTGTGCCGGTACACCGTGGAAAAGGCGATCTGCTGCTCGCTGCTGGGCGGGGCGGCCACCCAGGGCTGTTCGTACACCCGCACCAGGTCGCCGGACTTCCAGTGCACGTAGCGCATGACGTTGGACAGAGTATTGCGCGTGAAGGCGTCGCCCCCGTAGCCGCGTTTGTGCCACTGCCGCGCGATGGCGTGTGCCTGGAGGGAGTCGTCCTGCAGTGCGACGCTGACGGCGCGGATCGCCAAGCATTCACCCAGCGTATCGTGCCGTGCTTGGCCCGTCAGCGTCTGCTGCGCGGCGCGCTCGATGTCGTCGAGCACGGGCGCCGCCTCGGACTGGCGCATGGCCAGCACCAGCCCCCAGGCTATGGCGAGCTGCACCTGGGGCTGCCTGCGCAGCAGATCCGGTGGCAGTTGCCTGCGCCAGCCCAGCAGCGTGAGCAGTTCGCCGGACTTCACCAGCGCCATGCAGCAGTGGGCCAGCCAGTCGATGGCTTGGCGGCTGTCGCCCGCGTGCAGCGCGTGGCGCACAGCATCGGTCCAGGCGCCCTGGGTGGCAAACCAGTGCGCTGCGTGCCGGTGCATGCGGCGCGGATCCATGCCCAGGCGCGGGGCCACGCAGTCCAGCAGGTGCTCGCGCAGCAAGGGGTGGTAGCGCAGCCAGTGGCTTTCGCCGTCCATGGGTTCGGTCAGCAGATGGTATTGCTGCAGCATGGCGATCTGGGCGGCGCTGTCGTCGCTCTCGCACACGGCGTCGCACAGGCTGGCGTGGATGCGGTCCAGCACGGCCGTTTGTGCCATGAAACGCACGGTGGGCAGCGGCAGGCTTTCCAGCAAGTCCTCGAACAGGGTGGCGAAGACCGACGCGCCGCCTCTGCCGCCCCCGGGGTCGAAGGCGCCGCCCAGGCTGTGGCCGAGCGCGGCCAGGCGCAATGCGGCGGCCCAGCCCTCGGTGCCCGCGTGGAGCCGGGCGGTTTGCTCCGGCGTGGGCACCTGGGCGCAGGCCATGGCGAGGAAGCGCGCGGTCTCCTCCGCGTCGAAGCGCAGTGCCGCGGCGTCCACGTCCAGCCACTGCCCGTGCGCGCGCAGCCGGGCCAGCGGCAGCGGCGGCACCACGCGCGAGGTGATGACGACGTGGAACTGGGGCGGCGCATGGGCGATGAGGAACGCCAGCGCCTCGTGGATGCCGCTCTCGTGCAGCCACTGGTAGTCGTCCAGAACCAGGACGGCCTCGCCGTCGAAGGACTCCAGGTCGTTGAGCAGCAGCGACACCACGGCGCGCGGTGCCGTCAGCGCCCGGCCTTGCAGCAAGGCCAGGGCCGCGCCGCCCACGCCCTGGCCCAGGCGTTGCAGGGCCTGCGCCAGGCTGTGCAGAAAGCGCGCGGGCTCGTCGTCGTCCTGCGACAGGCTCAGCCAGGTGCAGTGGTGTCCCTGCGCCTGCCAATGCGCCACCCAGGTGGCGGCCAGGGTGCTCTTGCCGAAGCCGCCTGGGGCCGTGAGTGTGAGCAGCCGCACCTGCAGCGCCTGGGTGCGCACGGCGTCCAGCCGCGGCCGGCCGATGGCGCCGGAGGGCGGGCGCATCACCCTGATCTTGGTGCGCAGAAAGGGGGGCGATGCGCTGCTGGGCATCGAACCAGTCTAGCCAGCCCGTGGCGTAGCCGTGACAGGGCTTGTCCCATCACCCCGGGCATCCCCCGCGCCATCCCCCATCGGCGTTCCAGTGCCACGCCGCCTGGGGGATGGCCCGGGCAGGATGCGGTTTCTACAGTGCCTGCATCCCTCACAACGACAGGAGACATGCATGGCCTACGTTCCCTTGACGCCCCTCGGCGCCGAGCCTGATTTTTCCGACACCGCCGCCGCCGTCCAGGCCACCGTGCGGCGCTTTGCCAAGGAGGTGCTGCGCCCCGTGGGCCGCGAGCTCGACCGCATGGCGCCCGAGGACATGATCGCCCCCGGTTCGCCGCTGTGGGGCGTGTACGGCCAGTTCGCCGCGCTGGGTTTTGGCGTGGACGACCTGCTGGCGATGGAGCCCTTCGACCGTGCCCGCACCATGGCGATCCTGTTCGAGGAGCTGGGCTGGGGCGATGCGGGCCTGGCGATCTCCATCGGCGCGGGGCTGATCCCGGCCATGATCAGCGCCATCCTGGGCAACGGCTTTTGCCGCGGCATCGCGCGCGACGACAAGCTGGGCTGCTGGATGATCACCGAGCCCGACCACGGCAGCGACGCGCTGGATCCGGCGCGCATGATCTTCCACCCCCAGGGCGAGTACGGGCGGCCCAACTGCGTGGTGACGATCCAGGGCGACGAGCTGGTCATCACGGGCCAGAAGTCCGCCTGGGTGTCCAACGGCACCATCGGCCAAGTCGGCATCCTCTACGCTGCCTGCGACAGCGGCAGCGGGCCGGACACGCAGCACGGTGCCGTGGTCATCGTACCCATGGACGCGCGGCAAGCCGCTGGACAAAATGGGCCAGCGTGCGCTCAACCAGGGCGAGATCTATTTCGACAACGTGCGCCTGAGCAAGGCCCATTTGCTGGCCGGGCCGGAGCAGTACCAGCAGGCCACCTACCTGGTGCATACGCTGGCGAACGGGCTGATGTCGGCTGTCTTCACCGGCTGCGCGCGCTCGGCCTACGACCTGGCGCTGGGCTACGCGCACGAGCGCAAGGCGGGCGGCGTGCCCATCATCCGCCACCAGGCGGTGGCGCAGCGGCTGTTCCACATGTTCCGCAAGGTGGAGGCGGCGTGCGCGCTCTCGCGCCGGGTGCTGCACTACAACTTCCAGGCGCCGGTGATGGCGCTGCAGGCGGCCATGGCTGCCAAGGTCACGGCCACGCAGACGGCGTTCGAGGTGGCCAGCGAATCGGTGCAGATGCACGGCGGCAACGGCCTGGCGCGCGACTACCCGGTGGAAAAAATCCTGCGCGACGCGCGCGCCTCGCTCATCGAGGACGGCTGCAACGAAATCCTCGCCATCAAGGGCGGCTACCACCTCATCGACCCCGACCTACTCTGAGCCACACCACAAGGAGACCCACACCATGACAACGCAATACCAAGTCGTCCTCTACGGCGCCAGCGGCTACACCGGCAAGCTCGCCGCCTGGAAGCTCGCCGAGCGCGGCATTCCCTTCATCGCGGCCGGGCGCAATGCCGATCGTTTGAAAGCCGAGATGGCCGCGATTCCCGAACTCGAAGGCCACGACTACCAGTGCGTGGGCGTGGCGCACGACCGCGCCAGCCTGGCCGGGCTGTTCCAGGGCCGCAAGTTGGTGCTCAACATCGTCGGCCCCTTCATGCAACTGGGCGAGCCCGTGGTGCAGGCTGCGCTGGACGCGGGCTGCCACTACTTCGACACCACGGGCGAGACGGACTGGATGCTGTTCCTGCAAAAGGAGTACGGCGCCGCGTTCGCGCGCAAGGAGCTGGCGCTGTGCCCGGCCAATTCGTACATGTGGACCGAGGGCGCCATCGCCGCCGAGATCGCGCTGGAGACCCCCGGCATCGACACGCTGGACCTGATGTACTACGGCGACGCGCAGATCAGCGTGGCCTCGACCATGTCCTTCCTGCGCATGTGCACCAAGCCCATGTACCACCTGCAGGGCGGCGCACTGGTGCAGTGGCCCTGGGCCACGGCCTACGACGTGGCGGTGCCCGGCGTGCACCGCATCCTGAAGGGCATGCCCTGGGGCGGCGCAGGCGAGCCCGTGTGGTACCACGGCGACCCCCGGGTCAGGAACTGCCAGGTGCTGTTCTCCCTGGGCAACCAGGAAATGATGATGACCGTGCTGGGCATCTTGCAGCAGTTCGAGAAAGACCACCGCCACCTGGACGCCGCCGCGCAGGAGCTGGTGACCAACGCCATCGGCCAGCAGATCACCCAGGCCGAGCCGCCGCGCGAGACGCCGGAGATCCACCGCGGCATGGTGTCGTGCCAGGCGCGCGGCAATACGCAGGCGGTCAGCGTGATTCTGCGCGGCGGCTGCGCCTATGCGCAGACCGGCGTGTTCGCCGCCGAGGCCGCGCAGCGCGTGCTGGGCAAGCGGCTCAAGGCCGTGGGCTTCGGCTCGGGCGCGCGCATCCTGGGCGCGCGCCAGTTGCTCGCGGCGCAGGCGGACGAGGGCTACCTGTCCTGGGAAGTCCAGCGCCTCTAATGCTCCCCGATTGATAGCTGCCAGCGCTTGCTGCATAAGCGTTGGAGGCCGATTTGACCCCTATTTCTTGGAATACACCGTGGATTCGATCTACATCGCCGGCGTCGGCATGACGCCATTCGGCCGCCACCTGGCCTGGAGCGTGAAAGACCTCACGCGCCAGGCCGTGGAGGCCGCGCTGCGGGACGCCGGGTGCGAGCACGCCCAGCTCCAGGCCGCCTACTTCGCCAACGCCACGCAGGGCCACATGGAAGGCCAGCACATGGTGCGCGGCCAGCTCGCGCTGCGCGCCATGGGGGTGCAGGGCATTCCCGTGGTCAACGTGGAGAACGCCTGCGCCAGCGCCAGCACGGCGCTGCACCTGGCCGTGCAGCACGTGCAAAGCGGCGCGGCCGACGTGGTGCTGGCCGTGGGCGCCGAGAAGATGTGCAGCGACGACAAGGCGCGCATGTTCGCCGCCTTCGACGGCGCCTGGGACGTGCACGATACCGAGGCTGGCAAGGCCCGCCTGCTCGCTATGGGCGAGGGCGTGGCGTCACCGCCCGGCAGCCAGTCGCCGCGCCCGTACAGCGTGTTCATGGACATCTACGCCGCCATGGGCCGCCTGCACATGCGCGCCTTCGGCACCACGCAGCGGCAGTTCGCGGCGGTGGCGGCCAAGAACCACGCGCACTCGGTGCACAACCCGCTGGCGCAGTACCGCGAAGCGTTCAGCATCGAGCAGGTGCTGGCCGCGCCGCCCATCAGCTACCCGCTCACGCTGCCCATGTGCTCGCCGGTGAGCGACGGCGCGGCGGCGGCCATCGTCTGCAACGCGGCGGGCCTCCAGCGCTTGCAGGGCGACGCGCGCCGCGCCATCCGCGTGCTGGGCTGCGTGCTGCAAACCGGCAGCGAGCGCGCCGCCGACGACCTGGAGAACCACCTGGTGCGCAAGGCCGCGCACCGGCTCTACGAACAGGCGGGCGTGGCCCCGCGGGACGTGGGTGTGGCCGAGGTGCACGACGCCACCGCCATCGGCGAAATCCTGCAATCCGAACTGCTGGGCCTGGTGCCCCCAGGCCAGGGCGGCCCCGCCGCCGAGCGCGGCGAAACCACGCTGGGCGGGCGCATCCCCATCAACCCCTCGGGCGGGCTGGAGAGCAAGGGCCACCCCATCGGCGCGACGGGGCTGGGGCAGGTCTTTGAACTGGTCACGCAGTTGCGCGGCGAGGCTGGGGCGCGCCAGGTGCCGGCCGCGCGCATCGCGCTGGCGGAAAACGGCGGTGGGCTCGCTGGCGTGGAGGAGGCCGTGGCCTGCCTCACGCTGCTGGGCCGTTGAAGGGAGCACACCGATGACCGCATACGCAGACAACATCCTGGCGGGCCTGGTCGCCAACCGCGCCGCCGAGCTGCCGGACTTCGCGGTGCTCACCATCGAGGGCGGCGGCACGCGCGCCGACGAGATGCGCAGCTACCGCTAGCTTTGGGACAACGGGCGGCGCATGGCGCGGGTCATGCTGGACCTGGGCATCCAGCCCGGCGAGCGCGTGGCGCTGCTCATGGCCAACCACGCCGAGTTCGTCGAGGCCATGGTGGCCGCCAGCATCGTGGGCGCCGCCGTGGTGCCCATCGACGCGCGCACCAAGGGCGACAAGCTGCACTTCCTGCTGGCGAGCAGCCAGTGCAGCGCCGCCTTCGCCGCCGACTACGCGCTGCCCCATTTGCAGCCGCTGCGCGCACGGCTGGGCGGCCTGCGCTGGGTGATGGCCTTCGCCACCGACGAGGGCGACCGGCCCCTGTCCGCCTGGGACGGCGTGGTGGACTGGGAGGCCGCCGCGCCGCTGGCCCCGCCCGACCTGCCTATCCTGACCACCGACCCGGACAGTGCGCTGGAGCTGATCTTCACCTCCGGCACCACGGGCGACCCCAAGGGCATCGTGCTGACGCACCGGCGCTACTGCGAAACGGCGGCGCTGGCGCTGCGCCTGTTTGGCTACCGGGCGGACGACGTGCTGTACTCCGGCCTGTCGCTCACGCACGCCAACGCCCAGCTCCTCACCCTGGGCGCGGCGCTGGCCTGCCGCCTGCGCTGCGTGCTCTCGCGGCGCTTCACCAAGTCGCGCCTGTGGGACATCACGCGCCGCTACGGCGCCACCAGCTTCACGCTGCTGGGCGGCATGACCACGGCCGTCTATGCCGAGCCGCCTCGTGCCGACGATGCCGACAACCCGGTGCGCTTCGTCATCTCGGCGGGCATGCCCGCCGCCCTCTGGCCGCAGTTCCAGCAGCGCTTTGGCGTGCAGATCCTGGAGTTCTACGGCGCGGCCGAAGGGGGCCTCACCTTCAACTACCCCGGCCAGGGCCCGGTGGGCAGCATCGGCAAGCCGCCGCCCACGCTGCGCCACCGCATCGTGGATGAGGAAGGCAACGACGTGCCGCGCGGCGCGCAGGGCGAACTGCTGTTCCGCCACGCCAGCGGCGAACCGTTCGCCGTGCAGTACTTCGGCAACCCCGAGGCGTCCGCGAAGAAATGCGCCGACGGCTGGCTGCACATGGGCGACGTGGTGCACGAGGATGCGCAGGGCTGGCTGTACTTCGACTATCGCCAGGGCAGCGGCATCCGGCGCAACGGCGAGTTCATCGCCACCGCCTTCATCGAAAAAGCCATCGCCGAATCCGGCCTGGTGGACGACGTGTACGTCTATGGCATCGCCAGCGCGCGGCTGGCGCCGGGCGAGAAGGAGGTCGTGGCCGCCGTGGTGCCCAAGGACGCGGCCACGTTCGACGCGCAGCAGCTCTTCGCCGTCTGCCGCCAGCAACTGGAGGCGGGCATGGTGCCCGACTTCATCCAGGTGCTGGCGCAGATCCCCAAGACGGCCTCGGAGAAGCCGCAGGACCGCTTTCTGCGCGAAGCCTTCGAGCGCGAACCGCAGGCCGTGCACCGGCGCGCGGGCTGAACACATTCCAGACGACACAGGAGACACACAATGAACCGACTGCAAGGCAAGACGGCCCTGATCACCGGCGCGGGCAGCGGCCTGGGCCTGGCCACCGCGCAATGCTTCGCGCAGGAGGGCGCGCGGGTCGTGCTGACTGACATCGACCATGCCCGGGTGCAGGCCGAGGCCCAGCGCCTCTGCGCGGCGGGCCATGACGCGGCGGCGCTGGCGCATGACGTGACGCGGGAGTCCGACTGGGACCGCGTGATCGCCGGCGTGGGCGCGACGCTGGACGTGCTGGTCAACAACGCCGGCGTGGGGCGGCTGGGCAGCATCGAGGATGCCAGCCTGCAGGACTGGCGCGCTGTGCTGGAGATCAACCTCGACGGCGTCTTCCTCGGCACGCAAAAGGCCATCGCCGCCATGAAGGAGCGGGGCGGCTCGATCATCAACGTGTCTTCCATCGAGGGCATCGTCGGCGAGCCCAACCTGGCGGCCTACAACGCCAGCAAGGGCGGCGTGCGCCTGCTGACCAAATCCGCCGCGCTGCACTGCGCCGCGCAGGGCTACGGCATTCGCGTGAACTCGCTGCACCCCGGCTACATCGCCACGCCCATGGTCACCGGCGCGCTGGTCGCCCTGCCCGCCGACGTGGCGCAGGCGTTGCAGGCCGACATCGTCAGCCGCATTCCGCTGGGCCGCCTCGCGCGGGTCGAGGAAATCGCCCCCGCGCTGGTGTTCGTGGCGTCGGACGAATCACGCTACATGACCGGCGCGGAGCTGGTCATCGACGGCGGCTACACCGCACGTTGAAGAGGTGCCATGACGCAGCGGAAATCCATCTTCATCACCGGCGCAGCCTCCGGCATCGGCCGCCACACGGCGCTGCTGTTCGCCGCGCGCGGCTGGTACGTGGGCCTGGCCGACATTGACGCCGAGGGGCTGGCGCAACTGGCGCGCGAGATCGGCGTGGACCACTGCCGCACGCTGGCGCTCGACGTGACCGATGTTCCGCAGTACCGCGCTGCCATCGACGCCTTCACCCGCAGCACGGGCGGCCGGCTCGACGTCCTTTTCAACAACGCCGGCATCCTGCGCATGGGCCGCAACGAGGATATTCCGCTGGCGCAGCAGCACCTGACGCTGGACATCAACGTCAAGGGCGTGCTCAACGGCATCTATTGCGCGCTGCCGGCGCTGCGCGCCACGCCCGGCGCGCACATCGTGACCATGTGCTCGACCTCGGCCCTCTACGGCATGCCGGAGCTGGCGGTGTATTCCGCCAGCAAGCATGCCGTGCATGGGCTGACGGAGGCGCTGGATCTCGAACTGGAGCGCTACGGCATCGCTGTGAGCGACGTCATGGCGCCCTACGTCAACACGCCCATGGTCACGGCGGCCGCGACGCAGGCGCGCAGCGTGCGCTCCACGGGCGTCAACGTGCAGCCGCAGCAGGTGGCCGAAGTGGTGTGGAAGGCGGCACACGGCCGCAAGCGCCACTGGAAGGTGCACTACCTGACCCATGTGCTGGCTGCGGCCTTCGCGCTGCTGCCGCCGCTGCGCCGGCCGGTCGTCAAGGCCCTTTGCCTGGGGCGATGAGCCGCGTCCTCGCACGGGGGCGGAGAAGGGGCGATCTTTTGCCCATATGAGGCTCCAGCGCTTTCTGGTAAAGCGCTGGCAGCTATATTTTCAGGAGCTTTCTAGCGTGTGGAACCGGAACACGCCATCGCCCCCCATCTGGCGCTGCAGTTCGCCCCGGTGCCACAGCGCATGCAGGTGTGCCAGCGCCTCGCCGAGGGCGAAGGTGGTCTGGTGCGCGTCGAGCGGGCGCTGGAAGAGCAGCGGCATGATGTCCCGGGCCGATTGCGGCTGTCGCGCGCAGGCCGTCATGACCGTGGCCAGGTGCTGCGCATGGTGCGCATGCAGTTGTTCGATCCGAGTATGCAGGCCCTGGAACGGCTTGCCGTGCGAGGGCAGGACCAGCGTGTCCTGTGGCAGCGTGCGCAGGCGGTCCAGCGAGGCCAGGAACAGCCTGAGCGGGTCCGCCTCGGGCTCGGAGGCATAGACGCTGACGTTGGTCGAGATGCGCGGCAGCACCATGTCGCCGCTGATGAGCACGTCCAGCTCCGGGCAGTGCAGCGCCATGTGCTCCGGGGCGTGGCCGTGGCCGGCGCTGCAGTGCCAGGCGCGGCCGCCGATGCGCAGCACGTCGCCGTCGAGCAGGCGGCGGAACTGCCGGGGCAGGCTGGGAACCAGCGTGGGGTAGTAGCTGCCGCGCGCGCGCACGTGGTCCAGGAAGGCCGCATCGTTCAGGCCGTGCGCCGCGTAGAAATCCGTCGCCGTTTCGCTGCTGAAGGCGGGCGTGCCCTGGCTGGCGACGACGGCGGTGTAGTAGTCCGTGGCGCTGATCCACAGCCGCGCGTTCCAGCGCTGGCACAGCCAGTCCGCCAGGCCGATGTGGTCCGGGTGCATGTGGGTGACGACCACGCGCAGGACGGGCAGGCCGTCGAGCGCGTGCGCGAACAGGTGCTCCCAATGGCCGCGCGCCGCGTCCGAGGCGATGCAGCAGTCCACCACCGTCCAGCCCTCGACGGGGCCGTGCGCGTCCTCGATGCGGTCGCGCAGCAGCCAGAGGTTGATGTGGTCGAGCGCGAACGGCAGCGGCATGCGCACCCACTTCACGCCGGGCGCCACGTCGAGCGTGTGGCCTGCCGGGGGCAACTGGTCGCCAA
>Ga0207420_1001911_pt1 | contig 11444 bp, 9 predicted proteins | sample ThiBio_inoc_biof_FD_183941 | JGI IMG/M metagenome (GOLD analysis project Ga0207420, IMG submission 183941) | Wastewater bioreactor microbial communities from Cape Town, South Africa - Thiocy_inoc_biof (SPAdes) | ecosystem: Engineered > Bioremediation > Thiocyanate > Unclassified | place: South...
GAGGATGATCCTGTCTTTAAACGTCTGGGAGATGATTTGTATACCGATGCCTCCATCGACCTTTATACGGCCGTGTTGGGAGGAGAGGCAATGATCAATACCATTGACGGACAGGTGAAAATGACCATTAAACCGGGGACCCAACCCAATGCCAGGCTGCGGCTAAAGGGTAAAGGATTTCCCCTGTATAAGAAAGACGGACGTTTCGGTGACTTGTATGTGACACTGAAAGTGCATCTCCCTGAACATCTTTCAGGCAGAGAAAAAGAGCTATTCACTGAATTATCAAAAATCAGGAAATCATGAGTGGAAACAGATTACTATATAGCGAATGTCTGAGGATCTATGAAATAGAAGAGTCGTTTATTGAATCGCTCAGCGACGTGGGACTGATTCATGTAATAGACCAGGATGACGACAGGTTTATAGAGTATGACGACCTGTCCGACCTGGAACAGTTTATCCGGTGGCATTACGAGATGGACATCAATGTGCCCGGCATCGACGCACTCCGCAATATGTTGAGAAGAGTGCAGTCGTTGCAATCGGAAATAGAACGGTTGCACAGCGAATTGCAGTTCTATAAAGCCTTGCAGTAGCGCCGGTAAAATATATGGAGGAGCCCTCCCTCTATTAATTCCGATCCCTTATTTTTATACCGACGGCTTTCAGTTGTTGCCAGCCTGATTTGTCGGTCAGCCGTACCATGAAGTGGTAATCGCCCGTGTCCACATCTCCGGGAACAGGGATGTTGTTCTCGGCTTCATAAGAGACCGACCCCGAGGGAATGCTAAAATCCTTATTGTAAATAAAAGGTTTTACAGGATTTTTCTTCTCATCCGTTTCACACTCCACATCATCGGTGCTATGGGAGTGATGATCGAAATTATTATGGATTTCGATATTATAATTCCCTAATTCCTCATTATCGGTGAAAAGCGCTTTAAAGGTAAAACTCTCCCCCCTGTATACTACATCGCAGGTCAAAGGAAATGCCAATGCACCGTTCATGTCGATCACCGGCTTCTCCATATCGTGATCCTCATCCTGGCTGCATGAGAACAGCAACAAAAAGGTGGCAAGGTAAAATAATGTTTTACGGATCATATATTGTCTTTTTAAAGCATATGGCCAACGATAAGACCGGTGACCATACGCGGATTTTTCAATTAGTGATCATGTCCATGGTCATCGTCGTGATCATCGCCATCGTTTTCGGATGCCGGTTTTATGATTAGATGTGCTTCATCCATACCGGTTTGGCCATGTTGATCTTTGACGACCAGACGAAGGTGGTATTCACCTTCCGGTGCTTCGGCCGGAATGTCCAGATGTTCATGGAATGTGGCATTTTTTGTCCCTACATATTTGGCGTCGGCATATACTTCATTGAATTTGAAACTTCCGTCTTCCTGATGGACTTCTACGGTAATGCTTTCAATCAACCCTTCGGCAGTGATCTCTGCCTCAATATGGGCGTCCGAACCGGCATAAGCAATTTTGTCGTTCGGGTTGTCATGGCCCGATCCTAATTCAGTAATCTCGACGGTAGGAGCCGAGGGCTTATCGTTATCATCCTCACAGGAGGAGAAAAACAATGTGGTTGCGCTAAGAAGGAGCATTGCTCCCAGAAATAATTTTTTGTTCATACGAATAAAATTTTAATAGTTTATAATAATTTGAATCACAAAATATCGTCAGTCGGATCAAAAACTAAATCCCAGGAAGACCGAGATATTTCGCCCCGGTTCGGGAACATCAATCAACCGGTAAAACCCGGTATGATCAAAATATCTTTTGTTCAACAGGTTCTGTGCCTGTAACCGTAATTTGATGCTGTTTTCCTTTACTGGCCAGCTACGTCCCAACGACAGGTTGAGCAGTTGGTAGCCTTCCGTTTTCTCTTCCGGGGGAACGATCCTGTTTTGTGCGCCGGTTACCTTGTACTCCAATAGTATATCCCCGTCGGCACCGAGCAATCCTTTTCCCGGATGATAACCGATACTGAAGTTGGTTGACCAGGGTGGTGAAAAAGGGAGGGAATACCCTTTTTTGTCTCCTGAAAGTTGTTTTGCATACAGGTATTCCGCTTGCATTCCCAGGGTGAGTTGCCGGGTGATGCGTAACTCCACATCCGTTTCAAAACCATAGCGGATCACCCTTGCCTGTGCATAGTGGTACATCTGCAGTCCTTCGTAGTAATTGGGAGTGGGGTTCAGGTAGATATAATTGGGAAAGTAATTCAAGAAGGGTTCCAGTTGGATTGTCAGCATGTGGTTTTGCCGGCTGATACCCAAGTCAGCCTGATAGGACTCTTCTGCCTTCAGGCTTTTATCCCCTTTCTCATAACGGAAGATATGATAATTTACCCCGTCTGAACCCAATTCCTTGGGAGTAGGTGCCCGGAAACTTTTGCCGATATGGGCTTTCAGCATCCATTTGTCCTGTTGGTAATTTACTCCTGCAGACCATGTGAAACTATCGAATTTTTTCCGCAGGTCGGCAGCCCGTTCTTTGTATACCGGGTTGCCATCCTCATCGGGTGTTTCATACCAGTCCCGGTAGCTATCTATATGCACGCTTACTTTATCGCCGCGTATACCCGAACTGAGGATCAAATTGTCTGAAATATGGTATCGCCCATAGGCGAACAGTCCCATGCCTGTTGTGCGAAATCGGGGATCACAAATCCCCATCCACCCCTTTCATTGTCCTGGTACTCCATTGAGAGCCCTGCTTGCAGGCTGATCCGATCCTTCACCGGCATCCTGACAAGGGCAGAGGCGGTATAGGTGTTTTTGTCGAATTGACGTTCCAATGCGTTGGGAGGTATCGGCATGTATCCATGCGACACCGGTTCGGAGAATTCTTTCCTGAGATTCTTCTGGAACCCTATATTGCTTTCCCAGGTGATGCTGCCGGTACGCCATGCCGAATTATTGACTAATTTGAAGTGGTTAACAGAGTGATAGGGCAGGTCGATATCCCTGGAAGATTTGTCATAATCTATATCGGATAGCCTCACTTCTAATCCGTGCGCATCGGCGAAGAAACCGCTCCGGGCATTGATATTCGAAACCAGCAGGCGGGAACGGAAATTTTCTCCCAGATAACCCAGCGTAAGGCCGGCATTCCGGTCATATCCCGCCGTATTGCGCAAGTGCTTATCCTTTAACCGGATATAGTAGGAATAGTATTGTATGCTGTCGGCCGGTACTTTATAGTCTGCATAATCCATATAGGTGGCGTTTACTTTGTAATACCACTTGTTGAACCGCCCGCCGGCCTGTCCCGAAACTCCCATCGACCCGTTATTACTTCTTCCGTAGAGGTTGATATTGCCTTCTGTCTTTTCCGTGGGGATATAGCTGTTCTGCAATTGGATCACTCCGCCTATGGCGTCTGAACCATATAAAAGAGAGCCGGGTCCCTTTATAATCTCCACCTCATCCACTGAGAATTGGTCTATCTCCAGCCCGTGGTCTTCGCCCCATTGCTGCCCCTCGTGCTTTATCCCGTTTTCAGTCACGATCATCCGGTTAAAACCGAGGCCGCGGATAGCAGGCTTTGACTGTCCCGATCCGATGGTCATCGCCCTTACCCCGGGAATTTTCTCCAGGCTTTGCATCAGGCTTCCCGAAAAGTTGGCTTCTATATAGGATTTGTCGATATGGACAATATTCTGTGCAGACTTCATTTGTATGTTTTGTATACGGTCACCTCGTACGACCACTTCGTCTAATACTATGGCATCGCCATCTTCATTCGGTATACCTCTGCCGATTGTGTCGGGCTGTTGTGGCTGGCGGGATAAGTGATATTGTTCCGAAGTCGGTTGTGGCTCTGTGGATTGTGCGGCTGATTTACCGCACAAGAAAATAAGGATTAGTATGAATAAACAAAATCTCATCTGAGTCTATCTATGAATTGAAAAACTCTGCAAATATACAAAATATTCAATTGCAACAATGATGCAATAATATTTTTTTGCGTAAAAAATATAGAATATAGCCAAAATAGCTGTACATTCGTAGTCCAATATCAATTGAAATGTTGTTGCATTATGACGGTAGAAGAGATTTTACATGCCCACGATTTAAAAAATACCGGCTGCAGGAAGTATATTCTTGGAGAGCTGCTGAAAAATGAAGCGGCGATGTCGGAAAATGAGTTGAAGGAGTCATACCCCGACCTGTTCGACCGGGTTACCTTGTACAGAACCCTGAAGACATTGGAAGACCGGGGGATTATCCATCGTATTGTGCTAAACGACAACACGGTGAAATATGCGTTGAACAGGCATCATCACGAAAACGATAAGTTGCATTCTCATTTTCATTGTGAGAAATGTGATGAGGTATTGTGTCTGGATGGCGTAACGCACTTTGATGCGGAACTGCCCAAAGGTTTTATATCTAAAGAGGTGTTTGTTGTCGTGGAAGGCCTATGTGCCGATTGTATAAAAAAATAGAGAAACGCATGGCAATCACACGTCTCTCTATTTATTCACGTTAAGCCTGTTATAGCTTTTTCTCTTTTATTTTTTCGGACTGTTTGTCATGTAAAACACCAATGTGCTGCCGTTGATGATATCATCGTATGTGATGAATTTCCTATCATAAGGCTGTCCGTTCAATTCTACTTTCTCTACATACATATTTTCCTTCGAAAGATTCTTTGCCTCCATGGTGAAGCGTTTTCCATCGCCTATATGGATGACGGCTTTGGGAATCTGAGGAGCACCGATAACCAGTTCGCCGCTTACCGGATTCATCGGATAGAAGCCCATCGCGGAGAACATGTACCATGCCGACATCTGTCCACAATCGTCATTGCCGATCAGTCCATCCGGTTTGTTCTGGTAGAAATCGGTAGTAATCCGGCGTATCAACCGCTGGGTTTCTTCCGGCCGGTCGAGGAAAGAATAGATATAAGCAATGTGATGGCTCGGTTCATTGCCATGTGCGTATTGTCCGATAAGGCCGGTTACGTCGGAGAGTTGGTTCGATGATTCCTGGGTGGTATTGAAGAGGTAATCAAGCAGTTTTCCGGCTGCTTCTTTTCCTCCCATCAGTTCAATCAGGCCGGGGATATCCTGTAACACATGCCAGGTATATTGCAACGCATTGGCTTCGGTATAGTGGCCTCCCACCTGCGAGTCGGCGTGTGCCAGCGCATAGGGATCGAAAGGTGAGAGCCATTCTCCTTTGGAGTCCTTGGGGCGCATGGTGCCGGTTTCCTTGTCGAACAGGTTGCTATAATAGCCTGCCCGTTTCATAAAGAATTCGTAATCTTCCGTTTTTCCCAGTTTTTTTGCCATCTGTGCAGCAGCATAGTCACTGAATCCACATTCCAGGGTGCGGGAAACCGACTCAACCTTAATCAGGTCGAAAGGATAATAACCATATTGGTCATAAATTTCCCAGTCTGATTTGTAATGATTACTTTCAGTAATTGTTTTTTTGATCTCCCCGTATGCTCTTTCCGCATCGAATCCGTCGAACCCTTTGAGGTAAGCATCTACGATCATGGAGATAGAATGATTACTTATCATAGTATAGGTTTCCTGTCCCATCAGGGCCCAGATGGGGAGGTGCCCTTTTTGTCCGCTGTAATCGACGAAGGTATTGACTAAGTCGGAAATGATCTCGGGGCTGAGGATGGTGTACATGGGGAAAGCTGCCCGGAAAGTGTCCCACTGCGAAAGGGTGGAGTAGTGCTTTCCTGTGGTCGATTGTGCAATTTCCCGGCTTGGTCCCACATAGCGCCCATCCACATCGGCAATGTTATTGGGTTGGATATAAAGGTGGTAGATGGAAGTATAGAAGTTCACCTTATCATCTTGTGTCCCTTCTATCTCTACCCGTGAAAGATAGTTGTTCCATGCCTCTTTCGCATTCTGATGCACTTCGTTGAAATCCCATCCGTTTACTTCTGCGGCAAGGTTTTTCTTCGCACCTTCCACGCCTGTGGTGGACATGGCGATTTTCATCTGCAAGGTAGGATCGTCCTGCATATCGAAGGTCAGGATATAGCGGGGCGCTTTTTCCCTTGGGTCTCTCGGTTCGAGTTGTTCAGAGGATATAATCGGTTTGTCGAATTCTATGGCGAAATAATAAGTCCGTTCCACCCATTCACGACGGTGTGTACATCCGGTAATCATCCGGTCGCTTTCGAATGTGACCTCATTGTCGAGGATATGGGTAAAGATGCGGTCTGCAGTCCACACCAATCCGCTCTGAAAATCCGCCAGCAGGTTGGCCGGTTCGCCCTCTGTGAAAGTATAGCGATGGAAAGCCACATGGGGAGCGGTGGTAATCTCTACATTTACTCCGTTATCGTTCAATTCCACTGCATAGTAACCCGGTGAGGCTTTCTCGGTAGCCTTGTCGAAACCGCTACTCAGATCGTCCCTTTTTTCTCCCGAGAAAGGCTGCATCAGCAAGTCACCCAGGTCGATTCCACCCGTACCGTTCAGCCGGTTTTGGGTAAAGCCGGTGATACGGTCATCATCATAGACATAACCGGAACAGTAGTCCCAGGAGAAATTGCCTGTCTCAGGTCCCGGCTGCATCATCCCTAACGGGTATGTGGCACCGGGAAAAGTATGTCCGGTAAAAGCCGTCCCGATAAAAGGATTTACATATTGCGTGAAATCCTTCTCACTCTCCTTATCCTGCTGTGCCGGCGTACAGGAAACAACTGATGCTACAATTACGGCAAACAGGATTGTTTTTATTTGTCTGAAAATTTTCATCATCTGTCTGTATGTTAGTTAAGAACTAAGAACTAAGAACTAAGAATTAAGAATTAAGAACTAAGAATTAAGAACTAAGAACTAAAAGTTAATAGTGAAAAATTGCATCATCACATCATCACATCAACGAATCATCACATCATCACATCAATTAATCCTCTCTCTTCGCCCGCTGGGTTTCCCAGATGAAGTAGGCAATCAGTCCGATGAAGGCGACGAGCGCAGTGATTTGCGCACCTGTACCGCTTGGATCGCTCCACAGGTTGAAGTTAAGCGCGTTACCGTCACCCGTGATAAATATGATCAGCGCACCTAATACGCCAAAGAGGGCTGCACCCGCGATGAATCCGGAAGAGATCAGGATAGCGCGTTGGTGGCGTGCATTGGTCAACTGTTTGTCGATGCCTTTCTTATTGTTGATCCAGTGGTTGAGTAATCCACCCACCACAAGGGGCGTATTCAGTTGGAGCGGGATAAACATACCCAGGGCAAAGGCCAAAGGCGGTACGCCCAGCCAATTTACAAGTACAGCGATTACCGCGCCGATACCGAGCAACATCCAACTGACGCCGCTGCCGGCCATCAGCGGTTCTATAATAGCGGCCATGGCATTGGCCTGCGGTGCTACCATCGGGTTGGGATGCTCAGGTGTAGCTACGAAACCGTATGCTTCGTTCAGGATAAAGATGACCGCACCCACAGTGGCAGCAGATACCAGCGTTCCGAGAAACTTGTATGATTCCTGTTTTGCGGGAGTAGTCCCGATCCAGTAACCAATCTTCAGGTCGGTGACAAAACCACCGGCCATGGAAAGTGCGGTACAAACAATACCACCTATGATCAATCCGCTCACCATTCCCTGCCAGCCTTCCAGTCCCACGGCAACTAAGATCACCGACGAGAGGATCAATGTCATCAGGGTCATCCCCGATACGGGATTGGTACCGACAATAGCGATGGCGTTAGCAGCCACGGTGGTGAACAGGAACGAGATCACGGTGATGGTAATCAGGGCTACGATAGCCTGTACAAGTGTAATCTTCACGCCAATAAGCAGAAAGATAAATACCGTGATCAATGTCAGGAACAGGAATAGCATTACGAACGACATCTTCAGGTCACGGTTTGTACGTTTTGTTTCTGTCTCTCCGGTACCTGTAGACACTTTTTTAGCGGTAGCCAGTTTAAAAGCACTGCCGATGACGCCGGCCGATTTGATAATGCCGATAATCCCCGCCATCGCAATGGCACCAATACCGATCGGACGTACATACTCCGCGAAGATGGCTTCTGCCGACATCGCGGCGAACGGATTCACACCCCCGCTCATGGCTGCGGTCAGCGTACCGATTTCATTTACCAGTGGAATCAGTACCAGCCAGGAGAGTAGGGAGCCTACGACAATGATCAGGGCATACCTCAATCCCACCAGATAACCGAAACTGAAGATAAGGGCGCTCACGTTGAATTTAAGTACCATCTTGAATTTCTCTGCCAACATGGCACCGGCCGGGATGATACGGGTGGTGATTTCTTCGCTCCAAAGGCGGAAAGCAGAGAAACAGAAGTCGAACAACCCTCCGATAAGTCCGCTGGTGACCAGTAGTTTTGCTTTGTTGCCACCCTTCTCTCCGGTCATCAGGATCTCGGTGGTGGCTGTAGCTTCAGGAAATGGCAATTTCCCGTGCATATCTTTTACAAAATATTTGCGGAAGGGGATAAGGAAGAGAATCCCCAGGAATCCTCCCAACAGTGATGAAAAGAATATCTGCCAGAAGTTGATTTGGATATCGGGGTATTTGGCTTGCAAGATGTAAAGTCCCGGAATGGTGAAGACCGCTCCGGCAACAATCACCCCGGAGGATGCGCCGATGGACTGGATAATGACATTCTGCCCCAGTGCATTTTTCTTTCGGAAGGCAGCCGATGCGCCTACGGCAATGATGGAGATAGGGATGGCCGCTTCGAAAACCTGACCGATCTTCAGGCCAGAATAGGCTGCCGCAGCCGAAAAGATAACCGCCATTAATAATCCCATACCTATCGACCATGAAGTTACTTCTGTTACCGGTCGGTCGGAAGGAAGTACTGGCTTGTACTCTTCTCCCGGATTTAATTCCCGATAAGCGTTCTCGGGCAATTCTGTAATTTTCTTTTCTTCTGATTCCATATATTTAATGTGACAAACAACGTTCAACGGAACGAAGTGTAGTTAAATGTGCCAATATGCCAATGAGACTAATGTGCCAATCGAAGCATAGCGAAGATCCCGACTTGTCGGGATGAGGCCAATCCCTATAAATCGGGACGAGTAGTGCCAATGGAGCTAATCCTCCGAAATTTTTGCCGAAAATACAAAAAAATATGTGAAAAGCCTCGCTCTTTTCGTAACTTTGTCAAAATTAGATAAGAATCAAGATGGAGATTGAGCAACGTCAATACCTTTGGTTGATGGTTGAAAAGAATTATATTTGCACTTCGAATAATTATAAGATAAGATCGATGAAAAAGTTTCTATGTAAGGTTATAGTAACAACAACTATTGTGATAGCAAGTGTGGTCTCGGTATCGGCGCAACGCTATACATTGGAAAGTCTGCTGGGTAATGAATTTGCTCCCCGGGGTATAAAAACGATGGTGTCATCGGAAGACGGAATGCACTTCTACCAGACCGATCCACAGCAAACTGCAGTGATCAAATATGCGTATGCTTCCGGAGAAGCGGTGGACACCCTGTTCAATACGCGGACGGCGCGGAACTGCACCTTTGATAGTTTTGAAGGGTTTTTAGTAAGTCCCGACGAGAACCGGGTATTGGTCTACAGGGACCGGGAGCAGATCTATCGTCACTCTTTCCGTGCTAACTATTACTATCATGATGTACGTCGCAACATGGTAAGGAAGCTGTCGGAACAACCCTCGAAACAGATGATTCCTACTTTTTCTCCTGACGGCAAGATGGTGGCTTACGTGATAGAAAATAATATCTGGCTGACAAAGTTCGACTTTGATACCGAGTCGCAGGTAACCAGGGACGGGGAGAAAAATAAAGTGATCAACGGGGCAACCGACTGGGTATATGAGGAAGAATTCGCAACGACCCGCTTGATGGAGTTTTCGCCCGATAACCGGCAACTGGCCTTTGTGCGTACCGATGAGTCGGCAGTGAAGGAGTTCTCTTTCCAGACTTTTAATAAACAGTTATATCCCGGTTTCTATCACTTTAAATATCCCAAACCGGGAGAATCCAATTCCACGGTTGAGTGTCGCGTGTTCGATATAGAGGCGCGTACGACACGTACCTTAAATGTGCCGTTGGATGCAGACGGATATATACCCCGTATCAAGTTCACATACGATCCTGACCAACTGGCGGTGATGACACTGAACCGGGATCAGAACAGGTTCGACATGTATTTTGCCAGTCCCCGCTCTACAGTTTCAAAATTGGTGCTAAGGGAAGAAAGCAAATATTATATCGATTCGGAATGGTTTGACTCGATCCATTTCCTGAAAGACCACTTTACCTACGTGTCAGAGAAAGATGGCTACAGCCATATTTATATGTATGGCATTTCGGGTACGTTACAAAAACAACTCACCACCGGCAATTACGATGTGACGGCACTTCTGGCAGTGGACGAACAAACCGAAACGGTTTTCTATGAGGCCGCCGATGAGTCACCCTTAAAACGTAATATATATAAGGTGAATATAAACAAGGGACAACCCCAGAAATTGTCGCAGTTAACAGGTTATAACAGTGCCTCCTTCAGCAGACAGGGTAAATATTTTGTGAACCGCTGGTCGGATGCCAATACCCCCACGATGATCACCTTGCACGATGGAAACGGAAAGCAATTGCGGGTGTTGGAAGACAACCAGGCTGTCCGTGCTAAAGTAGCTTCCGCACAGTTCCCCAAGAGAGAATACATTACCGTAACGGCTGCCGATGGAATAACCCGCCTGAACGGATGGATATTGAAACCCTATAATTTTGATCCTAACCGGAAGTATCCCGTGGTGATGATCCAGTATAGCGGCCCCAATTCGCAACAAGTGTTGGACCGATACAGTGCCGACTGGTATTATGCATTGTTGAATGAAGGTATTTTAGTGGCTTGCGTGGATGGCCGGGGTACAGGCGCACGTGGGGAAGAATTCCGTAAGAGTACCTATATGAATTTGGGAATAAAGGAATCGGATGACCAGGTTGCCGCCGCCCGTTATCTCGCTTCATTGCCTTATATTGATGAAAAGGGTATCGGTATTTGGGGATGGAGTTATGGAGGATATAACGTCCTGATGAGTATGAGTCGTGGAAACGGTATCTTTAAAGCGGGGGTAGCCATAGCGCCGGTGACCGACTATCGGTTCTACGACACTATCTACACCGAGCGGTTTATGCGTACCCCCCAGCAGAATAAACAGGGATACGACAATGGATCGCCCATTGCACTTGCGAACCGCTTGGAAGGCAACCTTTTGTTGATACACGGTATGGCCGACGACAATGTGCATTTCCAGAACTCTGTGGAATACACGCGCGCCCTGATCGAGGCGGGCAAGCATTTCGATATGTTCTTTTTCCCCGACAAAGATCATTCTATCAGAGGAGAAAATGCAAGGAAATACCTTTATGAAAGGGTAATCGATCATTTCAAACGGAACCTCGAATAATTCTACC
>Ga0207420_1001917_pt1 | contig 11410 bp, 10 predicted proteins | sample ThiBio_inoc_biof_FD_183941 | JGI IMG/M metagenome (GOLD analysis project Ga0207420, IMG submission 183941) | Wastewater bioreactor microbial communities from Cape Town, South Africa - Thiocy_inoc_biof (SPAdes) | ecosystem: Engineered > Bioremediation > Thiocyanate > Unclassified | place: South...
CCCCGCCGCATCAGTTCGAGCGAATTGGTGACATGGGTGAGCACGCAGCTCTGGGTCGGAATGGCGTAAAGCTCGCGCAATTCGTCGAGCATGTGAAGCAGAGCCAGCGCGCCGGGTACATTGTCCGTTGCCGGATTGATGCCGAGCACCGCATCCCCCACACCATAAAGCAGCCCATCAAAGATCGCGGCGGCGATGCCTTGCGGATCGTCGCTGGGATGGTTGGGCTGCAGACGGGTGGAAAGCCGCCCGGCAAGGCCGATCGTGTTGCGAAAGGAGGTTACCACTCTTGTCTTGCGCGCCACGGCGACCAGATCCTGATTGCGCATCAGCTTGGAGACGGCGGCCACCATTTCGGGCGTCAATCCGGGGGCGGCTGCGCTCAGCATGGCCTCATCGGTGGCGCCGTCGAGCAACCAGTCGCGCAGGCCCCCCACCGTCAGATGGGCGAGCGGGGCGAAGGCCGCCCTTTCATGGCTGTCGCAGATCAGGCGGGTGACCTCGTCAACCTCATAGGGGATCAGCGGTTCTTCCAGAAAGCGGGTGAGAGGAACATCGGCCAGCACCGCCCGGGCAACAACGCGCTGCGCCCCGCTCTCGGCCGAAAGACCGGCAAGGTCATCGCCCGAGCGCGCGGGAGAGGCCTTGGCCAGCACCTCTTTCAGATCGCTGAAAATATAGCGTCCGCCCCTGAAGTCGCCCCGATACCGCAATCTGTATCGCCCTCCTGCTGCATGTCTCGGACCGATGGCCGGGGGTACGGCGCGTTGGCCGACCATTCCCTTGTCCTTGGGGCATATTAAGGCTGAAAATCTTGCGGGTCGCTGCGTAATTCACGCCCGTCGGGAGGGAGGGCAGGCCATTGGGGGCGGACGACCGGCCCCTGCATGCGGGCGCAGTCCGAAATTGGGCGGATATATCGTTGCTATCCATGCGCCAACTCTCACATTGTTGACTCAGGCAACATTCCTTCTATGGTAAAGCCCATGCTGGACCAATTGACAGGCGATGTCGCCGCCCTGCGCCACTTCAACAGGCTTTATACCAACTGGCTTGGGTTGCTTGACGTCCATCTGGACGGCAGTCCCTTTACGCTGAGCGAAGCGCGCGTGCTCTATGAACTGGCCCATCGTCATGAGCCGACCGCGGCCGAAATTGCGCGCACCCTGAATATGGATCGCGCCCAGATCAGCCGCACGCTCAAGCGGTTTGCACACCGCGATTTGCTGGAAACGCGCAGCAATCCGGCCCATGGCCGCCAGCAGTTGCTGATCCTGACGCCGGAAGGCCGGAGGGCGGCGGCGGATTTGAATGGCAGCACGCAGGCGGCGGTTGGCGCATTGCTTCACCAGTTGCCCGAAACACAACGCCGGCGCCTGATCGCGGCCGCCGCCACCATGGCTCAGGCTCTGGAGGCAAAGGTCGAGGCTCCAGCTCTGAGGTTGCGGGGCCTTGAGCCGGGCGATCTGGGCATGGTCACGGCCCGGCAGGCCATTCTCTATGCCGACGAATATGGCTGGGATCGGGGGTACGAGGCTCTTGTCGCGCGCATCCTCGCCGATTTTCACGATCATTTCGATCCGGCCCGGGATGCCGCCTGGATTGCCGAGACAGGAGGCGAAATGGTGGGGTCGATTTTCCTGGTTCATACCGACGAACCGGGCGTGGCCAGGCTTCGCCTGCTCTATGTGGAACCCGCCGCGCGCGGCACAGGCACGGGAAAGCTGCTTGTTTCGACCTGCATCGAACGTGCGCGGCAACTTGGCTACACGCGGCTTACATTATGGACCAACAGCGTGCTCGCCGCGGCGCGCAGCATTTATGAGCGGGCCGGATTTGTGCTGATCAATGAAGAGCAGCACCATTCCTTTGGCCATGATCTGGTCGGCCAGATCTGGTCGCTCGATCTCTGATTTTCGGCGGGTCCGCTATGGACAGGCACAATCTGGAGGCGACATGCATATTGGTTTGATCGGCGGCGTTGGGCCTGCCGCCACAGAGGTCTATTATCGTGCGCTTGTGCGCGCCTATGCTGCGGCCAATCGCAGGCTTGCGCTTACCATTGTCCATGCCGATGCGCGCGAGATGATCTCCAATCTCGAAGCCGATCGGGCTGTCGAACAGGCCGCCATTTTTGCGCGCTATGTCGATCAACTGCGGGCCGGTGGCTGCGATGTGGCGGCCGTGACATCCATGGGCGGCCATTTCTGTATGGCCGAACTCGAAAAAGTATCATCCCTTCCTTTGTTGAGCGCCGTTCCTGCCCTGAACAGCTATTTGGCCAGCTATGGTGTCCGCCGGGTCGGTGTATTGGGAACCCGCGCCGTGATGCAGTCAAAGCTTTATGGGGTGAACTCGGTGGAGGTTGTTGTTCCAACGGGCGATGACCTTGATACGGTCCATTCAGCCTATGTCACACTTGCCGCATCCGGCCATGCCACCCCTGAGCAATGTGCCTATTTCCACGAGGCTGCCAGAAAGCTTCACGAGGAGCAGAATGCCGATGCGGTGGTGCTGGGCGGAACCGACCTGTCTATCGCCTTCAGCAACGCCGACCTCTCCTTTCCGGTGCTCGACAGCGCATTGATTCACGTCGAAGCCATAGCGCGGGCCGCCATGCAGGGATGACGATGTAGCCCCGCCTTCGGGTCAACCCTGCAAGCCCTTTACAGCGTCGCTGCCGCAAACCTCGTTCAGGCGGCTTTCCAGTTCGCGCAACATTGCTGCGCGGTCTTCGGGCGTGACGCGGGGCGCGGCATAGGCCACAAAGGGGGCCTCGACGGCGTAGCCCAGATAGCGCAACTGACAATGGTGCAGCGGCCACAGCACCTTTTCGATGGAGCCATAGGTGCCATCCTCGGAAAAGCGCGCCGCCGTCCCGCCGGTGGTTATCGCACAGAGCGCAAGTTTGCCCGCGAACAGCGCCGTTTCAAACCGCGCGCCGTCAACATAGGCAAAGCCATAGGCCATCACCTTTTCAAACCAGCTTTTGAGCAGGGCGGGCGGGCCGCCCCACCACAGGGGAAACAGCAGCAGCAGCAGGTCTGCCTTTGCCACCAGCGCCTGATCCTGCGCGATGTCGGCGCTGAACGTGCCCTGTTCGCAGGCGATGCGCTGCTCGGTCTGATAGTGGAAAAGAGCCGGATCGGAGAGGGCGGAAAAATCCCCGCGTCCGGCGGGTGGGGCCGGGGGGCGGGCATAGAGGTCGATCACGTCCATCGTGTGGCCGCTTTGCGCCGCAGTCCTTTGCGCCACATCCAGCATGGCATGGGTGAAGGATTGCGGCTCTGGGTGGCAATAGACCGCCAGAATGTTCATGATTATTTTCCTTAACTGACTGTGTCGGCGTCTATCGAGGCCCGCGCCCTCCAGAAGGCCAGACCGGCCGGCAGCGACACCGCGCTGATCGCCACCAGCGCCAGCCGGAGCGCATCCTTGCTCTCCATCGCCATCGCGTTACGGGCATGGTCGCTGATCATGCCCACCAGCGGCGGGCCAAGCCCAAGACCCACCAGATTGACGATCACCAGAGTGACAGCGGACACGGTCGCGCGCCGGCTGGCTCCTGCCACGCCCTGACAGGTGGCATGCATCGGGCCGAAATAGGCGTTGATCATCGCATTGGCGAAACCCAGCGCCAGAAAGGCTGTGGCAAGATCATGCGCGCAAAACACCACCAGAAAGGCCGGGATCGAAAGCCACCCGGCCAGAGCGGGCACCGTGACATAGCTTTTGAGCGAGGCGCCATGAAAACGGTCGCCCAGCCACCCGCCCAAAAATGTGCCTACCGCGCCTGCCAGCCCGACCGTGACGCCAAAGGCAAGGCCCAGAAAGCCGTTCGCCTTTAGCCCCAGCCCGGCGGCCAGAGCGGCCAGTTCAGGACCATGCGCACGCAGGAAGAAGGGCGCGAGAAAGGCGCCCGTGCCATAGAGCACCACAGCCTGTAATGCGCCGCCCGCCACGGTCCAGCGATAGGTGGATGTGGAGAGAAAGGAGGCGAGCGAGGCGCGCAGCGGCTCCGCCGGTGCGGCGCTGGTCAGCAGGGGAAAGGTCCGGCGCGGCTCTTTGAGCACCAGCATGACCACCACCGCGATCAGCAGGCCCGGCGCCCCCGCCACCGCAAAGGTCCAGCGCCAGCCCAGCGCATCGCCCAGAATCCCGCCAAAGCCCAGCCCGATGAACGAGCCCAGCGGCAGCCCGGTCGAGAATATCGCCAGCGCTACGGCCCGCCGCGCCTTGGGCGAAAATTCGGCAATCAGCGAATGCGAAGGGGGAACCCCGCCCGCCTCGCCAATGCCTACGCCAAGGCGGCATATCAGCATTTGCGTAAAGGACCCCGCCGCCCCGCACAGCAGCGTAAACAGGCTCCACACCGAGAGCGCGATGGCGATCAGGCGCGGCCGGTCGGCGCGTTCGGCAAAGCGGGCGATAGGCACCCCCAGCAGCGAATAGAACAGCGCAAAGGCAAGGCCGGTGACAATGCCAAGCTGCGTATCGCTGAGCGCCAGATCATGCTTGATCGCTTCGGCCAGGATGTTGAGAACCTGCCGGTCGACGAAATTGAAAATATAGACCAGTGTGAGCAGCAGCAGCGCAGAACGACGATAGGCGCGCGATGTATCGACTGCCTCTTCGGGTCGATGCTTCATTCCTTGTCCCCCTCCGTATCGGCAACGGGATATTCCGCCCCGTTGCAGACATAGCCCAGATCGCAGAAATCGCGCCGGGGGGGCGAGAAAATATCGACCAGTTGGTTGTTGCCCGGCGCGGTCGAGCGGCTGGTGTGGATGACTGTGGCGGATGTTCGTCCTCGCGCCAGTCGGGCAGTTGCTTGGACCATGGATAGCGCAAGGAATGCACCCATTGCCCGCTCATCGCAAAGGAGCCTTGTTCGAAATCGGCGTGGGAATGCGGGCTGAGCGCCATGATGTCGCGCGGGCCGTCGAAATCGAAAATATTGATCATCAGATTGGCGCTGCGAAACATGCGCATCGGGCGGTCGCGGTAATCCTCGACGCGGTAATGGCGCAATTTGAACCCATCGTGGGGCGCGGGCCATGGCCGCATGGGGGCGACTTCGGGCGCGCCGTCGGCATAGATGTCGGCATTGGCGGCCATCGCGGCCAGATCCTGCGCCGCGATGGAAAAGAGGCGCAGCACCCGGCCTGCGCCGGTCATCTCGATCAGGCTGGGGCCGGGGGGCAGGATAACCACAGTGGCCGCCGCGCCGCATTCCACCACATCGCCGCCCGCCGTAATGCGCGCCATGCCATCGGGGAAATAGACGATGCTTTCATCGGGATTGTCGCGTTCAAGCTTGGCCCCGGCGGGAAGGCTGGCATAGACCACCACGAAATTGGCGCCGCGCATGATCCATTCTCCGGGCGCCTGCGGGGCTGTTTGGGACAGGTCGAACCGGCTTGCCGGGCGTGTCTGGGCAAAAGTCATGCTTGCTGCTCCTGATGGCGGGGGCAAAGGGCGCGGATGTCCGAAGCGGCGGCCAGCGCCGAGGCGCGCAGGAAGGATTGGTCGGAACCCACGATGATGTGGCTGGCGCCCATGGCGATGAAGGTGCCGGCTTCTGCGGCGCACCCCACCACCACGATGGCCGCCTTGCCATGGCTGCGCGCCAGCGCCAGCACATCACGTGTGGCCTCCATAACCTCTGGGGCATCGGGCCGGGTCAGGCCCATGGACAGCGCCAGATCGGCCCGGCCCACCACTACCCCGTCCAGCCCCGGCGTGGCGATGATCGCTTCGGCCTCGGCCACGGCCTGCGCGCTTTCGATCTGGGCATAGATGCGGGCGCGGTCGCCCAGCGCCATGGCTTCCTCGATGGTGGAGGCGCCATAGCGGCCAAAGCGCGGCGAATTGGAAAATCCGCGTGCGCCTCCGGCAAAACGCGCCGCCTGCACCAATTCGGCGGCATGTTGCGCGCTGTCGACATGGGGCACAACCAGCCCCGCCGCGCCAATGTCGAGCGCCCAGAGCACGCTGGTGGCCGACCGGTCGGCGGTGCGCACGAACAGGTCCAGCCCCGCCGCGCGCCCGGCCACCATCATCAGATCGGCGGCGGCCCGGTCGAACGGCCCATGCTCGGCATCGACCACGCCAAAGTCCACCTGCACCGCCGGCGTCTTGATGAAAGTTCCCACCAGCATCAGGCGGTCGCCGCCTTGTCCAGACCCATCAGCCTTGCCGCATTGCCGCTGATCATCGCGCGGATCTGGCTGTCATCATAGCCCAGATCGATGCAGATGCGGATGACCGAGCGGAAGCCTTCGACCGGCGAGGGGTTGTTGATCTGCCCCAGATCCGAGCCAAGGATGGTCTGTTCCACCGTGCCCGCCTTGATCAGCCCGTCCAGCGTTTCGGGATCGAAGAAGCGGAAGCGGGAATCCTCGACGAACATGCAGATGCTGTGTTCGATAAAGGCTCCATCGGCCACCAGCTCGCCGATATCGCGCAGATTGGCGTCGATCACGAAAGTGGGATGCTGCACCAACCGCCGGTTGACCCCGCGCGCCTTGGCTTCCTCGAACAGCGGCCAGATTTCGCTGATGTGAAGATGGCCTGCGGACAAGACCGCATCGGCCGCTGCAATCTGGTCGAGGATGAATTTCACCTCATCCTTGATCCGCCCCATATCGTCGACCACGGTCAGCATTTGCGGTTGCAGCATTTCCTGCGTGGTGGGCAGCGAACGGTGGCGATGATCGTGACGGATGTGATTGCCCGCCGAAAAGGTCGGCATCCACACGATATTGGCCCCCAGTTGCAGCCCGTGTTCGACCGCATAGCGGTTCAGCCCGCCCGTCGTGTTGTTCAGCGGGACGCCCGACAGCATGGTGATGCCAAGATCAGCGTAATGCTTTTCCAGCAGCCGCACGACCGGGGTGACCGAATAATAGTGGTCCTTGAACAGCACCGCGCGCAATTGGGCCTGCGATGCCTCGCGCAGCGCCTCAATATGGTCGATCTCGCGCGGCATGACCGAGGGGCCGCTGTGGCAATGCAGGTCGATCGCGCCCACCAGCAGCGCATCAATCCGCGCGTCGAGTTCCGTCTTGTCGTTCATGGGGCTTGTCCTCAGAAATGGAGGTTGAAACGCGCGCCGAAGGTGCGGGGCGGACGCAATTGATAGGCCTGCACATTGGCGGCATGTGTGGCGTTGCTCTTGATCACCGCATCGGTCAGATTGTTGACATAGACGCCCAGATCCCACGCCCCGCCTTCGGGTTTGTAGGTGGCGGTCAGATCGTGCTGCCAGACGGCCTTTTGGATGTCGTCGGGCAGATAGTTGAAGCCGGTGATGGTGGAGCTTTGGAAATGGGCACGCCAGCCAAAGGTGATGCCCGCGCCTGACGGCAATTCCACCGTCTGATCGGCGGTCAGGTTGAGCGACCATTGCGGGGCCTGCGGCGGGCGCTGGCCGCTGCAATCCACGCGCAACTGGGGCGCCGCACCGCTGGTCTGGCACAGGAATCCGGGCTGGACCGGCAGCGATTGCACATAGGTCAGGCTGTTGAACACCGCGTCGAGATATTCCACCTGCGCGCCCAGACTGGTCAGGCGGGTCGGCTGATACTGCAGATCGACCTGAACGCCTTTGCTGGTGGATTTGCCCGCATTATAGGTGGGAAAGATCGTCGCGCCCTGACTGTCGAGGGTGAACAGGCTGACCTGCTGGCCGGTCAGGCCCCAGTGGAACGCCTCAAGATTGAGCGTCAGCTTGTTGTCGAGCAGGCGGGTTTTGGCGCCAAGGGTGAAGGCGGTGATCCGTTCCGGCTCAACCGAGTTGCTGTCGGTGGGCAGCACGACATGGCTGAAATAGAAGCCGCCCGCGTGGAAACCCGTGGCCGCGGTGCCATAGACCATGATGCGCGGCGCGACATCGAATTGAAAACCTGCGCGCCAGTTCGTTGCATCCCATGAACGGTTGCCCGCCAGCGGGATTTGCGACCCGCCCACCAGATCGGTCTGGCCGCCATTGGCCTCCTTGGTATCATGGGTATATCGAATGCCGCCCAGCAGGCGCAGGCGGTCGGTCAGGCGCAGCGTGGCATCGGCAAAGACCGCTGCGCTTTTGGAAATCTGGCGGTAATGGGCAATCGAGCCGGTCTGGTTGAAATTGTCGTAAATATAGCCCGCGTCCACATCATCCTTGGCCAAAAATGCGCCAAGAATCCAGGTCAGCCGCCCGCCGGCCTTTGAGGTGAGGCGGGTTTCGAGCGAATATTGGTCGTCATGTTCGGCAATGTTGAGAGCAAAGGCGTTGACGGCATAATAGTCCAGATCAGCATGGCGCCATGCCGGTTGCACGGTCAGCGTGCCGATCGGCGTATCCACATCGACCACCGCGTGCAGGCCATAGAAGTTGTTGTTGAAATGCAGATTGGGCGTCTGATAAGGCCGCCCGCGATTGCGCGCGGCGAAATAGAGCTGCCCGCGCGGCGAAAGATAGCCGACGCGGTCCTCGGCGGTGATCTTCTGGGTGCCCGCTGCATAGCCGTTGAAGAAGGACTGATCGACCAGCGCATAGCCGCCGCCCAATTGCCCCTGATAGCTGTAGTCGGCCGCCACCTTGATGCGCAGTCCCGCATGAGGTTCGGCATAGAACTGAAGGCGGGCCGAGCGCGCCTTGTCGTCCTGTTCGCCATCGTTGAGATAGCCGTCATGCTGGGCCGTCTGGAACGAGGCGCGCAGGGCCGCCTTGTCGCCCAATGCAACATTGAGCGTGCCGCGCGTGTCGATCTCGTTGTAATTGCCCACTGTCACGCCAAGGCTGCCCGATGTATCGCCCAGTTTGGGGGCAGTGGGGACAAAGCTGATGACGCCGCCTGTGGCGTTGCGGCCATACAGCGTGCCTTGCGGGCCGCGCAGCACCTCGACGCGAGCGAGGTCATAGAACTGGCCATTGCCCTGATACTGGCGGAACAGGGGCACGCCGTCATAGGACAGCGAGACCGCCGGATCGTTGAGCGAGGTGCCGCTGAGCGAGCCGACGCCGCGCATGAAATAAAGCGGCGTGGCGCCCGCTGCCTGCACGATCTGGACAGCAGGCACGATGCGCGACAGGCCGGTCATCGTGGTGATATTGGCGTTCTGGACCGTGGCGGTGGAGACCACATCGATGGCCACCGGGGTGCGCTGCACGCTTTCCGACCGTTTTTGGGCGGTAACGATGATCTCGCCGGGAGGAACGGCGCTGTCCTGAGCCTGTGCGGCCGATGGCATTAGTGCTGAAAGTGTAAGAGTAATCGCCAGCACGGAAAGGCTGGCTTCGCCGGAATGCCTCATGCGTCTCTCCCAAGATGCGCGTTTTCGATGCGCCTGCGTGATTTTATGCATTGCGCTCATCTGGTTCCTAGCGGCGGAATCACTTTGCGACTATCGGGGCGCTGCGCTTGGCTGTATTGCACGTTCTGCAATAATAGGAGCGATGCCCGATGCGCCCAGGCCAGTTGTCCGATATTCAGTATGACGCGCTTGAACTGTTCGAACGGGTGGCCCGTTCGGGCAGTATCGCGGCCGCCGCGCGCGGATTGGGCATTTCGGCCTCCACCGCCACGCGCAAATTGCTGACGCTTGAAAAGGCGCTCAATGCGCGCCTGTTCAAACGCACCACGCGCAGCCTGAGCCTGACCGAGGCGGGGGCGCTGGCGCTGGACTGGGCGCAGACGTCTTTGATTGCGCTGGAGGAAACGGCCGACGATCTGGCCGCGATCACGGGTGCGCCTTCGGGGCGGATACGCCTTGCCGCGCCCCATTTCGGCATGAACACCTATTTGCCGCCGGTGCTTTCCAGCTTTTCGCGCGCCTATCCGCGCATCAATCTGGAAATCGTGACCACCGACGATCTGGTCAATCCGGCCACCGACGGGTTCGACATCGTCATCCGCTACGGCACCTTGCCCGACAGCCGCAATGTGGCCGTGCGCCTGACCGAATTTGACCGTATCGTCTGCGCATCACCGGAATATCTTGCCGAATATGGCACGCCCAAAAAACTGGAGGATCTGGCTGTCCATCAATGCATCGTCCATCAGGGGCATGATGAAACGCGCTGGTCCTTTGAGCGCGAAGGGCAGTTGCTCCACCAGCCCATTCTGGCGCGGATACGCACCGACAATGCCTTTTCGATTGAAATGTTCGCCGTCGAAGGGGCGGGCATCGCGCGTCTGCCCACGATCACCGTGCGGCGCAATCTTGCCTGCGGGCGCCTTGTCCGGTTGCTGGACGATTATCAATGCGTCGAACCATCGGGCGACAAATCCAGCATCTGGGTGCTGCACAGCGGTCAGGACATGCCTTATCGGGTGCGCATCTTCATGGACCATTTGAAGGCGCAGATTCCGATGGCGCGTCAGGCCATCTATAATTCATGAACGGGTCGAAGTTGCCTCGGTCATCAAGGTCTGCTGACGGCGGAATAACCCCTGTTCTTTTTCAACCGGCCTGAGCCGCGCCAACAACGCTTGCCCGACTTGGGCATTGGCGGGGCGTCGTGCGTCAAACAGACTGCGCTACCAGCAAACCCCCAATGCGGTCTGGCACCGGCGGTGTTCCCGCGCGCTTTGGCCGGTTCTGCCCTGCTTAAGATTGAGAGAGATGGAGCGGCTCGCATCGAACAGTTCGCGCGCTTGAGGATCCGGCAGATCGGCGCTGGAAAGGCGGCGCAGCAGCAGTGTTCCGGCAAGGCATTGGGCCAGAAGGTGCAGCACAGGACTGTCCGCCATCAGGGCGATTTCGCGCTGGAAAGGATACCATGCCAACCCAACCTCTGTGGCATCGCGCGCCTGCGCCATCGCGCCGAGCGCGCGCTCCACGCGTTCACCGCCGCGTTCGCCAATCCGTTGGCAGGCCAGATCAATCATCCCGATATTGATCTGTTCAAGCATTTCGCGGCATGCATCAAATGACACACCATGGGCGGAAAGGAAGGCATTGGTCATCCGCGCCGCTTGCGAGACGGAGCCATCGCTGCCGACAACTCCACCGCCCCGACCTCGCTGCAGCACGACCTTCTGGTGGTCTTCGAGCATTCGCACGGCCTCGATCACGATCTCGAGCCGAGTGTCATAGCGTTCCGCGATGGCGTCCAGCGACCCCAGATGGGTCGCCTTGCCGCGATCAGGCGCAGCGGCCAGTTCACCCAGCAAGCGGTCTGCGATCACCTGGGATTTCCGACCGCAGCCAAAGATTGGCGCAAAAACATCCGCCGCGGGTCCGGCCGATTGCGCTTTGTCGATCTGGGCCATCGTACTGTTCAGCCATCCAGACAGGGCACCCTGCCTGTCGCTCAGAAGAGGCCGCAGCAGATCGCGTGCTTCATGGATTGCGCGGGGTGTGACGGCGCCATGCGCCGCAAGCACAAGCGACCGCGCGGCCTCTTCGGCAGTGGGCGCGG
>Ga0207420_1001945_pt1 | contig 11235 bp, 9 predicted proteins | sample ThiBio_inoc_biof_FD_183941 | JGI IMG/M metagenome (GOLD analysis project Ga0207420, IMG submission 183941) | Wastewater bioreactor microbial communities from Cape Town, South Africa - Thiocy_inoc_biof (SPAdes) | ecosystem: Engineered > Bioremediation > Thiocyanate > Unclassified | place: South...
GTTTGCAGAAAGCGTCCATTTTCTTGAAAGCTCGTAATTGGCTACAATGGAAATGTCATGTGTCCTGTCTTGTTTGGCGGTGTACCAGTTGCCCTGATTGATTCCATCAATCTTTCTTTCTGTTCTCGATAAGGTATAGCCTATCCAACCGTTTATCCTACCGTGACTTTTCTTTAGAAAGAGCTCTATACCGTAGGCCCTCCCTACCCCGTACAACAATTGGGCTTCTACATTCTGGTTGAACGCAAGTTGCGCCCCGTCGCGGTAATCAATCTGGTTTTGCATGTACTTGTAATATACTTCTGTTGAAAATTCATACATATTGTTATTGAAATTCCGGAAATATCCGGCCGATACCTGGTCGGCAATCTGGGGTTTTACATTCAGACTGTTGGTAATCCATAGATCGGTGGGGTTAGAGGTGGTGGAATTGGAAAGCAGGTGCAGGTTTTGCGTGTTTCTTCCATAAGAAAGCTTCAGGGAACTTTTTTCATTAAGGATGTAATTTGCGGCCAAGCGAGGCTCAGGGTTAAAGTATGTTTTGACAAACTCTCCGGAACTGTAAGACAGCGTATCAATGGCATTGCCGCTATTATCATAGGAATAAAAATCACCGGGGCCGAGAACACTGAACGCTGAAAACCGGATACCGTATTGCAAACTCAACCGGTTACTTGGTTTCCATTCATTAGAAATATATACTGCATTTTCCCATCCCTGCACATTGGGCATATCCTGACGGTTGGGTACTCCGTCCCTTACTATCTGGAATACACCGGGCACAACCCTGTGATAAATGGAATTAAACCCGAATTTGAGGGTATTCTTGGTGTTGGCGTAATATTGAAAATCCTGCTTTACATTATAGTCCTGTATCCGGGAGACAATTTCAGCACTGGTAGAGCTGAAATCAAAACCGATATTGTAATTGAAATCACTGAATATGAACGAAGTGTTGGAAAACAGCCTTTCACTGAAAAGGTGGTTCCACCTTAGCGTTGCCGTGGAATTTCCCCAATCGAAACGAAACAGGTCGTCCAATCCTAAAACATCTTGTCCTAAATATCCGGAGACGAAAATCCTGTTCCTGTCATTAATGCGGTAATTTGCTTTCAGGTTGAGATCGTAGAAATAAAGTTGTGCATCGTTGATATCTTCATCGGAAGAAAGCCTGAGAAATAAATCGGCATACGTCCTTCTCCCCGAAATACTGAAAGACCCTTTGTTTTTTACAATGGGGCCATCGATTTTTAACCTTGACGATATCAGGCCGATGCCGCCCTCCACACCCAAATCCTGATTACTGCCTTCTTCCATCCTAATATCCAGCACGGAAGCAAGACGACCACCATATTCCGCGGGTTGGCTACCTTTGTAAAGGGAAATGTCTTTTATCGCGTCGGAATTAAAAACGGAGAAGAAGCCGAGAAGGTGGGAAGCATTGTAGACAGTTGCCTCATCCAATAAGATCAAATTCTGGTCTGCACCTCCACCTCTTACATAAAAACCGCTATTTCCCTCACCGGCAGGTTTGACCCCCGGACGCATCTGTATAATTTTCAACACGTCCCTTTCTCCCATGAGCAGAGGTATGTTCTCAATTTCTTTGAGATCAATTTTATCCACGCCCATTTGTACACTGGTAATATTTTCATCGCGTCTGGTGGCAGTAATAACAACTTCTTGCAATTCCGTATGACTATCTTCCAACTCAAAATCCATTCTGAGGTTTTGCGATAAGTTGACTTTGACAGATTGAATTGCATAACCCATATATTTAATTTCAGCCGTATATTCAGCTTCGGGCAATGTGATGGAATAAAAGCCGTAGGCATTTGTGGACGCTCCTGTTCCTGAAAGTTCTTTAATAATAATCTGCGCCCCGATAAGTTCCTCGCCTGTATTCTTGTCTTTGACATACCCACTAAGGGTATATTTATTTGCTTGTGCATAACCTGCTATGGTTAGCATCCCACTCAAAAGCATCGTTATTATTTTCACTTAGTTATTCCTAAATTTACTAAATAGTTCATAAATAAAAGAACTATCTAATTAAAAATTTTACTTACCACTCTGTCTGTCCCATTTCTCAAACAAGGCCGAAATTTCCTTATCAAGAAAATCATTAAATTTTTGTATTTCTTTCAGTTTCTGGTTTTGTTCAAGATACTTGTCAGAACGAACTGATAGAACCGATGTGATCATTTCCCCAAAAAAGTTGCTCTGTATCTTCTTTCTCTGCGAAGCCAACCAACCATCGGCATTAAAACAGAAATATCTTTTCCTGTCTCCCGTTTGGGTGATATAGTCCACCAGATTAAATGCCATAAGCATATTAAGGGTGTTGCTAACCGCACTTTTACTCAACTTCAAGTCATTTTGTATTTCTACAAATGTTTTTTGAGGTGGCTCTGCGACCATCAAGTAGGCCACCACCCGTCCCATCGCGAGGGGAAAGCCTGATTTTTGAAAGAGCACCCCCACCTTTTCAATGACGGATTTGGCTTCTTTATTCATTATTTGCTTACCTAAATGTGGAAGAAATTTTATTTTTATTTTTTAAGTAATTTGGTTGGTGCTATCCCATACCTTCGTTTGAAAGAACTGGAAAAATGCGACAAACTCTCAAACCCCAAATCCAAATAAATAGAAGCCGGTTTTTTACCTTTATTTTCTATCTGGTAATGTGCTTCCATCAGACGTTTTTCTTGTAGCCATTGTCGTGGTGATGTTCCAAATATTGTTTGAAAATCACGTTTGAAACCTGTAATACTCCGGCCTGTCAACTGAGCAAATTTTTCAACAGGGACGTTGAAATGAAAGTTTCGCAACATAAATTCCTCCAAATCCACTTTATGCGGCTCGGAAAAGTCAAACAGGAATGATTTTAATTCAGGCATTGACAACAGCAACAATTCAATTGCTTCTTCTACTTTTAATATACCTAATTTGTTTGACATCTCTATCTGTGAATTGTCCATATAGGGTAAAAGGGATTTGAAAAAACCTATCAGGTATTCATTCCCGGGAAGAAAGATATTTTGTTTTCCATTGTAGCGTTGCTTTACTTCAATTTCCTGTTCATAAGCGTATTTCCTCAAAATATCATTACTCAGAACAATGAATAAAAACCTATAATCCTCGTTATTGGAAGGTGATTTTGTGAATTTTGCCAACTGGTGTTTGCGTATAAGCATCATGTCCCCTGATTTTGTGGAAAAACTCTCACTGGAAGTTTCCACCGTCAATTGTCCCGAGATTTGAAGTCCTAATACATTCTGGGAAAGAAACTGGTCAGTAGTCTCCCGTTCTTTTTCTGAAATCAGAGAGTAAACAATCCTACCGGGCAGGATATTTATTAAATGTTTTACCATACGTTTATATATTTATTCAGGTAAACCGACCATTACAGCACTCTTGCTCCATAACAGATCTCTTGTTTCATCATTTAAAGCAAGCAGCGCAGGGTTAGGAAAAGTAATCTTGTTTTTTACAAGCGAGGCATACACCTTATTTTCGGGGAGTTCCACTTTACCCAATGCAAGTTCGCCCAAAGCTTCGCCCGAACGCCGGGCATTACCCATAAAAAAGGCAGGATTAAATAAACTCAAAACAGGGAAAACAGTATTCCTGATTATTGGCATAAGAATACGTATTGCCATTGATGGTTTGCCATTTAACGAAGTTCCGGCTGTTAACCCCGGATTGTATGCAATGACTTTGATATTACGCTTTTTAATTGTATCAAGTACACTGAAAGAACGTGCCGTCAATAAATTACAGAGTTTGGTAGCAGGGTAAGCCCGCATTGCCTGTGCAGAACCTGTTTTAGTGGGATGGGCCAGTTCATCAGGATCGAGCGTTTTTGGTGCGATGGGCACTACTTTGGGATCGTGCGTATCGCTCGTAGTAAAAATAAGTTTACCGTTTTTTGCCAAACTTGGCATTAGCAAACGTGCCAATAAATAATGCGACAAATGATTTGTTGCAAAAGTCAACTCAAATCCGTCGGCACTTTGCAGTTTGTTTGTCCCGAGTTGAACACCTGCATTGAGCACCAATATATCAATCTTAGCGTTACCTATGCGTTGCCGTAAAATATCGACAAAGGAACGGACACTCTTCAAAGCGGAAAGTTCGAGCGGAAGGACTTCTACACCTTCGGGTACTTCACGGCCGCTACCACGCGCACCGACATAGACTTTTGTGTCGGCCAGTTGTGCAAAATGCTTTAAAGCTTCTGCACCAATCCCTGACGTTGCACCTGTCATTACAATAATCATAGTCAATTCATTTTATAATGATGCAAAGTTGCGAAACAAAAAATTATAAAAGCTACCTGTATGGTTCAATTAACTTTCCTAAATAGTTCAAAAGGAAAGTTTTAACGGTCTGAAATTGATGTCTTAGCATTACCGAACCAATCGTTGAAAACAGGCACGGCTTTTCAGCCGTACCTATTTTCAAAAATGGATTGGATTATCTTTCAGAATGCCTCTAACCTACCGTCATATTTGTCTACATCAGGCGAGTTCATCCATATCCTGTTTGGAGAGGACGATGGAGCGTGCAGCCCAATTCTCCTCCAGATGATCGACACGCCCCGTTCCCGGAATGGCGAGCGTTACGGGTGAATAGGCGAGGAGCCATGCCAGCGCGATCTGGTAGACCGTGGCGTCATGCCGTACCGCAACTTTGGTGACGCGGTCGGTATGGAGATCCTCGCGACCACCGCTCCCCAAAGGGCCGAAAGGGATATAGGCGATATGGTTTGCAGCGCAGAAATCCAGTACATCTTCACCATCACGCCTGATGATGTTGAAGTAGTTTTGCACCGCTGCGACGGGTGCGATGGCACGGGCCTCAGCTATATGGTTGACATCGACATTGCTTAGGCCGAGGTGTCGGATCAGGCCCTCTTCGCGCAGCTTTGCCAGCATTTCGAAGTGTTCAGCGATGGATTCGTCCTGCGGCGGCCCCATCAGGCCAACGCGCAGATAGACCAGATCGAGACGATCCAGGCGCAGGGCTTCGAGGTTCGCCTCGACCTGTGCGCGCAAATCCGAGGCGGGGCCATAGAGCGGGGTCAACGGACGGCCGGTTGTATCGACGTTGGGGCCAACCTTAGTGGCGATAACCAAATTGGAAGGATAGGGATATAGTGTTTCGCGGATAAGCGTGTTGGCGTGGATGCTTCCGTCCTGATTGCCGTAGAAGTTGGCGGTATCGATGAGGTTGACACCGAGTTCGACGGCACGACGCAGCACGGCACGACTGGTTTCAGGGCTGCGGGGTGGGCCTGACATGCCTCCAACGGAAGGCAGGCGCATCGCGCCGAAGCCGAGCCGGTTGACCGTAAGGTCACCGCCGAGGGAGAAAGTCATCTCCTGCCCCAGCTCTGCCATCACCCTGATTCGTGGCAAAGCCATCGCCCTGATTCCCGGCAGAGCCAAAGCACCGAGGGCTATGATGCCGCCGAGAAAGCGGCGGCGGCCAGGGTCATAGCCGGGATTTAAGGATTGGAAATGCATATGATCTAAATTGCTTTCCTCTGATTTAGCAATACCATCATCCGGCAAAATCGTACCGAAGGATTGCTTTGTCTTTGAACCTGAAATGATTTGCGATTTTTTCATTCTTTATAAATTTAGATAGTACAAACTTAGAAGAAAATAGTATGCGCTCTAACATAAATTTTTGTGTCAGCCAGTCCTGCAAAATGCTTTAAAGCTTCTGCACCAATACCAGACGTAGTGCCTGTCATTCCAATAATCATAATAAATTCATTTTATGATGATGCAAAGGTGGGAAACAAAAAATTACAGAACTTGCCTGTATAGGTCAATTAACTTGCCTGTATGGGTCAAAGGTGGGTTTTGATGGTTAAAAAATGATGAACAGGAGTTTATAACCTGTCAAAACATTCCATAGAATATGGTGGATCTGAGAGTGCGTATTCTTTTCCGGTATTCGAATATTGGTTCTATTCTTGACACCCAAAGCAATTTACAAATATAAGTTTTTATACCTTTACGGACTGCAAGAATTTGATAGGGTTTATAAATTATCCCTTTTTTGAGGGTTGCTATTACTAAAATAGAGGAACAATGGAAATTACAGGTCAGATAGACAAATTTAATATAAGGGTTTATGGTATTTGGGTCAGAGATAATCATGTTTTATTGAGTAAAGAGAAGGAAGATAACTTTTCATTTACTAAATTCCCCGGTGGCGGAGTTGAACTCGGAGAGGGATTGTTAGAGGCATTGAAACGGGAATGGATTGAAGAGACCGGAATTGAAATTGAGGAATGCCACCATTTTTATACGACTGATTTTCTACAGGTCAATGCTTTTAATAAATCAGAACAACTGATTTGCGTTTATTACAAAGTGGATTGTCTTAGAAATCCGCTGTTTTATGAAAAGGATGAAAGTACACCGGAGCATATAAAAAAATTGGAATTATCCTGGCATCCTTTGTCTGATCTTAGCTTAGACCTATTGACCTTTGACGATGATAAAAGGATATGTAAAATGATTTTGGATTGTTATTCGATTGATATGAATAAATAGAACTTTGTGGCATGATTACTGGTACGGTTACTGGTATGGTTAGTGGTATGGTTAGTGGTATGGTTACTGATGCTGATACTTGTTCTTTTCCTTGTCTATTCCTAATTTATCTCTAATCCTTTCCTTGTTCTTTCCTTAATATATAATCATACTCAACTGGTTATCAGATAATAGCAAGTATCTCTTTCCTTAAGATGCCGTATTTCTTTCCTGATTTATTCCTATTTTATCTTTACTTTATCCCTAATTTTACAAACCCTCATTATCAAAGAATAAATGAATTATTATCCCTAAAATCGTTATTTTTATTTCTAATTCTTCCCTTAAATCAGTTTATTTCTTCCCTTATCCTTCCCTAATTTCCTCAAGAATATCAACCTAAATATCAGTCATTTGTATATATTTTCTTCCCTTAAACAGCTATTTCCTTCCCTTATTTATCCCTAATTTCCTCACAAATCTATTCTCTAACCCATTTGGGGTTGGTACGTGTTCCAATATTTTTAATTGTATTTGTTTTCATTTGCTGTATAATATTTTCAATTCTCTTTTTACGTTGTCTTTCATCCAAGTAATCGGGCATCTTATCCATTAATAACTCATCTATTTCTTTCCTGGTAGCATAGCCGTGTATTTCGATATGCTTTAAAATAAATGATTTTAGTAGTTCCGTATCTAACCCCTTATTACGTGTGTATTGGGCTTTTTTATCTGTTATGTCCGCTATCTGCGCCGAAATAAAGTAGTTTGGTTTTCGTCCTTCGATAAATCCTTTTTGCTTTAGTCTCCGGGCTGCTTCGTCATTGATGGGGAGTGATTTTTGCACTTTATCCAAAAGTACGGCATCGGTCAGGTCGATATCATCTTTTCTTTCTATCAGGAGTTTTGAGTAGTTTTCATCAATGGCATGGCCATATATTTCAAGAACAACTTCATCCCATGTTGATTTGGAATAATCGGGTAAGGGAAAATATCGTTGCATCTGACTTTTATACATCTTGTGTATTCCATATCCCAGGCTGTCAATCATCTTCAAGGTGACCATTGCATTAGTCAACCACCGGTTCCGATATTTCTGCGGGGTTTTGTTCCCGGTGGTGTAATCTTCTACGTTTCCTTCAAAAAAACTCCCGGCATTGGAAAATATCAGCTTACCGGTCTGTTCAGTTAAAATAATACGGGAGTTGTAGCTATACTGCTGATGTGCGATACAGTTATTCAGTGCTTCGAGTATCACTTCGGGATCATACTTCTGTACCTCAACGGCAACGAGTTGATTCCTGGGGAAGAATTTATATTTGACATTGCGAATTTGTCTCAAGACATCATTCACGGTAGTAAAGAATGGTATTTCAAAATGCTCATATGCTTTTTCTTCAGTATCGAGTTTCCATGTGATCTGTGCCACACTGGGCAAGATATAATGAGATGATTCGGGTTTTCCCAGGAGAATAATTGCGGTGTTGGTAATTTTGCTATTTAAGGTAATTCTGGCTTTGTCGAGAAAGGTTTCATCCGACCAGCGATCAATATCATCGAAGAAAGGTTTTCCTGCCATCTTCTCTTTGAACTTTTCTCTTGCAAGTGAAATGGCCTCACTATCGAGGTCTTTGATCGTAGCACTCTCGATTATTTTAGCCGACCAGTCATCCTGAGAGTTATAAATTACCTTGATGTACTGGGGATATTTTTTTAATTCGGTCAAGCTCGATCCGAAACGGATATACGGTGTATTCTTAAAATAAGTGGGCTCACCGACGGCTGCCGGTATTTTAAACACTTCGAGGTAATGGCCCTCATAATCGCAAGGAAGAAACTCGAATTTGATTGAAGGGGAGAGCAATCTTCTTATCCATATCTCCAACTCCGAATTGCCTTCTTTTCTTTTTTGAAATCTGAATTTAGTGCCTTCTACAGCATGGGTATTATCATCTATGCCAAATACAAGATACCCGAAAGGATTGTTATGAATGCAGGCCGCATTGGAAATAGCGGAAATATACATTCCAAGTCTTTCATTGGTAACTGCATTCCCGGATTTGAACTCTACGTATTCGTTCTCTTTGGGTAGGGCACATAACTCGTCAACCAATTTTATCAATTCCGTGTTGTCCATAAGATAAATGATTGTTTAGTATTTTGTACTTCATGCAAAATTAGAGATTTTTTTTCGATTTGCGGGTTTATATATGAAGCTCTTACATTATTGACATTCGACTAATTGGAGTTCGTTTATGAGGGTTAGTAACGAGGGGGTAATATTTATCATTTCCTGTAATGTGGGGCTGAAAGTGGTGGTGGTGTGGGGTTCTATGATATGTTCTACTTTGGGTTGGGATGGTTGTTCGGATTGCAGAGGTGGTGATTGTTGTTTAGTGTGAGGTGGTATCTGATTTCGGGGGTTCTGTTGAGAGTAAGTTTTATTTGCTTTGAGTTGTTGGATTATATAGTCTGCGATATCGTAACCGGCTTCTTTCTGTTGAAGGGTTGCATGGTACTCTATTAATTCTGATATGGCGATCTGACAGGGTATCTGCTTTCTGATTTCAAGCATCTTTCTACTCCACTTTTCATAACAGCCAGCATCGGGATATAGGACTATATCGCGATTCTCGAATACTTTTGATTTTTCTATGTTTAGTCCGTTGAGATTGCCGGCAGCTAACCAGTTGCATTGTGGGATCACCATGCTTGTTATGACGGCTGTTTTTTCTGCCTCAACAATGGCCAGGGGTTTGTCGGGATATAGCCGGAGTAGGTGTTCACCGAAATAGCACTGGCGAAGGTTGAAGTCGGCATAAACTGGGTTGCTTTTCTTTAGTTTGTTGTGTACCCAATTGATTGCACCGGAATTATTTTTTATTCTTTTGCCAGTTTTTGGATTATACTGCATGATCTTTCCGGTACGAATTTTCCCATCAATGTCGATCTGCCAAAAAATAACCTCGTTATTTTTTGTGGCTCCCAGGGCATAGTCTTCTACTGCTTTCTCAATTTTTTCTTTGGAGAAAAAATTGCAGAGAAAGCGTACGAAGTTAGAATTGTAGGATGCGGAACGTTTTACGTAGGCATAGGGTATGTGGTTTATTTCTGTTAAGGATTTCTTATTTGGGACACTTCCGGCCGGTTGGATTGGGTGTTGGTTTGGGAGTTGTTGAGGTGGTGCTAATTGCCGGGAAGGCAATTGGCACGATGACGGTTGTTGCTTTCTCGGTTGTTGGGAAGTTAGGGGTTTTGACGTTGGTTGTTTTTGGGGTTGTTGAGTTTGTTGAGTTTTTGATTGCGGGGGTTTGGGTTGTTTTTGGGCCTGGTTGTTTTTCTTTTCGGGATGATCGTCGAAATACTGTCGAGGTGTATAATGGTAGCCGCATTTGTTTTCGTGGTTGCATTTGCCTACTGTCGTGTGGATGGGTTGGCAGGTGTTACCATCGAGGTAGAGGGTGAACGAGTACGTGTCCTTACAAGCCGGGCAGGTGTGCCGGGTTGATTTTCCCTTATAGGGTTGGAGATATGGTTTTTTATAGACTGGCATAAAAATAATTTGTTTTTCAAGCTGCACTTTCTTCACTTCGTACACGATTTTGGAGAAAAAGGGGCTGAAATGCCGAAAAAAGTGTAGAAAGTGAACGAAGTGAACGTTCTAAAAAAAATATTTCTTTACATAGACGACCATGCCGTAGTTCTTCCGTTCTGACTTTATGTTTACATTCCGGAGCCGTTCGCTGAAGTTCCGCTTTGATACCGGGTGATAACTTCCATCGTAACAGAATAATTTGTAGTCGTTATAGAGGTCTTTCAGTTGTACATACTCGTCCAGTGATGCCCCGTAGCCTTCTTCTTCGAGAAACAGGATAACGGTGTTGGATTCTCTCATGTACCGTTCAAGGACATTATCCACTGCTTCGCTCCGGGTGAATTGCTTCTGGTGAAGCAACCGTTTCAGTCCTTCGAGTACCCAGTTGAATACGCCCGACAGTTCATTCCTGATTATCTTCTGTGCGATCTGTTTATCTTGTCTTTCTTCCGGGATGGAGATATCGAAAGGGATGATCAGGAACCTGCGAAAATAGGCTGTCGTCTGCTCGACTTCTTTTGGGAGTTCGTTGCAGTTGAAGATCAGTTTGGCGTAATTGATCAGGGTGAATGGTTCTCCATAGGGCAGCCGGGCTTCGACCGGTTCACCGGAGACCAGTTGTTTGAAAATGGATGCTTCGAGTTTGCCATTGATCTCGCTGGCATAGTTGACCAGCTTGTTGGCTAACATGGCCCGGTAATAACCATTTTCGTTGGTGAGGTTCTGCAGCGAATAACTGCTCACATTCTCGGTTCCTCCCAAGAGGGCGTTTACGATCTCGAAGAAAACGGATTTACCATTTGCTCCCTTGCCATAAAGGAGCAATGCCTTTTCGAGTTTTAAAACCGAAGGTTTTATAAAGAGATATCCCAGATACTCGGCGAGTATCTGTTGCTTTTCAACTTCCGGTACAACGGTGTTGAGGTAATAATCGAAGACCGGACATTTGGCATTAATGTCGTAACAGAACGGTAGTTGGTAGGTGAGGAAATCGTTCCGGTCGGGTCTGCGTAGATTCAGCCGTCCTTCGTCAATTTCAAAAGTTCCGTTTTTCAAGTTGACCAGGACTTTATCAGACTGGGGCGG
>Ga0207420_1001955_pt1 | contig 11196 bp, 10 predicted proteins | sample ThiBio_inoc_biof_FD_183941 | JGI IMG/M metagenome (GOLD analysis project Ga0207420, IMG submission 183941) | Wastewater bioreactor microbial communities from Cape Town, South Africa - Thiocy_inoc_biof (SPAdes) | ecosystem: Engineered > Bioremediation > Thiocyanate > Unclassified | place: South...
GTTATACGCCTCTCCTTCCCTGCCGACGGCAATCCGTTGATACAAGTGGTTATGACCAATGGCACCGGACTGTTTGATACGGAGAAGATGGCAATGGAGGCTTTTTTCAGTTTTCCCGACAACAGTGGGAACCGCATCCTCTCCCCGGACAACCACCATCTGGCCTACACCATCGGAAACAATCTCTTCATCAGGAACCGGGATGGTGAAGAGAGAGCTGTCACCCGGGAAGAAAATCCGGGCATTGTGTGCGGCCAGGCGGTACATCGCAACGAATTCGGCATCGATGGAGGCATATTCTGGTCGCCCGATGGCAAGAAACTGGCTTTCTACCGTATGGATGAGACCATGGTGACCGACTATCCACTGGTGGATATTTCAAAACGGGCGGCCGAAGCAAAACCTATCAAATATCCAATGGCAGGAATGAAAAGCCACCATGTGACCATCGGTATCTATGACACCACTACCGGTGAGACTATCTATCTGAAAACGGGCACGCCGGATGAACATTATCTCACCAACATTGCATGGAACCCCGATGCATCGTCGATATACGTAGCCGAGCTGAACCGTGCACAAAACCGATTTCGACCGGACATTGTTCGAAGAGATCAATCCCTGGTATGTGGAACCGGAACACCCCGTACTCTTTACCGACAGCAAAGGAGACCAATTCATCTGGCAGAGCAGGAGGGACGGCTTTAACCATCTCTATCTCTACGACCGGTCGGGAAAACTGAACCGCCAACTCACCCGGGGAGATTGGGAAGTGACCGATATCATCGGCATCGACAAGAAAGGAGAAAACCTCTATTTTGTATCGACCGACCCCACGCCGATGGAACGGCATCTCTACAGCGTGGAGCTGAAGAACGGCAAGATCACGCCTCTCAGCACGCAACCGGGCATCCATTCAGGAGCCATAAGCCACTCGGGAAGATACCTCACCGACCGGTTCTCGGCGCACGATAACCCGGGAGAACTCCGGCTCATAGACACCCGCAAAGGAAAATCCATCCTCCTGGCGGCGGCAGACAACCCCTATGAAGGCATTGAGATGCCTCCGGTGGAATCGGGCACCATCAAGGCGGCGGACGGCAGTACCGACCTCTACTACCGGTTGGTGAAACCGGCCGGTTTCGATGCTTCTAAAAAATATCCCGTGGCGGTCTATGTATATGGAGGCCCCCATTCCCAGATGGTCAACAACCGCTGGCGATATGGCTCCGGCGGATGGGAGACCTACATGGCGCAAAAAGGATACCTGGTGTTCGTAATGGATAACCGCGGCACTTCTTACAGGGGCGCCGCCTTTGAGCAGGTGACGCACCGCCAGTTGGGCGTGGAAGAGGCCAAAGACCAGAGGAAAGGGGTGGAATTCCTGCACTCCCTCCCCTATGTGGACAGGGACAGGATGGGAATACACGGCTGGAGCTATGGCGGTTTCATGACCATCAACATGTTGCTCCGCTATCCCGGCCTCTTCAGGGTGGGTGTTGCCGGAGGACCGGTAATCGACTGGAAATATTATGAGGTGATGTATGGCGAACGCTATATGGATGAACCGGATGAAAATCCGGAAGGGTATGCCGAAAGCAGCCTCTTACCCAAAGCCGGTCAATTGAAAGACCGCCTGCTGATCATCCATGGCGACGAAGATCCCACTGTGGTGATGCAGCACAGCCTGCAATTCCTGAAGGCATGTATCAAAGCGGGCACACACCCCGATTTCTTTATCTACCCCGGCCACGGACACAATATGATGGGACCTGACCGGGTGCATCTACATGCGCATATAACCCGTTACTTTGAAGATTTTATCGATTAGCCATGCAGTACGAACTTTTTCCATCGGAACAAATCTCTTTCTTCAGCCTGAGCAGCGGCAGTTGCGGCAACAGCTACTATCTGGGAAATTCCCATTGGGGCATCCTGATCGATGCCGGCATAGGGCCGCGCGTCATCAAGAAACGGCTTGCACATTATGGGATCGAACTCTCGTCGATCTTGGCGATCCTGGTCACACACGACCATTACGATCATATCAAATCGGTGGGTTACCTCGGGGAAAAGCTGCATATCCCGGTCTATGCCACCCGCGAGGTACACAGGGCAATCATGAACCACCCCCTTGTCCGCAACAGCCTCAACGGATCAACCCAATATATCGAGAAAGGAAAACCGTTTCAGATTGAAGATTTCCAGATCACCGCTTTCGACGTACCCCACGACAGTGTGGACAATTCCGGCTTCTTTATCCGGTTCGGCGACCATAGGTTTACCCTGGCCACCGATGTGGGCAGCATTACCGACGAAGTGGCCTATTATATCTGCAAAGCCAATCACCTCGTCATCGAGACCAATTACGATGAAGAAATGCTCAACAACGGCCGTTATCCCTATCATTTGAAACAACGTATCTGTTCCGGATCGGGACACCTGAGCAACCGGCAGACTGCCGAGTTCCTGGCCAATAACTACTCGTCCGACCTCCGGAATATCTGGCTATGCCACCTCAGCGGCGATAATAACAATCCCGAGTTAGCTTACCGGACGGTAGAGGAACAGCTCACACAAAAAGGGATAAAGGTGGGCAAACAGGTATCGCTACAGGTACTACGGCGGAATATATTATCCTCTAAAACCGATTTTTAAACAAGCTTATGTCCGGAGGAATCATTTTCTAATTACACCGGAAATGGAAAAAACGCTGAAAGAAAAGACTGTAAATGCGTTAGTCTGGAACACCTTCGATAAGACGTTTTCGCAGATAACATACGCTGTTGTAGGGATTATTCTGGCCAATACCCTCTTTCCCGAAGATTTCGGTTTGATCCACATCATTACTGTCTTCTCCGCATTTCTTAGTGTCTTTATCGATAGTGGCTTTACCGTGGTGCTTATACAACGGAAAAACATTACTGACAGGGATTACAACACTATCTTCTTTTTCAATTTATGTGCCTCAATCGGATTGTACCTCTTGCTATTCTTTCTCGCTCCGCTTATCTCCGTGTGGTTCGGAGACCCGCGCCTGACCCCGCTCTCACGGACAATGTTCCTTACTGTGATTATACAAGCTTTCGGGCTGGTGCAGAGCAGCATCCTGATGCGCAATATGCACATGAAAGCCTTTGCCATATCCAATATTGTTCCGCTGTTGGTATCAGGTACCATTGCCGTCGCGCTGGCTTTAACCGGATACGGCCCCTGGGCATTGGTCGCACAAGCGCTGGCGTTGGCTACTACACGCTCCGTCCTGTTATGGGTTCAGAATAGTTGGCGTCCACGTATTCAATTTGACAAGGCATCTTTCATGAGTCTTTATGCAACAGGGAAAAACATGTTCCTCACCTCATTTACCGGTACATTGTTTCAAAATTTATACCCCCTGATCATCGGTATTTGGTACAGTCTCAGGGATCTGGGATATTACTCCCAGGCCGACCGGTGGAGCAAGATGGGATATACTGCCTTGGGACAGGCTTTAGGGCAGTCGCTCTTCCCTGCCCTCTCTTCCATTCAGGACGATCCCGAAAGAATGCAACGTGTTTTCGGAAAGACAAACCGTACGGCGGCCTATCTTTCTTTTCCTTTTTTCCTGGGATTGATTATTGTCGCGACACCGTTGTTCCATGTACTGTTCGGAACGAAATGGGATGCTTCCATTCCCTTATTCCAACTTCTGTTGGTAAAGGGGATCTTCTTTGTCTTTACCACCCTGATGACCAATTACATTATTGCCCAGGGAAAAACAAAAATAGTCTTTCATCTGGAATTGATAAAAAATGGGGTTATTCTCCTGGCCATCTTACTGACCGTCCGGATAAGTATTCCTGCGCTGGTAGCAGGACAAGCCATAGCCGGATTGATCCATTACATCATCGCGCTCATTATCACAAGCCGGGTCACGCACTACACCATCAGGCAACAATTGAAAGATATATTTCCATACATCCTGATTGGCGGATCGATGTGCGCCGTGTTGATGCTTGTCCCCATGATTACCGGTAACCCATGGCTGCAACTTCTGTTGCAAAGCATCACTGGATTTTTGCTTTACGCCGGAATCAATAAATTGTTACATTCCACCATTCAACAAGACATATTTGCCATGATAGGGAATAAAATAAAGACTATCTACAAACCTTGATATTTAGACCCTTTCCTGACATTATTTATAAAAAATGTTTGTGCATTGTTTTTATTTAATGGCTTCAATGGAAAATAGGAACCCTTTATGCACCGGGTTTAATTTGTCTTCCCAAAGGGCAGGGCTTAAACTTTGATAAGGTTGTGTGAAATAAACTTCGGAAAATCCTAAACTTTTAATAAATGAAAATAGATCTTCTTTTGAAAAATAATTGGCATTATGCTGATGGGGTTCTTTTTTGTTTTTGTCTACATAATTCAGAAGATTATTATAAAAAGAAGCTATGTCATTTTTATCCTCTATGTTGAGTATTGCCCTAATATTTGACGATTCATTCAATAAATTATCCATGGCTGCCGTGGCATTATGATAAATAAAAGAATTTTCTGCGCTAAAAACCAACTCTTTTGAATCAGAGAGACTCTTAAATACATATTCATTTTTATCATTAAAAAATGCCTCAACTTTTCCGTGATATTTTTTAAGAAAATCATCGAGTATTTCATTAGATTCCCTGCATTCAAATGGAATTTTAGGTGAGATTAATTTACTATTATAAAGCCTGTAGGCATACTCATAACAATGGACTTTTGAATGGAAAATTCCACCCTTTTTTAGGACCCGGAATGCTTCTTTGCAAAGATTTTTTGTCGCATCTACGGAGATGTGTTCAATGACAAATGAATTGAATACGATTTCTGCATAATCGTCGGGAATGGGGATCGGGGATAATGACTCTAAATCATAAAATATATCAATGCCTTTTTTATCATATTTGCTTGTTTCCAAATCAATATAAGTCCAAAAATCAAAATTACTTCTCTGAGAGCCAGCTCCAATATTGTAGAATCTTCTCTCTTTAATACTTTCATCACTATAAATATTGTATATGTACTGTCCCAGATAATCGTTTTCTATCAATTTTTTCTTTATAAAAATGTTGTGTGGAAATAGATAACTGAAAAATTTCCTACAAAACCTTGAGTGTTTAATTAGATTTGAAAGTATGAATTTAATTTTTTCCATTTTTCAATAATGTATTGAAGCTACAAAGGCAACAATGCCTCTACAGTAGCGTGAAGTAATCCACCGTCGGATAAAATCTTTTCCACGAATTCACGGAAAGCACCCTGACCACCTCGCGTTTGCGTGACATAGTCCACCTCCCGTTGGATATAATCCGAAGCATCAGCTGGTGTGGCACTCAATCCCACTGCCCGCAACAGCGGCAGATCGTTGATGTCGTCACCGATGAAGGCCACATCCTGCAATGAGATACGCCGTTCTTCACAAATACTCTTGGCCAGCCCCAACTTATCCCGAACACCGATATGACATTGGTCAATACTCAATTTCCGTGCCCGTTGCATCACAACTTCCGAATTCTCTCCCGTCATTATAACCGTATCGATACCATGCCGGCGAAGCATCGACACCCCCCATCCGTCCCTGACGGAGAATTTCTTCATCACATCACCGTCAGCCGTATAATACATGCCGCCATCCGTCCATACACCGTCGATATCGGTAATCACTAACTTCGGTAGTTCCTTTCTTATATCATTTTTATCCATATCCATTTCTGTTGTTCCAGAATTTGGTTTTTGCAACTAAAGCGAAGACTTTTAGATATTTTACGGGGTATCAATTATCTGTCAATCCAAAAAGTCCTTGTAAATAATTTCATCCTGCGGGATCATTTTTGTCACCGTCCGTCCGATCAGGAGGTTCCTGTCTGCCCACTGGTAACCGTCGCCGGGGCTTAATAGATGTAAATCGCTTTCAGAGATCACTTCTCCGGGTAGCAGATTCCGTTTGGCGGCCAACGACCTTTCAAGTTTTCGGCGTGCCACTTCCACTTCCTCTTCTACAAAAAGATCTTCTTTTCCCAACCACCTCTCCGTCACACGAATATCGCGAATCGGTTGACCCCGTCTGGGCCTAATGAACCCGCCTGGTCGGTTCCTTTCATACGGCGGTCAATAGAGACATGTTTTTCAATTATTTCCGCCCCCATCCCCACTGCAACTGCCGCCGCAGCAATACCGATGGTATGGTCGGAAAATCCGATGCGATATTGACCATAATGCTTCCTGAGATAACGAACCGTATTGAGATTTAATTTATCGGGATGAGTGGGATATTGGGATACACAATGCAGGATGGATATATTGGAGTGATACCGGGTAATAATATCCAATGCATCGTCCAGCTCTTTCTTTCCCGCCATCCCGGTCGATAGGATAATGGGAATCTTTGTTTCTGCCATCGCTTCCAGCAAGGGTAGGTTGGTCAGGTCTCTGCTGGCCACTTTCAGATAATCCGGGGTGAAGAGTTTTAGTAATGAGAGGCAACCTATTGCACAAAGAGTCTCCACAAATTCCAATCCTCTTGAACGGGCATGGAGATATATTTCGTAATGCTCTTCGTCCGACAACTCAAGGAATGCACGGTGTTCACCATAAGTCTTGCCAAAAGCATGGGGTGAATCATACGGCTGGTTCATTTGCGAAACAGACAGTTCTTCCTTCAGGTCGCGTTTCGTCAGTTTCACGGCATCCATCGGCGGGAGATCGATATCAAAAACCTCTTCTTTTACCGGACGGGACACCAGGTCTACAATCAGTTTGGCAATATCCACCGAACCGTTATGATTCTGGCCGATCTCTCCGATTATATAAGTGTACTGCTTCATTATATTTATTTGATGTTCAAAAGGATTTGCTGTTTCATCTGTGCATAAAAAGCCGGAAAGGCCTCCAGGGTATCCAGTACCGAACGGATATCAATACGCCCGTGCCGTTCTATGCAACGGTCATAGACTGTGCGTTGCATCTCAAAGTCTTCCGGTGTATCCAGCGTCAGACGGATATTTTCGTTCTCTTCTATCTCCTGTGGAATCGGGATAAGATCGATATCAAAATCATCAGGGTGGGTGTAAATGTAATTAGTGACATGCTCATGATAAAGTTTTTCTGACGTTGCCTGTGCCACTTGCTTCAGCGCATCCAAACGTACCGCTTCCGGCCAGAACCCCCAATGCGTTTTTATCGAGGGTATACCCTCCGATGTAGAAAAAGCGATATAATCATGCGGCTGCATACTGATGCGCCTGATCAATATCTCCACTGCATCCATATCGAGGAACGGATTATCAGCACAAATCCGGAGCATTTTCTCAACTCCGGCATAAGATGCCGCATCGATAAAGCGTTGGAGTACATCCTCTTCACTCCCCCGGAACAGAAGGGAGCCGCTCCTCTCCGCAATTTCCGCAATAAGGTCATCCGATGGATGAACAGTGGTCGCCACCAACATCACAATATCCTGCCGATGGGCAAAACGTTCTTTGAACCTTTGCAACAGCAATTCCAACACGCCTTTCTCCCCATAGAACGGCCTGACCATTTTACCGGGCAGACGGGTAGCCCCCATACGCGCCTGAATGATAATCCCCGTTGTATCTTCTTTTTCCATATCAGCCGATCGACATTCTCCTGAAAGCATCGATGAACGAGCCAGGGGTTATATTGATGATTTTTTTTCCTATCTTACTGCTGTAAGCTTCCACTTCATGATAGGAACGAAAAGCTATCGCCATGCTGTTCAATATCTCATGCAACTTCTGGGGTGACACCACTCGTTGCGTACTTTTCTTATCGTAGAAATGCGCCCGGTCCTCGTTGACAATATTGTTATCATCCACCCAGATCTCCTTCAGCCATGAATGATCGGCGCCTGCCAGATAAATCTTCTCATAAGGCAGTTGAAGCGCAACCATCAGGCAAGCCACCAGCACATTACGTGGGCGAGGCATTCCAAGTCGCTCCCGGTAACAAAAATAGCGGAAACCGGGTATACCTTCCACGGGAGTAGCGTTAAACCAATGAATCTGGATATGGGATGACCGGCTTATTATTTCCTGCCAGGCATTCTGCTTGCGGGCACTTACCGGGGCAAACAAATGCATCTCCCAGTCCGTTTTTTCGGCTATCGGCACAAAAAGTTTCTGTCGCATGGCGTCATCTTCAAAAAAAACAGGATCCATCAACAGATAAAATCTGGGACGGAACAGGGCAAAATCATCCGAGGTCGCCGAGAAATTGACCATCATCAAATCTTTCCCATTGAGGAAAGAAGACCGTTCGGATAATAACAGACGGAGCGAAGGACCGTTTCCCAGCACAACCAACTCTTTATTATGTATCGGCAGGGAGAATGGAGTTACCCTTTTGGATAACAACATAATACGAAACACACTCAACAAAGAGTTTCCAAACTCCCCCATTTTTCTGTATACTTGTTCCGGTTCCGGCATATTTCTCAATTAAAATACTCCTAATCCCTACAAAAATACTATTTTTGTTAAGCCAATTCAAATATTATAATAAATATTCCACTGAAGATTACATATAAAGTATCAATATTCGAGAGTAGTTCCCGATTTATCGAAAAGTTTCTTTCCGAAATAGATAAATATCCGGATATTATCTATTTCCACGATCCGAACATCCATTACCTGAAAAAAATCCGTAAAGCATTGCCTTTTATACAGACAAAGTACGTTTTCTTCTGTGCAGAAGATGATTTTATTGTCCCATCGGCTATTAAAAAAATCACGGAATTTCTTGATGAGCATAACGACTATTGTAGTGCACAAGGACATTTTCTTACGTTTGAAGTCCGCAGAAAGAATATTGAATTTACACCGCGTTACATACGTAATTTTGATAAACACATCAACGCGGCCACGGCGGCAGAACGGCTGATTGAATTTCAAAATCCTTACACATCCCTCCTTTATTCCGTTATCTACAGTAATGTTTTTAAAGAAATGTACACAAATTGTTTTGACAATCAAGACCGGCTTCTTTTCACCAATTTATTTACAGCTGAAACATATTTCAATTACTATGCCCTTATTCAGGGAAAACACGCAACATTACCTTATTTTTACGCTGCCCGCGAACGAATTGCCGGTTCTGCAACCACGACAACCGCCCCTTTTACCGATATAATGACAAAAGGGAAATACCACGATGAACGGGAATCCCTTCTTCAAATTTTAGCTAATAAACTGAGTTTACAAGATGGAATCCCCCAATCAGAGGCCTATGAAATGATCTTGAAACTTTTAAAAGAGCCTTATACTAATAAAATCATATCAAAAAGCGTCAGTTAACACTTTTGACAGAAAAATATAAACTCTTAAAGCCTATAAACAACCTTCTTATAGCACGCTACAAACAAAAGGGATTAAAAGCTGTAAAAACATTGGAAAGTTATCCTTGTTTGTTTTCCACAAAAGAAAAAGAGGAGATTATTCGTCATATAAAAATGACTGATTTATATTCGACTCTTAACGACATAGATTAATAATAGTTTTTCTGGTGCGACATTAGAAAACCTTCATAAAAAGGCAAGATATCTCTTATCTGATTAGATATTTCTAATAGAATGATTAATTTTGAAGTCAGTAATTTTTTAAATGCTTGTCATCAGAGAAAATGAAGGTACTTTTCATCAGCACTTATGACATACAGGGAGGGGCGGCCATAGCGGCAACCCGGTTATTGCAGGCGATGCGCCTTGCCGGATGCGATGTGTCGATGGTAGTACGTGTAAAAAAAGGAGACGACGCATCGGTATTTACCGCGGGAAATGAAAAGATGAACAAGGCACGGTTTTATTGGGAACGCGGTGTTATTTACCTGCACAATCGACTTTCAAGAGAAAACCTGTTCGACGTATCGATTGCCAATACGGGAGTGCCGGTGACAAAACTACCTGCTTTCAAGGAAGCAGATGTGGTCCACCTCCACTGGATAAACCAGGGCATGCTCTCCGTCAGGGAGATCGGAAATATCCTTTCTTCCGGGAAAAAAGTGGTATGGACCATGCACGACATGTGGCCCTTTACCGGCATCTGCCATTATGCCGGAACCTGCAACGCTTTTACCTTTGGCTGTAGCCACTGCCCTTATCTGAAAAAACCCTCTCGAAAAGACCTTTCATACTCCGTTTATCATCAAAAGCAATTGGCTTATCGTAAGGGAAATATCATATTCACTGCTTGTAGCCGCTGGTTGATGGAATTAGCGAAGCAAAGTCCGCTCACGCAGGGACACAAGGTTGTCTCCATCCCCAACCCTATCGACACCGGAATTTATCTGCCAAAAGATAAAAACGCGATCCGGGAGAAAATGGGGCTCCCAACAGACAGGAAGATCGTGCTCTTCGCGGCAATGAAAGCTTCCGACAAGCGTAAAGGCATAGACTACCTGGTAGAGGCTTCACGGTTGATCGCCCAACAACGGAATGACTTGCTCTTTCTGGTCGCCGGCACAAACGGTGAAGAAATCGCGGGACAATTCAGTCTCCCGACCCAAAGTATCGGCTATGTGGCTCCCCACGACATGCCGGATCTATATAATGCAGCCGACTTGTTTGTCACACCATCGTTACAGGATAATCTGCCCAACACCATCATGGAGGCGATGGCATGCGGCACGCCTTGTCTCGGTTTTCGCACCGGTGGTATCCCGGAGATGATCGACCACCAAAGGAATGGATATGTGGCAAATTATCAGGATGCAAAGGATCTGGCAGACGGATTGCTATGGACATTATTCGAGGCAGATGCCGGAACGCTTTCCTCCAACGCCCGCAGGAAAGTGATGGAGTATTACACACAGGAAACAGTCGCTCAACAGTATAAAGAAATTTATGAACGAAAACAACAACATAACCGACAAGGAATTCTGGGATAACTATTGGCGCAATTACCAATACGACAAAATTCCCCAAAAAGTGGTATTCGAGAAATTTATGCCGAAACTCACCAGAGGAATAAGCTTCATTGAGATCGGCGGCTTTCCCGGCGTATATGCCGCTTATTTCTACCAACGGGGTATCCGCGACGTGACCATACTTGATTTCCATATCAACAAAGAAATCGTCCGTAATTTTGAAAAGATCAACGATTTGCCCGAGAGTACCATACAGTGCATCGACAAGGATTTCTTCGCTTTCTCTTCTGA
>Ga0207420_1001970_pt1 | contig 11101 bp, 7 predicted proteins | sample ThiBio_inoc_biof_FD_183941 | JGI IMG/M metagenome (GOLD analysis project Ga0207420, IMG submission 183941) | Wastewater bioreactor microbial communities from Cape Town, South Africa - Thiocy_inoc_biof (SPAdes) | ecosystem: Engineered > Bioremediation > Thiocyanate > Unclassified | place: South...
TAGGCAAAAAAAAATCCCCAACTACTTTCGTAATTGAGGATTTAAAAAAAACTGGCGGCGACCTACTCTCCCGCTTTCGCAGTACCATCGGCGCTAGAGGGCTTAACTTCTGTGTTCGGAATGAGAACAGGTGAGCCCCTCCGCTAAAACCACCCTAAAGGTTGTTTTTAAGAACTTAGAGATTAAATACTAGAGGTTAGATTTTCTAACTTCTTAATTCTAATTTCTAAAATCTATATATATCGATAAAAACTTTCACAAAGAGCAAACCTTGCGGCTCCTTCGGGCCCCTTAATCAGGCCATAAATCTACGGGTAATTAGTACTACTCGGCTATGACATTGCTGCCTTTACACCTATAGCCTATCAACGTGGTCATCTCCCACGACCCTTAAAAGATGTCTCATCTTGAGGCAGGTTTCGCACTTATATGCCTTCAGTGCTTATCCTTACCAAACGTAGCTACTCTGCGGTGCGCCTGGCGGCACAACAGATACACCAGAGGTTTGTTCAAATCGGTCCTCTCGTACTAGATTCAAGCCCTCTCAAACATCTAACGCCCGCAATAGATAGAGACCGAACTGTCTCACGACGTTCTGAACCCAGCTCGCGTGCCACTTTAATGGGCGAACAGCCCAACCCTTGGGACCTTCTCCAGCCCCAGGATGTGACGAGCCGACATCGAGGTGCCGAACCTCCCCGTCGATGTGAGCTCTTGGGGGAGACTAGCCTGTTATCCCCGGAGTACCTTTTATCCTATGAGCGATGGCCCTTCCATACGGAACCACCGGATCACTATGTCCTGCTTTCGCACCTGATCGACTTGTTGGTCTCACAGTCAAGCGGGCTTATGCCATTACACTCTACGCACGGTTACCAAGCGTGCTGAGCCCACCTTTGAAAGCCTCCGTTACTCTTTTGGAGGCGACCACCCCAGTCAAACTACCCACCACGCAATGTCCTTCCGTAGAAGTTAGGCTCCAAGTAAACAAAGGGTGGTATTTCAACGTTGGCTCCACCTACACTAGCGTGCAAGCTTCAAAGCCTCCCACCTATCCTACACATTGTTTACTCAAAGTCAATACGAAGTTATAGTAAAGGTTCACAGGGTCTTTTCGTCCCATTGCGGGTAATCGGCATCTTCACCGATACTACAATTTCACCGAGCTCGTGGCTGAGACAGTGCCCAGATCGTTACACCATTCGTGCAGGTCGGAACTTACCCGACAAGGAATTTCGCTACCTTAGGACCGTTATAGTTACGGCCGCCGTTTACTGGGGCTTCAGTCAAACGCTTCGCTTACGCTAACGCCCTTCCTTAACCTTCCAGCACCGGGCAGGTGTCAGACCCTATACAGCATCTTTCGATTTAGCAGAGTCCTGTGTTTTTGATAAACAGTCGCCTGGGCCTCTTTACTGAGGCCTCCCCTGAGGGAGGCGTCCCTTCTTCCGAAGTTACGAGACTATTTTGCCTAGTTCCTTAGCCACGACTCACTCGAGCACCTTAGGATTCTCTCCTCGACCACCTGTGTCGGTTTTGGTACGGGTTGCTTCACTTCGGCTTTTCTTGGATCCACTTTCAATACAGCAGCTTCGCCCGAAGGCTAAGCCTTGACTATTCCGTCAGTCTTCAATATCTACGGTGAACCGTCCCCTTTTTAGTGTGAGCAAGTATGGGAATATTAACCCATTGTCCATCCACTACCCCTTTCGGGTTCGCGTTAGGTCCCGACTAACCCTCAGCTGATTAGCATGGCTGAGGAAACCTTAGTCTTTCGGTGAGGGGGTTTCTCGCCCCCTTTATCGTTACTTATGCCTACATTTTCTTTTCTGTCCGCTCCACAATACCTCACGATACTGCTTCGGCGCAAACAGAATGCTCCCCTACCAGATACAACTCATGTTGTAAATCCATAGCTTCGGTACTATACTTATGCCCGATTATTATCCATGCCGGACCGCTCGACTAGTGAGCTGTTACGCACTCTTTAAATGAATGGCTGCTTCCAAGCCAACATCCTAGCTGTCAATGCAGTCCAACCGCGTTGTTTCAACTTAGTATAGATTTGGGGACCTTAGCTGTTGGTCCGGGTTCTTTCCCTTTCGGACATGGACCTTAGCACCCATGCCCTCACTGCCGTAAAACATTTATTAGCATTCGGAGTTTGTCAGGAATTGGTAGGCGATGAAACCCCCGCATCCAATCAGTAGCTCTACCTCTAATAAACTTTGTTACGACGCTGCACCTAAATGCATTTCGGGGAGTACGAGCTATCTCCCAGTTTGATTGGCCTTTCACCCCTACCCACAAGTCATCCGAAGACTTTTCAACGTCAACCGGTTCGGTCCTCCACTTTGTGTTACCAAAGCTTCAACCTGCCCATGGGTAGATCACAAGGTTTCGCGTCTAATCCTACTAACTATGCGCCCTATTCAGACTCGCTTTCGCTCCGCCTCCGCACCTGAAGTGCTTAAGCTCGCTAGTAAAATTAACTCGTAGGCTCATTATGCAAAAGGCACGCCGTCACCCAACTTGTGGGCTCCGACCGCTTGTAGGCGTACGGTTTCAGGTTCTATTTCACCCTTCTATTCGAAGTGCTTTTCACCTTTCCTTCACAGTACTTGTTCACTATCGGTCTTTCAGGAGTATTTAGCCTTGGAGGATGGTCCCCCCATATTCAGACAGGATTTCACGTGTCCCGCCCTACTCATTTATCACTTAAATATGCCTTTCATGTACGGGGCTATCACCCTCTATGGCTGTTCTTTCCAGAACATTCTATTAAACATATAAAAGCTTTTGGGCTAATCCGCTTTCGCTCGCCACTACTTACGGAATCTCTTCGATTTCTTTTCCTCCGGGTACTTAGATGTTTCAGTTCTCCGGGTTTGCTCCTCCTAAGAGGTGACAGGTCTTCAACCTGCCGGGTTGCCCCATTCGGACATCTGCGGATCAATTCGTGTGTGCCGATCCCCGCAGCTTTTCGCAGCTTACCACGTCCTTCTTCGCCTCTGAAAGCCTAGGCATCCGCCATACGCCCTTAACGATTTCTTTCCTGATTATTTAATCAGTATATTTTTTTATACTCGGCGCCCGAAGGCGCTCGGTTTTCTCTTTGTGATGTCTTTACCGTTAATGTCAATGATCTTATGTCTTCTACTTTGTATGATGAACAATTGTTGTTTTTGGCTCCAATCGTAACTTTTAAATCATACTCCATAAACTGTGGAGAATAAGGGAGTCGAACCCTTGACCTCCTGCGTGCAAGGCAGGCGCTCTAGCCAGCTGAGCTAATTCCCCCTCTAGTCAGATGTTAGACTTTAGTTATTAGATATTAGTGTTAAACTAACTTCTAACTTCTACTTTCTAACCTCTATTTCAATTAGTAGTCTCGGGCAGGCTCGAACTGCCGACCTCTACATTATCAGTGTAGCGCTCTAACCAGCTGAGCTACGAGACTTCATTAATTATGAATTTTGAATGATTGATTTTGAATCTTATTCACAATCCAAAATTCAAAATTTAAAACTCAAAATCTCTTCCCTATACTAATTTCTAGTGGGTTATTTTGTAATATACCAACCAAAAGTAAAAAACTAAAGCAAACTTTAAGTAAGTTCTGTGTACTTGCGTACTTTGTATTTGTTTAACGTCCCTTAAGACGCTCTAAAATGAGATGTTCCAGCCGCACCTTCCGGTACGGCTACCTTGTTACGACTTAGCCCTAGTTACTTGTTTTACCCTAGGCAGCTCCTTTTACGGTCACCGACTTCAGGTACCCCAAACTTCCATGGCTTGACGGGCGGTGTGTACAAGGCCCGGGAACGTATTCACCGCGCCATGGCTGATGCGCGATTACTAGCGATTCCAGCTTCATAGAGTCGAGTTGCAGACTCCAATCCGAACTGAGACCGGCTTTCGAGATTTGCATCACATCGCTGTGTAGCTGCCCTCTGTACCGGCCATTGTATTACGTGTGTGGCCCAAGACGTAAGGGCCGTGATGATTTGACGTCATCCCCACCTTCCTCTCTACTTGCGTAGGCAGTCTCACTAGAGTCCCCAACTGAATGATGGCAACTAGTGACAGGGGTTGCGCTCGTTGCAGGACTTAACCTAACACCTCACGGCACGAGCTGACGACAACCATGCAGCACCTTGAAAATTGTCCGAAGAAGGATCTATTTCTAAATCTGTCAATTCCCATTTAAGTCTTGGTAAGGTTCCTCGCGTATCATCGAATTAAACCACATAATCCACCGCTTGTGCGGGCCCCCGTCAATTCCTTTGAGTTTCATTCTTGCGAACGTACTCCCCAGGTGGCTAACTTATCACTTTCGCTTGGTCTCTGAAGCTTGCGCTCCAAAAACGAGTTAGCATCGTTTACGGCGTGGACTACCAGGGTATCTAATCCTGTTCGCTCCCCACGCTTTCGTCCCTCAGCGTCAGTTAAATCTTAGTGACCTGCCTTCGCAATTGGTGTTCTAAGTAATATCTATGCATTTCACCGCTACACTACTTATTCCAGCCACTTCAAATTTACTCAAGACCTGCAGTATCAATGGCAGTTTCGCAGTTAAGCTGCGAGATTTCACCACTGACTTACAGATCCGCCTACGGACCCTTTAAACCCAATAAATCCGGATAACGCTTGCACCCTCCGTATTACCGCGGCTGCTGGCACGGAGTTAGCCGGTGCTTATTCGTACAGTACCTTCAGCTACCCTCACGAGGGTAGGTTTATCCCTGTACAAAAGAAGTTTACAACCCATAGGGCCGTCATCCTTCACGCGGGATGGCTGGATCAGGCTCTCACCCATTGTCCAATATTCCTCACTGCTGCCTCCCGTAGGAGTCTGGTCCGTGTCTCAGTACCAGTGTGGGGGATCTCCCTCTCAGGACCCCTAAAGATCATTGACTTGGTGAGCCGTTACCTCACCAACTATCTAATCTTGCGCGTGCCCATCTCTATCCACCGGAGTTTTCAATATCAACTGATGCCAGTCAATATATTATGGGGTATTAATCTTCCTTTCGAAAGGCTATCCCCCAGATAAAGGTAGGTTGCACACGTGTTACGCACCCGTGCGCCGCTCTCAAGAGTAGCAAGCTACTCTCTACCGCTCGGCTTGCATGTGTTAGGCCTCCCGCTAGCGTTCATCCTGAGCCAGGATCAAACTCTCCATTGTATGTTTGTCCGAAGCTCACTCAAAGTTATTTACGCTTTAGTTTTTCCTTACTTTTTTTGGTTGTTATATATTATTTCAATGATCTCTTCTCTCCTCGCGCCTCAAACTTCTCTGTCGTTTCGTCTGATTTGCGAGTGCAAAAGTATAAACTATTTTTTATATGACCAAATATTTTTTAAAGTTTTTTTTAAAATTTATTCACTGCATTCTATTCAGCAAAAAAACTAATCAAAATCTTAAATATCCCGTCCTACTCCTGCGCTCCCTTTATCCTCTCGAATTGGGATTGCAAAGATATAAACTATTTTTTATTGTGCAAATAAATTTTTTAAAAATTTTTTATTCTATTCTTAAAAGACATTTATTTAGTTTTTTCTTCTGCGCTACCTCCTGTTGAAAAGGTGAGTGCAAAAGTATAGCATTTCGGGTATATGTTCCAAACGGGTTTGAAATAAAAATCGACAATGTGTAAAAGTATCTCTATAATTTGCTGATCTATATTAATCTATGAAGCTCATAAAGTTTTCCACATTGAGTGAAACAACGTAAATTGCGGTAGGGATAGAAGTGAAAATCCCGCAGGCCCGAACCTTCGGGACGAGGAATTGCAACGGATAGCCCGACCCGCGCGGCTGCAAAAAATTATGGCAAAAGGTAAGTGAGGGCGAGGGAACCGCCCAAAAAATGAAAATTGGTTACCAGGATTTGGCCTTTACGAAAACAAAATAGCCCACCAGTACGCCTATAGTGTCAGCAACCAAGTCTAACCCCTCGAGAGACCTGCCCAGTTCCATTTCATCCTGAAGAATTTCTGTCGCCATTCCGTAAATAAGCATTATCTGGATGAAGGTGAGGAATTTGATTTTGGGGAAGGCGCACATGAATGAAAATCCCAGCAGCGTAAATATACAAAGGTGCAGTACTTTATCTATCCCGTTGAACATGAAGGGATACTCCATATTCTCGACTCCTGGTTTGAGAAGCATATAAGTAAGAAATGCCCAATAAATGGGCAAAATCTTAGCGAAAGTTTTTGAAATCTTATCCAAGAGAGTCCTGGTATTGCTCTGCAGTAAGTAATTCGGACTGATCTGCATCGTCCGCAACCGTAAGCTTGATGATCCATCCTTTTCCATAAGGATCGGTATTCAGCAGTTCGGGCTCATCTTCCAAAGCGGAATTGAACTCAGTGACGGTACCGGAAATTGGCAAGAAAAGATCGGATACAGTTTTTACAGCTTCTACGCTTCCGAAAACATCGCCCGCAGAAAGTTCGTCATCCACAGTATCCACATCTACGAAAACAATATCTCCCAATTCCCCTTGGGCAAAATCGGTAATACCAATGGTTGCGGTATTGCCTTCGATCCTGATCCACTCGTGGTCTTTGGTGTACTTCAATTCTGATGGTGTATTCATTTTTATCTTGTTTTATTTTGCTCAAAATTAAGTAAATTTATAAGACTGGCAAATGAATATAGGTGTTTATTCAGCGAATTTATTAGATACAGCAAATGGTCATTAGCACTGTTTTTGATATATTTGTTTCCCGCAGAACATTGCAGCACTTTAAAAAAGACAGACAGAAAGCACTTTTAAATCTCTCATTGAAAATGAATGTACAAAACAAACTGAATATCGCGGATAAAACTTTTGATAGTTGGCGAAAAGTTTCTTTCAACCAAAGGCAGAAACTGGTTAATAATTTAGCATCCCTTCTCCATGATGAAGCAGAAGCATTGGGAATGATTATTACGCGGGAAATGAACAAACCGATATCGCAATCCATTGCCGAAGTTGAAAAGTGCGCATGGATGTGCCGTTTTTATGGAGAAGCAGAAAATATTTTAAAGGATGAAAAAATAGAAACTGAGTTTAGAATATCAGAAGTTCATTATGTACCGAAGGGTGTTATCTTAGGTGTTATGCCGTGGAACTTCCCTTTCTGGCAAGTGCTACGATTTGCAGTTCCCGCGATTCTGGCAGGCAACACGGTGGTGTTGAAACACGCATCGATCTGTTTTGGTAGCGGAAGAAGGATTGAAAAGCTGTTTTTGGAGGCCGGTTTTCCTAAAGGCGTTTTTCAGAACTTAGCAATTGGTCATCAGGAAGTGACTACGGTATTAGAAAACCCCATTGTAAAAGGGGTCAGCTTAACAGGAAGTGAAAAAGCCGGAGCTGAAGTTGCCGCTACTGCTGGAAAAAACATCAAAAAGTCTTTATTGGAATTGGGAGGAAGCGATGCTTTTATCATATTGGATGATGCAGACTTTGCTAAGGCGGCAGAAAGCGGTGCCAAAGCTAGATTACAAAATTGTGGGCAAGCGTGCAATGCCGGTAAACGTTTTATTATTCAGAAAAATGTAGAGAAGGATTTTCTACCGATTTTTATTGACGAGTTTAAAAAATTTGTTCCAGGTAAACCGTTAGATAAAGCGACCAAAATTTCAGGTATGGCAAGACCTGATTTGGCCGATGAACTGCAGCAGCAATACGAAAAAGCATTAAAAGCCGGTGCAGAAGTTGTTGTTCCTCTTGAAAGATTATCGGAAACCGCATTTATGCCCGGACTTATCAAAGTAAAAAAAGGAAATCCCCTCCTGAAAGAGGAAGTTTTTGGTCCGCTCGGGATGGTGCTGCTTGCAAAAGATGATCAGGAAGCGCTTACAATGGCCAACGATATTCCTTTCGGTTTATCGAATTCGGTATGGACGAAGAGCAAGAAAAGACAACAGTTCTTTATCAATGAATTGGAATCGGGGACGGTAAGCATTAATAAAGAATCGAGTTCAGATCCAAGACTACCATTTGGCGGAACCAAAGCGTCCGGCTATGGCATCGAGTTGTCACTGCTTGCATTGAAAGAATTTGTAACAACAAAAACTGTGGTAGGTAACTAAAAACGATCTTCAGAATTCTACACTTCTCTCCTACTCGGATTCTTGCACGTCTTTCCGAAGTTGGGCTTTGTAAAGGGTGGAGTAATATCCGTTTTGATGCAGCAGTTCCATGTGTTTACCCTCCTCTACTATTTTGCCATGATCCATGACGATAATTTTATCGGCTTTTTCGATGGTGGATAAGCGATGCGCAATAATAATCGATGTACGACCCTTGGTTATTTTTTCGGTAGCGCGCTGAATAAGCTTTTCACTTTCATGATCTACAGAAGAAGTGGCCTCGTCCAATATTAAAATTTTAGGATCGGAAAGATAAGCTCTTAAGAATGAGAGCAACTGTCTTTGCCCTAAAGAAATGGAGGATCCACGCTCACGCACCACATAATCGTAACCACCCGGAAGCGACATAATAAAATCGTCCACCTCGATTGCTTTTCCCACCGATCGAATTTTATCGAGGGTAATGGTTTCGTCACCGAAAGAGAGATTTTCGAAAATGCTACCATTAAATAAAAATACATCTTGCAACACAACACCAATATGACTACGCAGGTTGTGAAGTTCATAGGCCTTAATATCTGCATCGTCCAACAAAATTCTGCCAGAGTTAATGTCATAAAGCCGAGTAATCAAACTGATGATTGTTGATTTTCCGGCACCAGTTGCACCTACAATAGCGACGGTTTCGCCTGGATTTACCTTAAAGCTGATACCTTTTAATACCTCTTGCTTTTCGTCGTAGGCAAAGTGTACATCTCGAAACTCAATTTTGCCATCGAAATGATCTTTAACAATCTTACCATCATTGGGCAGATTAAAATCTTCATCCATCACACCTAAAACCCTTTCTGCGCCCACGATACCACGCTGAATGTTATTGAACCGATCTGCAATTTGCCGCAGCGGCCTTATCAACATGGAGATGTACTGAATAAATGCAATGACTGCTCCTGCTTTAATGGTAATGAAGCCACCATAAAGTAGAATAAAGCCAAGAAATAGCGACGAAATAAGTTCAACAACAGGGAAAAATAAGGAGAAAATAAAAACAGTTCTCAACAAAGCGCCTTTAAGAGTGATATTGATTTTATCGAATTTCTCAAACTCTGCTTTCTGACGGTTGAATACCTGAACGAGCGTCATTCCGGAAAGCCGTTCCTGGACAAATGAATTCTGATTGGCCGTCCAAGTACGTTCATCGCCAAACGCTTTCTTCAAACGTTTTTGAAAGAATCTGGTAATAATGATCATCAAAGGAAGAATCGCTAACGATATATAACTTAGATGCACATCGACCTGAAACATCATAAAAAGCACAAAGATAATTCTGAGAATATCGCCAAAAACCATCAAGAATCCGTCGGTATATACTGTAGCAATGGTTTCCACATCGCCCACCGCACGAGTTACCAACTGGCCAATGGCCGTTTTGTCGAAAAAAGAAGTTCTAAAATAAATGAGTTTATGATAAAGACGTTCACGTATATCGCGAATAACATTCTGAGAAATAAAGTTGGAAAAGTAAACTAGAAAAAAATTCAAAAGTGTTTCTCCAAAAACCAATGCCACCAAAATGTAAATATGCTTCATCATCAGATGTTTATCTTTCAGCTGAATAATATCTGTATCTACAATTTGCATGGTGAGGTACGGCCGGTAGGTTGAAATAATCGACAGCAACACAGAAATAATGAGCGTGAAGATAAACCATGAGCGGAACTTCATACCGATCACGAAAAGCCGCTTAATAATTTCCCAGGTGGATTGTTTTTTCATTTTTTCTCTTGCAAACGGTGCAAAAATACGTAAAAAGTTGGAGTGCAAAATGGCTCAATAGCCACATTAAGATCCGCTTCTTTGTGTTGAAACTCTTACAAATTCCTGCAACCTTAATAATAAGTGCTACTTTATACTGAAAATAGATATTGGTTACCCAATCAAGACTTACTCCTCCATTTCCAGAGACTCGTAGCCCACATCAACCAAAAATAATCCTTGTGCAGGTGCGGAAGTTCCAGCAACGTTCCGGTTCCGAGATTCTATAATAGTATGCAAATCATCGGGTTGAATTTTCCCATTGCCAATTTCCACCATGGTTCCCACAATTGCACGCACCATATTCCGAAGGAATCGGTCTGCAGAAATAGTGAATTTAAGTTCGCTACCTTTTTGCTCCCATCCTGCTTTATAAATTTTGCAGATATTGGTTTTATTATCGGCGTGGAGTTTAGCAAAACTGGTGAAATCCCCGTATTCCAAAAGAATCTTGCATGCTTTGTTCATTTTCTCTACATCCAATTTTCTTTTCCAGATCGACCAGGCGGAATCTTGCGTAAAAGGATTTTTCTCAAGTGAAATGAAATACTCGTACGTGCGAAAAGTAGCATCAAATCTTGCATGAAAATCCGCTGCAACGCTAAAAATTCTCTTCACCGCAATGTCGGGTGGCAAAAAACTGTTGAGTTGATGGGCAAGATTATCACTCAATATTTTTTCAGTATCGAAATGAGCAAACATTTTTTTGGCATGAACACCGGTATCTGTCCTGCCGGCGCCCGTGGTTTTAATGGTTTCGCGAAGAATCGTCGAAAGTGCGGTTTCCAACTCCTGCTGAACGGTAATTTCCCTCGGCTGAATCTGATAACCAAAATAGTTTTTACCTAGATAAGAAAATTCAATACAATATCGCATTGCGGCAAATTTCGGGAAAATATTTGGGAATTGAACGCATTGTTTTAGAATGCCATTTGGCTTTATTCTTTATCTTCGTCTGATGAAAATTCTACTGCTATCCGATACCCATTCTTACCTAGATGACCGAATTCTTGACTACGCCAAAAAAGCAGATGAAATTTGGCACTGCGGCGATTTTGGCAATCTGGAAGTTGTGGAAGCATTGGAAAGAGTCGGAACCTTGCGAGGAGTGTATGGCAACATCGACGGTGAAGGCATCCGAAAAATTTTCCCCGAAGTTTTGAGTTTCACCTGCGAAAATGTGAAAGTACTCATGATT
>Ga0207420_1001972_pt1 | contig 11097 bp, 8 predicted proteins | sample ThiBio_inoc_biof_FD_183941 | JGI IMG/M metagenome (GOLD analysis project Ga0207420, IMG submission 183941) | Wastewater bioreactor microbial communities from Cape Town, South Africa - Thiocy_inoc_biof (SPAdes) | ecosystem: Engineered > Bioremediation > Thiocyanate > Unclassified | place: South...
GCGTGCCCGACCGCATCAAGATCGGCGTCGCCCAGCCGCTCACCGGGCCGATCCACGAGTTGGGCAAGGACTTGCTCAACGGCGTGCAGCTGGCGGTGACCGAGCTGAACGCAGGCAATTACACCGTCGGCGGCAAGCGCGTGACGCTGGAAATCGTGTCGGTGGACGACAAATCCGACGCGGCCACCGGCAAGGCCGTGGCGCAGCAGCTGGTGGAGGCCGGCGTGGTGGCGGTCATCGGCCATCTCAACTCGGGCGTCAGCATCGCCGCCGCCCCGATCTATGCCGCCCAGGGCATTGCCCAGATCGCGATCTCGACCAACCCGAAGTTCACCGAACTGGGCCTGGACACCACCTTCCGCATGGTGGCCAACGACCACATGCAGGCCAAGGCCATGGGCTCGTTTGCCGCCTCGCAGTTTGGCGAGGTGCCCTACGCCGCGGTCGACGATGGCACGCCTTACGGCAAGGGGCTGATCGAGGGCGCCGTGCGTGAGCTGAAGGCGAAAAAGCGCGACATCGCGCTGCGGCAGTCGTTCGACGACAAGACCGTGGCGTTCGACGAGCTGGCCGCCCGGATGAAGGCCGCCAACGTGGGGGTCATCCTGTCCACGCTCAACGACTTCCAGGCCGTCGCGCTGATCGAGGCCCTGGGCAAGGTCAACCACACCGACGTGCGCATGCTGGGCGGCGACACGCTCAAGACCACCGGCATGGCCAAGGCGCGCGGGCTGATCCGCGGCGTGCACGCGACGTCGCCGGTGCTGGAGGCCAAGGAGTTCATGGCAGGCCGGGCGTTCCTGAGCCGCTACACCGACGCCTTCAAGATCGCGCCGGCCTATGGCGGGCACTACACCTACGACAGCATGCACGTGCTGGCCGACGCCATCCAGCAGGCCAAGTCGGCTCAGCCGCGAGACGTGACGGCCATGCTGCGCCGCATCAGTGGCTCGGCCCCGGTCACCGGCTCCATGCGCTGGGACGAGCAGGGCGAGCAGCGCTACGCCGCCGTCGGCGTCTACGACCTGGGACGCGATGGCTGGAACCTGCGCATCCGCTCGGACATCTGGTAGGCGGCGCGCCCCAGGCACCCGGGCCGAGTGGCGCGCGCGGGCACAAAAGAGCCGCCCGCGGGCGGCTGGCACGGAGTGCGTCGAAGATCAGGCCTGGGCGCTCAGGTCGCTGACGCTGGCGCCGGGCGCGTGGTTGACGCAGGACTGGATGCCGTTGTCGCGCGTCGCCTCGCTGGAATACATCTGGCTCTGGCCGATCACCTGGCCGTTGGTGGCCTTGAGCGTGAAGTAGGGCGAGCCGTCCTTGCCGGTCAGCTTGTCGTAGCGCGCGGCGTCGGCGCCGTTCTTCTTGACCGATTCGATGCCGTTGACCGCGCTGGCCTTGGCCTCGTACATCTCGCTGCTCAGGATCACCTGGCCATTGCTGGCCAGCAGGTTGAAAAAGAACTTGCCGTTCTTGGATTTCTTGAGTTCGAACTTGCCTGCCATGAGAGCCGCTCCTTGAGTGATGTCGGTGAAAACGCCAAGCCCCGCCTGGCTGAGCGCCATTGTGCGGTCAAACGGGGGCGGCGGGCGGCCTGCGCTGGCGTCTGCGTGCATTGCCGCACGCCGGCGTGGCGTCAACTCTGCATCAGCGTGCGCTTGGCCTTGGCGATCGACATCAGCATGCCCAGCGCCAGGCCCAGCGTCACCATGGCCGTGCCGCCGTAGCTGACGAAGGGCAGCGGCACGCCGACCACCGGCAGGATGCCGCTGACCATGCTCATGTTGACGAAGGCGTAGGCGAAGAAGATGGTGGTCAGCGCCGCGCCCAGCAGGCGCGCGAACAGCGTCGGGCCCTCGGCGGCGATCAGCAGCCCGCGCAGGATCAGGAACAGGAAGCCGGCGATCAGCGCCAGGTTGCCGACCAGGCCGAATTCCTCCGAAAAGGCGGCGAAGATGAAGTCGGTGGTGCGCTCCGGAATGAACTCCAGGTGCGTCTGCGTGCCCTGCATGAAGCCCTTGCCCCACAGCCCGCCGGAGCCGATGGCGATCATGCCCTGCAGGGTGTGAAAGCCCTTGCCCAGCGGATCGCGCGTCGGGTCGAGCAGGGTGCACACGCGCTGGCGCTGGTATTCGTGCAGTACGCGCCAGTCCACGCCGTCGGCGCACAGGCTGCCCTCGTAGGCCAGCAGCAGGCCCACGCCCAGCGCGCCCAGCAGCACCGGCGGCAGCACCAGCTTCCAGGGCAGGCCGGCAAAGAAGATCACCGCCAGCCCGGCGGCGCCCACCAGCAGGGCGGTGCCCAGATCGGGCTGCTTCATGATCAGGCCCATGGGCACGGCCAGCAGGGCGAAGGCGACCACGAAGTCGACCGGCCGCGTCTGCCCCTCGCGGCGGTGGAACCACCAGGCCAGCATCAGCGGCGTGGCGATCTTCAGCAGTTCGCTGGGCTGGATCACCACGCCGACGTTGATCCAGCGCTGCGCGCCCTTCTTGGTGATGCCGAACAGCGCCACCGCCACCAGCAGGCCCACGCCCAGGGTGTAGACCGGCACCGCCAGGCTCATCAGCCGCTGCGGCGGCACCTGCGCCACGACGAACATGATGCCGGCGGCGATCAGCATGTTGCGGGCGTGGTCGACGAAGCGCGTGCCGTGGTCGAAGCCGGTCGAATACATGGCCATCAGGCCCATGCCGGCCAGCACCAGCACCGCCACCAGCAGCAGCAGGTCGAAACCGCGCAGCAGCGGCCAGAGGCGCTGCCACAGCGAAGGTCTGTCGAACACCACGGCCATGGCGCGATTATCCCGCCGCGCCGCAGGCCGCGGTGCCGATACGATGGCGGGCATGCGCACCACCCACCTGCTGTACCTGCACGGTTTCCGTTCCTCGCCGCAGTCGGCCAAGGCGCGCCTGATGGCGGCGCGCGTGGCGGCCGGCCACCCGGGCGTGACCTGGTGGTGCCCGCAACTGCCGCCCTCGCCGCGCGCGGCGGCCGCGCTGATCGAGCGCGGCACGGCCGACTGGCCCGCCGAGCGCATGGCGGTGGTGGGCTCCTCGCTGGGGGGCTTCTACGCCACCTGGCTGGCGGGGCGGCGCGGCTGCAAGTCGGTGGTGCTGAACCCGGCGGTCGAGCCGGCGCGCGACCTGGCGGCCCATATCGGCGAGCAGACCGCCTGGCACGATCCGGCCGAGCGCTTCTTCTTCCGTCCCGAATACGTGCAGGAGCTGCGCGCGTTGCGGACCGGTCCGCTGCCCGCGCCCGAGCGCTGCCTGGCCGTCATCGCCCAGGGCGACGAGCTGCTGGACTGGCGCGAGATGGCGGCGCGCTACGCCGGCGCGCGGCAGATCGTGCTGGCCGGTGGCGACCACGCGCTGAGTGACTTCGAGGCCCATGTGGACGCCGTGCTGGACTTCCTCGATCTATCCTGATGTCCCTGGCCGGCGCCGCCGGTCGGGCGCGGCGCCCGGCCGGGAGTGGGACAATCGGCGTCCCATGCATGTACTTTTCGACGAGGCCGGCAAGTTTCTTGCCGGCCGCATTCTTTCCGAGGCCGAGGCCTCGGCGCAGGTGGAGCTGGACTCCGGCAAGCGTGTCAAGGTCAAGGCCGCCAACCAGTTGCTGCGCTTCGACAAGCCGGCGCCGGCCGAGCTGCTGGCCCAGGCCCAGGCGCTGGTGGCCGAGCTCGACCCGGCGCTGGCCTGGGAGTTCGCGCCCGAGGACGAGTTCGGCTTTGCCGAGCTGGCGGCCGACTACTTCGGCGGCGCCCCCGGTGCGGCGCAACAGGCCGCCGCGCTGCTGGCGCTGCACGAGGCGCCGCATTACTTTCGCCGCGCCGGCAAGGGGCGCTTTCGCAAGGCGCCGGCCGACATCGTGGCGCAGGCGCTGGCGGCCATCGAGAAGAAGAAGCAGGTCGCCACGCAGATCGCCAGCTGGGCCGGCGAGCTGGCGGCCGGCCAGTGCCCGGCGCCGGTGCGCGAGCAGCTCTACCGCATCCTGTTCCGGCCCGACAAGAACGCGCCCGAGTACAAGGCGGTGGTCGAGGCCAGCCGCGCCACCCAGCTGGCGCCGCTGGCGTTGCTGCAGCGCGCCGGCGCCATCGAGTCGGCCTACCAGTTCCACTGGCAGCGCTTTCTGTTCGACAACTTCCCGCAGGGCACGGGCTTTCCGCGCCTGGTCGCGCCGGCCATCACCGAGGAGCTGCCACTGGCGCCGGTGGCGGCGTTTTCCATCGACGATTCGGCTACCACCGAGATCGACGACGCGCTGTCGCTGCAGGGCCTGGGCACCGGCACGGTGGTGCTGGGCATCCACATCGCGGCGCCGGGGCTGGCCGTTCAGCCGGGCGACGCGCTGGACGAGCTGGCGCGCGCGCGCCTGTCCACGGTCTACATGCCGGGCTACAAGATCACCATGCTGCCCGAAGAGGTGGTGGACGCCTACACCCTGGGCGAGGGCGCGCCGGTGCCGGCGGTGTCGCTGTACGTCACGCTGGACGAGGCGACGCTGGAGATCCAGGACCGCCAGACGCGGCTGGAGCGGGTGCCGATCGCGGCCAACCTGCGCCACGACCAGCTCGACGCGCTGATTACCGCCGATTGGCTGCAAGGCGCCGCGGCTGAGGGTCAAATCGACGCCCAGCGCTTGCCTGTCGAGCGCGAGCAGCTATCATTTTTATATAAACTAAGCCAGCACCTGAAGGCCCGCCGCGAAGTGGTGCGCGGCAAGCCCGAGACCTTCACGCGGCCGGACTACAGCTTCCGGCTGGTCGGCAACGACGGCGCCGTGCCCACGGGCGCCGAGCAGGTGCGCATCACCACCCGGGCGCGCGGCGCGCCGCTGGATCTGATCGTCTCCGAGCTGATGATCCTGGCCAACAGCAGCTGGGGCGAATGGCTCAAGAGCCTGGGCGTGCCGGCGATCTACCGCAGCCAGGCCAGCCTGCTGCCGGGCATCAAGGTGCGCATGGGCGCGCGGGCGCTGCCGCACGCCGGCCTGGGCGTGCCCAGCTACGCCTGGAGCACCTCGCCGCTGCGCCGCTACGTCGACCTGGTCAACCAGTGGCAGATCATCGCCGCCGCGCGCCACGGCACGGCGGCCGCGCTGGCGGCGCCGTTCAAGCCCAAGGACGCGGCGCTGCTGGCCATCATCAGCGGGTTCGACGCCGCCTACAGCGCCTACGGCGCGCACCAGGCCGGCATGGAGCGCTTCTGGACCCTGCGTTACCTGCGCCAGGAAGGCATCGGCGAGCTGAGCGCCAGCCTGCTGCGCGAACAAGGTGGCGGCGCCTGGCTGGTGCGCGCCGACACGCTGCCGCTGGTGTTCACCGTGATGGGCGCGCAGGGCCTGCCACGCGGCACCCGCGTGCGCGTGCGCCTGGGGCAGATCGACGACATCGCGCTGGACGTGCACGGCACCGTGATCGAGGTGCTGGACGCTGCGGCCGCGAGCCCGGAGCCCGCCGACGAGGAGGATGAGAGCGCCGCCGCGGGACCGATCGCCATCGCGGTGGATCTGGACGAAGCCGACAGCGCGAGCAAGGATAATCCCGCCTCGTAATGCTTCGGTCGTACAAATCGCTGTCCACGCTGCAATGGGCGCTCGGCCTGTCGGTGCTGCTGCATGCCGCGCTGCTGACGGTGCGCTTCGTCGATCCGGAAGGCTTCAGGCGCCTGTTCCAGGAGACGACGCTGGACGTGGTGCTGGTCAACGCCGAATCCGACCAGAAGCCCGACAAGGCCCAGGCCATCGCCCAGTCCAGCCTGGCCGGCGGCGGCGAGGCGGCCGACAAGCGCATCGCCAGCACGCCGCTGGCGCCCAGCCCGCGCGAAGCGCCGGGCGACGCCCCGGTCACCGAGAACCAGCGCCGCATCGACGCCATGCTGGAGCAGCAGGAACAGCTGCTGGCCCAGGTGCGCCAGCAGCTGGCCAGCCTGCCCCAGCTCGATCCGCGCAAGCTGAGCGCCGACCCCGAGGCGCGTGCCCAGGAAGAGCGGCGCCAGCTGCTGGCGCGCCAGCTGGCGGCCCTTGAGAAACGCGTGGAAGAAGAGAACTCGCGCCCACGCAAGCGCTACCTGAGCCCGGCGACGCTGGGCACCACCTACGCGGTCTATTACGACAGCATGCGGCGCAAGATCGAGGCCGAGGGCACGGCCAACTTCCCGCAGATGGCTGGGCGCAAGCTGTATGGCGAGCTGATCATGGCGCTGCTGATCAACCACGATGGCCGCATCCTGGATGCGCGCGTGGTGCGCGGCTCGGGCAACCGTGCGCTGGACAAGCTGGCCGAGCTGATCGCGGCCCGATCGGCGCCGTTCGGCAACTTCACGGCGGCCATGCGCAAGGACACCGACCAGTTCGATGTCACCGCGCGCTTCAAGTTCACGCACGAGCAGACGCTGGAAACCACGCTGCAGGCCGACCCGCTGGCCACCACCGTGCGGGAGCTGAAATGAAACACCCCCGTTGCTCCACTCGCGGCGCGATGTTGCGCCTCCCCCCTCCAGGGGGCGCAGCCACTGGCCGGGGAGACCCCGGCCACGGCGGCCGCTGGCATGGCCTGCTGCGCGGCCATGGGAACAGAGCGGTTTCATGGGTCGCGGGTGGCACCCAGCGCCATGGAGACTGAGATGACGCGCAGGCCTGTCGCCATCCGTTGCCTGCCCTGGGCGACCTGACCCGGGGGCCCTCGCCAATGCTGCGCCTGTTGCGTCGCGCGCTGCTGCTGACCGTGGCGGGCCTGCTGCTGTTGCAGCTGTGCTTCATCGGCCGCATCGCGTTGATGGCGGTGCTCGATCCGCGCTCCACCAGCTTCGAGCGCTCCGAGGCCTGGCGCCTGGCCAGCACCGGCACGCTGCGCTGGCGCCAGCAGTGGCGCGACTATGACCAGATCAGTGACTACCTCAAGCGCGCCGTCATTGCCTCGGAGGACGATGGCTTTGCCAACCACGAGGGCGTGGACTGGGACGCCATCGAAAAGGCCTGGCAGCGCAACGCCGCCGCCGAGGAGGCCGCGGCCGAGCGCGCGGCGCAGAACCGGCCCGCGCGCCCGATCCGCATCCGCGGTGGCTCCACCATCACCCAGCAGCTGGCCAAGAACCTGCTGCTGTCGGGCGAGCGCACCTTGCTGCGCAAGGGTCAGGAACTGGTGCTGACCTACGCGCTGGAACACCTGCTGGACAAGCGCCGCATCCTGGAGATCTACCTCAACCACGTCGAATGGGGCGAAGGCGTGTTTGGCGCCGAAGCGGCGGCGCAGCACTACTTCCGCAAGAGCGCCGCGCAGCTGAGTGCCTGGGAATCGGCGCGGCTGGCGGTGATGCTGCCGCGCCCGCGCTATTTCGAGAAACTGCCGCGTTCGCCCTACCTGGCCAGTCGCACCCGCACCATCGTGGCCCGCATGCGCAGCGCCGAACTGCCCTGAACCGGCACGGACGGGCGCGTCCCACTGCCGTTTCCAGGCAGAAGGCGGGCAGCCGGCACGCGTCCCGGCGCTCAGAGGCTGAGAGTTTTTTGTTCTTGCCCGAAAGGCGCGTCAAAACACCGCTGATCTAGGCGCAAAGCACAGCCATGGCCCGAGCCATGGCGAGCATTTGCAACGACGAGCAGCGGTGTTTTGGCGTGCAAGGCGGGCATGGGCAAAAGACTCTCAGCCTCTCAGGCAAGAAAAAGCCCGCCGGCGGCTCGGCCGCGGCGGGCTCTGGAAGACGCCCGGCCTCCAGGGCCGGGCCGGTCAGCCGTCAGGGCTTGCTGGCCGTCGGGAACGGCCACGCTGCTTGCGGGCTCAGCGTGGTTTGTGCCGCGGGCTTCTTGGCGGCGGCCTTCTTCGCCGGAGCGGCCTTCTTCGCCGGAGCGGCCTTCTTCGCCGGAGCGGCCTTCTTCGCCGGAGCGGCCTTCTTCGCCGGAGCGGCCTTCTTCGCCGGAGCGGCCTTCTTCGCCGGGGCGGCCTTCTTCGCCGGAGCGGCCTTCTTCGCCGGAGCGGCCTTCTTCGCCGGTGCAGCCTTCTTCGCCGGTGCGGCCTTCTTCGCAGTTGCCATTTTTTTCTCCTTGATCAAGTTGAACGTTCAACAGCAGGAAACGCTTCACGCCTGTTGTGACGCATGAAGCGGTTCATGGCGCTGGGGCAGGCCCCAACCCCATGAACAGGGGCGCACCCGGCCAACGGCATCAGCGCGTCGGCGGCAGGGAGCAGATCGGGTGGACACATGCGATGGGATGGCTCGTCAGTCCCACGACAGCGCGCCACCGGTCTGGTACTCGATGACGCGCGTCTCGAAGAAGTTGCGCTCTTTCTTCAGGTCGATCATCTCGCTCATCCACGGGAACGGGTTTTCCTCGTGGGGATAGAGCGCGTCCAGACCGATCTGGGTGGCGCGGCGGTTGGCGATGTGGCGCAGGTAGCCCTTGAACATCGAGGCGTTCATGCCCAGCACGCCACGCGGCATGGTGTCTTCGGCGTAGCGGTATTCGAGCTCGACCGCTTGCTCGAACAGCGCGCGGATCTCGGCCTTGAAGGCGGGCGTCCACAGCTGGGGGTTTTCCAGCTTGATGGCGTTGATCAGGTCGATGCCGAAGTTGCAGTGCATCGATTCGTCGCGCAGGATGTACTGGTACTGCTCGGCCGCGCCGACCATCTTGTTCTGCCGCCCGAGCGCCAGGATCTGCGTGAAGCCGACGTAGAAGAACAGGCCTTCCATCAGGCAGGCGAACACGATCAGGGACTTCAGCAGGCGCTGGTCGGCCTCGGGCGTGCCGGTGCGGAAGTCCGGGTTCATGATGGTGTCGATGAACGGGATCAGGAACTCGTCCTTGTCGCGGATCGACGTCACCTCGTGGTAGGCGTTGAAGATTTCGCCTTCGTCCAGGCCCAGCGATTCCACGATGTACTGGTAGGCGTGGGTGTGGATCGCTTCCTCGAAGGCCTGGCGCAGCAGGAACTGGCGGCATTCGGGGGCCGTGATGTGGCGGTAGGTGCCCAGCACGATGTTGTTGGCGGCCAGCGAGTCGGCGGTGACGAAGAAGCCCAGGTTGCGCTTGACGATGCGGCGCTCGTCCTCGGTCAGGCCCTTGGGGTCCTTCCACAGCGCGATGTCGCGGTTCATGTTGATTTCCTGCGGCATCCAGTGGTTGGCGCAGGTGGCCAGGTATTTTTCCCAGGCCCACTTGTACTTGAAGGGCACCAGCTGGTTGACGTCGGTCTGGCCGTTGATGATGCGCTTGTCGGCGGCGTTGACGCGGCGCGGGTTGGGGGTGGCGGCGCCGCTGTGCGCGGACGGTGCCCGCGTGACGGCGGAAGGCGCGGACTCGGTCACCGGCTGCAGGCGCGGCTGCGGCGTGGTGACGGAAGTGGCCTCGTGATCCCAGGTCAACATGATTTTTCCAATGCTCCGATTATGGGAGCAACGCGATGAAATGCAAAGCATTCCGTCACACGGCTCCCCGATTGATGGGGTGATGGTGTTGCAGCCAGGCATCGCCGAGCGCGACCCCGCGTCGTCATGCACGTCATTGACAGGCTTCGCAGCCGGGGTCGTCGATGGCGCAGAAGCGGATGTCGGTGGCGGGCACGGCGTCGGTGCAGGCGGCGGCGGCGCCCGAGGCATCGAGCCCGCGCATGGTGAGTGCGCCGTCATCGCCGCTGGGCACGGCGTTCAGCCGGCCAGACTGGATGGTGGACTTCTCGGCCTGCGTGGCGCTGGTGGTGCGCAGGTAGTAGGTGGTCTTGAGGCCGCGCAGCCAGGCCAGCTTGTAGGTTTCGTCGAGCTTCCTGCCCGAGGCGCCGGCCATGTAGAGGTTCAGGCTCTGCGCCTGATCGATCCACTTCTGGCGCCGCGCCGCGGCCTCGACCAGCCATCGCGGCTCGATCTCGAACGCGGTGGCGTAGAGCTGCCGGATGTCGGCCGGCACGCGGTCGATCGCGCGCAGCGAACCGTCGAAGTGCTTCAAGTCCATCACCATCACCTCGTCCCACAGGTCCAGGCGCTTCAGATCGCGCACCAGGTGCTGGTTGATGATGGTGAACTCGCCCGACAGGTTGCTCTTGACCGACAGGTTGCCGAAGCTGGGCTCGATCGAGGCGTCGACGCCGACGATGTTGCTGATGGTGGCGGTGGGGGCGATGGCCACGCAGTTGGAGTTGCGCATGCCGTCGCGCGCGATCTTGGCGCGCAGCGCGTCCCAGTCCAGGGTGCTGCCGCGGTCCACCTCGACGTAGCCGCCGCGCGCCTGCTCCAGCAGGCGCAGGCTGTCCAGCGGCAGCACGCCCTGCGCCCACAGCGAGCCGGGGTAGCTGCTGTAGCGCCCGCGCTCGGCCGCCAGTTCGGTGGAGGCCCAGTAGGCGTGGTAGCAGAGCGCCTCCATCGACTCATCGGCGAACCGCACCGCCGCCTCGCTGGCGTAGGGCAGGCGCAGCGCGTACAGCGCGTCCTGAAAACCCATCACCCCCAGGCCGACCGGGCGATGGCGCAGGTTGGCGTCGCGCGCCTTCTTGACGGCGTAGTAGTTGATGTCGATCACGTTGTCGAGCATGCGCATGGCGGTGCTCACGGTGCGGCGCAGCTTGTCGTGGTCGATGCGGCCGTCCCGCAGGTGCTGCGCCAGGTTGACCGAGCCCAGGTTGCACACCGCCGTCTCGCTGTCGCTGGTGTTGAGCGTGATCTCGGTGCACAGGTTGCTGGAATGCACCACGCCGGCGTGCTGCTGCGGGCTGCGCAGGTTGCAGGCGTCCTTGAAGGTGATCCAGGGATGGCCGGTCTCGAACAGCATCGACAGCATCTTGCGCCACAGATCGACCGCCGGCATGGTCTTGCTGGGCTGGATCTCGCCGCGCGCGGCGCGCTCTTCATACGCCACATAGGCGGCCTCGAACTCGGCGCCGAACTTGTCGTGCAGATCGGGCACGTCGGAGGGCGAGAACAGCGTCCAGGGGCCGCCCTCCATCACCCGGCGCATGAACAGGTCGGGAACCCAGTTGGCGGTGTTCATGTCGTGCGTGCGGCGGCGGTCGTCGCCGGTGTTCTTGCGCAGCTCCAGGAACTCCTCGATGTCCAGGTGCCAGGTCTCCAGGTAGGCACACACCGCGCCCTTGCGCTTGCCGCCCTG
>Ga0207420_1001973_pt1 | contig 11091 bp, 15 predicted proteins | sample ThiBio_inoc_biof_FD_183941 | JGI IMG/M metagenome (GOLD analysis project Ga0207420, IMG submission 183941) | Wastewater bioreactor microbial communities from Cape Town, South Africa - Thiocy_inoc_biof (SPAdes) | ecosystem: Engineered > Bioremediation > Thiocyanate > Unclassified | place: South...
CGCGGCGATCCTCCGCGGCGCCCGCCTGGAGGCCGACATCGCCCACTGCGCGACGGTGTCGCGGCTCGACTGTGTGCCGACCGTGGTCGGGACGCAGGTCGGAGTCGCGATCGTCGCCGCCGGGGCGGACGGCCTCGCCCCGGCGCTCGGCGCCTCCGATCGCGGTACGGTCAGCGCCTGATGCCCCGTCCGCTGCTGCTCGGGATAGTCGGCGACTCGGGGTCGGGGAAGACCACCCTGACCCGCGGCCTGGTCCGCATCCTCGGCGAGGTCCAGGCGACCCACATCGCCGGCGACGACTACCAGCGCTTCGACCGCGAGCAGCGGGCCGAGCTCGGGGTGACGCCGCTCGACCCGGAGGCGAACCACCTCGACGTCTTCGAGCAGCACCTGCTCCACCTGCGCTCCCGCGAACCGGTCTTGAAGCCGGTCTACCGACACCAGGGCGGGACCTTCGAGGCGAGCGAGTACGTGCGGCCGACCGACTTCACGATCGTCGAGGGGATGCTCGGCTTCCACACCGCGGGGATGCGCGACGCCTTCGACGTGCGCGTATTCCTCGACCCGCCGGAGGAGCTGCGGCGGCGCTGGAAGGTGCAGCGCGACTGCTCGCGGCGCGGGTACACGACCGACGGGGTGCTGGAGGAGCTCGACCGGCGCGAGAGCGACGCCGAGCGCTACGTGCGGCCGCAGCGCCGCTACGCCGACATCGTCGTCACCTTCGCCCCCGGCGACCGCGACGACGAGCACCTCGACGTGAAGCTGTGGCTGCGGCCGCGGCTGATCCACCCGGACCTCTCAGCGGTGCTGGAGGAGCGGCCGGGGGCGATCACGATGGAGCAGGAGGGCGACGACCTGGTGCTCGGCGTGCGCGGCACGATCAGCACCGAGCACAGCGAAGCGATCCAGGAGGTGATCTGGGAGCGGATGGAGTTCGCCAACCACCTGCGCACCCAGCGCCTCGGCGAGTTCACGATCGGCACCAGCCTGCACCGCTCAGAGACCCTGGCGATCGCCCAGCTCCTGGTCCTCTACCAGGCGGTCACCGGGCGCGCCGCGATCGCCCTGGGCGGCTCGACCGAGTCACGAACTCCGCAAACGACTCCACCGCCGGCCGCGTAGGCCCGACCGCCGAGCGCAGCACGAACCAGGGGCGCGACTGCGGCCCGTCGCTGAGCTTGATCTCGCCGAGGAGGCCGGACTCGAGCTCGGTCTCGACCGCGGCGCGCGACAGCAGCGAGACGCCGACGCCGACCCGCGCCGCCTGCTTGATCGCGCCGTTGGAGCCGAGCGTCAGCGTCGGCGGGGTGAGCTCCCGCTCGGCGAGGAAGCGTTCGTTCAGCGCCCGCGTGCCGGAGCCCTTCTCGCGCAGCAGCCAGGGGCGCTCGCCGAGCTCGGCCGCGGCCACTGCCTTCTTGCCGACCAGCGGATCGTCGGGAGAGGCGATGCAGACGATCTCGTTGGTCATGATCGGCTCGGCGAGCAGGCGCTCGTCGTCGGGCGGCCGGCCGGAGATCGCCACGTCGTCGCGGTGGGTCAGCACCCGGGTGACCACGTCCTTGTAGTTGCCGACCACCAGCGTCAATTCGGTCTCCGGGTGCGCCTCGGCAAAGCTCCGCATCAATCCGGGGACGAACGACTCGGCGGCGGTGGTGACCGCGGCGATCTGCAGCCGGCGCACCGAGGCAGCCGCGACCTCCTTCACCGCCTGCCTGCCGCGGTCGAGCAGCCCGACCACGTCTTCCGCATAAGGCACGAAGGCGGCCCCCGCCTCGGTCAACTCGATCCCCCGCCCCACCCGTTCGAACAGGTCGCATCCGAGCTCCTTGCTGAGCGCCGAGATCGCCGACGAGACCGACGGCTGCGTGACGATCAACTCGTCCGCCGCGGCCGTGACCGACCCCCCGCGGACGACGGCCAGGAACGAGGTCAGCTGGGTGAGAGTTATAGCCATATACCTAAGGGTCAGCCTATACGCATTGGCTTTTCGCGGGGGAGTTTTGTTGAGGGCCGAAGGCCGGAACGACGCACTTCGAGGCGCCTGCGGCCGGGGACGATCCCGTCCTGGGCGTCTCGTGGCGACCCGGGCAGGCTGTGGCCGCCACGAGACGCCCAGGACGGGAGGCTTTCGGGGGAACTGCGCAGGGTCCGGCACAGGTGCGGGGGCGCGCGATCCGCGACCGAGTTTGTGGCCCTTATAGGGGCCAATAAGTCGACAACGCGTCCGGGACCGGGTCGCTGAGTGAGTTTTCCACCGTATGGCGTGGAAAATTCACCCTGCGTGGATCGACCCTGCCAGGGCACGGTCGATCCACGCAGCGCGTGGCGAGCCCCTCGAGGGACGTGGAGTTCCGCACGGCTTCCCGGAGATCGCCACGTCCCTGTGACGCCTTCCGCGGATCTCCCGCACACCTCCTCGCGAGACCCGCACGGAACCCGCACCTGACTCCCTCTCCCCAAGGGACGGCCCTCTCGTAGGCGGTCACAACCTGCCCGGACCGCCTACGAGAGGGCCGCGTCCCTTACCCCGTCCCCTCCCAGCCGCCCGTCCCACGCCTATCCCGCATAGGCACCCCTCTAAGGAAGCTCCCGAAAGAGCGATGGATTCGGCGCTCCGGGGTTGGTGTGATTGCGCACATGAGCTCTGGGTGGGCGGCGGTATTCGACGTCGACGGGACCTTGGTCGACAGCGAGCGCGACGGCCACCGCGTCGCGTTCAACCGTGCCTTCGAGAGAGCCGGCCTCCCTTACCGTTGGGACGAGAAGGTCTACGGTGAGCTGCTGGCGATCACCGGGGGTCGCCGGCGGCTCGCCGCGTATCTGCAGCGGGCGGGGCTGCCGGGGCCGGAGCTCGCCACGCGGCTGCACCTGACGCTGAGGTGCGTCGCCGAGCGCCTGCCGGTGGAGGTCTGAGGTGCCGGCGGTGGTGATCACCCGGACTGCGTCGGACCCGCGCGGCTGCCAAAAAGGGGCAGCGGTGGCGCGCCTGCGCAGCCGCTTCCGGATCACCGGGCTGGAGGAGATCGATCCCGACCTGCACCTCGAGGAGCTGGTCCACGCGACGCCCTTCCGCTATCGGCGCCACGTCGGCTACCGAGCGTTGCCGGACCAGACGGCGCGCGAGGTGCTGGCGACGCTGCGCCACCTGCGCCCACAACTCTGCGAACCGCTCTCCCTCTTCCAGGAGCAGGTGCGGCGGGCGCAACCCGCCGAGGTGACACCGGTCAGGCGATGAACTGCAAGATGTAGTGCAGGCCGAGTGCCAGCGCGAGCAGTCCGAGCGCGCGCCTCAAGGTCCTCTCCGGAAGTCGGTGCTGGAGACTCACCCCGAGGTTCGCCCCCGCAAGTCCGCCAAGTCCCATGCCGATGCCGATCGCCCAATCGGGGGCGATGTCACCGCTGGCGCCGAGGCTGAGGACGACGTAGGTGAGCACGCCCGCGATCGAGGTGAGGAACGTCGCCGCGAGCGCCGCCGGGGCCACCTCGAGGACCGAGGAGCCGAAGCCGACCAGGATCGGCCCGAGGATCGAACCGCCGCCGATCCCGTAGATGCCGCCCACGGTGCCGACCACCAGCGAGAGGGCCACGATCTGACGGCGGCGATCGCGGTCGGGCGCGGCCACCGAGATCGGCGGACGGCCGAAGGCGAGCCAGGCGCCGAGCGGTAGGAGGACCACGGCGACGACCAGAAGGAAGGCTTGGCTGCCGCTCAGTAGCTCGACCCGGATCACCGCGCCGGCGACGACGCCGGGCAGGGTGCCGAGGACCAGGAGCCGCGTCAGCGGGCCGACGAGACGGCGCTCGCGGTGGAAGCGCAGCAGCGCGCCGGGGATCGCGATCAGGTTGTAGAGGAGGTTGGTCGGCGTCAGCGCCGGACTGGGCGTGTGCAGCAGGCTGATCTGGACGGGGATCAGGAAGACCGCGCCGGAGACGCCTACCGGGGTGGTGACAACGGCGATGCAAAACGCGATTCCGGCACCGAGGAGGACGTCGAGCATCGCGGCAGCCTAGACGGCGCCATCCGCTTGGCGAGAGAGCGGACGACCGTGGGTCCTGTAGCGGGCCGGGGGGCGGGGTCGGCGCGCGGCACGCCCCACCAGCTGAGCGCCAGGCGCATGTTGGCGAGGACCGAACGACGAGCGAGGGCGGGCAATTGGAGGGAGGTCGCCACGCGGCCACGGGCAGGAGGCCGCCGAGGACGGAGAGGAGGGTCGACTTGCCGACCCCGTTCGGGCCCAAGAGGACGACGACCTCCCCTCGCTCCAGCTGCAGGTCGATGGTGGGGATCAGGACCCGCTTGCCACGCGCCACCCTGAGCCCCTCGGCCACCAGCACCGGTGGCCGCGTCCGGTCGTCCGCCAGGGCCGGATCGGTCACCGCTCGACCGCTCCGACCCCGTCCAGCGGGACCACGGTGATCGCCTCCGCGGGCAGCTGGACCCAGGCCTCGCCGCCCGCCGCGAGGGCGGCGGACGCCGGCTCCTCGGCCCGGCATTCGACGTCCACCGACCCGACCCGCGCTTCCACCCGGCTGCCGAGGCGGGTCAATCCCGTGACCATCCCACGGAGGGCATTGGCAGGTCGCTCCCCGGCGGGCGGGTCGGCGAGCACCCTCACGTCGCCGGGAGCGATCACCAGTCCCACCGGTCCGCCGGCGCGCGCCGGGACGCGGAGCTGCTGACCGTCCTCCAGCGTCAGCGTCGAGCCCGCGCCGTTGGGTGTCGCGATCGAGCGCAGGACGTTGTTGCCGGTGAGAGCGGCGACGAAGGCGTCGGTGGGTCGGCTCGCCAGGCTCTCGACCGGCCCCACCTGGCGGATCTTGCCGCCGACGATCACCGCGGCGCGGTGGGCCAATGCGACTGCGTCGCGGAAGTCATGGCTGATGAAGATCGCCGGCAGGGCCAGGTCGTCGAGGAGTTCGCGCAGCTGGACCTTGATCTCCGCTCGGGTATGGGCGTCGAGGGCCGACAGCGGCTCGTCCAGCAGCAGCACCCGCGGCCGGCGGGCCAGCGCGCGGGCGAGGGCGACCCGCTGGCGCTCGCCACCGGAGAGGGTGGTGGGCTTCTCTCGGGCGAGGTGCGAGATCTGCAGGCGCTCGAGCAGCTCGTCGACCCGGGCCGGGTCCGAGCGCGCGCCGAAGGCGACGTTCTTGCGCACCGAGAGGTGGGGAAAGAGCGCGTAGTCCTGGAAGACGAGGCCGACCGAGCGTTCCTCCGGCGCCAGCGACACGCCCGTCCCGGCGTCGAACCAAGGCTGCCCATCGAGAGCGATCCGGCCGCGACCGGGCCGCGCCAGCCCGGCGACCGCACGCAGCACAGTCGTCTTCCCCGCCCCCGAGGGGCCGACGAGGGCGACCGTCTCCGCACCGACCGTCAGCGCGGCAGAGACCGTGAAAGGCGGAAGGGGGAGGTCGAAGTCGAGATCGAGCGCCACGAGGAGATCAACTTGTAGAGCAAAAGGACGGCGGCGCTGAGGATGACGAGCAGCACCCCGATCGCAAGGGAGAGGTCGAAGTTCGCATCGAGCTGTTCATAGATGCCGAGGGTCAGCGTCTGGGTCACGCCGCGGACGTTGCCGGCGAACATGATCGTCGCACCGAACTCGCCGACGCCGCGAGCGAAGGCCAGCACCCAGCCCGCCACGAGGCCGCCCGCGGCGAGCGGCAGCGACACCCGCAGAAAGGTGCGGGCCGGACCGGCGCCGAGCGTCCGGGCGGCGTCCGGCAGGCGCGGGTCCACCGCTTCGAAGGAGGCGATCGCCTGGCGCACGTAGAAGGGCGAGGCGACGAAGGTGATCGCCAACACCACCGCCCATTGGGTGAAGGGGATGACGATCCCGGCTTCCTGCAGCTGCGCGCCCAACAGGCCGCCGGTGCTGAACGCGGCGAGCAGGCCGATCCCGGCGACCGCGGGCGGCAGCACCAGCGGCAGCTCGACGACGGTCACCAGCAGCGCCCGGCCGGGAAAGTGCCGCGTCGCCAGCAGATAGGCGGTCGGCGTGCCCAGCAGGATGATGAGGGCGTTGGCGATCAGGTTCGTCTTCACGGTGACCGAGAGGATTTCCTGCAGGACCGGATCGGAGAGGAGTTCCGGCAGGCGACCCAGCGGCGCCTGGGTGAAGAGGGCGACGACGGGCAGCGCCAGGAAGGTGAGCGAGATGCCCGCCGCCAGCGCCAGGAGGGCAGTGAAGCCCGCCCTCCTGGCGGCCGGCATCGCGGGCAGGTGCATCTAGTCTGCCGTCAGGCCTTGGGCGGGAGCCCGAAGCCACCCTTCTTCAGCGCCGTCCTCCCCCGCTTGCCGGTCAGCACTTCCATGAACTTCTGCGCCCCGGCCGTGTCCGCGCCCGCCCGGTGGACGATGCAGGCCTGGTAGCGCACCGGCGGCTGCGCCCAACGCGGCAGCCGGATGATTTCCACCCGGTCGGAGACGATCCGTCCGTCGGTCACGTAGGCAAAGCCGGCTTCCACTGCGCCGAGCGCCACCTTCGCGGTGATCCCGGTGACGTTTTTTTCCAGCGTCACCGTGTTGTTGGTCAGGATCGAGCTGAGGCGCATGCGCGCGAGGAGTTCGCGGGTATAGCCGCCGATCGGAACCCCCGGGATCCCGACCGCGATCGTGTGGCCCCCTTGCCGCAGGCTGTACACGGACTTGAGGTGACCCGGGTTGCCGTTCGGGACCAACATCACGACCACGTTCGTCGCGAAGGTGACAGGCCGCGAGCAGAGGCCCTTCTGGAACAGCTCCTGCGCCTCTTCCGGCGCCGCCGAGGCGAACACGTCGGCCGGGGCGCCGCGTTCGATCTGCAGCGCGAGTTCGTTCGAGCCGGAGAAGTTGTACGTCTGCGCCGGCGCCATTTCCGGGAACGCTTCGCGGAGCGACGCCGCCGCGTAGACCGTGATCGCGCTCGCCGCGGCGGGCGCCGCGAGGCACAGGGCCAGCGCCAATCCCAGGAGCGCGACGAGCCGCCGCGGGCCCTTCCTACTCAGGTTGCTTCTCATCATGCTTCTCCTTCGTTCGGGCTATGAGCCCGGGATCGCGAGGTAACGTTCGAATTGTTCGCCGACGTATTCGACGCTGAGCGGCTTCGGCGCCAGCATGCTCGGGCGTCCGCCGCGCAGGTCCTCCAGGACGCTGAGGTCGCGCGCGCTGGTCGTCAGATGACGGCCGATCAGGAGCCGCGTCGGCGGGTCGATCGTGCTCTCCACACCGCCTAGGTAGAGGCCGGCAAGGAGCTTCTCGAAGCGGGTCGCGAGCGCCACCGTCTTGGCCCGCGACTTCAGCACGCCGGCCGGAATCTTGACGGTGAATATTTCGCGCGAGATCGCCCCTTCGCCGAGCAACGAGTTGAGCTTGATCCAGCCTTTGGCCGTCTGGTCGGCAAGCCGCTTGAAGGTGCCCTTTTCACTCGCGCCGAGCGCCTTCGAGTGGGCTGCGGACCGGAACAGTTCGAGCGTCACAAGTTCGCTCACCGCGCCGAGCTGCAGGTAGGCGATGTCATCGCCTTGCGGTTCCGGCCGGTACTGCTGGGCGCCGGCCGACGAGCTGACCACGGCCAAGGCGATCAGGGCTACCGGTAAGGCAAGGCAGAGTGACCTCACGCGGTTCAGAGTGATCCCCAATGTTGTTCCTTTCTCGCGATTTTCGATATACCGCCTAGGCAATGCCCCACCACAGATCCTTTTCTCTCGCCCTGCTCGCCGTCTTTGCCACGGCCCTCATGGCCGGGTGCGGCGGACAGCAAGCGGCGACCGCACCTCCCGCCGCGGGGCCGCAGGCGCCCGGCGCACCGGCGCTGCTGAAGCAGAAGCTTCGTCCCGGAGAAGTGATGGTCGACGCCGAATACTCGCCCCAGCGGGAAGGCCCGTTTCGACTCAAAGGGCGCTACCTGGTGCGGTTCGCCCAGTACGCACCCGAAGAACCGCGGGTGAGCTTTGCTGACCAGACCCCGTTCGTGGCCTACCTCGCCGGCGCCGACCCGGAGGCCAAGAAGGTCAGCCTTTTCCACGAAGCCGCCGGCCACGGCAGCCGCACGGTGGCCTTGGACGGGCGCTATTTCGTCGAAGTTGCCTTCGGCGACTTTCCCTTCGTACTCCGCCTCACGCCCGCGGGCTGACTTCGACATCCGACGCGTCCTCCAAACGCACCTAGGTGCTGCCTAGGTAAAGACGCGGTCAGCTTAGCAAGAACTGAAATGGTCGGCGCAGCTCGGCCGGCGCCCGCTCAGCTCTGGCAGAACCCGCTGCGATCGCGGGTCAGGCAGAGGAGCCCGGCCAGGGTGCGGCCGTCCTCTCCGACCACGACCAGGCGGTTGTCGCCGGACTGGTCGAGCATCCGCACCGCCTCGGCCAGCGGGGCGTCGGGCCCGATCGTCGGCACGTCGCGATCGGCGATCTCGCCGGCGGCCCGCTCGTCGGGCTCGTCGTCCCCCAGATCGTCGCGGTGGACGACCCCCGCGAACTCGTCTCCGTCGACCAGGAGGGCCGTCCGCACGTGCGGGTTCTCGAACATCGCGCGCAGGTCGGCGACCGTCCCCTCGGCGGCCATCGCCTTCGGCGAGGAGACCATCGCATCGCGCACCAACTGCTCCTCGGCGTCGCGGTCGACCTTCGGATTGGTGCACTCGGCTTCGCTCATGACCTAACTAGTAGCAGTGCGGACTGGTCGATGGAAGCCTTTACGTTAAAGTAAAGGCGTGCCGCGCATCTCCAGAAAGCACCAGGTCACCCTGCCGGTCGACGCCCTCGAGGCTGCCGGGCTCCAACCAGGCGACGAGGTCCTGATCGAGGCCGAGGGAGCGGATCGCATCGTCGTCCACCGCGCCTCCCCCGACCTCGCCGGCGCACTTGGCGTGTTCGACGGACTCTACGAGCCCGGCTACCTGGAGGACCTGCGTTCGGAAGAGCGCAGCTGAGGTCGGGCCGCCGTGCCTAACTGCGTCTTGGACACCGACGTGGTGATCGCGGCCCTCGACCGTGCCGACCCTCACCATGCGGCTGCGTCCGCAGCTTTCGAAGGCTTGGTCTCGACCAGGACGGAGCTCTTGGTCTGCACCGTCAACTACGCCGAGGCCCTGGTCCGCCCGGCGGAGGACGAGCGCACCATGCGCGCAGCCGTCGATGCGATCGCCTCCCTGGGCATTCGCACGATCGCTCCCGACGCCACCCTCGCCCGCAACGCCGCTCACCATCGTGGTCTCGGCATCAGCCTCGCCGACGGGTTCGCACTCGCAACTGCCGAGCGGGCAGATGCCGACCTCGCGAGCTTCGACAAGCGGGTTCGCCGCGCCCTCAAAGTCCTCGATCTGCGACTGAGCCCAGAGCTCGAGCGCTGACCCCCGTTACGATCGGGCCGCCGACCAGGAGAGGAGACGGAGGACGATGGGAGCAGAGTGCCAATGGCTGTGGCCGACGCCGATCGGCCTCCACCAGTACGCCGACGCGGAGAGCGTCAACCCGTTGCTCGTCGACGCGTTCGCGCAGGGGCGGGCCGAGCAGGAACGCGCCCGGGGGCAGTCGCGGGGGCCGTTCTTCGCCAGCGACGACGACCTCCTCGACCGGGTGAAGCTGCCCGAGTGGCAGGACTTCGTCCGCTTCGTCGTCGACGGGCTGGTGGCCACCGCGCGGGGGGCGAACAAGGCGGAGTGGGCAGGGCAGGAGTTCGACCTGCAGGTGGGAATCGAGGGCATGTGGTTCCAGTGCAGCTCAGAAGGGGCGTTCCACGATGTCCACACCCACGGCAACTGCTCCTGGTCGGGCGTCTACATCGTCCAGATCGACCCGCGGGAGCAGCGGATCGGCCACCGCGTGTACGGCGAGGCGAACGGGGCGACGCGCCTCTACGGCCCACCCTTCAACGCGCTCGGCGGCGCCTACATCGACATCGCCAACGCCTACCTGATGCCGCCCAGCCAGGACATCGAGCCGAACCCCGGCCAACTGCTCCTGTTCCCGTCGTGGCTCCCGCACCAGGCGATGCCCTACGAAGGCGAGCTGGAACGGGTGATCATCTCCTTCAACGCCACCATCCACGCCCGCCAGGGCGACCAGCTGCGCGGCTACAGCGCGACTTGAGCCGATGATCGTCACCGTCCGCCTCTTCGCGATGCTGCGCGAGCGCGCCGGATCGGACTCGGTGGAGATCGAGCTGCCCGACCGCGCCACCGTCGACGACGCCTTCGGCCGCCTCGCCGCGGTCCCCGAGCTCGGCGAGCTGGTCGAGCGGATGCCGCTGCGGATGGCGGTGAACCGGGAGTACGCCTCGGCCGCCACGCCGATCGAGCCCGGCGACGAGCTGGCGCTGATCCCGCCGCTGAGCGGCGGCGCCGACCCCGTCCACGTCTCGGTCAGCGCCGAGCCCCTGCATCCCGCAGAGGTCAGCCGCCGGGTCGGCGACCCCGGCGCCGGCGCGATCATCACCTTCCAGGGCGTCACCCGCGAGGTCCCCGAGCTCGACTACGAGGCCTACCGCGAGATGGCCGAGGCGCGGATGCGGGAGATCCTCTCCGAATGCGTCGCCCGCCACGGCCTCCTCGCCGCCGCCGCCGAGCACCGCGTCGGCAAGGTCCCGCTGGGCGAGCCCGCCGTCGTCGTCGCCGTCTCCGCCCCCCACCGCGAGGAAGCTTTCGCGGGTGCCCGCGAGGCGATCGACCGGATCAAGGCCGAGGCGCCGATCTGGAAGCGGGAGCTCGACGAGGCCGGGGACGGTGCCTGGGTGGAGGGCTGCCCGCCGCCCGACGGGCCATCGGATTCGGCTCCCTGAGCGGCCCTCAGCCTGCCACGGCCTTGCCTAAGCAATCACTTAGGTGTGGGCTAAGCGATTACTTAGCTGTCCTGGATTTCGTTCCTGCGGATCGGATATGCCATACATGTGAGTGCTACGCCTACGGCGGAGAAGACCGCGGCCGACTGGCTGCGCGGTGGCCATCGGGTCGTCGTCGCGACCCTGGTCGAGCGGCTCGGTTCGGCGCCGCTGGACCCCGGCGCGCAGATGCTGATCGACGACTCCGGCCGCATCGAGGGCTCGGTCACCGGCGGCTGCATCGAGGCGGCGCTGGTCGAAGAGGCGGGGAAGATCTTCGCCGGCGGCCCGGCCCA
>Ga0207420_1001981_pt1 | contig 11048 bp, 9 predicted proteins | sample ThiBio_inoc_biof_FD_183941 | JGI IMG/M metagenome (GOLD analysis project Ga0207420, IMG submission 183941) | Wastewater bioreactor microbial communities from Cape Town, South Africa - Thiocy_inoc_biof (SPAdes) | ecosystem: Engineered > Bioremediation > Thiocyanate > Unclassified | place: South...
CGGTATATTGAGTGCCGGCCGCTGCTCCTGTCGGTGAACTTATTTCAACAGTAGCTGTCCGGTCTTCTTTAGATACTGTTGTTACCCCCAGTTTTACTGTAAATGCAGGCGCCGGATTTGTTTCAATAACGTAGCGCTGTGTTTTATCACCGATAAAATGCACTTCTTCGGGTGGTATAAACAGGTTGGAGGCAGTCTTGGTACAACTCATGACTATTGCCAGTGAACTGATCAGCAGCAATGCAGGTATGACAGAAAAACGATTCATATATAAACAGATTGGGTTGGTAATAAAAATTGTTACCGCGCTTTATTAATTATAGCCTGGATTGGGAACCATATTGGGGTTAGCCAGTATTTCGTCCTGTGGTATGGGCAATGTAAACCGGAAGCTGTTGGCCGGTAAGGTCTGCCAGTTGGGGCTGTCTACATCGCTGGAGTTACGTTGCATTGCCAGGCCCTGCCGCTTGAGATCAAAGAAGCGGAATCCTTCGAGAAAAAGCTCTTTAAAGCGTTCCTGCAATACGGCTTCTATCAGCGCCTGCGCACTTCCAAAGCTTTCATCGTTATAGCCCGTGATCCTTTTTGCGCGTAAGGCATTAAGGTCGGCTGCACCGGCCGCAATATTCGGTGTAGCCAGGCGTGCATAAGCCTCGGCGCGTATCAGGTACATCTCAGCGGTACGAATGGCCTTGGCATCCACGATGCGGCCACCGCGTGAAGATGTGTAGAATTTATTGACATAGCGTTTACCGGAAGCATTACCGATATAGGCCGCTTTACGGATATCGGCATCGTCGTAGCTGTTGTTGATCTTGTCTGAAGGTGAAAAGATCACATTACCATTGGTAGCAGTCCAGAGTGTACCCAGCGTAGCCGTGTTTTCATAACGCAGGCGAAATAAAGTTTCATTCGTATTTACATCGGTCCAGATGCCCCTGAAATCATCGCCCGTTACAAGGGGTTTGATACCGCTGCCAATAACGGTAGTGGCCAGATCAATGGCTTTCTGCCAGTCACCTTTATATAATGCCACGCGTGCTTCAAAAGCAGCAATGCTGATTTTGTTCAGCGACAGATCAGCAAATGTACCGGCTGTTACATCGGGCAGCAGACTTTTGGCTGTCTGAATATCCGCGTCAATCTGTGCCAGGACTTCTGCCACTGTATTACGGGCCGGGCGACCAAGCAATTCGCTTTTGACCATTACAGGTACACCCAGCGGGTCGGCTGCATCATACTTCTTACTGTACCAGTTGAGCAGATCGAAATGTCCGATGGCCCGCAGTGCCAGCAGCTGCGCCTTTATAACCGGGCGTTTGGCATCATCACCGGGATTTACGGCGGCTACCGTTTCAATATTGGGTAATACACGGTTTACCTGATCTATGAGCGTGTAAAAAGAACCAAAGCCTGTCAGCACATCGCCACCAGTAGTACCATCAGTACCATATTGCAGCCGGTAGGTAAACTGACCGGAGCCTCCATTGTCGGGCCCGAATTTTACTTCATCAGAAGCCAGTGCAGACACATACATGGATACAGGTCGGGAATATCGGGCATAGGCTGCATTGAGTCCTTTCTGCAGATCATCCACCGTTTCAAAAGCCTTTGTTTCATCCACGCTGTCTGTTGGCTGCAATGCCAGGTCTTTTTTGCAGGCAGTCAGCATCAGCACCGAAGCCACCAGCAAGAAGTATATTTTTTTATTACGCATAGTTTATTCTTGTTTCATTTAGATTAATCAGAAGCTGATATCAATACCGGCAGTAATAGCGCGGGGATTGGGATATTCGCTCAGTGAAATATTATTATCATCTTCCGGATCAAGCCCCTTCCATTTTGTCCAGGTCAGCAGATTCTGTCCGAGTACATACACGCGGATAGAAGAGAAATGTTTCAGCTTTTCCAGTACACTCTGCGGCATAGTATAAGAGAGTGTTACGTTGCGCAGGCGCAGGAAAGAAGCATCCTGAATCAGTTTGGAGGTAAACTGGTTTTGATAAAGCGGGCTTTGCGTAGCAGCTACATCACCAGGTTTTTTCCAGAAGTTAAGCGACCGTGCCTGATTGATTCCCTGTGCCAGGAAGTTGGGACTTTCTACAAAAAACTCGAGATTGTTTACGCGATAACCTTTGGCTGCATAAGAGAAGAACGCAGAAAAATCAAATCCTTTATAACGCAGGGTACTACCAAAACCACCGGTATAAGGTGGTATCCATGTGCCATAATCCTGTACCCGGTTGGCAGCAGAATATACGGGGGTTACTTTTCCATTCAGATCATAGTACAGGGGAGCTCCGGTTGAAGCATCCACACCGGCCCACTTCACTTCATAATGTGATCCAATCGGCAATCCTACTGTAATAAGACTGGTGCCTGCTTCAAAAGAAGATACGCTACCCAGGCTGGTCACGCGGTTCTTGTTATAGGCTCCATTCACAGAAACGGTCCAGGTAAGATCACGGTTCCTGATCACATCATAATTCAGGCTGTATTCTATACCGCGGTTATACATACTGCCGGCGTTTACATCAATGCTGCCGAAGGGACCACCGGTAGCGCTCAGCGAAAGCTGGGCAAACAGGTTGTTGGTGGCTTTATTATATAACTGAACATCGCCATAAAACCGGTTTTTAAACATGCCGAATTCTACACCGAAGTTGGTGGTATTGGTATATTCCCACTCGGCCAGCGGATTACCCGGTGCATCTGCATTGGGGATGATACCGATATTGCCGGATATAAGATTAGACTGCGTGTTGTAGAGCGGCAGATACCCAAAATCGCCATAAGGGAAATTATCTGCATTGGCAGATTGACCATAACTCAGTTTTACACGGAGCTGATTTACCACAGCACTTCCGTTCAGGAATGCTTCACGGCTGGCATCCCAGATACCACCAATGCTCCAGAATCCTTTCAGCCTGTTCTGTTCGGGCAATTTGGATGTACCGTCATAACGATAAGTGCCGGTGATCGTATATTTATGCTTAAATGTATAACGGGCATTTCCCATTACAGACTCAAGCACATTCTGACTTTTTCCTCCTCCGATGGTTTGATACAACTGATTGGTGGCATTGCCTGCTGTGATAGCTGCTATGGTATTCGGACGACGGGGGTCAATTCCAAAACCTGTTGCAGTGAGTAATTTGCTATACGTACGCAGGTATTCGCCATATACGGTCACATCAATATCATGGTCGCTGGCAAAGGTGTTTTTATACCCGGCATATGCCCGTGCATTGAGTAGCAGCAACCGGTTATAGCCTTCTGTCATTGCGCCCGTTTTAGTTCGCACATTGGCATTGGAGTAGGTATCAAACACACGGGGATCGTTATAAGTAGAGTTCTGCGTATGACGGAAATCAACCCCTGTCACAAACCCTGCATAGATATTGCGGGTAAAGTTGTAATTGACACTCATTGACAAAACAGCTTTGATCTGGTCATTGTAAACCCTGTCGTACTGCGTTTTGTCTAGCTGAGTGGGCGCGCTGTATACAATCCCCGTACCTACATTATATTTACCATCGGCTCTGTAAGCCCCGATATACTCAGGTGTAACCATCGGTACAAAGAAGGGGTTTACGAATGCTGCAAATGAATTGAGCGCATTTGACTGAAAATTGCGGCGCGTATAACCAATATTGGAAGAAAGGGAGAAGGTGAGTTTCTCATCTGAATAATCCATATTGGAGCGGAGTGTCACACGCTTCATATCGCTGGGCTTATTGATGCCCTGTTCATTGTAAACGCCCAGATTGGAATACAGGCGAGTTTTACCTGTACCTCCCGAAAAACTGATCTCGTTGTTGCTAAATGTACCGTTGCGGTAGAAATAGTCATACCAGTTGGTATTCACTCCCCGGATGCTGTCAAGCTGACGGTCTCCGAATTCGAAGTCTGTCTGTGTTTTGGGCACCAGGGTGCCGCTTACCAGCTTATTGGGGTTATTGCGTGAATACTGCCAGCCCGGCAATGTGGGGAAATTGCCCCAGGTTGTAAGTGTGCTGTTGGGCAATTGTAGCCCAAGGTCTTCCTGCGCTTTCAGCAGCTCTCCGGTAGTCATCATATCATACTTAAAATCGGGCTTACCCTTGATGCCGAACTGAGAGCTGATACCGAGTTTCATCTTACCGGAAGCGCCCCGTTTGGTCGTCACAACAATTACCCCGGCTGCTCCGCGGCTGCCATACATTGCTGCAGCTGTTGCATCTTTCAGTACATCGATAGTAGCAATGTCGTTGGGATTGATGCCCTGAAAAGCATCTCCTTCAACAGGCATACCATCTATAATATAAAGAGGCGTGCTGCCACCGGTAATGGAGGTAGGACCACGCAGAATGGTGGTGGCAGTGCTTCCGGGCTGACCATTACCTGACAATACAGTAAGACCTGGTGCGCGTCCCTGCAGCATCTGATCAAAAGAACCAACAGGCACATTGCGCAATTCCTTTTCGGTGACCTTGCTGGCCGCACCGGCATATTCTGACCGGCGGGTTCGGCCAATACCCGTTACTACCACCTCTTCGAGATTGGATGTCACAGGCAACAACGAGACTGAATACACAGATACACCTTCACGCAGATCGACCACCTGTGGTGTAAGACCTACATTACTGAATTCAAGCTGACTGGCGCCGGCAGGCAAAGCCAGGGTATAGCGGCCATCTGGACCGGTAACAGTTCCTACAGAACTACCACGCACCTGCACCGAGGCAGAGGGCACAGGTTCACCTTTTTCATTTAAAACCCGGCCCGAAATGGTGCGTTGTGCAAATAACATCAGCACACTGCACATACATGCAATCAACAGGACTACTTTCTTCATAAGCAATTTCTTGTTTTGGTTCCCAAATAAGGCAGCAATTTCCGCCTGTCTGTTTCTTACTTTGATCACTTTGCTACCGAAGCATGAATCCGGCCACTTCAAACCCCGTTATATTGATCTTGTTTTTAATACCGGCAAATGAAAATGACTGCCCCAATCCCGTAAAAAAAGTTGTAGAAGGAATTTTGAGGAATAAAGCAGCGTTTTTGATCGCTGAAAACTCTTTATCTTTACTACGTATTATTTCCCCCACTAAGAACCCGGTAACATTCCCAAGCCGGGACATTATTGCCACTCGTACTGGAATATGTCCACATAGAGAATTTTTGTACTTGCTTAACAGTTTGTACTGATAGTTTTATGCCCGGATATCGTTATACCCACACACATGAGAAAGCTCCGGACAAAAACAGGTTTTGTTAACCTTAACCACTGCCATGATCAAAGACCTGGTGCTGAAAGCTTTTTTTATTCCATTATTGGGTATTGGCCTTCCGTTGATGGCCGGCCTGATAACGTATGATCGTTATACATTACCCGAACTGATTGCTGCCAATCTTCTATTCATGATCACCTCACTGGTTATCTGGATAGGTTGTAATGCCATTCACCGGCAGTTGCGTCCGCTATATCGCCCGCTACGACTGCCGCTTCCGCGTGTTTTGCTGATTTGTGCCATTTCTTCTGTATATGGAGCGCTTACAGGTGGTGCCGCTGCCTACCTGTGGCTTAGCTTTTCGCGCGAAGCACTGTCATGGAGTTCTATCTACCGTTTTCAGGGTGCCTGTGTAGTGGCAGTAGTCATCTTTACTTTAGTGTATGAAGTCATTTTCCTTGGTAAAGAACGTGAGTTGGATACCAAAATAGTTGACCAGCTGGATAAGGAGCGTTCGCATGCCGAGTTGCAGGCACTGCGCAACGAACTCGACCCTCATTTCATTTTTAATTCACTCAACACACTTAACCATCTTATTACCGGGCATCCCGAGGAGGCCTATCGCTTCAACAACCGGCTGGCACAGGTATATAAATATTTTCTGTTAAATAAAAACAAGGAACTTATCTCACTTAAAGAAGAACTGGAGTTTATACATAGCTATTTCTATCTGCTGCAGATCAGGCATGATGATAAGCTAAAACTGCAAACGCTTTCAGAATCGGTTGCAGAAACCGTACTGATACCGCCCTGCTCGCTGCAGGTACTGGTAGAAAATGCGATTAAGCATAATGAATTTTCTGAAAAAAATCCCCTGCTTATACGTGTGAAACTGGATGGGCCTTACCTGCATGTCAGCAACCGGATCAGGCCCAAACCTTATGCAGTCGATTCAACCGGCATTGGCCTGCGCAACCTGGGAGCACGCTATAAAATTCTTTTCAGTAAATCTATTTCTGTGGAAACCACCAATGATGAATTTATTGTGAAACTACCATTATTAACCAAAACGGATCCGGGCTACCAACCGGAAACGCCCTAAAAAACCTTTGCCATGTTAAACGCTGTTATTATCGAAGACGAAAAACCTGCCCAGGAAAATCTCATCTCCACTTTATCTTCTCTGGCAGATGATGTGCTGGTGCAGGCACGGCTGAGCACTGTACGGGAAAGCATTGAATTCCTGTCGCAGCAGCCCGATGTGGACCTCATCTTCAGTGACGTACAACTGAGTGATGGTCTTTCTTTCGAAATCTTCAACCAGGGGCATGTACGCACCCCTGTCATCTTCATCACCGGCTATGACGAGTTCATGATGAATGCCTTTGAATACAATGGCATCGACTACCTGCTGAAACCCGTAGACCGCGAAAGTCTGCGCAAAGCCCTTATCAAATACCGGATGCTGGAAAAACATTTCACCGATCATCATTCGCTCAAAAAAATGCTTCAGTATGTAGGTGATCACAAAAAGAAACGACTGCTGGTAAAGAAAGGTATGGAAAGCATTTCGCTTCGGCTCGATGATGTGGTGTTGTTTTACACAGAAAATAAAATCGTGTATGTAATAGACCGCTGGGGTAAGAAATACCTGTCTGATAAAAACCTGTCTGAACTGGAAGAGTGTCTCGATGAAAACAATTTTTTCCGGGCCAACAGGCAGTATATTATTAATATCAATTTCATCAGAAGCTTTAAGGCTTACGAAAAAGTGAAGCTGATTGTGGATCTGACTCTGCCGGAATTAAATCATTGCATTATCGTAAGCCAGGAAATGGCTCCTCAATTCAGAGAGTGGATGCATAATGCCTGATCAGGCAGTGAGCAGACTGCAGCCACGCACATCGCTGTTGTCCAGACGGCCCAGTATTTCAAACTGGCCGTTTGGATGCAGGCGTGCGGCATCATCTGTAGCAATAAAACAACAGGAGTCGATATTGGCCAGGTCAATTATATTAACCGCTCCGCTGCGTGGACGGTCTGCCACTCCACGCCAGGGAAGCAATTGCAGGGGATCTTCTTCTTCGCGCAACAGCAGTTTCATCCAGGGAGGGGTTGAAAAAAGCCCATCAGCCTTCGCATAAGCCTGCGAAAACAGCTCTGTCATGCCATATTCTGAATGAATATCTTTTAGATTAAATGCATTTTTAAGGATTGCCTGTACTTCTGCGCGCACCATTTCCTGCCGGCGCCCCTTCATACCCCCCGTTTCCAGGATGATGCTTTGCTGCAGCGGCAAAGCATGTGTGGCGGCAAAATCGAGCAGGGCAAAAGTGACCCCGATCAGCCATACCCGTTGCCCCTCCGCTTCGAGCCGGTTCAACAACCGGTGCAATTCATCAAACTCATGCAGATAAAAACCGCTGTCGGGATGTCCGCTGCGGGCAATCAGCTCATTAACCATATAAACCAGTGAAGACTGCCCCCTTTCAATATAAGAAGGCAGGAGTCCGATAATACAATAGTCTTTAACGTCACCATAAAAAAGCTCAAAACAACGCAAAAAGCTTTCTCTGTAAAGGGCAGGATCGCGAACCAGGTGCCGGCTGCTGACCATACCGGTAGTGCCGCTGCTTTCAAACTGCAATACCGGATCAAAATGGCCGGTACATACATTGTGGCTTTTAAAAAAACGGATGGGCAGAAAAGGAATCTCTTCCAGGCGCTGTACCTGGTCTGGCCGTACCCCCAACGCATCGGCAAAGCTGCGATACACAGGGTTTTGTGTATGCTGGTAACGGAATATCTCCAGTGCCAGGGCTTCAAAGCCCTCCTCTTTTACCGAAAAAATTTTATCGTTCCATTGACTTTTCATCTCGTCGGCCGGGCGTTGAAAAAAGATTATATTTGTTTTATTAATTGTGAGTTATGAAGCTAATTCCGGTCTCCTTTATAGTTGCAGTAGCCCTGCTTGTAGCTGCATGTGGCAAAGATAAGTTTGAAACCAAGCCCAGGCTCGAAATAAAAGATTATAATACCAAACAGGTAGGCCCGGGCACGACACTGCGTATCCGCCTCAACTTTTTCGACAAGGAAGGAGATCTGAACGAGGCTCCATTTACAGCAATCATCCGTCGTCAGAACCAATTACCGCTTGACCCCTCCCAGGATAAAACAGATACGCTTGTTTATACGTTGCCTGATTTCCCGAAAAAGGATAATGGTGAGATCAACTACACACTTGAAAACGATACCATCCATATCCGTTTTTCGGTTGCAGACAGAAAAGGCAACCTGAGCGATACCGTGGTAAGTGATCAGTTGGTGATACTTATGCCCTGATATCATGCGGCTGCTACGCCATTTATTTCACTTCTTTATTTACAGCAATCTCTTTATTGCCGGTTGTGCTGTGCTTATGGCCTGGCAGACCTGTCTGTTACTGCTCGATGGCACCATTCCGGCGCACCTGCTTCCTTTTATTTTTTCTGCTACTATTTGCAGCTATAGCTTTCATTGGTACCTGAGTGCCGATGCAGGCGAGGATTCGCCGCGTCTTCGCTGGTTGCGGCAATACCGTTGGCTGCATATGGTCTTATTCATCATGGGGCTTGCTGGCAGCATCTATTACGGCATTTACCTCATCGATCACTGGCTATGGCTGCTGGTTACCGCTTTTATTACCTTTCTTTATTCAGCTCCTAAAATCCCCCTACCTGTATTCAGGTGGCTGCGGCGGGTCGCACTGGGCAAAACCATTTTTCTGGCATTGGTATGGACGCACGTTACCAGTATACTGCCTCCACTTATGGCAGGAGTACACTGGCAGCCAGCCTTCACCCTCTTTGCCCTATCCCGCTTTTTTCTCATTTATCCTATCTGTATTCTCTTTGATTACCGCGATAGGGAATATGACCGCAGTATTGGCATCCGCAGCCTCATTACCTGGATGAGTGATAAAGCCATCCGGCAATTGTTTATAGTTTGTATATCACTGTTTTTTATATGGACGGGCCTGCTGGCCGTCTGTGGTTGGCCGCTTTCCACCCTACTGCTACTCGCCATTCCGGGAATTATCACTTTTTTCCTTTATTCCTATGCCAGCAAAAATTTTTCCGACACATTATATTATTTCGCCCTGGATGGACTCATGGCCCTTTCCGCGTTGTTGAGCTGGTGCTTGCATTTCTAAATATTTTCCAAAAAAATAAGGTCATGCAATAAGTGGCTTCTTTTGGACATTATGACTGTGAACAACTTTTTGTGACAGCAAAAACACTTGTAGCACAAAAATTGTTACTGGAAAAGGAATCCGTCCCGGGTATTTCATTGCTGGGTGGATCAGGACAACAGCATCAACTTACTATTCTAACAGCGCCTTATGCAAATACATTTCACTAAAGTGGTTCATTTTACCCGATTGATTAAAGCTGGTGGCCGGCTTCGTGAGTTTAACTTCCGCAAGTTGCGCCAGCTGGAGGAGGATATTTTTTCGGTAGACACGGTAGATGACCGGGGCAATCGCATCATATTTTATATGCATAAGCGCAATACTACCCACTGGACTATCATTCCTCAGCCCCTTCCCGCCTGGATTACGGACAATGAGTCCAAGCTCAGCGAGGAAATTGAGGCCGAACTGCAACAAGTGGGGGGCTAAGCCCTTAACCTTCCCGAATCAGTATCTTGCAGAAAATTGGGAAAACCTTAAATTTTCTGCATATGAAGCATTTATCCCTTATCGCCCTGCTGTTTCTGCTGGCCTGCGGTTCTTCACGTCAGGCTACGAAAGTGCAGCCTGCCAGTACCCTGGTAGTCGATGGCAAAATATGGTCATCTGCCTTTCAGCAGCGTGCAGCCGAATATAAAGCGCTTTGTATTCAGGCTTTTTACCTGGCCCGCATCCAGATAGAGCAGTTGCCTGCCGCAACAGGTAAACCGCGTGCCATTATTACCGATATCGACGAAACATTTCTCGACAATAGCCCTTATGCTGTACATCAGGCTTTTCAGGGCAAAGACTATGAAGCAGACAGCTGGCATGCCTGGACAGCCCGCGCCGAAGCCGACACACTGGCCGGAGCACTCTCATTTTTCAAGTATGCCGCCGCAAAAGGCATTGATATCTTTTACGTAACTAACAGGGATGAGGTGGAACGCGCCGGCACACTGCGCAATCTGCAGCGCTTTGGATTTCCGCAATCGACCGATGATCATTTATTGTTACGACAAACCTCGTCGAGTAAAGAAAGCCGCCGGCTGCAGATTGCCCGTACACATGATATAGTAATGCTGCTGGGTGATAACCTGGCCGACTTCAGTGACCTTTTTGATAAAAAGACAGAAGCAGAACGCAATGCGGGCGTAGATGCACTGCGCGCCAGTTTTGGCTCACGTTTTATCGTACTACCCAATGCTAATTATGGTGGCTGGGAAGATGCCATTTATCAAAATAGCCGAAACTGGACACCTGCGCAAAAAGATTCGTTGCTACGAGCCGGCCTGCGTAACTATTAAACACTGGCGGTATTCAGGAGATTGATAACTTTGAGTCATTGTATTACAACCGTTACTTTTTACATGATTCAGGCATATAATTTCCTTGCATCCTGGCAACTGTTTCCCGAAAAAGGTACCTATGAATGGGGTGACCGCCCATTAAGCGGCCTGTATAAAATCAGTGCCCCCGAAGGGCGTAAAGAATTACAGATCGAGCAAAACTGGGTAAACCTCGAACATCAGGCCTTCGGTACCAACTATACCCTGGAAGCCTCACCCGGTCTGCAGCCCTTTACACACCCTGAAATGGCCGATGAGGTACAACTGCACTTTGCA
>Ga0207420_1001988_pt1 | contig 11032 bp, 9 predicted proteins | sample ThiBio_inoc_biof_FD_183941 | JGI IMG/M metagenome (GOLD analysis project Ga0207420, IMG submission 183941) | Wastewater bioreactor microbial communities from Cape Town, South Africa - Thiocy_inoc_biof (SPAdes) | ecosystem: Engineered > Bioremediation > Thiocyanate > Unclassified | place: South...
ATGCTTCCCACCCTGGTTCTTGTCGGACGTCCCAACGTCGGCAAGTCCACCCTGTTCAACCGCCTGACCGGCACGCGCGACGCCCTGGTGCACGATCTGCCGGGGATGACGCGCGACCGTCATTACGGGCGCGGGCGTATCGGCGGCAAGCCCTATCTGGTGGTCGACACCGGCGGTCTCGAACCGGTGGCCAGGGATGGCATCATGGCCGAGATGGCGCGGCAGACGCTGCAGGCCATCGACGAGGCGGACGCCATCGTTTTCATGGTCGATGCCCGCGCCGGCCTGACGCCGCAGGACAAGGCGATCGCCGACCGCTTGCGGCGCGCGTCGTGCCCGGTGCTGCTGGCGGTCAACAAGGCCGAAGGCATGAACCGCGCGGTGGTGACCGCGGAATTCCACGAACTGGCGCTGGGCGAGCCGCTGGCGATTTCCGGTGCGCACGGTGACGGCATTGCCGACCTGGTCGCCGAGGCGCTGGCGCCATTCCCGCAAGAGGCCGCGCAGGCCGACGAGTTCGGCATTCCCAAGATCGCGCTGGTGGGGCGTCCCAACGTCGGCAAGTCGACCCTGGTCAATGCGCTGGTGGGCGAGGAGCGCGTCATCGCCTTCGACCAGCCGGGCACCACGCGCGACTCGATCTACGTCGAGTTCGAGCGCGCCGGCAAGCCCTACATCCTGATCGACACCGCCGGCGTGCGGCGTCGCGGCAAGGTGTTCGAGACGGTGGAAAAATTCTCCGTCATCAAGACCCTGCAGGCGATCGAGGACGCCAACGTGGTGGTGCTGGTGCTCGACGCGCGCGAGAACATCTCCGAGCAGGACGCGCATCTCGCAGGCTTCGTGCTGGAAACCGGGCGTGCGCTGGTGGTGGCGGTGAACAAGTGGGACGGGCTGTCCGCCGAGCAGCGCGACGACATCAAGCGCGACATCGGACGCAAGCTGGCTTTCCTCGATTTCGCCCGCTTCAATTACATTTCGGCCTTGAAGAGCAAGGGCCTGGACACCCTGCTGAAGGACGTCGAGGCCGCGCACGCCGCCGCCTTCATCAAGATGACGACGCCCAAGCTGACGCGGGTGCTGGAAATGGCGGTGGAGCAGCACGCACCGCCCAAGAGCGGACTGTTCCGCCCCAAGCCGCGCTATGCCCACCAGGGCGGCAAGAACCCGCCGGTCATCATCCTGCACGGCAACGCGCTGGAAGGTCTGCGCGACGACTACAAACGCTATCTGGAAAGCAGTTTCCGCAAGGCCTTCAAGCTGCAGGGCACGCCGCTGCGCATCCAGGTCAAGGAAGACAGCGGCAGGAATCCCTTCGAGGGCAAGGCCCGGGCGCCGCTGAGCGAAAGCGAGGCGACGCGGATGCGGCGCAAGAAGCGGGTGCGACGCAAGGTCTACGGCTCGACCTGAACCGGGCGGGTGCCTCGGTCGTCAGTCGAGCCAGCGCACCAGATAGAACAGCTTGAGGCCCTCGGAAGATCGCGCCGGCCCGCTGGCAATGGCGGCGCGGCGGTTCCTCGACGGATCGGCATGCGCCCGCGCCTCGTCCTCGCTGGCGTAGATCTCGACCACGCCCTCGGGGAAACGCTTGCGTGACCTGCCGGAGGGCGCATAGATCACCACCGCCGAGGTGCCGACGACATTCGATTCGACATCGGTGAACAGGCTGGTGGCTTGCGGCATTTGGCTGTCTCTAAATGATGCATCGCTGAACGCGATGCATTAGTGCGTTTTTTTCGGGATGTCGCTGATCCTGACGGCGTGGCTGTTCGGCGTCTCGTCGGTAAAGTGCGGGCGCTCGTCCAGGGTGCGGCCGGTCAGCCTGGCAAGCTCGGTTTCGCGACTGGAAATCACCATCAGGCAATCCTTGATGCCGAGCACGGTCACCTCGGTCAGCGGACTGGGGTTGCCATCGCGCGGCGCAGTATCGCGCACGATGGAAGTGAGGGTCTTGCGCATCATGCGCATGAGACGCTGCTCGTCGTGCAGGGCTTTTTCGTCCATGGGAATGTTCCGGAAACCAGCGAAGATTCACATTGTCGGCGCCGCTCCCGGCTTCGTCAACGCAAGTCCCGGGTACGAGTGGATAAAAAGCGTGACAGGGCACATAAGAATTATGATCCTCCGGCGCCCGCTGGCTGTTTTATGCTTGTCGGCGGAGGATACCCCGCATGTCAGACCCGAGCACCCACGAATCCAGCGAAGTCCGCGAAATCCGCATCAATCCGGTCATCCCGAGCGAATCGGTGCTGGTCGCCACCGCGCGCAGCATGCGCCCGAAAAAAGCCGAGGAACTGGCGCCGCGCGACACCCGCAAACACGTTGAAACCTGCCCGTTCTGCCGTGGCAACGAGCATAAAACCCCGCCGGTGATCCTGAGCTGGCCGCCCGAGGGCGACTGGCAGATCCGCATGGTGGAAAATCTCTATCCGGTGCTGGGCGACGACCGCGAACAGGCCGGGTTCAACTTCGGCCTGCAGCAGACCATCGACGGCTACGGCCGGCACGAAGTCATCATCGATCATCATGAGCATGGCATCGCCGTACAGGAGATGGCCGAATCGCACCTGGCGATCCTGTTCGGCATCTATCAGACGCGCATGCGCCAACTGTTCGAATCGGACGAGCGGCTGAAATACGTGCTGGTGTTCAAGAATTTCGGCCCGGCTGCCGGGGCGTCGATCCCGCATACGCACAGCCAGGTGATCGCGATGCCGGTGGTGCCGGAAAACGTTGACGCCGAAGTGCGGAACAGTGCCGCGCACTACGCCAAGCATCACCACTGCATTTTCTGCGCATTGATCGACGAGGCGCTGACCTTCGAGGCAACCATCTACGACCGCGCTTCCGGCGCGGTGCGCCGCAAGATCAATGTGGGCCAGTATGTCGTCGAGCGGGGCGAGAAATTCATCGCCATCAAGCCGTTTGCCAGCCGTTACGAATGGGAGGTGCACATTCTTCCGCTGGCCCATCAGGCCGATTTCCTCGATGTGCGCGGCGAGGATCTGGCCGATCTGGCGCGGGTGATGAAGCGCACCATGGCGCGTCTGGATGCCGTCATCGGCGGCGCGCAATACAACTTCTTCCTGCATTCCGTGCCACACGATGCGCAACGGGATGCGCACGCGCCCAGCTATCACTGGCATCTGGAGATCTGCCCGCGCACGTCCATTCCCACCGGGTTCGAACTGGGCTCCGGGCTCTTCGTCAACACGGTCAACCCCGAGCAGGCAGCCGAACGTCTACGCGCTGTGGAACTGTAAAAAAACAGCGGGACTGGGGCGTTCACGGATCCATGCAGCGATTGGGCATCGAGTCTCCGCAATCGGCGTGATAGACGCTAGAATCAGGCTTTCTCATTCCCCACAGGTGCTGCATGGATGTTCCGCTTCCCGGGCCGCGCCTGAACGCCGGCCAGTGAAATTTTCCCTGAATCGCCCTGCCTCATTCACGACCGCCGCGCATCTGGCGGCAGACCGGGGAGGTTTGCTTGTTTGATCGACACGCCGGCGGCGAGCGCGCCATCCTGGTGGCACTCGATTTCGGCGATCCGGATTTCTCCGAAAGCGTGGCCGAGTTGCGCTTGCTGGCTTCGGGCGCCGGTCTCGAGATTCTGGGTCTGGTTCAGGGCAAGCGCAGCCGCCCCGATGCCGCGCTGTTCGTGGGGAGCGGCAAGGCGGATGAAATCGCCGCGCTGGTCGCCGCCGCCGAAGCCGAGATCGTCATTTTCAATCACGAACTGTCGCCTGCGCAGGAGCGCAACCTGGAACGTCGCGTGCATTGCCGGGTGGTCGATCGCGTCACGCTGATTCTGGATATTTTTGCCCGCCGTGCGCAGAGTGCGGAAGGGAAGCTGCAGGTCGAACTGGCACAGCTGCAACATCTGTCGACCCGGCTGGTGCGCGGCTGGACGCACCTGGAGCGCCAGCGCGGCGGGGTGGGAATGCGCGGCCCGGGTGAAAAACAGCTGGAAACCGACCGCCGTCTGATCGGGATACGGGTCAAGTCGCTGCGCGACCGGCTCGACCGGCTGGGCAAACAGCGGCGCACCCAACGGCGTTCCCGCGCGCGCCAGAAGGTGCAGTCGGTCGCGCTGGTCGGCTATACCAATGCAGGCAAGTCCACGTTGTTCAATGCGTTGACGCGTGCCGACGTTTACGCGGCCGACCAGTTGTTTGCCACGCTGGATACCACCACGCGCAAAATGTATCTGCCGCGCGTGGGAGAAGTGGTGCTCTCGGACACGGTCGGTTTCATCACCCGCCTGCCGCATGCCCTGGTGGCGGCTTTTCGGGCCACGCTGGAAGCCACGGCTGAAGCCGATCTGCTGTTGCACGTGATCGATTCCTCCAGCCCGGGGCGCGAGCGCCAGATGGACTCGGTCGACAAGGTGCTGGCGGAAATCGGAGCGGATGCCGTTCCGCAACTCCGGGTCTACAACAAGCTCGATCTGACGGGTGTTGCGCCGGGAGTGGGGCGGGATGAATATGGTAAACTGCAAAGCGTGTATGTCTCCGCGCAATCCGGCGCGGGGCTTGATCTTTTACGCGATGCCCTGTCGGAAATCCTGGTCGCCGGGCGTATTCGGGACGAAGCCGGCATGTCGGACGAAGATCCCTCCCAACCCACAGCTCTCTCTGCATGATTTAATAATATGGCCTGGAACGACCCGCAATGGGGAAACAACGGTAACCGCAACAAAAACAGCGGCCCCCCCGATCTGGACGAGCTTTGGCGGCGACTGAATCAGCGCCTCGGTGGCCTGTTCGGCAACCGCAATACCGAAGGCGGCGGATTCCCTTCCGGGGGCGGTGGCGGCGGCAATCTGCTTGCCTTGCTGCTCGGCGCGCTGGTGCTGGTATGGGTGGCGAGCGGGTTCTATATCGTCGACGCCGGTCAGCGCGGCGTGGTACTGCGCTTTGGGAAATATATCGAGACGACCGAGCCGGGACCGCGCTGGCATTTGCCATGGCCGATCGAGTCGCGCGAAATCGTCAACATCGACCAGGTCCGTACGATTGAAATCGGCTACCGCAACAACGTCAAGAGCAAGGTGCTGCGCGAATCATTGATGCTGACGGACGACGAGAACATCATCGACCTGCAGTTCGCGGTGCAGTACATCCTGAAAGATCCCGAGGAATTCCTGTTCGTCAATCGCGCGCCCGAGGATACGGTGCTGCAGGTGGCGGAAACCGCGATGCGCGAAATCGTGGGCAAGAACAAGATGGATTTTGTGCTGTACGAAGGACGTGCCGAAATCGCCACGCGTGCGAAAGTCCTGATGCAGCAAATCCTCGATCGCTACAAGACCGGGATCAGCGTCAGTCAGGTGACTTTGCAGAACATCCAGCCACCCGAGCAGGTGCAGGCTGCGTTCGACGACGCGGTCAAAGCGGGTCAGGATCGCGAGCGCCTGAAAAATGAAGCGGAAGCCTATTCCAATGACGTGGTGCCGCGCGCAAGCGGTCTGGCTTCGCGCTTGAAGGAAGAGGCCGCGGGCTACAAGCAGTCGGTGACGGCAAATGCCGAAGGTGACGCCAGCCGCTTTGCGCAAATTGCGACCGAATATCAGAAAGCCCCGCAGGTCACACGCGAACGTATGTATCTCGACACCATGCAAACCGTCATGAACAACACCACCAAAGTGGTCGTTGACCAGAAAGGTGGCAACAGCCTCCTGTATCTGCCGCTCGACAAATTGCAGCAGATCGCCGGCCAGTCCGGCAATGGCGCGTCGCCGGACACGCTGTTGCAACCCCCGGTTTCTCCGACGGCCGCGCCTGCCCCCGTGGATCTGCGCTCGCGCGATGCCTTGCGCAGTCGTGATCGGGAGGACCGGCCATGAAGAAGTATGCCGCCCCCCTCCTGATCGGGTTGATCGTGTTGCTGATCGTGTTGAGCGGCAGTACGTTTACCGTCGATCAGCGCCAGAATGCGCTCGTGTTCCAGCTGGGTGAAGTGGTCTCGGTAAAAAAGAAGCCGGGGTTGTATTTCAAGCTGCCGCTGGTGCAGAACGTCCGTTATTTCGATACGCGCATCCTGACGCTAGATGCCGCGGATCCCGAGCGTTTCATTACCTCGGAAAAGAAAAACGTGCTGGTCGATTCCTACATCAAATGGCGCGTGATCGATGCGCGCCAGTTTTACGTCTCGGTTGGCGGCGATGAGACGCGCGCGCAGATCCGGCTGAGCCAGACGGTCAATGACGGTCTGCGGGCCGAATTCGGCAAGCGCACGGTTCACGACGTCATCGCGGGCAAGCGTGATGAAATCATGAGCCTGATTCGCGCCAAGGCCGACCAGGATGCCCGCTCGATCGGCGTGCAGGTGGTCGACGTGCGCATCAAGCGGGTCGATCTGCCGGAAAGCGTATCGGAGAACGTCTATCGCCGGATGGAGGCCGAGCGCAAGCAGGTGGCCAACGAACTGCGCTCGACCGGCGCGGCGGAAGCGGAAAAGATCAAGGCCGACGCCGATCGGCAGAAGCAGGTGATCGTCGCCGAAGCCTACCGGGATGCCCAGCGCGTCAAGGGTGAGGGCGATGCCAGGGCGTCCGCGATCTATGCCGCGGCCTACGACAGGAATCCGGAATTCTATGCTTTCTACCGCAGCATGCAGGCCTACCGCGAAAGCTTCAAAAACAAGAGTGATGTGATGGTGCTTGATCCCAGCGCGGACTTCTTCAAGTACATGAAAAATCCGCGTGCCGCCGGGGGTAAATGACCGGTGTCGGCGGGCTTGCTGCAATCGGCCTGTTGCGGATGATCGAAGGCGGCCTGCCATGCGCCGCGCCTGACGTATGGCGGCGGCACTGCCGTCGGGTGCGCGCGCCCGGCGGCCCGTTGCGTGTGATCGGAGCCACCTCGATGCTGGGTGGCCTTTTTTGTTGAGGCTGCTGAATTGAAATGATTGCCTGGCTATTGCCTGAAAACGTCGAGGATGTATTGCCGCCCCGGGCCTGGCGCATGGAAGACATGCGCCGCGCGTTGCTCGATCTGTTTCGTGGCCATGGCTACCAGCTGGTGATTCCGCCGTTGATGGAGTACGTCGATTCGCTGCTGACCGGCGTGGGCGCGGATCTCGATCTCAAGACCTTCAAGCTGGTCGACCAGTTGTCCGGACGCCTGATGGGCGTGCGTGCCGATATCACGCCTCAGGTGGCGCGAATCGATGCGCACCTGTTGGCCACCAATGCGGTGAATCGCCTGTGCTATGCCGGCAGCGTGCTGCATACCCAGTCCGCCGGCTTCCACCGCTCGCGCGAACCGATCCAGATCGGTGCGGAACTGTATGGCGAAGCCGGTACCGAAGCGGATCTCGAGATCCTGACCCTGATGCTGCAAGGCCTTGCCGTGTGCGGGGTGAAAACGCCGCAGCTCGACATCGGCCATGTCGGCGTCTATCGTGCGCTGGCGCAGGAAGCCGGACTCTCCAGCGAGATCGAGCATCAGCTGTTCGGTGCGCTGCAGGCCAAGGACAGCAGCGCCGTGTCGGTTCTGACGGCGGGCATGCAGGCTTCGCTCCGCGATGCCTTTGCCGCCCTGCCGCAGCTGTATGGCGACCGCAGCATGCTGGCCGAGGCGCGTATGCGGCTGCCGCAACTCGCCTCGGTACAGACCGCGCTGGATACGCTGGAAACGATCGATCGCAGCCTGTGCGACGTTGAAGTCGCCTACGATCTGACAGAGCTGCGCGGCTACGGCTATCACAGCGGCGTCGTGTTCGCCGCCTACACCGGCGGACGCAGTCATGCCATCGCGCAGGGCGGGCGTTACGACGAGGTGGGACGGGTGTTCGGCCGCGCGCGTCCGGCCACCGGCTTCAGCATGGATTTGCGCGAGTTGACCATCGCCAGTTCAGATACACAGTAAACAGGGAGATTCACCATGGCAGCAAAAAATGTCGTCGTCATCGGCACCCAGTGGGGCGATGAAGGCAAGGGCAAGATCGTCGACTGGCTGACCGACCGTGCGCAGGGCGTGGTGCGCTTTCAGGGCGGCCACAACGCCGGCCATACGCTGGTGGTGGGCGGCAAGAAAACCGTGCTGCACCTGATTCCGTCGGGTATCCTGCGCGACAGCGTCACCTGCTACATCGGCAACGGCGTGGTGCTGGCGCCCGACGCGCTGCTGAAAGAAATGGACATGCTGGAGGCCGCCGGTATCGACGTCGCCAGCCGCCTGAAACTCAGCGAAGCCTGTCCGCTCATCATGCCGCATCACGTCGCGCTCGATCAGGCGCGCGAGATCGCCAAGGGCGCCGGCAAGATCGGCACCACCGGGCGCGGCATCGGCCCCGCCTACGAGGACAAGGTGGCACGCCGCGCGCTGCGCCTGCAGGACCTGTTCCATCGGGAACGGTTTGCCGCCAAGCTGGGCGAAGTGCTCGACCACCACAATTTCATGCTGAAGAATTACTACAAGGCCGAGGTGGTGAGTTTCAACGAGACGCTCGACAAGATGATGGCGATGGCCGAGCGCCTGAAACCGATGGTGGCCGACGTGCCGCGCAGCCTCTACGAAGCCAACAAGGCCGGCGGCAACCTGCTGTTCGAGGGCGCGCAGGGCACCCTGCTCGACATCGACCACGGCACCTATCCCTTCGTCACCTCGTCGAACTGCACCGCGGGCGGCGCGTCCACCGGTTCCGGCGTCGGACCGTCCGCGATGCACTACGTGCTCGGCATCACCAAGGCCTACACCACGCGCGTCGGCTCCGGCCCGTTCCCGACTGAATTGTTCGACGACGTCGGCCAGTACCTCGGCGAGAAGGGCCACGAGTTCGGCGCCACCACCGGCCGCCAGCGCCGCTGCGGCTGGTTCGACGCCGCCGCGCTCAAGCGCTCGATCCAGATCAACGGCGTGTCCGGCCTGTGCGTGACCAAGCTCGACGTGCTGGACGGGCTGGAAACCGTGCGGGTGTGCGTGGGCTACAGAATCGACGGCGAAATGTGCGACATCCTGCCGGTGGGGGCGGAGTCCATCGCCAGCGTCGAGCCGATCTACGAAGAGCTGCCTGGCTGGAGTGACACCACGGTGGGCGTGCAGGAGTTCGACAAGCTGCCGCAAAAGGCGCAAACCTACCTGAAGCGGATGGAGGCTCTGTGCGAAGTGCCGGTGGACGTGGTATCGACCGGGCCGGACCGCGTGGAAACGATCGTGCGCCGCCATCCCTACGAAGTTTGATGGCCGCAACAAGCCCCCTCAAAGCAAAAAGCCGACACGAGGTCGGCTTTTTGTACCAAGCTGATTTCTTGGCTGCGTCTGGTGCCCAGAAGAGGACTCGAACCTCCACAGTGTTGCCACCGCTAGGACCTGAACCTAGTGCGTCTACCAATTCCGCCATCTGGGCAATGAAGGCGCGCATTTTAGAGAGCCCCGAATAAATTGTCAACGAAGATGCCTCATCAAAAATCCCGTGGTCGCGCAGGCAAACACAAAATTCCGGCGATTCGCCTGGCGGATCCTTTTTACGAGCGGGAAACCGAGCGCTATGAATCGCCGTTGCCCAGCCGCGAATACATCCTGCAACTGCTGACCGAAGCGGGCTGTCCGGTCGACGCCGACGCCTTCGCCGGGCAACTGCACATCACCGAGGCTGAGCGCGACCTGTTCCAGCGCCGCCTCGGCGCGATGCAGCGCGACGGTCAGCTGATGCTCAACCGCAAGCGCCAGCTGTGCCTGCCGGACAAGCTCGACCTGATCAAGGGCCGCGTCGAGGGACATCCCGACGGCTTCGGTTTCGTGGTGCCGGAAGAGGGCGGCGACGACCTCTATCTGTCGCCCAAGGAAATGCACCGCGTGCTGCACGGCGACAAGGTGCTCGTGCGGGTGGCCGGCTTCGACCGCCGCGGTCGGCGCGAAGCCAAGATCGTCGAGGTGCTGGAGCACGTCAACCGGTTCGTCGTCGGCCGCTACTACCTCGAAGGAGGCGTCGGCTTCCTGATTGCCGAAAACCGCCGCATCAACCAGGATATCCTGGTCCCGCCAGAAAACGCAGGCAACGCACAATCCGGCCAGGTGGTCATGGTGGAAATCCTCACCCAGCCCGGTGCGCACAACGAGGCGGTGGGCCGTGTCAGTGAAGTCCTGGGCAGTTTCACCGCACCCGGCATGGAAATCGAGATCGCGCTGAGGAAGCACGACCTGCCTTATGTGTTCCCGCCCGAGGCGGAAGAACAGGCGAAGAAACTGCCGGCCAAGGTGCTGAAAAAGGATTTGACGGGGCGCGAGGACATCCGCCATCTGCCGCTGGTCACCATCGACGGCGAAACCGCGCGCGACTTCGACGACGCCGTGTACTGTGAATCGCTCGGTCGCAGCGGCTTCCGCCTGGTGGTGGCGATCGCCGACGTCAGCCATTATGTGAAACCGCGCGATGCGCTCGACAGCGAAGGCTTCAACCGCGGCAACTCGGTGTACTTCCCGCGCCGCGTCATCCCGATGCTGCCGGAGGCGCTGTCCAACGGCCTGTGTTCGCTCAACCCGGAAGTCGACCGCCTGTCGATGGTGTGCGACATGCGCATCACCACGGCGGGGTCGATCAGGGAATACCGCTTCTACCCGGCGGTGATCCATTCGCACGCGCGCCTCACCTACAACCAGGTGTGGGACTGGCTTTCCGGAGCGGCTAAACCGGAAAAGGCCGAGCCTGAAAAAAAGCGGGCCGCGCTGATGCCGCACCTGGAAGCGCTCGACAAATTGTTCCGCACCTTGCTGAAGGCGCGCGCCAAGCGCGGCGCCATCGATTTCGGCTCGACCGAGACGCAGATTGTTTTTGACGACCAGGGCAAGATCAAGGAGATCGTGCCGGTGATCCGCAACGACGCCCATCGCATCATCGAGGAATGCATGCTGGCGGCCAACGTCTGCGCCTCGAACTTCCTGCAGGAGAACAAGCAGCCCGCGCTGTTCCGCGTCCACGAAGGTCCGACCGCGGAAAAGCTCGCGGCGCTGCGCGGCTTCCTCGCCGAGTTCGGCCTCGACCTCGGCGGCGGCGACAAGCCGCACGCCAAGGATTACGCCGCGCT